>Ga0082212_10006211_pt1 | contig 16113 bp, 21 predicted proteins | sample TergutNt197P3_FD_71548 | JGI IMG/M metagenome (GOLD analysis project Ga0082212, IMG submission 71548) | Neocapritermes taracua P3 segment gut microbial communities from Petit-Saut dam, French Guiana - Nt197 P3 | ecosystem: Host-associated > Arthropoda: Insects > Digestive system > Gut ... | reverse complement strand
TTTTTATTTTTTGTGCTACTTTTACACCTCTTTTTTCAAGTTCTTCTATCATAGCCATAGATAATTTGAATTCTTCAAGTGGACGTGTTAAGTCGTTTATATTTTTTGTCATTTGCTCTTCTGTTGGTAAATTGTGCGGAACGAGTTTCGAGAACCCAAACATATTTATTATAGTTTACAAAAAATACAAACGAAGTCAAGATGGTTTTAGAAAATACTTCCTTAAATTATCCTAATAATACGCTTGCAATAGGGACATAAGGGAGGAAAAATAGTTACGTCCCGATCACGTTCCTAAGTATAAGTTGTTTGTTTGTAAGTGTTTATATACATTGTTAGGAACTAGGGACATTTTTTTTCTATAAGTTTTCCCATAAGAAAAAAATATATATAAAAACCTAGTAGAACCTTTTTCCTTCCGGTTCTCCCTAAAGCTATCTTAACTTGTTTAATAGCTTATAGTTATAAAAATGGAAATCAAAAATTCAAGTCCCTGAATGTCCCGTTTCCTCCCTGATTACTTCAGAACAAACCACAACTATTGGCTCGTCAGAAAGCCAAGCAAGCCGTCTAGCGGCCTCGTACAGCCGTTGCAGCCACTTTGCCAAGAAAAGGACAACGCCCCAGTAACCTCACGTCACAGGGGCGGAAATAGGCCGTCCGTAGCCTGACCACAAGACTTGAGCTTTCACCCATTGAACCTTCCGTTGAAATAAGCATCCAACGCCTGGTCAGCGGACACAGCTTTCACATCGAATCGTTGCCACAGAAAACCTAACCGCCAGACTTCTATACTGAAGTAATCATCCCCGTTCATCTTGCCAGCGTAATAGATCAACAAGCGAGGTGGCCAGGTGACGGTCACGTAAATAATAAGACAAAGGATTAATAAACCAATAATCAACATCTACTCCCCAGTATGCCGAAGTTCCAAATATTCCATGAACAGAGTTCTGACCCTCTCACTTTCAACCAGTCGCAAGAGATAGTTCAGACCATCGTCTGGTTCCAAATCCAGTAGCCCATTGAAAAAAGCAATGTGCCGTTTTTCAGCCTGAATATAGTCTTTTTTGTTGCTGTCTATCTTTTGAAAACCACGCCAATATCCAATATGAGTTGAGACGAAGCGTAAGTAATCCAATTTTTCCCAGGGTTTGAGAGCGTGCCAAATGTCAAATAAGTCACCCGTCATAACTCTTCCATCCTGCTTATCAGTTGTAATTTTTCCAGTTTCGTTAATAAATCCAGCCCGTCTTTGAACATGCCAACCACGTGACCGTACTCGTTCTCTATGTAGTGGTTCACTTTATTCGCGCCTTCCCGAATGACAAAGGCCGAACTCTGGATAATAGAGTTCATCTGTTCCAGCACTTCTCGCTGGTTGCCCTGTAGTTTACCTTTAGGTGACTTAAACTCAAGCCAACCGCTCCATAACGAATGGTGTATATATCTATCCGGCACACCGGCTTTATTAGCCGCTACATACCGGCCATTAACCATGTTAGGGGCAATATGATAGGGCACGATAAATGCCCCATGATCTTCCAATTCGTGGCATATTCGGTCAACAAATTTAGCCTCTTTTTGTTTGGTCGGCATAATAGCTTTTTTCTTATGATAATGATTTAAGTTCTGCTCTCTCTTTTTGATAATATCGCAAAATAGCTTGTTATCATTTAATTCAAAATAGTCATGTAGCCATCTGCAATACGCTTTAGTGTCGTTACCAAACTCTCGTTTTTTAGACTGAAACAGACGACATATCGCAGCAATCTCTTCCGCCGATGGTTTATAGACTTTCGGATCGAGGTCTTCGTCGTAAACACGTTTTCGATAGGGTCGTTTGACCTCCTCGTCATCCAGCTTTTTCACGGGCGAAACAACCTTTTTTCCATGCTACGAATATCCCCGTCAATAACTGTAAGAGTTTTGAACAGTAACTCGTAGTCGCTATCAGTTGAACAAAAATCAAGATGATCCTTTAGATAATCCTTGTAATCAAAATAATAAAACTTTTCACTTAAAACCGTTAGCAGTCGCTGCCTATAAACTTTTAACAACATCAGCTCGGTGACTCCGGCATCGGCTGCTGGTTCTGATACTTGGACAGTAGATTTTGAGCCTCTCATTCGTTGATCTGTCGCTCCTGTTGAGTAATAGCAAAATTGACAGACTGTTCAAGACTGGATAGGCCGCCGGTTAGTTCGGACAACTGCTTTTCCAGTTGAACGCACTGGTCAGTCTTTTCGCCGAGTTGCTGGATGATTTTCTGTTCGTTGGCAATTAGCTTGTTAATTAGTTCTTGTAGTTTTGCTATGGTTTCCATTTTTTTAGTTCGCTGTTCTAGTAATAGATTAATGACTAACATCCGCTCTTTGACATTGCAGGTAGAGAGCGTTTCTATAAGTTTTGTACGGTCGTTGTCTAGGTAATATGTTGTGAGGGCTAATTGGATAATGGTGTTATTCACAAAAACTCTCCTGAACCGCCACAAAGGTCTAGTATTATTCTAGCTGCTGGCATAATTCCACATTCCAACTTTACCATTAGCATCCATCACCAACTCGCCTTTTTTCGACCAAGTATTTCCGACATAACCTTCAGCCGAAACTCGTGTTTCTGTTACCACTTTCCGCATCCCTCTGATAACCAGCCTGATAACGCTATCATACACATGCGTATAGTCATTGTCAACATGTTCGGGTACTTCTATCAAGAACTCATCGTGGATAAAATTTACAATCGTATATCCGGCTCGCCATAACTCCCACATGGCCAGTTTCGCACCGTCGGCAGCCGTTGCCTGGAAGCATGAATTACGATGTTCAGTGTAGGTGCTAGTCTTCCTGAATCGGCCTGTCCACGTAACCTGATATTGTGTTTTGAACTGCTCAAGTAGCCGGTCGGCATACATCGCACTGGCCTGTCGAGATGCTATCCACGTTTTATACTCGCCGGATAGCCAGGGGCAGGTAATTGCCCAGTCCCACAACGTTGACCAAGCATAATCGACCGTTCGCTCACTATAGGGTTCGCCGGTAAACTTGGTGGGAACGCTATTCGACATGATTTTAACCAGTATCCGGCCATAAATATCACCTAGCTCGCGGTCTGATTTGCTGGCGTCGTCGAATGGTTTATAGTTTACTGCTCTGGTCAGTCTTAAATATCCGCTATCGTCCACTTCATGCAAGAAGGCGTGCATTTCAGGGTAGGTATTCTTCCAACTGGTCAATATGTTAGTTGCCTCGTCTTTGGTAAAGGTTACACCATAATATTTAGAAGCGGTTGTAATAAGGTTATCCACACCGGAGCCGGTCGGAGCACTGAAATTCAATGCCTTAGCCGCCTGCCTTTGGTCTTTTGTAACGTCGCTTACTGGTTTATTGTATAGTAGGGAAGCGGTTTCCTTATGAACATCTTTCCCTTCGTCGATAAATTGCTTCATAACACAGTTTGGAATCTTAAACTGCTTGTAAAGAGATTCGCATAACGTAACCAATTCTACAGCACTAAAGTCGATATTGACAAACACATGGCCTGACTTAGGGATAAAACATTCTCTAAATCCTTCTATACCACGTGGGATATTTTGACTATTTATCTCATCATAAGAAGCTGTCCTGCCGGTAGCAATAATAGTTTTGAATGACGGATGCACTACAACTTCACTGTCACCATACAGGCCATAGTTACCGGCCATTTTATCCAGATAGGTTTTTATCTCCTTACTAAAAAACTTGGAATCGGTATATAGTTTGAAAAATGGCGAATAGTCCATTAGACCATAATCGATAAAAGTTTGCTTTTTCGTTTCATAACTGCCGGTTGCGGTTTTTGGTAGCCGTATTCCCATCGCCTTTTCTGTTAGCCGCATGTTCTCTTGCAGTGCTTTTGAGCTACCATGACCATGATAGAAGTTGTATTTACTGGCCAGTTCTTTATTTGTATGGTTAATATGTGCCTGTGCGTTGGCTCGCAGGATAGCCAGCCTATTTTGATCAATGTTCATCCCGTTACGAGTTATTTCTGCCAGAACGATACTAGATTTAAGTTGGATATGGTGAGTAAATAAACCGTACTTTTGGATCGCTTCATTAAATTCTTCCGGTGAAAGTAAGCCAAACGTATCCTGTTCTTTCAGCCTCTCATTAAGAAACTCATGGCATAGTTTGGTTAGCTCAAAGAATACTTGGTACGTTACGGCGGCATCTTCACACGCATAATCCAGATAGGGTTGCGGCAACTCTTGTGGGTTATCTATGTAGTCGCCGAATGTCAGACGGACATTTTGACCGTTGTAGTCCGGTGCTTTGTTGAGTGTCTTGTTAAGTAGCTGTTCGGCCACATAATCCAAAGACCACTTTTCATAGTGACCGACTGTAGCTATTTTGTACAGGATGAAAAGCAAGCCGGTATCCCACACTTGGTCACGTTCAACCAGCTCGTAAATATCCAGTGTGGAATGTTGGCCTTTGAGGTATTTGTTAAACACGGCAAGGTCGAACTGGATATTATGGCCAATAAGCTGATAGTTATGTTCTAACGCATGGTTTAGGAAAGTATCTAACTGCTCTCGATATAGCAGATAGGTTGTGTCCTCTGTATGGATAGTTGCGATAACGAGGTTATTGACATAATGGTTAATGTCCACTACGTCCGTCTCACAGTCAATTGCAACGTAGGAATTTTTTGAAAACAGAATGTCAGGCGTCCATGTTGATTGCGGCATGATTAATGAAGATTTGAGTTTTCAGCTTGCTCTTTTTCTTGGTTAGGAATATCCTTGTTTCTCAATCTTTCCCCCAGCACGCTCACCAGTGTCCCGAAGCTGGCGGTCATAGCAATAATGCGTTCTTCGTTACTGGGATTCGGATTTTCCAATATGTTAAGTACATTCGTCACATAAGCCGTATAGCCTTTTGACGGCACTAATGGCTTACTTGGCAAAAAGGATTCGTGCAACTCATCTGCTATATAGCATAGTTCGTCGTTTGAAAGAGTTTGCGTATAGGTGTATATGTTTGACATGGTTACTTTTTCTAGTATCCCTCATCTAAATCAGCTTGCTAGGGAATTTAATGCTTTCGAGATCATTTGACTGGATTAAAACGCCGTCATTATCATCATAGTAAATATTATAATAGTTACAGTCACCTTTATAATTCCGTCTAAAACCCCCACCCTCGTGGTGGGGGTCTTCAACTATTTTTGTTTCTGACTGGCTATGTATTGCTTGATAGTTTCTTGACTGACGTTACCTACACTTCCATAGTAAGTACATCGTGACCACAAACCACTACCCCAAAATTTTTTACCTTTCAATTTAGGAAATGTACAAAACACGGCAACTGCCGTTAGCGATTTTAGAGTTTTTACCACATTAACTGGTGAGTCAGTATGATGTACTTGCAAAAATAAATGTACGTGATCTGGCATGATTTCTATAGCTTTACAATGCCAGCCATAATTACCACATGCTTGTCCGATTGTCCGTTTAACGATTACGTCAACACCATTCACTAGAATATTATGTCTGAATTTGGTACACCAAACTAAATGATAACCTATCTGATGTACAGCATGATTGGTTGAAATTTTTTCTAACATTTTTTCCTCAAAAATAAACAAACCTTGTTGACTGTTTAATCATTTTGAAGTATAATGTCTTTTATGTTAAAGTCAAGCCCTAACATCCGAACTATTAAAATAAATATCACGTCATTGTTATCTGACGAGGATAAAAACTCTATTGTCGAAACAAGTAATGACGCAGCTAAAGTTTTTGATTTTTTTGTTGGTTTAGGTAATGCTAACAAAAGTACAAGCTATAAAGCTTTACATCACAAAGGCTATAAACATTGCATAAATTTAGTTCCTAACCTTCCAACTGCTCTACTCCAGCAAGCCGCTAAAAAGGCTTTAAGTTCTATCAAGTCATATCATAGTAATCTATATCTCTACAATGAACTCCGAAAGCAATATAACAAAAAGGCTAAAAAACGGAATAAACCATTAAAACCCATGTTGAAAAAATGGGAATACAAAGGTAAGCGACATACTACTTCTTATGATATAAATCTCTTGTCATTAAGCCGTCGCGGTAATCTTACCACCTTTTCCAGTAATCAGCATCGAATTAGGATATTTCACGAAATACCGACTTGGTTTACTAAAAGGTATCCTGATGCTAAATTGCAAGCAGGAAGTGTTCTCAAACAGGGTAATGAATATTTTCTATGTTTAGTTTTTTTGATTAAAATTGAAGTAAAAATAACAGGTTCAGAAGTTGTCGGACTTGATCGTGGGATATATAACTTAATTGCTACAAGCGAAGGAGAATTAATATCAAGTAAAAAACTATTAGGGATTAAACGTAAACAGCAATATAACAGGCGAAAGCTACAGCAAAAAGGCACTCGGTCAGCTAAACGAAAACTAAAGCGGTTATCTGGTAGAGAAAAGCGGTTTATGCTTGATGTTAATCATTGTGTTTCAAAAAAGTTAGCTAATAACTTAGCAGTCAGTACGTATGTTCTTGAAGATTTAACTGGAATACGAACTCAACCAAAGAAATCAAGAAATTTTAATAAATTGCTTTCTAATTGGAGTTTTCATGTTCTTGAATTTCTACTTACTTACAAATGTTATGCTAATGGAATTAATGTAACGGATGTTGATGCTCGCTATACCAGTCAGAAATGTTCAGTTTGTGGTGAAATAAATAAAAGTAACAGGAAAGGTAACGTCTATCGATGTTCTTCCTGCAATCATAAAGAACATGCTGACATTAATGCCGCAAAAAATATCAAACAAAATTATCTCCTCACTCTTGTAGGTGAGGCAGGCTGCCTTCAATCAGCCAATAGTAGCAAACCTTTCAACAAGGTTTAGTTACAATCCGCCCCCCTCGTGGGGGCGGTCATTGAACGTGGACAAAAAAAACTCCTGATTTTTCATTGATTATTTCAAGAGAACTTGTCAAGTTAAAAAAATCAGCAATAGTGTAAGCAATCGTACCTGCAAATTCTTTAAGTGAATATTTCATATATTACGATATTACAAAAAGGCAGCTCTTATGCGACTTGGACAAAAAGGCGCATAAGAGCCGCGATTATCTTCACTCCAATCACGAATTTCAATAATAGATGGTATTTCTCCTCTCACTAAGGAGTACAAGAATTTAGGTGATGTAGAACCAAAGATCGTACCTTTTTCTATAAGATAGTCAGCTATCTCTCTTAATTTTAACCATGTGTAATCGCAAATCACTACTTTTTCAAAATAGCTATGATATTGTGGATATATCAATTGAGAGTAATCGATATATTTATCGGTACAACCTTCTATTGTAAAAATTCTAGCCCCTTCTATCTTTGTATTTCTAATTACGTCGATACAGCGTATCAAGCAGGTTTCATCAAAATATCCATTAAATGCTTTGTACGGTTTACTTATTCCAGCATTGTATAATTTATTTTTACATATTGGACAATAATCAGATATGCTATCTTTTGTTGATTCAGATAATATTTCTGAATCAACATTTGTATTTTTTTCTTTAGGTTTGTATCCGAAATTAAACATAATTATTTCTCCTCATTTAGCGTGTAATCTATCCCAAAGCAGCCTGAATGCTGACGCAGCCACGATTGGAACCTGTGCATTTCCAATGGATTTAAACTGATCCATCCATCGGGGAAACCCATTAACCATGCACTTATATCCGGTGTGGTTATCTTTCCATATTGGCGCAAGATTGATGTAATGAGTGAACTTACTTGGCTTGAATACGTTGAACCCAGTAAAAATTCTTTGCGAACTCCCATATTCTTGTAATCGTTTCTGATTGGGGTTGGAAGCCAGAAGCCAAAATCGTTCTCTGTGATGCGGGGCAGTACGCAAAAATATAGAAAATATATTCCTGCTTCGTAGAGCAACTAAAAAGTTACTTTTACAGGCACAACTGCAAGTGCCTCTACCCCCTCTTTGGTAAACCAATTTGGGATTACTTTTCTTAAAATATTGTAACTTCCTTGAACGTCTGCATTAATACGAGATAGCTTTCCTTCTATTCCTTTCCGCTTAAACATCCCTCGCTTTTCTCGATAGCCAGAAAATTCAGGAATGTTGTCGTCACCGTAACAAGGCAGTGGGTCTAAATCAAATAACGAGGACTTACTTGTATAGGATTCTTCCGTAATGATTAAGTTAATTCCTGCATTAAAACATTTATAGCTTAAATATCGAATTAACTTGTTATAAGGTATAGATACAAAATTCTGGTTAGTTCGTTTACCCAAACTAATTTCTTGTTTCCAGCATTCATTCTTTCCTAATACAAGATTGCCTATATTGTTATCTAAACATAACTGGACAATATAATTCGCTATCTGATGGAAATAAAACTCAAGCCTATTACGTCGTTTATTTCCTAAACGAAGGATAGCTTTTGATGTTTTTTGCTCTTCAGGCAACTCTGACTGCATCTCTGCTTTACGTTTGTTATAAAACTGATTGATCGACTTGATATGTCTTCCGTTAATAATTACAGGTGTAAAACCCAACTTATTTGAAGTTAAAGTACATAAATTATCGAGACCAAAATCACAACCTATGTAAAGAGAGTTATCTAGTTGAACATCTTTCTTTCTATTGTTAAAATAAACTACATGCAACTGATAACATGTTGAATTAATTACTACAATTTTCACATGTCGTATATCTCTGTATTTTATGTTTGACTTAAAGACTACATTTAAACTGGTCAAACAAACCAGATCATTTTCTGTATATTTCTTTTTCGTGGAAATAGTCTGCTTATCAAAATGAACAAGATTACGACCATGAATCTTGTCTTTATAGCCAGGTATTTTAGGTTTACCTAAGAACTTAGATGGGTTTTCATAGTAAGATTTCAAAGATGCAAAATAATCAAACCAATTCTTTAATACTTGCTTTACAACTTCATTTGCTACTTTTGCGTTTAATGCTTTATAGTCCGCAGTATGTTTTGCGTAAGCATACAAAACTGAACCATCAAGATTACGTAACTTTTCAGATGAACCTGCTTTCTCACGCTCGAAATACTCTTGCCGAACCTGATAGTTTAAGTTGTTGTATAAGTTTTTCGATAGAAACGCAACTTCATCTAACGACTTAAACAAAGTATGTTTATCGTTAATTTCATGCTTTTCTACCAAATAAGCCTGCTTACTCATTATTTAAGCATTTCAAAATTTGTTGTTGTTTATGTTTTGCTTTTCTAAGTCCGTAAATTTTAGCCGAAAAAGAATAAATAATTGAAACTAAATCTTGCATGATGTCTGTTTTTTCATCAGTTGTCTCGTTCATTACAATTATTTGTTTACCATTTATTGAACAAAGTTGTTTTATGTAATTAAATCCAAATCGAGTTAGCCGATCTTTATTTTCAATAATTAAAACTGACCATGTAACATCTTGCAAAATTTTAATTAGCTCTTTGCGAGAGTCATTAATTCCAGAAGCTACTTCTGAAAATATCTTACTGACCACATATCCATTTGAGTTAGCAAATTCCTGTACGCGAGTTATCTGACGTTTTAAGTCTTCTTTTTGCTTTTGGGAAGAAACACGGCAATAGACATAGCACTTATCTTTGCAAGGTTTTGATATTGCTATTGACGATTCTGGTAAATATACAGAACCTTTTTCAGTAACATACGAACCAGGAATTAACCCTGCTTTATAGCGGTTCCAAGCCGTTCTATAAGTCACTCCAAAATGTTTTGCATAATCTGAAAGTTTTATAGCCATCGTATTAATTATAACTTTCTAAAAAGAACTGTCAATAGATTTTCTAAAAAAATATGGGAATTTTCTATATTTTTAATCTACTTTTAAGACACCAAAGGCGTCCGCTCCGAGACAGCACCATTCCGCATCGAACCCCATTTCGGCAAGGTCTTGTAAGACGATATTGAGTCCTCTGGAAATAATGGCCGCAACGTTTTCGATGAACACATAGGCCGGTCGGCATTCTTCAATAACTCTCGACATCTCTTTCCATAATCCGCTTTTTTCACCTTCTGCTATTCCTTTTCCTTTGCTGTTAGCAAAACTGATACTTTGACAAGGAAATCCTCCTGAAATAAGGTCACATTTGCCTTGCCACTGGTAGCCGTCAAACGTTCTAATATCGTCATAGATAGGAAACTCTTCCAAAATGCCGTCTTTCTGTCTCTGTAACAAAACTTCACGACAATATGGTTCTATCTCACAGGCACCAACGATGATAAAGCCAAGTAGCTTACTGGCCAGTATGCCGCCGCCGATGCCTGTGAAAAGAGATAGTTCTCTCAACATTATTTTTTAGCCTCAAGAACTTGAACTCGTTGTCTTAACTCAATAACCTGTTCAAACAAAATACGAATATAATCACGTAAATGCCAGTTTTGCATAGTTGATTTGTAGTAATCCCCTGCTTCTATATGTTTGACAATGCCTTGTAGTAGATTGTCGTCTGTTGCTTCCAAACCAGCATATTCGAGATCAATCCCAATTGAAAGTGCCGCACTTTGCGAATTACGAAGTTGAATCATAGTCGTCTCCTGATACCCCTAGCCTTGTGGTGGGGGTCGTAAGTAACCGTTCCAGCAGGAATGCTGGTGTAATTACGAGAACAAACGGTGGCATTCTCTTCCATGAATTCCTTGTGCTCGTCAGTACCCAGCTCTATCTTTTTAAACCTGTCAATACAAGATTCGCAAAGGTAAAAATGGTCGTCACCCTCTGGAAATTCTGAATAGTTGGGGATTTTGTAAAAAGTCTTGTTGATCAGATTCTCGTTACAACCTGTACAGTAAAAATAGGATGTATCTTTTTCCTCTTCCCAAAGCATAAGACCGCATTCTTTGCAGTAATAATCGCCGTTACGGGAAATAATGTCATCCTTTTCCCAGTTGAGCGATTGGCCACATTGCCGACAGGGTTTGGGTTGCTTCAAGTAGGTGTGATAAGGTGTCTGTTGTCGCATCTCTGTGTGCATGTTTTGATTTTCTTGTCCACATCGCCTTCTACCATAGAAATTTGCCGATGGTGATTGATCTTCTGTTTCGGGACAGTCACAGTTATCTGATAACATGCAACATTCGGAACATCGTAACATGCAACTTTCGGAACATCGTAACATGCAACTTTCGGAACATCGCCAGCAGTCGTCGTTTTTGATATAATGTGGCATGGTTATTGAGTCGCCTTTCTAGCAATCAGGTCACGAAGTTTGTTTTTCTGTTGTTCCAACCAATCGACTGCCGAAGCACGTCGTTCCTTATTGGCCAGTGACTCGGCACGCCGCTCCGGTGCAACGAGGCATAATGGGTCGAACTTCACTGGTGGGTTAGCTTCCCTGAATACTTCCAAGTTGATAGGGGTAAACTGACAGCCTTTGTCGTCGGGATACGGGTCACTGTAAGAACAGTTGTTACGCTCACAATTAAAATGTTTGCATAGCTGGCAATTATGTAACAGCATGGTAAAAGGTTTCCTTTTTTGGTTGAAAATGGTAAATTCTTAGTCATCTCCTGTAGTTAAAAAGCCACTCAACCTATTCAATCAATCCACTACCCTTGTGGTAGGGGTCGTTGATCAAAACTAAAATAGTAAAAATATGATGTGAGACAACCTCACAGATTTTTATTCGCTTATCCATATTCTGGTTGCTGTCGCCGTTCCAAGCTCGCCAGTGCTCCAGCATTAAATTTAATTCTGTCATAATGACATTTTTAAACCATATAGCTTTATCTTGTACTTCAGCGTAAAATGTCAAAGTTTTTAATTCTGAAAGAATTTCATATTTAGAAGGATTCTTAGCTAAATCTATAGAAAACGTTTGTCCGGTTTCTTTTTGATAGGCTTCTAAATAAACGTCTGCCACACCTATTTTCCGTAAGCCGTCGAACAACTTTTCCACCGCACCTAAAAGGAAATCACTAGGCACTTCTTGCTCTTTACGCTCATTGCACCACATCCGAATGACAATCCAAAGTAAACAATAGTTAGCTAAATCGTAAAGACTATCCTCAACTGAGTCATCCACGCTGTCTTGTCCGCCATTTAGCAAATGCCATAGTCGATTGATTTTATCGGACATCCTGACTTCGCAAGCGGTATAAATACCAAGATCAGAAGTCAAAACAGGTAATTTGCCAACCGAGTTTCCATAGTTGTCATTTCCCCTTTGCAGTATTGACCATGCTTTATCCAATACGGCAAGGTATTGCTTGTTAATAGTATCTTCGCTTATTTTATAGTCAGTCATGGTTTTTCCTTTTTCTCAGTGACAAACTCACTAAAAACAATGGTCTGCATTTCAACCTGTAACTTCCTGACTCGCAACTCTATAGCTTCCAACTTGGCATACAGGCCGTCTTGCCGACGTGATATAGCGTCTAACCGTGCAGTTATCGCATTGAGGATGGCACTTAGTTGTTCGTCGGTCAAAGGCATGAGTGTGAGTTGGAAAAAAGGGTTATTCGTGATCAATAGTTTCTAGTTCCAATTCAAACAAAAACGTTCTAAACTTATCATGTATCCATTGCACGGCTCCAGCTTCAGTACGGAAATTTTTGCCGGTTTCAGATACTGCTAAACATCGAGCAGCATAGTAAGACTCATTACCAACTTTTGTATATTCCGTCAATTTAAAAACTGTACCTATGTGACTCGTCCCGCAATAAATGCGAAAAGTTAAATTATCTACTGTTTTTGAAGTAAAAATAGGTTGCGATTTTAGTGTGGTCATGTAAAAATCATCCGATCAAATCAAGTTAAAAGGTAGCCCACTTCCTGGTTACGTGGATTATTTGGTGTACGGATAGCTTCCAGTAAAATATTGTCCATTAGCATACCAGGAAATCGAATTTTCAAATAGGTTATCGTATCCGCTTCGGTCAGCATGAACCCTATCCGGCAGTGGGTTATAATTCGATAAACGTCATCAATTCTGTTACAATACTGCACCGCTCTGTAGAGCTTGCTGCCGTAACTCATATTCCTCGCATCACCAAGCTGCTTCCATAAGTAACCTGGCATAACTCGGCATGTAGCGTCCGCTATCTTATGGTCAATCTCGCTCTCTGACCATTCGGGCTGACAGGTCGGGTTGTAAATGTTCATCATAAGCCATTTAACCACATCTTCGGCAAGATTAAATCCTACTCGCAGATCGGATACTACCCGCATCGTTGTCCTATGGCCGTCTTGCCCACTTATAGCAGGTGGCTGTCTCCGTAAATAGTGGATTACCTGCTCGAACGTCTCCTGTGTCAGTGTGACCGGTTCAACAGGTGGAATAACCGCCTGCTGACGGTCAAACTCGTTACCTCGGCCAGTACAGCAGTCGTTAGTATAGGGTGCAAAAACGGCAATGTCAATAACCGGCAACCGGCTGATATGCGACAAGGGGGTACGCCATTCGTAACCGTTCTGACCGTTACTCACGACTATATATTGGTTTGTGTTCCGTATGTCCGTATAAAGTAAGTTAAGTTTTAAATTGTCGATTTTTGAAATAAATAGGTGCAGGCCATTTCGTGGCGTAACCGCCGCCGGAACGTTGTAACTCTGCAAAGTTTGTAGTAACCTGGCATGTCGGTCAGGTATCTCACCGACGTACTTATAAAGGTCAATATCAATACAGGTTACTCCAGCGTTACATACCAGACCAAAGTTAGTAAAATGTTTCAGTCGCTCGTAATCCTGCGTCGCGTCATGGCTACCATGCAGGAATCCGTACTTATGACTTATGACAGGTTGCTTGTTATCGGCAACCGGAATAAGGGAGTAGCCTTGTTTCAGGTAGTATTTTAGCCATTCTGTTGACATGATGATATTTCCAACAAAATAGCAGCCCGCTCCTGTAATCCGGTCAGCACGGCAACGCACTTGTCATCTTGAGCAATTAGCAAAGTGGGTAACGTCGTAATATGCCTATGACATTCGTACCGTTCCGCCTCGTCCGAAATAATATCTAAACATTTCAAACTAAACATCTCTGGGTTATCAGCAACTAATTCTTCCAAGATAGCACGCTGATTTTTGCAAGGAATACACTGCTCGCTGGTGAATAATATGAAGTCGATCATTAGATTAAAGCCCTTTCTACTTGGTTGAAACATTTGTAATTCAAAATCATGTTTTTGACTCCATCAACATCGGTTGTCGGTAATAAGTCCGTCGCGCTGTATTTTATCTTGTACTTGGTCTGCATTCTGCCACGCTTGTCCAGATAGTCGTGAGAATCTATGTCCGGTATCAAGGTTATCAGCAGATGGATAGTTTTTTGATCCCAGTAGTTAACCCTTAACTTTTTTAATATTGTACCAAAATACTGCTCCGGCCATAATACAGTAGCATTCACTAAATCGCTATTGGTATATTGTTCCACTATTTCCGTAATCTGGATAATATACTTGTTAAAAGGTAAGCTGGCTTCGGCAGAATTAAATGGATTGGTAACGCTCACATATTACCTTTCGTCCTTAAAAATTGCTCTAACAACTCCGCTAAATAGTCCATGTACTGTGGCTTAAAAGTAAGTCCGGTATAGCAGCGTTTCGTCCCAATACCCTGAAACCAGTGGTTATGCGCGTCAGACATCTTGGGGTATAGATCGCGTAAATCCTTACCCACCCACTTGTTAATTTTCGGCTGGTCGAGGTCGTTATTTATACAGTAGTCACAATATGCCTTGTAAATGACCTTGAATGGGATAATATTCCTTTTATCGCCTGTTTCTTCAAGAAATTCATCGGCAAACGCCTTTACAGTGTTCATGCTCAAGTCGATAATCCTTATAAGGTCTGCGTGTGCAGTAGTAAAAGTAAACCATTTGTTATAATGTAACCGACGCAGGCCACTTATACATTTGGCAAGGAAAACCTTTAGATTAAGTGGTGTACGTAGCTTGTCAATTAAATTTTCGTCTTTGTTCATTTCTGTAACCGAACGGTAAAATCGTAAGCCCAGCATCCTGCGTTTAGTCGCGTTCGACATTTCCGTTAAATAGGGTATCTCATTTGTTGTAATAACAAACCGACAAGGTAGCTTAATGGATACGGAATCTTTATACTTCTTATCCACCATAACCCTGTCTTCACCGGTAAGGGATTTAATAATCTCCAGAAATGGTTTGAAATTACCTTTTTCGACTGTAAATTCCGGCAAGAAGCATACCGACGCTGCTTCCAAACCGGCCAGACCAAACTGACTAAAAATTGCCTTACTATTCCTACTTGCACAGTTTGCACTGCCGATCATCGTTTCTATCAGCTTCGCTATAACGCCCTTACCTGCACCACTTGCCCCACACATAAGTAGCATGGCGTGTTTTCGCGTACTACCTGTGAGCAGATAGCCAACATATTCAAACAGTAAATCCTGCTGCTCTTTTTCTATGAGCGTCTGATTCAAAAAATCCTGTAGTAAACATGGTGTGTTCTCTGTAACCGATCCATCAAAATCTATAGGGCAGTGAGTGTGAATAAATAGCCGCGAATCGTGTGGATAGTATTTGTTTGTAATATAGTTATATAAACCGCGAGGTGTTGGTATGATCGTTTCGTATTCAACAGGTTTCTTATCCGTACTCAACCACTGCTGTTCAACCTGCTCCTGTGATATTCTTACTACATCTTCAACCTGTTCAATAAACTTTGGATCGTTTAAGAACTTAGTCGGATTTATCGGTTTCTCTTTACATACTTCACCGTTACGTAACATGCACGTGCTAATGACCACATTAGACGCTACAAAGTTAAGGATTTTACTTCTCAACTCGGCTTCCGTATATATTCGATAGTAGCCGTTTTCAAGTATCCAAAAGGCATGGCCGTAACTCCTTAACTCACCATTAGGGAACAGATGGATGGCAATCTCTTTAGCTACTATATCAACGTCGCCGCTACTAACCAGTAGGCGGGCGTTGTTAAAGTTCAGCTTAGTGCCGTTATAGCCGTTAAGATTAGTAGATCGTGGTAAATAAGACCCTGTTGGTAGTACAGTTGTACTACCTTTTATCTGCAAACCACTTCCGTGCATGTTCGCTAAAAAATCCTCTAACGCTCTTGTCTT
>Ga0082212_10006210_pt1 | contig 16113 bp, 18 predicted proteins | sample TergutNt197P3_FD_71548 | JGI IMG/M metagenome (GOLD analysis project Ga0082212, IMG submission 71548) | Neocapritermes taracua P3 segment gut microbial communities from Petit-Saut dam, French Guiana - Nt197 P3 | ecosystem: Host-associated > Arthropoda: Insects > Digestive system > Gut ... | reverse complement strand
CTTCAATTATGTCCTCCATGGTCACCAGGCCGGCCGTGCCGCCGTATTCATCCAGCACTACGGCCAGGTGGCTTTTGCGGTAGCGGAGTTCCGACAGGATATCGACGATTTTTTTATTGCCCGGCACCAGGGCTATGGGGCGGATTATACCCTCTGGCAGGGGGAGGTCGAGGTCCTGGCCCCAGAACTGCAAAAGATCCTTGCCCACTATGAAGCCCACGATATGGTCCAAGTCGCCGTCAAAGACCGGCAGGCGCGAATAACCCTGGTCAAGGACGGTATTTATGGCTTCGCCCAAGGGCCTAGATTTTTCCAGGCCCACCACGGCGATGCGGGGGGTCATTATCTGGCGGGCTATGGTGTCGTTGAAGTCGACTATGCTCTGGATCATCTCGCTGGCGCTCTGGCCGATGGCCCCGCTTTCCTCGCCGTGATCCAGAAGGTTGTTTATTTCCGCCTCGAATGAAGCCGGGGAATCTCTTTTCAGCAGCCGCCAGAAGCGGCCCAGGAAACTACTGTGGGGTGAACTGCCTTCTTCCAAGGCTGAACCTCCTGGTCGAGATGAACTGATCAGCGTGATTATAGCAAAGGCGGCCCGGCTCGGCAAGGGTGGCCGGGCTACCAGCGGTCCAGGCTCATTTCCTCAAGTTTGGTGAGGAAAGGGGTGAGGCGGCGGCGATAATAGATAATAAGAAACAGGCCCAGTCCGGCCAGGATGGCGGAGACCAGGTCTATTTCAAACTGGTTTTTCATCAGGGGCCAAACCGCAAGAGGCTGGCCTTCCAGGCCGGTAGGAAGCTGGGGGGCCGGCGCCCGCCAGGGGCTCAACAGTTCCATGATCAGGGGATGCCGCAACCGGGTGACCAAAAGACCCGTGAGGCCGGCCAGGGCCAGGCCAACGGACAGCATAAGCCTGAAAATCATGCCTCTCAGGGAGGAGCCTTTAAGGGACATAGTGGGAATCCTTGCCGTTGCGCCGTTCAGTTTTCATCCAATTCGGCGGCCCGGGCGTCCAAGCCGCGCAGAAAGGCCAGCTTTTCAGCGATCTTGGCTTCCAGGCCCCGGTCCACCGGCCGATACCAGCGGGGTTCGGCCAGCCCCTCGGGCAGATAGGTCTCGCCAGGGGAATAGGCGTGAGGCTCGTCATGGGAGTAGCGGTATTCCCGGCCGTAGCCCAGATCCCGCATCAGGCTGGTGGGGGCGTTGCGCAGGTGGACCGGCACTTCGCGGGAGCGGTCGTTTTTGACAAAGGCGGCGGCCCGGCTGTAGGCTAGGTAGCCGGAGTTGCTTTTGGCCGCCACGGCCAGATAGATGACGGCTTGGGCCAGGGCCAGTTCGCCCTCCGGCGAGCCCAGCCGTTCGTAAGTTTCGGCGGCCTTAAGGGCCAGGTCGGCCGCCCGGGGGTCGGCCAGCCCCACATCCTCCCAGGCCATGCGGATGATGCGTCTGGCCAGATAACGGGGATCGGCCCCGCCGTCAAGCATCCGGCAGAACCAGTAGAGGGACGCGTCCGGATGGGAGCCCCTCACGGACTTGTGGAGGGCCGAGATCTGATCGTAAAAATTGTCGCCGCCCTTGTCGAAGCGCCGAAGATTAAGGCTCAGGGCCTCCCGGAGGAAGGGGCCGGTGATTTCCAGGAGCCCGGAGGTCCGGGCCGCTGCGCGGACCTGTTCCAGGAAATTCAAGAGCCGGCGGGCATCACCGTCGGCGTGGCCGACCAGGGCGGCGACGGCGGTTTCGTCAAAGGTCAGTTCGTCCAAACGGCCGGACTTAAGGGCCCGGTCCAGGATCCCGCGCAGTTCGTCTTCATCAAGGGGTTTTAAAATGAAGACCTGGGTGCGGGAGAGAAGGGCCGATATGACTTCAAAGGAAGGGTTTTCGGTGGTGGCGCCGATGAGGGTCACCAGGCCGGATTCGGCGTAAGGCAGAAGGCCGTCCTGCTGGGCCTTGTTGAAGCGGTGGATCTCATCAATGAACAGGATGGTGCGCCGGCCCCAGGCCAGGTTGCGTTCAGCCTTTTCCATGGCCGCCCGGATATCCTTGACCCCGGAAAAGACCGCCGACAGGGCTATGAAGTCGCGGCCGGAAGCCTGGGCGGTCAGACGGGCCAGGGTGGTTTTTCCGACTCCGGGGGGCCCCCACAGGATCATGGACTGAAGTTCCCCGGATTCAAAGGCCAGGCGCAGAGGTTTGCCCGGTCCCAGGAGATGGGACTGTCCGGCCACTTCATCGAGGGTCCGGGGCCGGAGAGCTTCGGCCAGAGGGGCTTCGGGCTGGACTTTGAACAACCCGGTTTCCCGCCGGCTTTCCCCAGGGTCATCGGTCGGCCGGCCGGGCGCGTTACGGCGTCCCATATTTGGCCTGAAGGCGCTCCATGGTGCGGGTCAGTTCATCCTGGGCTCGCCGGATGACCGTGACTTCCGGGGGTGAGGGTTTGGCGAACTCGGGCACATTCAAATTCCGCTGGTCGTCGGGCCGCAAAATTTGGGACAGGCCCACAGCTATCTTGGTGGTGACGTAAGCGAAGCGGCTCGGGGTCCAGGCGCTTATGGCGGTGGCTGTTTCATCCAGTTTTTCCGGCTCGAAGCGCAACCGATAAATGGCCTCGGCGTTTTCCAGGTAGAGCCGGACATCCGCTTCAGCCAGGGGCTGTTCCTGAGCCATGACCTGAGCCAACCGCTCATAAAGCTGGTTCTGCTCAGTCTGGGCCGCGGACGAAGCGGTCGTCCCGAGGAGCAGAACCAGAAACAGAAAGGGTAGACGACGAGTCATTTGCGGGGCGCCTCGCGCCATTTACGGGGCACTTTGACCCCGGCCGAGTCTATGGCCGCGCTTTCGGCCTGCATCAAGGTCATTAGATTGGAGTTGACCAGCCGGACTTCTTCGGTGGTCGGATGGAGATAGGCGGGTATTCCCACAAGTTGTCCCGGGCTTATAAGGCCCCTGGCCAGGGCCTGGGTCAGGGGGATTTTGGCCGTGATGTAGATGGCCCGTCGGCGGGTCAGCTTGACCTCGTTCAACAATTTGGCGGCCTGGTCTGGATAATCCATTATATCCCCGAAAAAGCGGGGGGCCAGAAAAATATAGGCATCTATATCCGCTTGGGTCAGGGGGCCTTCCCGGACTTCAGTATAAGCCAAGGCCGGGCCTGAGAGGCAAGCCAGGGTCAGGAGCGCCGTAAACCCCAGGCCAAGACGGTTCATCGGGCAGTCACGCCCGGCCAGGCCTCAAAGGCCCGGTTGGCTTTTTCGGCGGCCTCTATCAGGGTCTCCAAATTGTCCTTTACCAAGCTCAATTCACTATCGGAAGGCCGCAGCGACTGGGGCAGGGAATCCAGGCCCAGAGATTTGGGGTCGACCCCGGAGGCCAAGGCCATGACCAGGGGCACCTTGACCACGATATAGGAAAACCGGATCGGGCTCAAGTTCAAGCCGGCGGCTAACTGCTCGGCGCTTTGGGGGTCGCTCAAGAGTTTGGGCAGTTCCGGGATTATTTTGATATAAGCCTCAAGATCGGCCTGACCCAAGGGAGGTTCCTCGGCCAAGGTGTCGATTACCGCCGGGGGAATATCGCTGTGAGCTTCTTCTTGGGCCGAAGACAGGGCCGGCAAGGTCGCTCCCAGGATCAGAAACAGGAAGGTCAGTAGTTTTTTTGTCATAAACCAGCCCAATCCCCGGGGGTTCAGCCTCCCAGATAAGCTTTGCGGACGCCCTCGTCGGCCATGAGTTCCGTAGCCGAACCGCTTAGGGTTATAAGGCCGGTGGTCAGGATATAGGCCCGGTGAGCCACTTTCAAAGCCAGGTTGGCGTTCTGTTCCACCAAAAGGACGGTAGTGCCCCGCTCCATATTGATTTGCCGGATTATATCAAAAATGTTGCGGATTATCAATGGGGCCAGACCCAGGGATGGCTCGTCCAGAAGGAGCATCCGGGGCCGACCCATCAGAGCCCGGGAAATGGCCAGCATCTGTTGTTCCCCCCCGGACAGGGTGCCGCCGCTCTGGCCGGCCCTGGCTCTCAGAATGGGGAAGAGATTGAAGACATATTCCAGGTCTCCGCTTATCCCCGGCCGGTCCCGCCTGAGATAAGCCCCCATTTTCAGGTTTTCCATGACCGTCAGGGCGGGAAAGATACGGCGGCCCTCGGGGACTTCAATGAGGCCCCGGGCCACCAGGCTCTCGGGGCTACGCCCGGTTATGTCGTCGCCGTCGAAGAAAATCCGGCCGTGTCGGGGTGGGGTGAGGCCGGATATGGAATTGAGGGTGGTGGTCTTGCCCGCGCCGTTGGCTCCCAGAAGGGTGATTATCTCGCCCTCTTCAACGGTCAGCTCCAGGCCTTTTAAGGCTTCGATGTTGCCGTAAAAGGTATGGAGACCCTGGAGCCTGAGCATCATTCCTCCCCCAGGTAGGCCCGGATGACCACCGGGTCGTTCTTGATTTCTTCCGGTCTGCCCGTAGCGATCAGACGCCCGTATTCCATGACCCAGACTTTTTCCGAAACACTCATCACCAGGTTCATGTCGTGTTCTATGAGGAGGATGGATAAACCCTCCCGTTCACGGATGAGGCGGATGAGGTCGTCTAAGGCGTTGGTTTCGGCGATATTGAGGCCGGCGGCCGGCTCGTCAAGGAGTAGGAGACGGGGCCCGGTGGCCAGGGCCCGGATTATCTCCAGGCGCCGCTGGTCGCCATAGGGCAGGTTTTTGGCCAGGTCGTTGGCCGCCGCGCCCAGTCCGTATTTTTCCAGGAGGTGCATGCTGAATTCAGCCATGGCCCGCTCTTCATCCCTGGCCTGGCGGGTGCGCATCAGAGCCCCCCAGAGTCCGGCCTTCATGCGCGGGTGGCAGCCGATGAGCACGTTTTCCAGCACCGTGAGGTTGTTGAAGAGGCGGATGTTCTGAAAAGTCCGGGCCAGCCCCAAGGCCGTGACCTGATCGGGCCGGAGATCATTCAAGGCTGTTTGAATGGGGGGCTCGGTTTCGGAGTTCCGGGGTAGGCGGAGAAGGATATGGCCCCGGGTGGGCTGATAGATTCCGGTCAGGCAGTTGAACAGGGTGGTCTTGCCGGCCCCGTTGGGCCCGATCAGGGCGGTTATGGAGCCTCTCTCGACTTGGAAATCCACCTCATCCAGGGCCACCAGACCGCCGAAGGTTTTGGAGAGCCCTCTGGTCTCTATGATGGGCGGCGGCCCGGTCATGTTCCGCGGGGTTCCGGGGGATCGGCGGGTCCCGGGGCGGCGGGCCGATGGATATAGACCTGGCGCACGGACTGGATTAGGCCGCCGGGCCTCAGCACCATCATCAGCACCATCAGGGCTCCGAAGAGCAGCATGCGGTAATCCTGAAAACTGCGCAGGTATTCCGGCAGAAGGATAAGCACCAGGGCTCCGATGATGACCCCGGGAATGGAACCCATGCCGCCCAGCACCACGATGGAGAGGATCATCACCGATTGCATGAAGCCGAAGCTGGCGGGATTGATGAAGGTCACCTGGGAGGCGAAGACCACCCCGGCCAGGCCGGCCCAGGTGGCCCCCAGGGCGAAGGCGGTGAGTTTGGCCCGGGTGCGGTTGATGCCCATGGCCTGGCAGGCCACCTCGTCCTCCCGGAGAGCCAGCCAGGCCCGGCCCAGGCGGGAGTTCTCCAGGCGGAAGACGGCGATTATGGTCAAAATGACCAGGGCCAGGATGATGAAGAAGATGAAGACCTTGTTCAGGTTCAGGTCCGGCCTCAACATTGGCAGGACCCGCAGGAGAAGGGGCTTGGCCAGGCCGTTGAGGTCCAGGCCGAAGAAGGCGGGGGGGCTGATGTTGCCGATGCCCCGCGGACCTTGGGTCAGTTCGGTGTTGACCAGGACCAGGCGCACGATTTCGCCGAACCCCAAGGTGACTATGGCCAGGTAGTCGCCGCGCAGGCGCAGAATGGGAAAACCCAGGACCAACCCCAGGGTGGTGGCGGTCAGGGCTCCCAGAGGCAGGCAGAGCCAGAAGCCCAGGCCGAAGTGAAAATTCAAGAGGGCGTAGGTGTAGGCCCCGATGGCATAGAAGGCCACATAACCCAGGTTCAACAGGCCGCTGACTCCCACCACTATGTTCAGGCCCAGGCCCAGGGCGATATAGATGTGGGCGGTGATGAAAATATGGACCACATAATTGGGGTCCTCAAAGGGGAGGAAGGGGATGGATATGAGCCCCAGGATGATCAGGCCGATTATCTGGCGGCGGTAGCGGGCCCCCATGACCACATCCACCCAGGTCCTGGCCGGGCCCCGGCCTCTCGGGGACGATTTTCCATCTTCACCTAAGAAGGCGGCGCGTCGCGCTGAATCACGCCTGGCCAGGAGCCAGCGCCACACGGCCGAAAGGACAAAGGCCCAGCCGGCCACCTTGAGCAAGAGGAACCAGCGATAGGTGAGGCTGTAGTCGGAGGTGTTGAGTTTTAAGACCACCAAGGGGCCGGTCAGGAGGGCCATCCAGACGGCGGCCAGGCCGGAGGCTTTTATTTCCCGCTTCCAGTCGAACCTTCCGGGCGCAAAGGGCATGGTCAAACCTTCTGGGTTTGGGATTCGCCCATCAGTCCGCCGGGCCGGACGATGAGGATGACGATCAGGAGAACGAAGGCCACCGCATCCTCGTAATCGCTGGAGAAATAGCCGGCGGCGAAGCTTTCGGCAAAACCCAGCACCAAGCCCCCCAGGACGGCTCCGGGGATGGAGCCTATGCCCCCCAGGACGGCGGCGGTGAAAGCTTTCATGCCGGCCAGAAAACCGATATAGAAGTTGATCTGCCGCATGTAGCAGCCTATGAGGAGGCCGCCCACGGCCGCCAGGGCCGAGCCGATGACGAAGGTGCTGGAGATGACCCGGTCAATGTTGACTCCGGAGAGGCGGGCCATGTCCGGATCCTGGGAGACGGCCCGCATGGAAAGCCCCAGGCGGGTGAACTTTATGAGGACGGTCAGGACCGTCATGATGAGAGCCGTGGCCAGCCAGATGAACAACTGGGTGCTGTTGACTATGTGGCTGATCGGAGCCAGGAAGCCTAGTTCCGGGACCAGTTCCGGAAAGATCAGGTAGTTGGGGCTCTGGATCAATTGGACATAGTTCTGCAGAAAGATGGACATGCCGATGGCGCTGATCAGGGGAGAGAGCCGGGCCGAGCCGCGCAGGGGTTTGTAGGCGATTTTCTCCACGGTCCAGCCATACATGGCCGAATAGAGGACGGCCACCGCCCCCACCGAGACCAGAAGCCCCCAGCCGGCCAGACCCAACTGGTTCAGGACCATGGAGGCCAAGAGGGCGGTGAAGGCCCCGATCATGTAGATTTCGCCGTGGGCGAAGTTGATCAGCCCCACGATGCCGTAAACCATGGTGTAGCCAAGGGCGATGAGGGCGTAGATGCTGCCTTTGGTCAGGCCGCTTATCAGGAGGTCAAGGAATAATTCCATGGTTGGGCCGCATAAGGCTTTATGAAGTCAATGGCGAGGGACCGGCCGTACTCCGCCTGGCTGAACTCTTGGTTCCCCAAGGCGGGTCGGCCGGTTTTCGGCCGTCCCGGGCTTGCTTAGCTCCGCCCGGGACGGCTATTTTATTTAAGAGCGGGCTTACAGTTCCACTTCCACGAACTGGCCGTTTTTGATTTCATACATGGTGGCTTTGGCTCCGATGATGTCGCCCTTGTCGTCGAAGCGCACCGGACCCATGACTGTTTCCACCGTGTTTTCCTGGAGGTTTTTCTTGATGGCTTCCAGGTCGGCGTCGCCCCCGGCCTTCTCGACGGCCGCAAAAAGAGCCTCGGCGGCCCCGGCGGCGTAGAAGAAATAGGGCCCTATTTCCTCGCTGTGACGCTTTTGGTGGTCCGTGAGAGCCGCGGCTATGGCCGGAGAGGAGTTCTTGGAGATGTCGGCGGGGCCGGTGGCGAAGGTGCCTTCAGCGGCTTCGCCGGCCATCTTGACGTATTCCTCGTTATTCAGGCCGTCGGCTCCGACGATGATGGTTTTGACGTTCTTGGCCCGCATTTGGGTGGCCAGCTTGGAGGCGTCGGCGTAATAGCCGCCCCAGAGCAGCACTTCGGCCCCGGTGCTGCGCAATTTGGCAATTACCGCGTCATAAGAGACCTGGCCGCTGGTCACGCCCTCGAACAGCGCCACCTGGACGCCACCGGCCAGGCCGGCGTCAAAGCCGGCCTTGGCCCGGTCGGCCAGGGCTTTACCGTAATCCCCCTTGTCATGCAGGATGGCCACTTTCTTGAAACCCCGTTTTTTGACGAATTCCACCATGAGGTCGGCTTGAGCATCGTCGCGCATGATGGTGCGGAAGAAATAGGGGTTTCGGCCGCTCTCGGTCAGGCTGACTTCCGTGGCCGAAGGCGAAACCAAGAGCATGTTCGAGCCATAGACGCTCAAGGCGCTGTTGGTGGCCCCGGAGCAGGTGTGACCCAAAACCACCTTCACGCCGCTACCGGACAGTTTGGTGGCCGCGGTGGCCGCCAAGGCCGGATCGCAGCCGTCGTCTTCCTGGATTATCTCGATTTGGCGACCGGTCAGGCCTCCGGCGGCGTTGGTTTTCAGCACCGCATATTCCAGGCCGTAGAAGCCGGATTTGCCATAAGCGGCCAAATCGCCCAAAAGGGCTCCTCCATAACCTATGGTGATGGGAGTGGCGGCCTGGGCCGGAGGGGCGGCGGCAACCGGGGCCGCGGCCTCAGTCGCGGCCGGGGCGGGCGGCGCCGGCGCATCCCCGCAGCCGGCCAAGCCGAACAGGAGAGCCAGACAAAGCGGCAGAAGGCGAATAATTTTTTTAGGTTCCGTGTTTTTATTCCGGGCCGAGGCGAAGATGGTTTTGGGCATGGTTTCCTCCTGAATTATAACGCCAGTCAACAACGCGAGTGAAATGTTTTATGATTACACTAAATGGTTAGCCCAGTCAACGATAAAAACCTGTCCAGCCCGTAGGGCCATCTCTTTCAAATATTGTTTTATAAATAATTCAAGATGTTAATCAGGTTAAGCTAGATTTTTTCTCTCTGATTATGAAGAATTTTATAAAAAATTGTTTTCTTTTATTTATAATTATACTATATTATAAGAGATTGCGCCGTCCAAGACGATGGCTGGCTTCCCACGCCCATAGTAAGCGGAGGTTTTAAGATGCGTTGCAAGTGCGGATTCAACAGCTTCGACCATAACCTGGTCTGTCCTAAATGCCATAAAGATCTCACCGCCACGCGCCGATTATTGAATTTGGAAATACCGGCTCCGGGCGGGGTCAATTTTTTCCAAATCGCCGGCCAGAGAATGGCCACGCCGCAGCCCTTCCTGGGGGCGGCCGTGGGAGGTGAGGATTTTGCGGAAGACCTTCAGCCGGTGGAGGAAATTCAGCCCATAGCCTATAGCGCCAACCAGCCTTTGCCGGCGGAGAAGACCATGACGGTCCAACCCTTGCCTGTATCTCCGGTTTACGGGCCCGTGGTGGAGGAAATAGCCCCGCCGCCGCCCCAGGCTCCACCCTATACCGCGCCGCCCCCGCCGCCCCAGGCTCCACCCTATACCGCGCCGCCTCCGCCGCCCCAGGCTCCGCCTTATGCCGCGCCGCCTCCACCCCAGGCTCCACCCGCGCCGCCCCAGGCTTTTGCCGCCCCGGTGCAGGCCGCCGCCCCGGTTGAAGAGCCGATGATCGAAATTGAAGTGACTGATGATTTTGAAGCTGACCAGCCCGGGAACCGGATATTGCCGGAAGCGACTTTCACCCCCGTAAATCCCATGCCCGCCCACCAGGCGGCCATGGATCAGATCAAATCCACCCTGACCGAGACAGGCGACCTCGCCCCGGAGGCGGGGGGAGAAGCCTATGTTCTGGGAGGCCAAGAAGCGGCCCCGGCGCCGAATCGGGCGGCCGATGGAGGCGGGAGCGACGATTTCTCCTCTCTGGTGGGCGATGTGAACCTTGATGACCTGGAGGGCGATCTCTGACAGCCGCGGGCTGTTCCAGGATTTAATAAATCGCGCGCTATAATTAAGCCGTTTGATCCGCTGGTGACCCATGACTACCCTAAAGCCGATGGATCGTCTTATTTTCCCTCTGGATCTGCCGGATTGGGCGGCGGCTGAAAAAATGGCCAGGGCCTTGAACGGGCATGTGGGTTGGTTCAAAGTGGGCCTGGAACTTTTCGTTTCCGCCGGACCTTCCGTGCTGGCCCGGTTGAGGGATCTGGCCCCGGAGACGAAGATTTTTTTGGATTTGAAGCTGCACGATATTCCGGCCACCGTAGGGCTGGCCGCGGCCGCGGCGGCCCGGTTGGGGCCGGAAATGTTCACCGTGCATGCCCAAGGAGGCCTTTCGATGATGCGGGCGGCTGTGGACAGGGCTGGTTCGTCCACGGTTCTGGCCGTGACCGTGTTGACCAGCCTGGATCCATCCTCTTGGGAGGAGTTGACCCCGGAATTCAGAGCCCCGGCCGCCTTGGTCGGGCTCCTGGCCGAACGGGCTCAGACCGCCGGCTGTGGCGGCCTGGTGGCTTCTGGCCATGAGCTTCCAAGCTTACGGGCGGCTTTTCCGGGGATGAAGTTGGTGGTGCCCGGTCTGCGCCCGGCTTGGGGCCGGGTGGCCGGTGATGATCAGAAGCGCACGGCCACCCCCCGGGAGGCGGTGCGGGACGGCGCTGATTACCTGGTCATCGGCCGTCCCATCCGCGATGCGTCCGACCCTGTGGAGGCCGCTGACCGTTTAGCGGCCGAACTGGCCGACTGAAGCCCTGTGCCTAGGGTCATCGCCGGTTTTTTTAAGGGCCTCAGGCTGGTCAGCCCGGCCGGCCTGAACACCCGGCCTTCCGCCGACCGAGTCAAAGAAGCCTTTTTTTCCATGCTGACCAGTCTGCCCTTTGAATTGGAGGGCGCCAAGGTGCTGGACTTTTTCGCCGGCGGCGGCGGCTTGGCCCTGGAAGCCCTAAGCCGGGGCGCGGCCTCGGCCGTCCTGGCCGATCAGGACCGGGCGGCTCTGAGGGCCATTGATCTTAACCTGACCGCCGCCCGACGCTACCGGGCCGTTGACGCCACAGTCCTTCATCTCTCCTGGCCTCGGGGCTTTGAAAGCCTGCCCGCTGGCCGGAATTTTGACCTCTTTCTCCTCGACCCCCCCTACGCCCAGTCCTCTCTGCCTTTGGAACTCCTTCTGACCGCCTCGGCCCGGGGTTTGGCCGCAGCCGCGGCCGTAGCCGTCTGGGAACAGTCTCCGGCTTCCCTGGCCTCTCTGGAACAGGCTGAAACCGGCCCCTGGCGGTTGATCAAAAGCCGCGCCTGGGGCCGTAGGGGGGCGGCCCTGTTACGCCATGACCCCTGAGGCCGGCGTCTTTCCCGCCTGAAGTCCCTAGCCAAAAATTTGAAATTGTTGTATAATAAAAAGAGTATCCCGCGTTGGCGTACTCCGGGCTGATTCTGGAGGAAGCCCGGGTGGGCGTGGCGAGGTTTACGGCGTGAAAGATAAAGGTCAGGTCACCATCCTGATGGTTGATCCTTCTCTCAAGACTTTGGAGGCCAACGGCGCTATTCTGCACGAGATGGGTTTTTACAATCATCTGCAGGCCGAGGACGGTTCCGAAGCCCTGGCCATGTTCAACAACTTCCAGCCCGAAGTGGTAATTTCCAACCTGGACGCTGCCACCATCAACGGACTGACTCTTCTGCGCCTGGTGCGGGAGCGGGATACGCCGGAAAGGGAAACCGTTTTCATTCTCTATGGGGAAAATATATCAGGCCGGCAGGCGGCCCAGGCCGGCCGGATAGGGGTCAACGCCGTCATCGCCACGCCCTGTTCTCCGGAAAAATTCAAGGCCGGCTTGGAACAAGCTTTCTACCCGCAGCCAACGCCGGAAGACGAGAAAGTCACGGAACTGCTGGAGGTCAGCACCAATTTGATAGAGGAAGGCAAACTGGATCAGGCCCTGGACACCTGTCAAACGATTCTGGACGTCCACGACAATGCCGAAGTGTATTATAACATGGGCTATATCAAAAGCCTTAAAGGCGAATTGGAGGAAGCCCTGGCTTGCTTCAAACGGGCTACATCCATAAATGGGTATCACGTCAAGGCCCACCAGCAGATGGGTCTTATTTATCAGAAAATGGGTAAGCCGGAAGAAGCCCTGACCTGTCTGGAAAAAGCCGCGGAAATCCACATGGACCGCAATCAGAACAGCGAGGCTGAAGAGATCTTCAATACGGTCCTTAAATTGCGGCCCGACACCACCAACGTTTACAACAGCCTGGGTATCATCTACCGCCGTCAGGGTCGGCTGGAAGACGCGTTGAAGTCTTATGAAAAAGCCATGAAAGTCCATCAGGATGACGAGTGTATCCATTTCAACGCCGCCCGCGTTCATCTGGATATGAACAATCCCACAATGGCCCAGAGGCACCTTCGTCTGGCCCTGAAAATCAACCCTGATTTCAACGAGGCCATTGACCTTTTGCGGGCCACGGAATTGGGCTTGAAGATAAAGATTTAGCTGCCCTGATCAGGGATTGAAGTGATAAACTGCTGGAGAGATCATTATGTCTGAACGGAAACCGCTGTTGCCGGATGTTCTGGTCGCCGGCACTACCATTCGGCTCGTGGCTCTGGCGACGACCAAGTCCAAGTGGAGCACCATGCTCATCGGAGCCCGGCCTGGCCACTATTTGGTGGTGGAAATGCCCCTGGTGAACGGTATACGCATGAAACTAGACGAAGGCAGCCACTGGTCGGCCAATTTCATCAGCCGGGGAGCGGTCTATAGTTTCAATACCGAAATAATGGGCGCCACCTTCCGCCCGGTGCCCTTGTTGACCCTGATGTATCCTGAAGAGGTGGAAGTTGCCATGCTGCGCACGGTCAAGCGCTATCCGGTCAATATTCCCATCCTGTCCAAGGTGGTTCAGTGGCCCAATCCTTCGATGGAGCCGACGGAAGACGGCGAGATGCCAGTTCCGGCGCCGCGTCATCCTAAGCCGGATACCCCAGTTAAGGCCCTGGTGGTGGATATCTCCGAAGGGGGGTTTTTGATGGCCTGTCCTCAACCCCTGGCGACTGATGCGATCATGGAAAACAGTTTCTATCTGCCCCGGGAAGAACCGGTGAGCGGCATTCAGGCCATAGTGCGGACTTGCCGGGGCAAATCCGGCGGCTATTTCATCGGTTTGGCCTATATCCCATCCAATAGTCCGCCGGAGCCTCTGTCTCGTTTGAATGATTTGATAGCCAGTATTGAAAACATGCCTTTAAGATTGTAGAATAGTTCGGTTGATTACCTTAACGTCCTTATGAAAGGGCCTGTCAATGAGCGCTAACCGTCTTTTTTGGCTGGTTTTGTTTCTGGGTCTGGCCATTCCGGCCCTCGGTCTTGCCCAGGAAGGGCCGGCCGCTTCTTCCCGTCATCCGGCCTACAATTTGATCGGCCGGGATGCCCCGGCGGCCAACTCGCCCCTGAACCCTAATTTCGTGGTTTCGGAAGAGGCCCATTTGCGGGAGGGTGGCTTCTGGCGGAGTAGCTATATCAATGAAAACCTGGTGGGGCTGTCCGTGGCCGACATTGACCGGGACGGCCAAAACGAGGTCATTTACGCCAGCGAAAGAAACCTCTGGGTTACCCGTTATGGCGGCAAATCCCTGGCCCAATTGGCCCAATATTCCGTCCCGACCACTCAGCGCATCGTTTCGGTCGATGTCTTCGACGTCGATGGGGACGGCCGCCTGGAAATCATCTGTTCCGCCCAGGATGAAAACAACGCCCCGGTCAGTTTCATTTTGAAATTCGACGGCACGACCCTGACCCCTCTGGCTCAGAGACTGCCCTGGTATCTGCGGGTAGTCGGCCAAGGCGACAGCCGTTTTCTGGCCGGGCAGAAAGCGGCTACCGGCGGCACCCAGGTTTTTACCGGCGGTGTCCAGCGGGTTTCTTTAAAAGGTTCGGGCATTACAAGCCAGGGTTCAGCGGGGCTGCCGGAAAATGTCAATCTTTTCAACTTCGTCCAGGGGCGCTTGGGGTCCGGGGGCTTGATGACCGCCGCCATCAGGTTTCCCAGCGAACATATTTTTCTCTATGAAAACAAAACCAGGGCTTGGGAAAGCCGCGAGGAATACGGCGGCACCATGACTTATCTGGCTCCTCAGAATTACCGGGAAGCCGGCGACCGCCGGAGGGAATTCCTGCCGACCAGGCTCCTGATCGTCGATATTGACGGTGACGGGCAGAATGAACTGATCGTGGCTAAAAATGACCGGGGCGGGGTTCCCTTTATGAGCAATCAACGAGGTTTCACCAGCGGCGTCATTCAGGCCTTCAAGTATCAGAATCTTTCCCTGACCCCTTTCTTCCGGACCAGGACCCTGCCCGGTGCGGTCGTTGACCTCCAACTGGCCGATTTCAAAAACAACGGAACTTTAAGCTTGGTGGCGGCCGTGTTGACCCAACCCAAGAGCGGGATGTTATCTGACGGCTTGTCCCTGCTCGTGGCCTATGATATCTCCGGTCCGGCCGCCGAAGCGGCCCCAAAACCGGCCAAATGACCTCGCCGTTCCGCCGCTATCTGACGGGCGCGAATATTCGGGAGTAAACGGTCATGTCCCTTGGCTCCCTCGGTTCCGCCTTATACCCGCCCCTGACCGCCTTGAGGGCTTTCGGCGTTGGGTTGCAAAGCACGGCTCACAATCTGGCCAATGTGCTTACCAGCGGTTTTAAGGCCGGGCGGGTGACCTATGCCGATCTGCCCAATCAGTCGGGCGTCGCGGCGCAAGGGCCTCAAAAATTGGCGGTCTCCGGGCCCTTGGTTCCCTATGGCCCCGGTCTGCCATTGCCGCCCCCGGCCGGTTATCACCCGGTCCTGCCGCCCGGTTTCGTCGAAGGTTCCACCACCGATGTAGCCACGGAAATGGTCAACCTCATCATCACCTCCCGGGCTTACCAAGCCAATGCCAAGGTCGTGCCCACCGTGGATTCTCTATTGGGGACGGTGATCAATCTGCGGATTTAATGTTTTCCGGCGGAGTGTAAACTCGACCGGGAACCGAGGTAAGGAGGTCGTATGGTTGCGGGGCGTTTCCTGATTATGTTTCTGATTCTGCTTTCGGCCGGCCCGGCCCTGGCCCAGGAACATCACCGGTATCAGTTGACGGACCAGCTTACTCTTTGGGTCCTGGCCGACTCCCGGCGGGACAGCAATCTGGCGGACATTTTTCCGGGCCAGGATGAAATCATCACCAGGTATGTGCCTTCCGGCCAAGCCCCGGCGGCCATCCTGGCTTTTTTGCTCCGCGGTCCGGAAGCGACTGTATTGATAGATGCCGGCATGGGGAACGGAACTCTGTCTAAGGCTCTGGCGGAAACGGGTGTGGCTCCGGAGGATATTTCCCTGGTTCTTCTGACCCATCTGCACGGCGACCATTTGGGCGGCCTGATGACCGATGACCGTCAGACTTTTCCCAATGCCCGGATACGCCTGGCCCGGGAGGAAAATGATTTTTGGCTTGACGAGGCAAGTCCGGCCAAATTCCCCGACCGCCGGGCCAATTTTGAGCTGGCTCGTAAAATTTTGCCCGCCTACGGGGCGAAAGTCCAGCCCTTCGAGTTCGGCTCCGAAGTCGCCCCGGGGGGGGTGACCGCCGTGGCCACTCAGGGCCATACGCCGGGCCACACCGCTTATTTATTGTCCGCCGGGAAAGAGAAGATACTTTTCTGGGGTGATTTGGTCCATGCGGCGGCCCTCCAGTTTCCCCGGCCGGATTTGAGTCCCCGCTATGACCTCGACCCGGCGGCCGCGGCCGCGACCAGATTGGAATTTCTGGACTTGGCGGCCCGGGAGGGTTTGATCGTGGCCGGGGCTCATCTGCCGTTTCCAGGTTTGGGGCGGGTGACGGTCGTGCCGGGCGAGAGGCCCTCTTTTGCCTTCACGCCTTGGGAATGATAGATCCCCGTAGCGTGTCCAAATGGCCGCACCTAGCCTATAAAGAAAACTGAATAAATGGCCGGCGTAGCTCAGTGGTAGAGCAGCTGATTCGTAATCAGCAGGTCGCGGGTTCAAATCCCATCGCCGGCTCCATAAAATCAAGAGGTTAGCCGATTTTCGGTTAACCTCTTGAAGCTTTTT
>Ga0082212_10006209_pt1 | contig 16114 bp, 15 predicted proteins | sample TergutNt197P3_FD_71548 | JGI IMG/M metagenome (GOLD analysis project Ga0082212, IMG submission 71548) | Neocapritermes taracua P3 segment gut microbial communities from Petit-Saut dam, French Guiana - Nt197 P3 | ecosystem: Host-associated > Arthropoda: Insects > Digestive system > Gut ... | reverse complement strand
TATAGATATTATCTATAAAAAGCAGTACGTCGCGGTTCATCTCATCCCGGAAGTATTCAGCCATGGTAAGCCCGGTCAACCCGACCCTCATGCGTGATCCGGGAGGTTCGTTCATCTGACCGAATACCAAAGCAGTCTTTTCAATAGCTCCGGAGGTTTTCATGTCGTGAATTAATTCCGATCCTTCGCGGGAACGTTCACCGACACCGGCAAAAACCGAGTATCCCCCGTGGACCGTTGCTATATTATAAATAAGCTCCATGATAAGCGTGGTTTTACCAACACCCGCTCCGCCGAACAAACCTACTTTACCGCCTTTTGAGTAGGGGGTAAGCAGATCTATAACCTTAATTCCGGTTTCCAAGAACTCGGTGACGGGGATGAGGTCGGTGAATTCGGGAGGTTTGCGATGAATATCCCATTGAGCTGTTCCTTCGACAGGCGGACCGTTATCAATTGGACGACCCAGTACGTCTACTACGCGGGACAGGGTTTCAGGACCGACCGGGACGCGAATACCGTGTCCGGAACAAACGATCGTACTGCCGCAGCTGAGTCCGTCTGTGGCGTCGAGTGCAACGCACCGAATAATACCCGGTTCAACATTCGCGGCGACTTCCATACACCGTCCGTCAGAAGTCGAAAGCAGGTCATTGAGTTTTGGCTCTTCGACTCCCGAATCAAACCGGACGTCTATAACGGGACCGCTTATTTTTATAATGGTGCCGGTAATGACAGCATCAACCATACTGATGTTCCCCCTTTAATGCTTCCGCCGCGCCGGTTATCTCGGCGATTTCATTTGTTATGGTGCTCTGCCTCGCGAGATTGTACTGGACCTTTAGAAGATTCAACATTTCATCCGCGTTGGTCGTAGCGGAATGCATCGCGTTCATACGCGCGAAATGCTCGCTCGCGTAAGCCTGTACCATCACCCCGAAAACAAGACCGATAGTATATTGCGGGACGAGTATGTCGAGAACTTCCTGAGCCGACGGATGATACTCCATTTCATGGGACGTTTTATCGTCGCGAACATCATCATAATCATGAAGCATGACCGGAAGCAGTCGAAATTCGACAGGTTTACTTTTAGAGGCGCCGTAAAAAGACGTATAAACGATTCTAATGTTGTCGGTAAGCTCGTTTTCATATAATTCCGTAAGCGCGCGCGCTATTTCACGAGCCTTTTCCAATGTAGGATCCTGGACGATACCCTGAAATACAATATCAGGGATAATTCCCCTGAGATGAAAAAAATCCTCCGCAGTATTCCCGAGAGATATAAGCTTCGCTCCCGGCGTTTCCTTAAGCCTCATCATTGTATAATTCAATACCGATGAATTGTGAGAACCGCACAATCCTTTATCGCCGGAAATTACCAAAAAAGTCGTATGCTGACGCGGACGTTCGGTAAAATAAGGATGCGATACATCTTGAGAAGATACAAGCAGATCCTTCATCATCCTGCGAACGTTGGAAAAATACAGACGATTTTGATCTATATGCCCCATTACCTGACGCATTCTGGTTGAGGAGACCATCTCCATCGCGCCGGTTATCTTTTTTGTTTGTTCAACGGCATTAATATGGTTCCGTATCTCGTTAGTTCCCTGCATCTGTTATATCGCTTTCTTTTATGAAACGCTCAAACAACCGCGAGAGATCAACCTTGTCACTCTCAGATATCTTTCCGGTGGTATCGATACTTCTCATTATCGTATCGGCGTTGGTTTCAAGAAATGTCAGCATTTCGTTAACGACTGCTTGCATATTCTGCGGATCAAAACTCTCCAAGATCCCTGCCGATGCAGCGAAAAGCAGCGCTACCTGCTCCGAAAGCCTGTAATTACGCTGCGAGGGCTGTATCAACAGGCTTGTCAGCCTCTCGCCCCGGCGAAGAAGAGAGGCGGTTGAGGAGTCAATATCGGCTCCGAACCGAGCGAATACCGCAATATCGCGGTATTGAGCAATTTCAAGCCGCATACTTCCTGAAACATCGCGCATAGCTCGGTGCTGCGCCGCGCGGCCTACACGCGACACGGATAATCCTACGTTTACGGCCGGTCGCTGTCCCGCGTTGAACATCTCGGTCTCTAAATAAATCTGCCCGTCGGTTATGGATATCACATTAGTCGGAATATATGCCGAGATATCGCCGGCTAGCGTTTCAACAATCGGCAGGGCGGTCATAGAGCCGCCTCCCAGGTCTTCGGAAAGCTTTGCCGCACGTTCCAGAAGCCGGCTGTGCAGATAGAATACATCGCCGGGATAAGCTTCGCGCCCGGATGGTCGCCGGAGCAGCAGCGACATTGCCCGATAAGCGACGGCATGCTTGGATAAATCATCGTATATTATCAACACATCGCGGCCGTTATACATAAATTCCTCGGCAATGGCGCAGGCGGAGTACGGCGCAATATACTGCATAGCCGCGGTGTCGCTCCCGAAAGCAGTGACTATCACCGTATGATCAAGCGCGCCGGCTTTATCGAGAGTATGAGCTATTCCGGATACAATAGACGCCTTTTGACCTATGGCGCAATAGACGCAGATAACATCCTTACCGGTCTGATTGAGTATGGAGGATAAGGCAATTGTGGTCTTGCCGGTTTGGCGGTCGCCTATTATCAACTCACGCTGCCCGCGTCCTATAGGTATCATACTGTCGATTGAAAGTATACCAGTTTCAAGAGGAGTATCGACAGGGGAGCGTTGACTTATCGTCGGAGCGGGAGATTCAATAGGACGGGATTTATGTGATTGGAGTTCTCTGCCGTCGAGGGGTCTGCCCAGCGGGTCGACGACGCGGCCCAAGAGCTCATCACCGACCTTCACCGAAGCGATGCGGCCTGTATTATGAGCGAGACTTGACGCGGATACCGTCCCGCCCAATAACGCAGCGCCAACCCCGCCGAGTTTGAGATCAAGCGCCAAGGCCATAGCTCCGCCGTCGAATGAAAGCAGTTCGCCATATCGGCAGCCGGCGAGTCCGTTTATATGAACTATATCATCGCTGTAACTCTGTACGATACCATATTCGTATATAATCGGCTTGATAGCTGAAGCAGTGATTGTTTGCCCAAGTATGTCCTCAACCACCGTAAAATCCGGTTCCGGTTTTGAGCCGGTGTCTTCAGTTTCGAACATCTGACGACTCAGTTCCCCTAACTTGGAAACAAAACTCGCGTCATACACGACCCCATCGATGAAGGCGATAAAACCACCGGCGATTTTTTTGTCTTCTTTTATCTCAAAGTCCGGTTTTTGACCTAATTTTCTTTCGAAACCTGTGCTTATCGAATCAAGCAGAACCTTGTCGTCAGCGGAAGCGACTATGAGGATCGGCTTTTCCATAGGTTACCTCGTTTCACCGAAGAAATCTTCTACTAAATTAATGTTATCTTCATCGGAGATTTCGCGGTTCAGAACAAATGCTGCCATATCGGTGGCTATTCTTATGGCATCGAGTTTGGCGTTCTCTACGGCTCTTTCTTTCTCATCCGCAATACGAACCCGCGCCTCTTCGATCATAAGATTAGCTTTTTCACGTGACTCACTTAGTATTTCCTCAGCTTCTTTAGAAGCTGAGGCGCGGTTTTCACGCATCATATCGAGCCTCATACTCTCGATGTTCTCAAGTTCTTTTGAGTATTCCTGTTTGAGAGAATCTGCTTCTTCGCGGGTTTTATGGGCATTATCAAGATCAGCTTTGACCTTAGCAGCGCGCTCAGAAAGCATTTTACTGACTGGTTTAAAAAGAATCAAGCGAAGTAAAACGAACAGAACTATTATATTGATGATGCTGATAAGTATATCTACCGGATGAAGTTCCAAAACGACCGCTCCCTTTCATCAAAATATTATCTGTAAATGAGAAACGCTACAGCTATCTTGTAAAAAGCATTATGAGCGCGGTGACAAACCCATATATTGCAGCGGATTCCGTCAACGCGAGTCCAAGCAGCAGGATGGAGTTTATTCTTCCCGACGCTTCAGGCTGTCTCGCGACCGCCTCGACCGCCTTGCTGGTCGCGAATCCCATTGATAAAGCCGCCGCCGCGCAGGATAAAAGACATAGAGCCGCACCGAGTTCAGTCATTATTATTTCCTCCTATATAAATATAATTATTCTATAGCTTCGTTTACAAATGTCAGTGTCAGGGTCACAAAGATGAATCCCTGAATTACCGGATGAAACACATTGAAGAACAATCCCACCACACTGGGAATTCCCACCGAACCGTTGCCCAGCGCGGAGTAAATAAGGTCCATTACTATCATACCGCCTAACATATTACCAAAAAGTCTGCACGCCATGGATACCGGAATGGCTATCTCGGAAATTACCCTGAAGATAAAGACGACCGGGGTAGGGGAAGCGAGGGACTTTATTCTTCCCGAAACTCCTTTTTTCCTTATACCATAAGCATTAATAATAAAAAATGTCATCAATGCCAGCGCGAAGGTCATGGTTATGTCAGAGGCCGGTGCGCGGAATCTGAAAAGTTCGATAAACGCGCTCGCGAGTAAAAGAGCGCATATGGTGAGAATATATGAACATAGTATTTCACCGGTTCCGTGCGCCTGGGATTCCATATACTTCTGAACAGTTTCGACTGCATATTCCAAAACATTTTGCGCTCTTTCAGGAATCTCTTTAAAATTCCTGACTATGGTCAATCGGATAACCAAAGCCGCGATAACCAATATCACCATAGCTACCCATGTATAAACTATGGTTTCGCTAAGGCTGAATCCGAAAATCTCAATACGTTCCGGCCAAAGAGAAAACTCAATACCACCTCCCTCGCGGGGTCCAAAAATAAGCGTGATGGCCTGAGTGATCATCATGTATGCGCCGGCAACCGAAAGTATTAATGCAAAAGTTTTACCGCGTTTGCCTTTCTTGCCGCCTGCTGTACCGGAGACAAGCTTTTTAACAGCGGATTTTCGCATTAGCAGACCGATAAGGAGTACGAACGAGGATACACCAAATAGTATCCAATTTAGCATTTTTCGTCATCCCCTCCAGTTTTGTTTTTTGTAAAAAATCGCGCAAACGCAAGAATTATTAATGATATTGTAATACCTATCGCGAACTGTAAAAGTATATCCTTGAAAAACATCGCGCAGATTAATAGTGAGATAAGCGGAAAAAAGAACTGACATACCGCTAAAACTATCGTTTTCACTTTTAATGCGCCGCGAGTCGCCAAAGAGGTAAATACTGACAGTATCAAAAACTGGATAACCCCAAAAACAAGACCTATAACAAAACCGATGATACGCTCCGCGACCCTTCATTACAATATACGAGTGAAAATAACAAAATACGGAATAGACCTATCCACAATATACTACTCTTAAAAACACCTTAAATCAAGCCGTTGATCAGGAAAACTAATTAAAACCCGAATATATAACAAACATAAGAAACATGGGATAAGAATTCTGTAGGCACGCGGTTTTGGAGACCGCTGCTCTACCATTACTTTTTGTTAATGTTCGCCCAGCTATCCCGTAGCCCGACAATACTGTTAAAAGCATTATTTTCCTTGCTGTCGGCGATATAGTAACCGTTCCTGACAAACTGAAATCGTTTGTCAACGGTTGCGCCGGCAAGCGTCTGCTCGAGTTTAGCATACTTATATACTTTTATTGAATCAGGATTCAGAAAGTCTCTGAATTCCTTCCCTTCCGGAATATCAAGCGGGTTTTCAACCGTAAACAGGGTGGAATACATACGTATTTGTGAATCAACGCAGTGTGAAGAGGAGACCCAGTGAATGGTCCCCTTGACCTTTCTGCCGTCAGGAGAGTTTATTCCTCCGGTATCGAGGTCTGCTTTACAGATGACCTCAGTTACCTTGCCGCTTTCATCGGTTTTGTATTCTTCACAACTCACTATATACGCGCCCATGAGACGAACCTCGTTTCCGGGGCTGAGACGGAAGAATTTCGGGGGAGGGGAAACTTCAAAATCCGAACGTTCGATATAAAGCTCCTTCGTGAAAGGGAGCATCCGTATGCCTGCTCCGGGATCACCGGGATTGTTGGCTATTTCAAAATACTCGATTTTATCGTCGGGATAGTTGCTTATTATAAGCTTTACTGGATCTAGAACCGCCATTCTTCGCTCGGCAGTCATGTTCAGTTCATCTCTGATACAATGCTCAAGAAGACCGATGTCCGCTATGCTGTAAGTTTTAGCGTATCCTGCGGTTTTAATAAACCGTATGAGTGATGACGGAGTATAACCTCTGCGCTTGAGCCCCCGCAATGTCGGCATCCGAGGGTCATCCCATCCGTCGACCATACCGGTTTCAACCATTTCTCTTAAATAGCGTTTGCTCATGACGGTATATGTAACATTTAAACGGGCAAATTCATATTGATGCGGTATATTATCAAATCCGATGTTGTCGATGACCCAGTCGTACAAAGGGCGATGATTCTCGAATTCTATAGAACACAGAGAGTGGGTTATTCCCTCGAGCGCGTCCTGAATGGGATGGGCGTAGTCATACATAGGGTATATACACCACCTATCCCCCTGGCGATGATGGTCGGTGTGTATAATCCTGTATATAACAGGATCCCGCATATTCATATTCGGACTCGCCATATCTATTTTAGCTCTTAAGGTATACTCGCCTTCCTTGAACTCCCTGTTCTTCATCCTCTCGAAAAGCTCGAGGTTGTCTTCGACACTCCTTTCGCGTCCGGGACTGTTTCGCCCGGGTTCTGTCAACGTTCCGCGATACTCTCGCATCTCTTCGGGGGAGAGAGAACATATATATGCTTTATGGTCTTTTATAAGCTTGACAGCGAACTCATAACACTTGTCGAAATAGTCGGAACCGTAAAAAAACCTGTCGCCCCAGTCGAATCCGAGCCAGTGGATATCCTCCTTGATCGCGTCGACAAATTCCTCGTCCTCTTTGGCGGGGTTGGTGTCGTCCATACGAAGATTGCAAAGCCCGCCGTATTTTTCCGCCGTGGCGAAGTTGATGTTGAAGGCGTAGCAGTGGCCGATGTGCAGATATCCGTTGGGTTCCGGGGGAAAACGCGTATGAACGGTCCTGCCCTCGAACTGCCCGCCCGAAGCGATATCCTCGTTGATGAATGCGTGTATAAAGTTTGTGGAATGCTCATCCATATGTTTTATTTTTCCTTTTCAGCTTCCGCGATGATTTTTCAATAATCAAGTATACAATAGGGTTGTGTTGTTTTCAACGGAAATGTGGTAGAATCGACCGGTCAGGAGTGGAGAAACAGGGGTTGGGGGTTGAAGGGTTGCAGGATATCATAGTGGTTGGAGGCGGACCTGCCGGATTATCGGCTGCGATTACGCTGCGACAGCGGGACAAAACCGTCACGGTCATATCGAACGACAGGACGCGAAGCGGCCTGTACAAAGCGCGCGAAATCGGCAATTATCCCGGACTTCCGGGGATATCCGGGCAGGAGCTGTCCGATAGGCTGACAAGCCACGCGGAGAGCGCGGGCGCGGAATTTATTGCGGGGCAGGCCAATATGATAGTGCCCGTCGGCGGTAATATCAACGTTGGCGTCGGGACGGAAATATATTCGGCAAAAAGCGTGATCCTCGCGACCGGAGTGGTTCAGACGTCGGTTTTTCCGGGCGAGGGCGAGCTGCTCGGCAGGGGCGTTTCATATTGCGCCACATGCGATGGGATGTTTTTCAGGGGAAAAAAGGTCGTCGTCGTCTGCCTGAAGCCCGAAGCCGGGGAGGAAGCTGATTATCTGGTCTCGATAGGCTGCGACGTCGTCCGCACGACGACGCGCGATATAAAGATAGCGGGCGAAACGAAAGTGGCCGCGGTTATAGCGGATGGCGAGGAAATCGAATGCGACGGCGTGTTCATCCTGCGCGGGACGATTGCGCCGGACTTGCTGCTTCCCGGGTTGGAAACGGAAAACGGACACATCCGCGCCGGGCGGTCGTGTGAAACAAATGTAAAGGGCGTTTTTGCGGCGGGGGACTGCACGGGAACGCCATACCAGATTGCCAAAGCGGCGGGCGAAGGCCAGGTGGCGGCGCTGTCTGCGGTTGAATATCTATCGCGCGCGGAGTGATCTGCGGGTTGTTCTCAGTAGCCGGCTATGGTATCATGTTTGCTTAGGGCAACCACTGAAGGAAGGTGTTCGGATGCAACGCACCAATGGAGGGAAGCTTCTTGTTCGACGGGCGCTGGCATTGGCGCTGACGCTTTTTGCCGCGATTTCAATTGCGGGCTGTTCACAGGACAGTGCCGGTGATGGCTCCGCCGCGGTCAGGCAGGGCGTCAAAGCGTTTATCGGCGTTTGGAACGGCGTTTGGGTAGATAATGACTACGACGATGGGGATTACGGGGACTATGGCGACGACTTCGAGGTTTTCGAGATAATTTTCTTCAGCGACGGGACGTTTATCACAAACGAGGAAGCGGATTACCAGGGACCGGGGTCGGGCACTTACTCAACGGCGAACGATCTGCTGAAGCTGTCCGACGGATGGAGCCAGATATATTTATACAGACTCATGGGGGACACGCTGACATTGCATTATTTGGATCAATCCATAGTGCTGACAAAGATAAACGCATCCGACTCGCTAATATTAAACTCATGATCAGGAAAGGGGCAAAAATGAATCTTATACATCTTACGACCGGGGATTTTGACGAAAAAATAAGCACGGGAAAGTTTCTCGTGGATTTCTGGGCCGATTGGTGCGGGCCGTGCAGGATGGTGGCGCCGGTTCTGGAAGAGCTGTCCGTGGAATACGAGGGAAGCGTAACGGTTGCAAAAGTGGACGTCGATAGCGAAGGGACGCTGGCAAGCCGGTTCGGCGTGACAGGCATCCCCACTGTGATCATATTCAAGGACGGGGTGGAGGCGCAACGCTTCGTGGGCGTCCAGCCAAAGGAAATATACGCGGCGGCGATCAGGAACTAAGGTAAAGTGGGCAGCAACATGTCAAGCGGAACGCATTCGCCTATTTCCAGCTCCTTTATAAGATTCGACGGCACGGCCAGGTTAAGGTTCTGGCCGTACGAGAATGAGCTGGACGCCACGCCGACGACCTGACCGAGCGAGTTGAGCACCGGGCTGCCCCCGCTTCCGAAGGAAATCGGCGCGGTGAACTGGAAGAATATGTTGTCGTCCACCTCGCGGTACGCGTTTGCAACGATACCGTTCGTTATCGTGTGTACAAAGGCGAGCGGATTGCCAAGTGCGTACACGGTGCTTCCGGCGACGGCAAGGTCGGAATCCGCAAGCTTCAGGTAGCTTTGGCCCGGTCCAAGGCTGCTTTTGTTATTGGCGGAATCTACGCCGTTGTCTGCCGGCGTCCGGCTTCCGCTTTCCCCGAGATCCACTAAAAATATGATCAGATTATATTCCTCGCTCGACGCGACCACTCCGGGAACGGGGAAGACGTCGCCGTTGCTCAGCGTCACCTCCGCGCTCGCGGCGTTTTCTATGACGTGAAGGTTTGTGACCGCGTATCCGGTATCGTTGATGAAAAAGCCTGTGCCCGTCCTTATCGACTCGCCGTCCTTGTCGAAGGTTTCCAAAAGAAAGACGGCGTCCATGCAGCGACCATATATTACGTCCGCCGGAATGGTTGCGGGGGGAACCGCCTTTATCCGGGCAAGCGGGTCCACCAGACGCACCATAACCGCGCACGCTTCCGCTCGCGTAATACCATTATCCGGGGAAAATGTGCCGTATTGATCCGTACCGGAGAGTATCCCCGAACGGTACAGCTCGTATACTTCGCCGCAAAACTCCATGCCATCCACCACGTCGCATATGCCGAAATCGGGGATCGGGTTGATTTGAGGCAACACTTTATTCGGAAACGAAGCGCGGGCAATCACGGCATACATCAGCGCCGCAAACTGCAGTCGTGTAATGGGCGCCGTTTCGCTGACGGGGTCTTTTATTATTCCGCTATAAAGCGCGAGTTCCATGCAAAACGAAAAAGGCGAATTAAAGTCGATTGCACCCGGATTTTCGTGCTCAAGCACACTGCCAAAGACGGTAAGCAACCCTGACGCTTCGCCGAATGTCAGCAAGCCGCCCGGATCGAAGGTTTCAGTTTTGATCTCACGGAAGAAACCGTAATTATACGCATCCTCCACATAACGCGCGAACCAGTCCGGTTCATTCACGTCGCCGTATTGCCCCGGAACATAGTCGTCGGTGTAGATAAAATCGCCAAAACCTGCCCGCGCGGGTGGCGGACAGGCAAAAAACGGCGTAAGCAACGTCAACGCGACCAGAATGGAAATAATTCGTTTCATTCTTCCCGGGATCCCTTGTTCTTCATCATTGTCTTGATTATTTCGACCGCGCCTTCTATACCCGTGAACGATGTATTGATAATGAGGTCGAAGTTATTGATATTGCCCCATTGGCGGCTTGTATAGTATTTGTAATAGTTCGTGCGGCTCTTGTCGATTCTCTTGACCCTGTCCATGGCCTTCTGGGGCGGAAGGTTATAATGCTCGACGGCAAAGCGCACCCTGTCCTCGAACGCGCCCCTTATGAAGATTGTGACAAGCCCCGGTTCGTCGCGCAGGACGTAATCGGCGCAACGGCCCACTATTACGCAGTTTCCTTCCGAGGCGAGCTCCTTCAGTACGGCCGATTGCGCCAGAAACACCTTGTCCGTCACGGGGGTGTCGTATAGCGCTATTGAGTCGTAGCTTGTATATGCGGAGTATTTCAGATTATGCAGAAAGGCGTTTGGGATGCTTTCATCGCTTTTTTCTATGAAACCGGCCGACATTCCGCTTTTTTCCGCGGACATGTGGATTATTTCCTTGTCATAGAAAGGTACGCCGAGTTCCTTTGCCAAGAGCTCCCCGATATGCCTTCCGCCGCTTCCGTACTCGCGGCTTATTGCAATAACGTATTTCTCCATCATGGAAACCTCCCTTGCGTACATTGCGCCCTGCGGAAATTGCGCGCAATATTTTTTTCATCATAGCACACAATGGCGATTATTTCAAATTTTTTAGTTTTGCATTTACTTCATACGGACTCTGATATATAGTTTATGGCATTCAGCAGGGATTGGGGTGAAGCGTTTTGATGTTTGGCGACCATATGTTTGTCCTTTACGACGGGGCGATGGGCACGATGCTGCAGAAGAGCGGGCTGAAGCCCGGGGAGCGTCCCGACGTCTTGAATGTGACGGCGCCTGAAAGCGTCGAGAGCGTCCACAGAATGTACGTTGAAGCCGGGAGCGATATAATCGTCACCAACACGTTCGGGGCAAACGCCAAAGCCCTGGGCGGCACGGGGTATACGCCGCAGGATATCATCCGCTCGGCCGTAGGCGCGGCGAAGGCGGCCATAGCAAGCGCGGACATGGCCAAACGCGCGGGCAGTGGAAAATGCGTGGGCGCGGAGGTGAAAGTCGCGCTTGACATTGGCCCGCTTGGGTATCTGCTCGAGCCGCTGGGCGACGTCAAATATGAGACCGCCTACGGTCTGTTCAAGGAGCAGGCGCTTGCGGGGGAGGCCGCCGGGGCCGATTTTGCGGCAATAGAGACCATGAGCGACCTTGCGGAGTTTGAGGCGGCACTGCTTGCCGTTGTGGAGAACACAAGCCTGCCCGTTCTTGCGACAATGACTTTTGACAAAACGGGATATACATATACGGGCTGCTCGCCTGAAAGCTTCGCGGAAACCGCGGCGAAGCTCGGCGCGTCGGCGGTGGGCCTGAATTGCTCGCTCGCGCCCGAGGAAATGTATGCAACAGCAGAACGCATAAAGAGTTCAACTGATTTACCGCTCATTGTCAAGCCCAACGCGGGATTGCCGGACTCCACAACGGGGCTCTACAGCATCGACGCGGCGGAATTTGCGCGGCAAATGGCGCCGTTCAAAGAGATCGGCGCCAAAATAATCGGAGGCTGCTGCGGAACCACTCCGGATTACATAAGGGAGCTTAGGAAGGTCTTCCCGGAGCCGTAATCACTCCCCCACGAGCGCGGAGGGCATATCCTTGATTTCGTGATAACGTTCCAGGCATTCCCTGACAAGCTCCTGGGCCTCGTGGCTTCTTTCCGAGCGTCCCTTAAGGACGTTCTGTTCGAAATACCACTGCGCCTGTTTATAATCCTGCGTGGAATAAGCCATTTCGCCCAGCAAAGCATTTATGCGCAATATGTCGAAAGAAAGCAGGGAGTCGCTGCTCCTGTTGAGGTAGGAGGCGTAGAACCTGGCGGCTTTTTCGGCGGCCTCCTTTGCGAGCTGCGACTGGCCAAGATCGTTGTGGAGCCAGTACAGGCGAATCCAGGTTTTCGCGAAGGGAAGCGGGTCGCTCGTCGCCTTGCGCAGACATCGGAGACGCATATAATAGCTAAGGATCGCTTCATCGTATGTGCGGTTGGCGACGTCGGCAAATCCGGTGAAGTCTTCCGTATTGACGAACTGGTTGCCGTTATATGCGGGAACGTTTTTTGCCTGTTTGAACCGGCTGAATTCCTGGAATGAGTCGGTGTATTTGCAGTTTGGGCAGACGGTATTCGTATAAAGCAGAATATCGAATCCTTTATACTCAACGCGCCCGTCAAGCCCCGAGCCTGTCTGGCTCAGGCTCGCAAGCTTGGGTATTTGCGTTTCCGACCTCATTGAGCAATAAGGGCAGGTGACCTTTTTTGTCTGGAGCATATCGGCGCTGTCATACGGGTCGGTCTTACCTGTCGGTCTGTAGCCTGCGGGAAGGAGCCGATTTGGGTCTCCGGCACTGCCGTCCCCGCCGGTTTCACCGGAAGCTTCGGACTCGCCCGGCGCGCCGCTCACGCCCGATTTCCCTGATTCGGCAAGCGCTTCGGAAGCCGCGTGCGCCTCAAAGTCCGCTATCGCGTCGAGCGCGGCGGCTTCCAAGTCGTTGCCAAGCAGCTGCTGATTCATTTTGCGAATCAGCGCCGACAGCTCCGCCATCAGTTTCAGGCAGTCGTCCGCGTTTTGGGGCGGACCGCCGTCCGGAAGCCCGGGCAGGTTAGGGGCGTCCTTGCCGGCGCCGCGCAGCGCCGCCGACGTTGATTCCGCGCGGTTTCTCAGCGTTGCAATGATGCTGGACGCCACGTCGGGGCTTTTTTCAAGGAGCAGCCCCAGCTTATCCTTACCTATGGTGAGGACGGTTCCGTCCTGCTCGGCAAGGATCGTGGCGCTGCGCGGCCAGTCGTCGATCAGCGACATCTCGCCGAAAAACGAACCCGGTTTTATATCTGACACCTTTACGGGGAAGTCGGTGAATGAGTTGATCAAAACGCTGAACGCTCCGGACAATGCGATGTACATGCTGTCGCCCGGGTCGTCCTCCATAAAAACAATCTGGTTTTTTTTGAACTGCTCGACGGTCCCGAGACCGCGGAGCAGGTTGATATCGGGCATCCGTTAATGACCTCCTTCCATTGATACGGGCAAATATATTGAATAGTGCCGCGGCGCGTGATAGACTATGCGGCGGGTGATTATTCGATATTTTCCCGTTTTTGTACGGCTACCTTACTTTATCATAAGATGGAGAGAAATCAAGTGGGAAATGATGTTTTTGCACCGGCCGGCATATTGCTGCCGAAAGATGTGGCAATGGAAAAATGGAGCGTCATAGCATGCGACCAATTCTCGTCCGAGCCGGATTACTGGGAGCGCGTCGGTCAAACGGTGGGCGATGCGCCGTCGACCCTGAATCTTGTTTTACCCGAGGTATACCTGGGCGGTACGATCGACGGGAGATTGAAAGGCATCAAGGACGCGATGGGAGGATATACCGAGTCCGGAATGCTTGCGGAGTATGGAAACTCCTTTGTCTACGTCGAAAGGACACTGCAGGACGGGAGCCTGCGCCGGGGGTTGGTGGGCGCCGTCGATCTTGAGCAATACGAGTTTGCCGGAGGGAAGGCGGCAATCCTGGCAAGCGAGGGTACAACGTTGGAAAGGCTGCCGGTGCGCATCGATATTCGCCGCGGGGCTGTGCTGGAGACGCCGCATATCATGTCTTTTATCGACGATATAGACGAGACGGTCATCGAGCCGCTGACGAAAAAAGCGGCGGAGCTGCCGCTGCTGTATGATTTCGACCTTATGGAAGGCGGGGGCCATATCAGGGGAAAACAGGTGTCCGGCAGGGATGCGGACGAGGTTTTGGACGCGCTGCGCGCGCTGCAAACGAAGAACGGTACGCTTATTGTGATAGGCGACGGAAATCATGCGCTTGCCGCCGCCAAGGTATACTGGGAAGAAATCAGGCAGGGGTTGGGCGAAAACGAAAGGGAAAAGCATCCGGCGCGGAAGGCGCTGCTTGAAGTCAACAATGTATACGAGCGATCGATAATCTTCGAAGCGATACACCGTATGGTTTTTGACGTTGACGTCGAGGATTTTGTCAGCGGTCTCAAAGAGGCCATGCCATCCGGCGATGACTATGTTTTCGAATGGTTTTCCCTTGGAAAAAGCGGGACCGCCGGTGTTTCGGCGTCCTGCATCGGAGACGCGATAGCGCTGATGCAGAGGTTTCTGGACGAATACATGGAACGCGGCGGCTGCAGCGTTGATTACGTGCATGGCGAGGAAACCGTAAAGCGGCTCTCGCAAGCTGAGAGCCGCGTGGGAATCATTCTTCCCGCAATCGATAAATCCGAGCTGTTCGCAACAGTGGCGGCGAAAGGCGTCTTTCCAAAAAAAAGCTTTTCCGTAGGCCGCGCAAAAGACAAGCGGTATTATCTCGAGTGCCGCAGGATCAAGTGAGGGAACAGGGAAGTAAAACTATCCTCCGTCCATTGGGCGGAGGATGATTATTTTGTCGCCATCGTTGAGCGCGGTATCGGGGGCGACCCATTTGCCGCCGTTCATCACGATGGCGGTGCGCAGCTCCTTTTCGTTCATTGTGGCTCCGCGTTGCGCGAACAGCTCCAGACTTGCGTCAAAAACATCGGAAACGGTCGCGCCGATCTCCAATTCAAACACGGCGTCGCCGAACCCCGGCGGCAAATCAAAAATCAAGTACTTGACGGCAATCTTCATGACGCACCCTCCCCGATTATGCTGTGCTTCACGTAATTTAGGACAAGTGGAGCGGTCGCTCGCTCCACTTGCCTTCCATCAATTATTTTTCCGGCGGGTATAAATCCTTTATCACGCATTCCAGCCCGCCCGTCAACTGCAGCATATCGAGGTACGGCATACCGTCCTGATAGTAACCCAGCGCATTGTAGAAGTTGTCGCCAAGGCGTTCGTCATCCAGCGTCACGCCGGCAGTCGGGCCGCCCTTGAGCGGAGGCTTGCCGCGCATACGGTCGGTTACGGTGAAGTCCTCACGCCGCAGTCCTTCCCGCAGGTTGAAAGCCCACCTCATCGTAAACGAGCGCATACCGTAGAAACGCAGGTCGCGCATCCCCATCTCTATGCCGGTAACATGTTTATATGCGTCGTATATCGTATTTCCCGGAAATACGCGCGCCGTGAATATACATAGACCGGAGGCGTTGATGTATTCGGTGACGCACATCTCCTGCACGTCGTGGTACCCCGTTATGCGGTAATTATACCTGAGTTCCTTTGACATACGGTCGTTCGCTTTTGCGAGACCGCCTTTTGTGTGCCTTCCGGGGGTCGGGTCGAGCTGATAGGTGCGGATATAACCCGGCGCCCTGCGCGGGTCGTGCGCCGCTATTTCGACGCCGCTCGCCACGAACAGGAAGTCATGGCCCTTCCCATAATGGTTAGCCGCGTTTTGCGAGCCCTGCGAGAGTATTTTCCCGCAGCCCTCCATATCGCAGATTTTTTTCGTCAATGCCACGGCTGCGTCACTATCGCCCCAGAACGGCTCTATGCCGTCAAGCTCGTCCTTGGAGAGAACGCCTTCGTTGAAACACTCGATCGCCCAGCCAAGCGTGCCTCCCACATGAATTGTGTCGAGTCCCGCCTCGTTGCATAGATGGTTCATTTTTATCAGGGCTTCCGGGTCTTCGTTCATTATCCCGGGACCGAACCAGCCCAGGCTCTCGTATTCGGGGCGTGCGACCGGGATGGAGCCTTCGGTCTTGTATTTGCCTTCCTTCACGTTCACGGATGCCCCGCAGCT
>Ga0082212_10006208_pt1 | contig 16116 bp, 19 predicted proteins | sample TergutNt197P3_FD_71548 | JGI IMG/M metagenome (GOLD analysis project Ga0082212, IMG submission 71548) | Neocapritermes taracua P3 segment gut microbial communities from Petit-Saut dam, French Guiana - Nt197 P3 | ecosystem: Host-associated > Arthropoda: Insects > Digestive system > Gut ... | reverse complement strand
TGTTTTTCAAAAGTTTCTTGACTTGCCGTCTGCTTTTTATATGTAAAAATTCTTTTTCGGGATATTTTTCATGCAAATCCATAATCCTTTTTTTGTTGTTTTTAGGAAATATCCATATCCATTTGCAAAATTGAAAAAATTCTTTATTAAAGAGTTTAGGTTCTTCCAAATAATCCGGCAAATCTGAACGCTTTTTACCTGTGCGTCTTGCCGCGCTCCAAATACATATCAATCGGTTGATTTCAAGGTAAATAATCAAATCGGCGGCGGCAAACCGTAATTCCATTGTGCTTCCATATGTGCCGTCGATTATCCATTTTTCACCGCTGATTATTTCCTGTTGCCGTGCGATTTTTTCTTCGCGTGAGTCCGCAACCCAGCCCGGTTTCCAATGCTCAACGTCCAAGTGAAACAACGGATAACCTATTATTTCGGCGATTCGTTTAGACAGCCAGCTTTTACCGCTCCCCATGCAACCGATAAGTATAATACGGTTATATTTTGAAAAATCAAAACCCATGATTTAAACTCCGCTGTACGCGCTGAACCCTCCGTCTACAGGCACGACTACGCCGTTCACAAATCCCGACGCTTCGGGACAGCACAGCCATAAAAGCGTCCCGATTAATTCCTGCGGTTCGCCGAAACGTCCCATAGGGGTCGCCGCTAAAATCTTATGCGCTCTCGGCGTGGGGTTGCCGTCTTTGTCAAATAATAAATTCCTGTTTTGCTCCGAAACGAAAAATCCCGGAGCGATTGCGTTCACTCTTATCCCGACTTTCGAGAAATGCACCGCAAGCCATTGCGTGAAGTTTGACACAGCAGCTTTTGCCGCCGAATACGCCGGAATTTTTGTGAGCGGCGTAAATGCGTTCATGCTCGACACATTTATTATAACGCAATCCTTTTTATTTTTCATATCTTTCGCGAAAGCCTGCGTTGTCAGTACCGCGCTTGTAAAATTTAAGTCAAATACAAATCTTAAATTTTCCGGCAACAAATCAAAGAATGTCACGTTATCTCCCGAACTTTCCCAATCCTCGTCAAATAAATATTCTTTTGTCGTCGTGCATTTCGGAGAGTTCCCTCCCGCGCCGTTGATTAATATATCGCACGGTCCAAACTTTTCCGCGACAATATTTCTCGCGTTCATCAAACTTTCTTTGTTTAAACAATCGGCTTGCACGGCGATTGCGTTCTTGCCTATTTTATCCGCGACGGCTTGCGCGTTGTCAAGTTTTATGTCTAACAGCGCGATATTTGCGCCGCACTTCGCGAGACTGTACGCAAACTCCGAGCACAAAACCCCGCCTCCTCCGGTTATTACGACGGTTTTTCCCTCAAGATTTATTTTAAATGGCAGCATATTTTTATTTTCCTCCGTAATTTTCTAATATAAAATCCAAAATTTCGCTTGGATTATTTACGATTTTTTTCGCTCCAGCCTCGACAATAAAACTCTCCGTCCTGTAACCCCACGTCACGCCTAACGGGAACATTCCGGCATTTACCGCCGTGTGCATATCAACGTCGGAATCGCCGATAAATAATATTTCGCAGGGTTCAAATCCCATTCTCTCCGCCATATATAAAGCAGAATCAGGTTCTGGCTTGTGGGGAAATCTTTCCGAACCGCCGAGAATCTCAATAAAATAACTTTCGTTTAAAAGCCCGCGTACTATGCGTTTAGTCATGTTATCAGGCTTGTTGGACAAAACGCACATTTTTATATTATTTTCGTGAAGCGATTCGACGAGTTCTGTAATACCGTTGTAAATATATGTTTCTTCAAGGCAATGCGCTTCGTAAAATTTCATATAGCATTTTAACGCTTCGTCTAAAAACCTATCGTCTGTCTTAACTTCGTCGGGCAGACAGCCGTTGACAAACGCGCGCGCTCCGAAATTTATATGCTTTAATATTTCTTCCTGACTTTTTTTCTCAAACCCGAAACTTTCGAGCATTAAATTTATAGCGTTTGACAAATCCCCGCCCGTATCCGCGACCGTGCCGTCCAAATCAAATATAATACCTTTGAATTTCATGTTATTATTTATTCAGTCCCAACTTATTTAGTTTCTCAGTCAAAAAATCTTTCGCGAGTTTTATATCGGCTTCGGGGTCGTCGCCGACTTCGCGCTCAATCGTTAAAAATCCTGTGTAGCCGATTTTGTCGAGCGCAAGCAGATAATTGTCAAAATCAACGTCGCCCTGTCCGAGAGGCAATTCTCTGTAACCCTCGCGGCTTCCGACCATAACGCCGTCTTTTGCGTGCGTGTGAACTATGTATTTTTTGAGAATTTCAACGCCTTTCACGGGGTCGTCCGCAACGCACATGACAAGATTCGCGGGGTCAAAATTCACGCGCACTCCCATTGCTCCGAGCGAATCGAGAAAACTGCCTAAAAGTACGCAGGGTTCGGGTCCCGTTTCAACGGCGAACGCAGAACCTATAGAATCCGCGTAAACCGCGAGTTCCCTGCACGCCTCGCGCATTATATCTTTTTTCTCGCACTCTTCGCCGGGGACTGTGCCGATATGCGTTGTGACTATATCGCACTCAAGTTCTTTTGCTAAATCTAAAACTCTTTTTGAATTCTCGACTTTTTTCACGTTTTCTGATTTGTCCTCAAATCCGTGACCGCCGAAATCCCCGCATATAGCCGAAAAAATCAGTCCGTTTGATTTTACTATGTCCAGAACTTCTTTTATTTTCGCTTTGTTCATCTCGTCGAACTGCAACGCGCCGAAAGTCGCGTAAGCCTGTATTCCCGCCGCTCCCAACTGCGCGGCTTTTTTAACTCCCGCGGTAAAAACCTGCATAGGGTTGCTTGATTCAACTATTGAATCAATAGAACTGCTTTTAAAAGATTCAACCATTACGCCTATTTTCATAAATTTTCGCTCCTTAATTTTTTATAAAATAAATTTCAAATTTTTTGCCTATTAAAAATTCCTCTAAATAACTTGTCACAAAATATCTGATTCTATCTGTATCTTTTAAAACCTGCTCCGCAGGATTTTCTTTTATATAGCTATCGTCAAATTCATGCTCCTGACGGTTATAATCCGCCAATCCCTCACATTCCCTGTAAATAGACGTCAAATCTATTTTTGCGGACTTTTCACAGATTTCAATTAATTTTATTATGTCTTTAGTTACGGGAGGAATTTTACATTTAAAAACTATAAGAGATTTCAAATATTTCACAACAGCTTGCTGACAGTAAATCCATAACGTGCTGAATAAATTATTATCCATTGCCTGTACCAAACATTCTGCTTCTGTTAAATCATTTTCGGCTGAATCAACCCATTTCTGAGCTTTATTAAGCCTATTCATTAATTCTATTAATTGTTCGGGAGTTTCTTTTGTTTCCTTGTGATATTTTATGCCGTTTGAATCTACATGAATATCTTTAAGTTCTTTAAAAAGTTCTGAGTATTCTTTGTTTATTAATTTCATGATTTCGTCAGAACCGCCGACGTCCGGGTGATGCTCGCGGCTTAATTTTCTGTAAAGCTTTTTCAATTCTTCGAGTGTTTCAGGCGTCGGATTAAAATAAATCATTTCTATACCTTTCACTATTCTGATTATTATATCTCGTCTATCGTATTGCTAAAATACGGCAGAAAATTATCCATAAAATATTTTACCTCATCAAGCCCTGTTGTGTCAAGGGTTATATATATATCTTCTTCTGCTTTTGTGAATTCGCGGTTGCCGGAATCGGTTTCCTCCACGCATTTAATATAAGCGCAGAGTTTGTCTGCGGCTTTTATTATTTTATGTTCTTCTGAGTTATTATCGTCGTGCAATATTATTTTTTCGTAAGATTTTCGCAACTCTTCAGGCAGTTTGGATAAAAGATTTTTTTCCGCTTCGCTTTCTATCGACTTATAACTTTTTTTCATTTCGTCGGTATGATATTTTATCGGCGATGGCAAATCCCCCGTGAATATTTCTGATACGTCGTGATATATAGCTTTTAACGCTATATCTGCGGGATTATAAGTTTTACTAAAATACGTTATGCCGATTTCAGCGAGAGCGTGAGCGATTACAGCGACTTCAAGCGAGTGTTCAGAAACGTTTTCCGTCCTGAAATTCCGCATAAGCCCCCACCGGTTTATATATTTTAACCTGAACAATAAAGCAAAAAAAGAATTATTTGCCATTTTTTATCCCTCAATCTTTTCTAAGCAAAACGTGATGACAGAACGCAATACTTTTATACGGCTCTAAATCGCAAACTTTCATTTCAATTTCAAACATTCTGTCAATCCAGTCAGCAGCGTATTTTATATCATTGTTTGGCTGTAACATGCCCAGCATCCTTGTACCCAGTATTTTTTCGATTTTTAAATCATCTCCCCATTTTACTAAATCTTCGGGGTCATAATAATTTATTCTGCCGAAAGTATTCGAGGCTTCTTCGCCGTTTAATAAACTCATGGCTTCGTCTGTATTATTTTCAAAAATCGCTTTAAACATAATTTTTCCGGGCTTGTTATGCTTTACTATCGACAAAATCCCGCCGCTTTTGAGAATACGTGAAAATTCTCTCACAATTTCTGCGCGTTCTTCGGCGAATTCCAGTACGTTATGGCATATAATAACACCGATACAATTATCGGGAATAGATTCTAATTTTTCGATTTTTCCCTTTATTTGAGTGTACTTATTTTCCTGTTCGCGTTCTTTTACCATATCCGCGTTAGGTTCGATAGCAAGCAAATTATTATTTTTCGCCAGATAATTCGCCGTAGTCCCGAAACCGCTTCCATAATCAATAATTGACAGATTTTTAATATCAACCATATCAGCCAACTGAGCCCATACAAGTTTATAATATAACACGCCCCACGGCTGTTTCATATTATCTTTAAAATTTTGCAAATCTTCACTTAACATTTTTTATCCCCTTATCTATCATATAAAAACATTCTCGACGCTCAGTCCCTCTCCCGCGCCCTGCCTACCTTTTATCAGCACAAGACTTGCTTTTTTATTATGATTTGCGTATATAAAAACGATTTTTTTCGGCGTTATATTATGCAGTATCATCGCGGAAAACAAACTCTGAAACCTGTCGGGCCTGTATACAATATAAAAATCCCCGCCGTTTTTTATCAGCCGCGCCGACGATTTTAATATATCATAGATTGTGCATGAAATCTCGCGCCGCGATATATTTTTATAGTCCAGAACGCTCAGCATACCCGCGCTTCCCGCCGCTTTTTCGTCGTATTTTATATAAGGCGGATTCGTGAAAATCATATCTATAGAGTGCGGCAGTACCCGAGTATCGTTATTATATAAATTATCGCAGTCTTTTAAGTCGCTTTTTATTACTTTTATTTTATCGGCAAGACCGTTATACTCTATGTTAAATTTCGCGAGTTCGGCGTAAATTTCTTGAATTTCGACGGCGTAAATATTATTGGTTTTTTTTCGCCGCGCAAGAAGCAGGGAAATTACTCCCGACCCTGTCCCAAATTCGAGCGCGTTCTTATATATTCCTATATGTTCTGAACAGATAAAATCGGCGAGTTTCAAAGCGTCCGTGCCAAACAGCAAACCGTTTTTTATCTGATATATAATCAAATCTTCGTTTATTTTATCACAGCGCAGATTTTTTTCATCTAACATTATTGTTCCCTAATATCAAAGTAAGGGCGGGAATACCCCGCCCCTACAGAACTTTTCCTATTCTGCTTTTGCCGCGTCAACGGGGCATACTCCCCCGCATGCGCCGCATTCAGTGCACGCTTCTTTGTCTATAACATATTTGCCGTCGCCTTCTTTTATGCACTCAACCGGACATTCCGGCGCGCAAGCTCCGCAAGCTATGCAATCGTCTGTTATAATATATGCCATGATTTATACCTCCCAAATTATTTTTATGTTTTTACGCCGATTACAATTATATCATATTATTTTATATAAATCAACATAAATTTTATAATTTTATATATCTCTCTTGTTCACTGAATATACAGCCGCAGTATTTCTGCGTATATATATTCTTTTCACGCGCTGTTTTCTGTCCCTCTCTGAAATTCACCCTGAAATCCGCGTAATAAAAGCCGACGTCAAACTCTTCCGCGTATTTTTCGCAGACTTCTTTTATTTTATCGTGTTTCTGATACGGGCTGACAAGCAGCGTCGTTGAAAACATGTCAAATCCATGCTCTTTAGCGTATTTCGCAGTTTCTTTAATCCGCGTTTCATAGCAATAACCGCACCTGTTATCTAAATTATTTATAACGTTCCGGGTAAACTCGACAAGCCCGTAATAATCCTGAACAATTACTGTAGGGACACGACATGTCGTGTCCGCGTAGTCCGTCAAAGCGTTCAGCCTTGATTTATATTCTGTGTAAGGGTGAATATTCGGGTTATACCAGAAGCATGTCACATTAAAGCTTTCTAATAACGGCATTGTCCCAATCATACACGGAGCGCAGCATGTGTGCAGTAAAAGTTTATTTTTCATGAATTTATAAATTAATTTTCAATCAAGCCGATATTGCCGTCGTCGCGCTTATATACTATGCTTGCCATATCTGTTTCGATGTTCAGGAAAAACAAGAATTTATAATCCAGAACTTCCATTTGAAGCACAGCCTCGTCTATTGTCATGGGTTTTAAAGTATTTGCGGATTTTATTATTTTGTAAGCGGGTTCGTCGTCTGAATCCGAAGCCGCAGGGGTTATAAGCTGGTCGTCCGGGACTATATCCAAGATTTCTTTTTTCAGACCGCTGCTTTTTACCCTTGACTTGTGCATTCTCGTCTTGTATTTTTCAATCTGGCGTTCGAGTATGTCCATACATTTGTCAACGCTTCCGAGTATTCCGTCCGTCGTTATTGCTTCGGCGTGGACGTTATAATTTAAATAAGGCATATCGACGTCAACCCTTGTATGCGGCTTTTTTTCAGACGCTCTAACGGTTATAACTAAATCGCCGTCCTGTTTCTGACCGTATTTTTTTAACCTCTGCGATAATTTTTTTTCGACCGACTGCTCTATGTCGGGTGTGATTCTCATGTCCTTCGATAAGATTTTGATTGTCATAATTTTGTATTCCTCCTGAAATTTATTATATATTTAAAATTTAATTTAAATACTCTAACATAGCTATAAACTTGTCTATAGCCGCCGCGATTCGGGCTTCGTTTTTAGCATATTGCGAAACAAAGTTATCATTTTTATTCTTTGTCATATCGATAAACATTTCGTTTAATCCGCCGAAGTTATAAATCTGCCCTAAATCATAACAGCGTTCATAAAATATTATATCAAGCATTTCGGCTGATTCTTCGTCCCTGTAAAATTTAGCCATGAGCGACATATCATAATACGCGGGAAGCACGGTATAGCGGCTTTCTGCCGAGAGGGCTTCGATAATTATTCCTGTTCTGTCCAAATCAGGATTAGTTACCGGAACGCTCACCGCTCCTGCGATAGACGGATTTACGGCGTTTCTGTAGTTTGCCTGCGTTACGTCTAATTTAGGGTAGGGAATTATGCCGAAATCCGTTTCTTGCCGGCGAAGCTTAGGGACGCGCAGCATATTTTCATTCATGAATAATCCACGGCTTTGTTCGAACATAGTAAACCTGTTGTCAAAATCCCACGTTATAAACGCAGTGTTAGGGTCGTAATATATATCCGTCCATTTTTCAAACGACGTCAGAGCACGGTCCGATAAAAAACCGGCAACCGGCAAACCGTCTTTATCTTTCGCGATTAAAGAAGCGTTTGAACTCAAAACGCAGTCGTATAACATATCCCCGTTAGCAACAAAACCAAACAAGTCATATTTGGTCATGCTGCCGTCGCCGTTTAAATCCATCGAAACGGCTTTCGCCATTTCCTGCATTTTTTCAACAGTCCACAAGCCGTTTTTAACGAGCTGATACGGCATTTCCAGTCCGTAATCCATTAAAAGCATTTTATTAAACAAAAATACTGACGCGGCTTCTTTGTCGCCTAAAAGCATATCGCCCGCCGTGAAAAATAATTTATTCGCGACCGACAACTGCTGATTCGCGTTTCTGTCCCACCACGGCTTAGAAAAATCTATATAAGGCACGTCGTATAAATTTACAAGAAATCCCTGCGTAGTCATTCGAGCCGCACCGGACATGGGAACTGCAAACATGTCATATTCGTCTAATCCCGCCGCTATAACTTTTTTTGCTATACTTGACGGGTCTTCGTGAAACACGCCCTCGATTCTTAGGTTATATCTCTCTTCCACAAGTCGGTTTCTCTTATAAACGGAGTCGTTAATAATATCGCCGTTGAATTCGTCAGCGGCTATATCGTTTAGAGACCCGTCGCTTTTCTTCTCGCCGAGTATCATAAATCCATACCCGTGAAAATCCCTGTCGGGAATATCGGGGAGAATCCTATAATCCGTATAGTCGATACCGTAATCATAAATGTAACTGCTTGAACTGCCGCTGTAACTTCCGTCGCCGAAATAAAAATCAGTCCCGAGATACTCTAAAATTTGCAGGAGTTCCCCGCACCCCGTCGTTCCGATACACACAACCGCAATCAAAGTAACCGCTAAAATAACTTTTAAAATTTTCATAATAATAACTTGTTCCTTTCTTAAAATAATTATAAATTTATATTTATTTAAAATCTTTTACAAAGCCTATGCCGTCAAATATGTATTTCGGCGAGTACGAAAAGTTTTTCACGGTTTCTCTTGAAGAAACTCCCGACAAAACTAAGATAGTGTCCATTTCCGATTCTATTCCCGCGATTATATCAGTATCCATTCTGTCGCCGATTATAGCCATTTCAGACGTCCGGCAGTCTAAGATTCTTTTGCCGTTTCTCATCATGAACGGGTTCGGCTTGCCTATATAATACGCATGTTTTCCCGTTGCGAGCTCAATAGGCGCGACCAAAGCGCGGCAAGCCGGAACTATGCCTTCTTCCGTCGGACCTGTCAAATCGGGATTCGTGCCTATTAATTTTGCGCCGTTGTTAATTAATTTAACGGCGTGCAATATATTCTGATAATTATAATTTCTCGTTTCGCCCATTATAACATAATCGGGGCTTACGTCGTTCATCATGATTCCCGCGTCGTAGAGCGCGTTTAAAAGTCCGGCTTCGCCGATAACGTAAGCCGTGCAGCCCGGAGCCTGACTTTTTACAAAGGCGGCTGTCGCGAGCGCGCTCGTGTAAAAATGCGATTCGTCCACGTCAAGACCGAGGCGCGCAAGTTTCTGGTGCAGTTCTTTAGGCGAGCGTTCGCTTGAGTTTGTCAGGAACAAAAACTTTTTATTTTCCCTGTTGAGCCAGTTTACAAAATCGACAGCTCCGGGAAGAAGATAATTTCCGTGATAAATAACGCCGTCCATATCGCACAGGAAGCCTTTTTTGCCGCGTATTAAATTTATATCATGCTCTATCATTAATTTTACCCCGTGAATTTTTATTTTTATGAAATTTATTATACCACAACTAAAAAAAACAGTCAAGAAAATTTTTACAACGCCGTTTTAGAATCCAGCCTGTTTTGCCAGTTCTTTCAGTGCGTCCGCCGAATTGTGCAGGGCTTTTTTTTCTTCGCCTGAAAACGGGGATTCGATAATTGCTTCTATTCCTTTTGAGTTTAATATAGTCGGAACGCTTAGACATATATCTTTTATCCCGTATTCTCCGTCAAGATAACTCGAAACCGTCAGGATAGAGTTTTCATTGCCCGTGATACACTCTATAATTCTTTTTACAGACAGCGCGATTGCATAATACGTCGCGCCCTTTTTATTTATTATATCATAAGCGGCGTTTTTTGTCATCGTTTCATATTCGTTTTTGCAAATTTTTTTATCGCTTTCGCATCTTTTGCAGACAGCGCAGTATTTATCTATACTTATTCCCGCAATACTCGTAAGGCTCCATGCCGCGACTTCCGTATCTCCGTGCTCGCCGATTATATAAGTATGAATATCGCGCACGTCTATATTCGCGTGTCCGCCGATAAGATACTTTAAACGCGCCGTATCTAAAACCGTCCCCGAACCGAAGATATTTTTTTTGTTCATTCCCGATAATTTAATTGATATATAAGTGAGTATATCGACGGGATTTGTGACTACTAAGATTATAGCGTCTGAATTGCAGTATTTTAAAAGCTCGTCAAATATATTTTTAAACACGCCGGCGTTGCGTTTCAGCAAATCTATACGTGTTTCCCCGGGTTTTTGATTTACCCCGGCTGTTATTATTATGACCGCCGAATTTTTTATGAGTTCGTAACCCCCGCTCATAATTTTAACGGGCGAAACGAAACTTATGCCGTGATTCATGTCCATAACGTCGCCCTCGGCTTTGTCTTTGTTTATATCTATCAGAACGATTTCCGAAGCAAGCCCCGCCTGCATAATCGTGTAAGCGGTCGTAGAGCCTACGAATCCGGCTCCGATAATTGATATTTTGCCTTTAAACATATTTTTTTCCTTTCCGGTCTTTGCCCAGGATTTTTTATTTTTATTATGCGCAGATAAAGTTTGATTATAATTAAATTTTATCTTTTATTTATAGGGTTTATATGCTATTATTAGTTTGCATAATATTTTATACAGAAAGGTTGTTATTTATGAAATCTGATAAAAAATTACCGTTGTTTATTATTACGGGAGCAAGCGGCGTTGGAAAATCAACTGTTTGCGAAATTTTATTCCGTAACGAAACAAAATATATTGTAATGGAAGGCGATTTGTTATGGAACGACGTTTATAATACGCCGGACGACGATTATCATAATTGGAGAAAATTATGGCTGAATGTTTGCGCAAATATTTCGCAAGTAGGTATGCCCGTCGTTTTATGCGGCTGTACTACTCCTGAACAAAATGAATTGCACGAAGAACGAAAACTATTTACCAAAATATATTATATAGCTATAACGTGCGATGATACTGAACTGGAAAACCGAATGAGGAACGGCAGGGGAATAAATGACGAAGATTATATAAAAAGCTCGGTTGATTTTACCCATTGGTTAATAGAAAACGAGAATAACCCCGATTATCCGATAAAAAATATAGACACGACGGCATTATCGCCCGAGCAAGCGGCGGCTGCGGTCGATAAATGGATTTGCGAAAGAATAACGGAGGTATAATATTTTGGATAATTCGACACCGGAAATGATATACGCGCAGCAAATCGTAAAAAATACGATTGGGACGCAGGCAAAAGTAAAAGGATTTGAATGGTCGGACGGCGGCGGACTGTTCAATAAAGTTTTTAAAGTTAATACGACGGACGGCAATTATATCTTAAAAATAGAGCGCGACAAAATATTTTTCGCAACACGCAAAGACCAGATTGAAAATGAAGTACTCGGAAATGAACTGTTTCAAAAGGCGCGTATTTCATGCCCGAATATACTTGCGTTTGATTTCACAAAAAATGATATTGGAGCAAGATATATTTTTACCGAGCATATTATAAACAATATCGGTGATTCACCTTTATTGGGTAAACTTGACGATTTTGACGAAGCAACAAAAGCAGAAATAAAGCGGCAGTTTATGACGGCAGTCGAAAAAATGCGCGGTATAACGCGCAGTCATTTCGGCAGTTTGTCGCAATCCGGCACACTCGGCCGGCATGAAACTTACGACGGGTATTATCATTCGACGTTAAATCTGTTGATTAAAGAAAGTGAAGAACTCGGATTATTTACCGATGAAGAACTTGACACAATAAAAAAAGCGGCTGAAAAACCGCTCGTATATTCGAAAAAATATACTCCGACGTTTAATCACGGCGATATAGGACTTCACAACGCGATATGGGGAAACATAAACAACGGCGGAGATAAGCTTTATATATTCGATTTCGGGAACGCATATTTCGGGCTTCCGTATTATGAAGAACACATATGCAGACTGCACGGCGATAATGTTGATATAGTTGAGATTATGGATTTGGACAGAAACTTGTACGATAATTTTCTTATCGGAAATTTTGAAAGAATGTTCTGGACGGTCACAGAATGTTTAACATCAAAAAAAGATAGCTCAAGAACACATATAACTGATTTTGTAAATAAATGCAGCAATTATCTTGACAATTCTGTTTAACTATGATATAATAAAGTAAGAACCGCTTCACTGAACTTTGTTCAGTGCAATAATCAGGGGCGCAATAATAATCGAACAAAGTTCGATTGAGCTGAGATGCAGTGAAAAACCTGCTGTCCCTTACACCAAATTTTTAATTTGGTGTAGAACCTGATATGGGTAATGCCAACGTAGGGAGATTATATTTTATGAATAATCAAAGAAATATACGTATTTTAGTCGAGTGCGCTGTTATGGTCGGGCTTGCGGCTGTGCTGTCTGAATTTAAATTCAGTCTGCCTTTCGGAGGCTCGGTTACTATTTTCAGCATGGTTCCGATAATTATTATCGGGCTTAGGCACGGACCTGTCTGGGGTTTTAGCACGGCTTTCGTTTACTCTATGCTGCAATTTATGTTTGACGCGTCAAAACTTTCGGGCTGGGGAATAGCCGGCGCGAAAGCCTTTATACTCTGCACGCTGTTTGACTATATTATCGCTTTTACGATTCTCGGAGCGACGGGGTTTTTCAAATCCGCGATTGACAGAACCCGGCAACGCGGCGAAAAAATTATTATAGCGTCAGCCGCGGCGCTTTTGGTTTGCGTTTTACGTTACATATCGCATGTCTTTGTCGGGGCGGTTTTGTGGTATGAACTTTTCAAGGACAGCATAGCAGAAGGAGCTTGGGTATATTCAATAATATATAATTTGCAGTACATGCTTCCCGAAACGATTATAACCCTCGCCGCCGCTCCTGCCGTGGTTACTGTATTGTCAGTTGTTAATAAACAAAAAAAATTTTAAAAAATTTGTTGAAAATATAAATATTATGTGTTATAATTGAAACAATATTATTTTAGCTGCGTCTAATAAAACATAACACAATTTATATTTTATAAAACAAAGGAGAAAAAACTAATGAAAAAATTATTACTTGGCATTTCAATAGCGCTTATATTGGCTTTTACGCTGTCGCTTGTGCCTATGATGGTATCGGCAGTAGACTTTGACCTCGGACCTTTTAATTATGGCGAATCCAACAATCCCCTTCATAAGGGCTGGGCTACGGCAGGCAGAGCAAACATCGGCGAATCAAAACTTAGCGTCGAAACTTTAAAACAGGCAAAACAATTAGTAATTGAATTGAGCGACCCGCTCCCTCTATACCACGACGATATTTACTTCGTTTTTCAAAGCAACGTGAATGAGTGGGATGATAAACTTACTGTAAAAGTAACGGGAACTTCCTTTACCGTTGACCTTGAAGCTATTGACAGTTGGGCGGATTTTGTAGCGGAAGGAACTTATGCTGGTTTTATGATAGGTGACGGTTGGTGGCAGGAAGATTGGTGGGCTACTATGAGCGTAGTCAGCGCGAAACTCACCGGTATCAATAATATCGTTGAACCCGAAGCCGACGCCGGAATCACGGCGGGCGAGGCAGTTGACCGCGATACAGCCGAAACCCCGGCGGTGGACGACGCTGTCGAAATTAATATTGACTTGCCGTCGGTAATAGAACCCGTGCCCATGCCTACAGCCCCCGTACTTTCTGATTACGCTTGCGTTGCAGGCGAAATCACAAAGGTAGAAGAACATGTTGCACAAGACGCTGAAACGCCCAAAACTTTAATTCATTATACAATCAAAAGCGGCGAAGCTGAATATATTGCAGTTGTAAGCGACAAAACTTATTCTATATTCTTCGGCAAAACAGACAGAAAAGCTCCGGGAGTAGGCGATTCTATAAGAGTTTTCTATGACGCGAAATCTCCTATGCTTATGATTTATCCGATGTATATAAACGCTGATTTTATAGCGGTAAACTTAGACGAAGCAAATTCTGTAGCAATAGCAAGATTCGACGAGGATTTCGTAAGCGCTCAATACAGCCTCAAACTTAATATCTCGGAAGATACTGAAATAGTATTGGAAGACGGAACAGAATTTGAGGGCGAAGCTAAAGACTTAATCGGCAGAAAACTCGTAGTAATATACAGCGTGACGACAAGAAGCATACCCGCAATAACAGTCCCCGAAAAAATAATTGTCATGTTTGAAAAAATAGTTGCGCCGATTTATATATTAACAGACGAAGAAAAAGCGGCGTTTGCTGAATCGTTTGAAAATTCTGAAATAGTTATAAACGGCAAAGCAATCGAATCGCCGAAAGCGTTCATGACCGACGATTTGATATTAATGGTCCCCGTAAGACCCGTTGCGGAAGCGTTGGGGCTTGCAGTCGAATGGTTTGAAGATACTGAAAGCGTTCAGGTAGGCATAAACTTGTTCTTCTCGATAGATAAAGACGAGTACAGCTTTGCAAGAATGGCTCCCGTATCTCTCGGAGCGGCTCCGGTGCTGGTGAACGACAGGACTTACGTCCCGATAGAGTTGTTTACTAAATGGTTAGACGTAGACTGGTATTTTGAAGACGGTCAGATAAAAATAAAAATGATAGTTGAGGAAGAAGAAGCAGGCGAAATTGAAACCGCAGAAGAATTAGAAGAAGACGCAAAAGCAGAAGAAAATGACGAAGATGAATCGGAAGACGATGAAGATGAAGAAGACGAAGACAACGAAGATAGCGAAGAATAAATAACTGTAGGGGCGGCAAATTGCCGCCCTCGTAATTTAATCCAGCGTAAAACAAAATTTAGCGGGCGGCAGATTGCCGCCCCTGCGTTTTAATTTTAATATTTTTTGTTAATATTTATGATAAATAATTGACAAAACCCCAAGTGAATGTTAGACTAAATATAAATAGTCAATAATAAGGGTAGTAAGAATAATAAGGGAGGAAAAAATAAAATGAGGTTGCTTATAGTTGAAGACGAAGTTAATTTAGCAGACGCGCTGCTTTATCTTTTTAAAAGAAACAAGTATGAAGCCGACGCGGCTTACGACGGAAAAACCGCCGAAGAAATGATAATGAGCGGTGTTTACGACATTATAATTCTTGACAGAATGATTCCTGAACAGGACGGGGTAACTGTGTTAAAAAATATACGCAGAAACGGCATAACAACCCCGGTTATATTTCTGACGGCAAAACACACGACCGCAGATAAAATCGAGGGGTTAGATGCGGGAGCGGACGATTATCTGACAAAGCCGTTTGTAAACGACGAGCTTCTGGCGAGGGTTCGGGCATTGAGCAGAAGAAATCTTGAAGTAGTCGAAACCGAGGAAATCTTTCTCGGCAAATCAAAGTTCCTGCCCAGAAGAGGGGAACTGCTCTTCGGCAGGAATTACAGCAACTCTGTCACCCTTACGCTTAAAGAGACCGGAATACTGGAAAGCCTCGCGCAGACTCCCAACACGCCCGTTACAAAAGAGGACCTTCTGCAGAAATTATGGGGACCGGAAAACGACGGCGACGTTAATATAGTCGAGGTTTTCGTATCTTATTTAAGAAAAAAAATCAAACCCGAGTGCGGGTTTTCGATAGTGACGCAGAGAAATCTGGGTTATAAAATAAAAGATAAATAATTTCGGGGTGAAAAATGCTCCAAAAGTTAAAGTTAAAATTAGTCGTTATAAACGTGGTTCTGCTGACGGTAGTTCTTGTAGCCGTATTTGTATCGGTATATATTCTGCTCGAATCGCAGCTTAAAAATCACGAAAGAACGCTTTTATCAAAAGTCGCTTCGGACATTGCCGATACCGGAGACACGGAAACCGCTGAATATTATAAAAACTACGGGGATTTTCTGATAGAAAACGAAGACGATTTTCTGTCGTTTGCTTCGTCGAGAAGTTCAATATCCATGCACGGGTTTCCGACCTCGTCGTGCGGATAGCTAAGCAAAACATGCACCTTTTTTGTACCCATTGCGACGCCGCGCAAAATATCCAAAAAGCGATTCCGCGACAAAATCGGATAAACAAGCCCGACTTCCTCGCCGTCGAATTTCTCGTTGATATCGTCACCAATATCCGAAAGTTTCGCGAAGTTCCCTTCCATTTTCGCGACAAGGGCTTCCGTAACCCCCACAATATCGTC
>Ga0082212_10006207_pt1 | contig 16119 bp, 13 predicted proteins | sample TergutNt197P3_FD_71548 | JGI IMG/M metagenome (GOLD analysis project Ga0082212, IMG submission 71548) | Neocapritermes taracua P3 segment gut microbial communities from Petit-Saut dam, French Guiana - Nt197 P3 | ecosystem: Host-associated > Arthropoda: Insects > Digestive system > Gut ... | reverse complement strand
TCCCCCCTGCATTTTTACGGGGCAGTTTTACCGCAAAAGCGCCCAAGGTAAAGGCTGCCCCCAAAGCGCCGAAAGCGCCCAAGGCGCCGAAAGCGGCCAAAGCGGCGAAACCAACTGCGACACGGCGCGCCCCGCCTGTGGTCAAACTCGCCGCGCCAGAAGCCCAGCGCGTGGCGCCGCCTGTGGTTACCGCCGCCGCCCCTTCTGCGGCAGCCCCTACAGGGCCGGTACGGATGACCCCGCGCTATGCGGTCGTCGTTCAGAACGAGCTTTTCCACAACGGCAATGTCGCAGCCTGGAAACGTATCGTTGCAAGCTACAATAACACCTATCCAAGTCTTACTGTTTATATCTACTATGAGGGAGAGAGAATTCTGGACATTAACTCACTGTTCAAGTGGGGCAAGGTAAAACACGGCAGCGCAATTGAATTTGCCGTAGCCGGCAGTGAAATCAAGGATGTCGCGAAATTGCAGCGCTATCTGGCTCAGGGGGCAAGCCATCAGTTTGAAGCTTTCCTGCACGGGCCGGTTAATAACGTACTCAAGCTCTTTTAAAGGAAATCGTTATGGATAAAAGAATACATTTTTTCAGCCAGAAAGATGTCATTAAAGGCATTGATCCTGAACTGCTTGGTATCCGCGGCCGCCAGGCCAATGAATTTGCGGAACTAAAGTTCCCTATTTTACCGGGATTTATCATCGATACAAACCTTGCTTCGGCTATCGATACCAAGGCGATTAAGAAAGATGTGCATGACTGCCTTGATAAAATCGGCAAAATAGTCGGCAAAGGCTACGGGGATGCAGAGAACCCCATGCTTTTAAAAGTGGTTATCTCATCGAACCTGGCTATCACCACCTATCCGACCCTGCATAACTTTGGCCTTGCAAAACCTACAATCGAAGGCTTTGTAAACTGGGTCGGAAAAGATTTTGCCGCCCACGAAGTGCTGTTTCTTGTCCGGGGGATGATGAAAATTGAAGAGCGGATAAAGGAACTGGAGGCAAACGAAAAACTCCAGAACGAGATCGGCGCCCAGCTTAAGCTCCTTGACAGGGCACTTGGCATTCAGGGGCCTTCCAATGAACTGGGCAAAGAAGAAAAACCGGTTAAGATCGACAAAAGCGCAGAATTCTACATGGATTACTATGCAAAGTATTTCCCCAAAGGCTTTTTTAACAGTGCCGAAGAGCAGTTGCTGATCACCCTGGATGAAATTTCCAAGATGTTCCAGATGGACGACCAGAACGACAACGACACCGCCCTTATGATCGCCCCCATGGTTTACGGAAATTACGGCAAGGATTCCTGTTCGGGCGCATACTTTAGCCGCAATGTAGTTACCGGGGATAAAGCCTTGCAGGGCAATTTCTACCGGCAAAAGTTCAACGAGAGCGGGTCTTCCGGCCAGCCCATAGACAAGATTGGCCCTGCCCACTTAAAGGAACTGCAAAGGATAGCCTGGACACTGGAAGACAGGTTCAAGGAAATCCGCCAGATACGCTTTACCGTGGAAAACGGGAAATTGTGGCTTATCGAGCAGCGCCTTGTCGATCAGAAATCCACCCAGGCGGACATCAGGCTCCAGTTGGACCTTGCAAACCGCAAAATTATCGACCCTGCCGAGGTAATTAAATCCATAGAGCCCCTGCGGCTTAATGAAATTCTGCACCCGGTAATCGACCCTGCCAGCATTAAGGAATTAAAGGGCTGGAAGGGCGGCATAGCGGGCGCGCCCGGTGCGGCTATCGGGCGGGCATATTTCAGCACCGACGGGCTTTTGGAAGCGCTAAAAGTTGCCACCCAGAAGGGGGAGAAAACCAAGTTTATCCTTGTACTGGAATCGTCCTTTGCAGAGGACGTTAAGGGCATCGAGGTAAGCTCCGGCGTACTAACCGCGGAGGGCGGCTATTCCGCCCATGCTTCTGTCGTAGCGCGCCAGTACGGTAAAGTATCGCTTGTAGCCCCTGTAATGAAGATAAAGGGGAAGACTGCCACATTGGGCAGCTTTACCTTTAAGGAAGGCGATTACATTACCCTGCAGGTGCCTTTCTACGGGGAATGCAATGTGTTTTTGGGGACTGCAAATCTTAATGAGCCCAACCCGAAAGAGTCGGGACTTTTGGACTTTATCAAGCTTACCAAAAACTACGTAAAAAAATTCCACGTCCGCTGCAATGCAGACAACCCGCGCGATGCTGCCCTGGCTTTAAGCTTTGGCGCCGACGGGGTAGGGCTCTGCCGCACCGAGCATATGTTCTTCCAGGGCGACCGTATAAATGTGTTCCGCGAGATGCTCCTTTCGACCGACCCCAAAGACAGGGCCAAGGCGCTGGCAAAGCTCCAGGTTATGCAGCGGGATGATTTCTACGGGATATTAAAGGTAATGGCAGGCAAGGAAGTAACCATACGCCTCCTTGACTCTCCGCTCCACGAATTTATGCCCCATAACGAAGATGAGATTCAGGCCCTAATTGCCCATATGCAAAAGGTTAAGGGCGTAAAGGTGAACAAGGCGGACATAGTTGCCGAAATTGAGTCCCTCCACGAATTTAACCCCATGCTTGGACACCGCGGGTGCCGCATTGCCGTTTCGTACCCCGAAATTTACGCAATGCAGGTTAAGGCAATTTTCGAAGCCAGCTACAAACTTCGTGCGGAAAAAATCGACGCCAAGCCGGAAATAATGATCCCGATTATTATGAACGCTTCGGAGCTTAAGCTTATTGCCTACGGCAAAAAGATCGAAGGTTCCAGCTATACCGGTATTGTCGATATCGAAGAGGAGCTTAGGAAGTCAAAGCAGGCCAAACCGGTCGAATACCAGATCGGCACGATGATCGAGCTTCCTGCTGCGGCACTGGGCGCCGGGGAAATTGCCAAATACGGCCGTTTCTTTAGTTTTGGCACCAACGACCTTACCCAGACAACCTTGGGTATTTCCCGCGACGACTTTACCGCCTTTATGCCGGACTATACCCTCTTTGACCTTATCGTAGGGAACCCGTTCAGTACCCTGGACCCCCGTGTTAAAGAGCTTATTGCCCTGGCAACAGAGCGCGGCCGTCTAACCAGGCCCGACCTGGTCTGCGGCCTCTGCGGTGAACATGGCGCCAACCCGGCAAACGTCCGTTTCTGTATGGACGCGGGCCTTGACTATGTGTCCTGCTCGCCGTATTCGGTGCCGATCGCGCTCCTTGCGGTCGCCCAGGCAGAACTGGAAAAAGCCGCCGGCTGATAACTGGCAAAAAAGCAATGCTATAAACATGAAAAAGCCTGCCGTTTGGCAGGCTTTTTTTTACTGGCCGCCTCGAATGGCGGCCCAGGCTAATGTCCAGTTTGTTTACAAACTGGCAAAACATGGATTTTTACTTTATCTTGGCAGGAAATTCATGTATTTCTTGACAATGGCAGCGATTTCTCCTGCCCCTTTACGGGCATCCGTCATTGGGAGGCCGGCGTCGTTTGTAAAGGATTGTTCATAGAACTTTGCCAGGGTAACGTAGATATCTGCCTTATTGTAAAACACAAAGGACACGTTAAAGCCGACAGGCCGCGATACGGTAAACGAAGAGAGCGATTCGATGGGCTTTTTTGCCCAGTAGATTGTTGACTGGTTTTTGCAGGTAAGTTTTTCCACTTCCTTAAAACGCAGGGGAATCTGGTCCGCTTTTTCCCGAAGGTAGGGTTCAATACCCTTGTGCGGGTAGGAAGGGGGTTCAATCAGGACATGGAGCTTTCGGCCCTGTGACTGAAAGGTTAAGCCGCCTCCGTCGGGATAAATCGCCTTTACACCGGAATAAGAAATAACTTCGTAGATGGAATAACCGGTATTCCCGTTGATAAACGAAGAAACGATATAGCCTTGATCTTTCGGCAGTTGATCACTGGCGTATGCATCGAAAAGATTCATTACTTTTGGCGTATTATCCGCCTCTTTCTTTTTAGCCATGTACATCCCCCATATTGGTTAATTGGTACCATTATAATAAGGCAGATTCCGTTTTTCCGCAAGAGTAAATTTAGCCATTTTCAAAAACTGAAGTTTTAAAAAAGCCTCAGTTACTTAGAATTGGTTTTTGTGGCAGAATTCTTGAGGATCCGGCGGTATTCCCGCTCAAAACGTTCCGCGCCCTGGAGGTCGCCCTTTTTTTTGGCAATTAAGTGCATCCAGCGGTAGGGCCTGGGGTCTTTTTTGTCCCTGGACGACGCTTCCCGCAGGTAGTCGAAAGATTTTTCCAATTGCCCTTCCCTAAAAGCAAGGAGCCCCAGCGCTATTGAGATATCCGATGAATTTTCAAAGTAAGCGGCAGCTTTTTCCAGTATTAGGCGTGCATACCCGCTGCCCCCGGCCCTTTCTATACAGCCGCAGTATTCAATAAGGAGCCGCGTATCTTTGGGCCGTTCCTTAAGTAAAGCCCGCAGGTATACAGCGGCAGAGCGGTAATTGCCCAATTTTCGGAAAGAATAGGCCAAAACCCGCCTGAGCCCCGGGTTGGCAGGGTCCCATGCAAGGAGGGCTTCCAGTTTTTTTGCTGCCTTCTCGTACTCGCAGGTTTTTACCAGGAACAGGGCTTCGTCGCGCCTTATGTCGCGGTTGTCTGGCCAGTATTCCAGGTACTCCCTGTATGCGGCTGCCAGTTTTTCCCCGCCCTCTTTGGTGCCTTCTTCCAATAGCACTTCCCGTACGGCAATAATACCCAGCATGGCTTCCTCGTTTTTTGATTGGAGGAACAATGTTTTGGAAAACCAGCTTTCCGCCTCTTCGATAAGCCCGACTTTCAGGTATGCCCTGCCTAAAGCAGCCATTAGCTGCGGTTCCGGCCCAAGGGTATAAATTGCCTTTTGGAGCAGGGTTATTACCCGCTTGGGGTCTTCGTTATGCTCTGTTTCGTATAGTATGGAAAACCGGGAAAGGATATCCTTGTCGCCATTGAGTTTTTTTGCCGTATAAAGCGCTTTTTTAAGGGTTTTAAGATCCCTCCCGTCCCAGGAATAAAGCATAAGCGCATACCACAGCGATAAATTCTCCCCGTCATATTCCAGCGCCCTGCGTATGTGGTTTTCCGCCGCCTCATGGTTGCGTAGCTTGCTCTGGGCTTCCGCGTACATTGCGTGGATTTCCGGCTGTGCCCCGCGTTTTTTAAGCCAGTCCCGGCAGGCGTCGGCAGCCCTTCTCCACAGGCCGTTTTCCAGGAACGAGCTGATCATAAAACGATCGATAAGTGAGCTGTTCCAGGGCAGGTCCGGAAGATCGACACCCTGGGAGCGTATCATCGACAGGTCTTCTATGGCGTCGATTTTCCTGCCCAGTTCCATAAAGACCGATGAACGGTACCAGCGTATCATGGGGTCGTCGGGGGAATAATTAAGCGCCTGGGTATAGTGTTCGGCTGCTTCTTCCATAAAGCCCATTTCGCGGGAAGCCCTTCCCAGTTCCAGGCGGAGCAGGGGGCCGTCCCTGCCGTTTTCCAGCACAAAACGCAGCATCTGCAATGCCAGATCATAATTTTCTTCCCGGCAGAGCTTTATGGCGTAAATAAAAAGGGAGTTAAGGTAGGCGCGGTATATCCGCTGGTCTTCCGGGGCTGTCTCTACGGCCTGCTGGAGTATTTCCACCGCGTCTGCGGGGCGGCGGGACTTTAGAAGGGCCGTCCCCAGGAGGGCCATTACCTGGCTGTCTTTTTTTGACCGTTTAAAAGCTTTTTCGAGGTAGTTTACTGCCCTTTGGTAGAACCCCAGAACCATGCAGGTCCTGCCTGCAAATAAATACCCCTGCGGCGACCTTGGGGCAAGTGCAATATAGTCGTTAAAGGCTGCCAGGGCGCGGGAATGGTTGTTCAACGCATGCAGCGCCCTCCCCAAATAAAGGTATGCTTCGCTGGGGCCTTCGTATTCGGCAATAATTTCTTCGAGGATAGATACAGCTTTTGGGTAATCGCGTTTATTCCCCGCCTCAATGGCCTTTTTAAGAATTTTTTCCCCTTCCAGGGAGCTCCGTTTAAACTCCGCTTCGCGGAAAAAACTCTGCTTCGACTTTGTCACGGGCTGCTGCTCACGTAAAAGGGCAGGGGTTTATTGGGCCCTGGAAAGGGTAACGGCACAGGTTACAACGATGTCATCCACCGATGCCCCCCTGGAAAGGTCGCTTATGGGCTTGGCAAAACCCTGGAGGAAAGGCCCAAACGCATCGGCTTTCCCAAGGCGCTGGACGAGTTTGTAGCCAATGTTCCCTGACCCCAGGTCCGGGAAAACCAGCGTGTTGACCTTGCCTGTAATGGGGCTGCCGGGCGCCTTTTTTTCCGTTACCGAGGGGACAAGGGCTGCATCGGCCTGGAGCTCGCCGTCAAAGAGGAAGCCGGGGTTTTTGCTCTTTAAAATTTCCACGGCATTTACCACTTTGGCAACATCGTCGTGTTTGGCGGAACCTTTGGTGGAAAATGACAAAAGGGCTACTACCGGCTCGGCCCCCAGGAATTCACGGCAGCTCTGGGCTGCGCTTTCTGCTATGTCGGCCAGTTGGTCGGAACTCGGGTCGGGGACAACGGCGCAGTCGGAAAAAATAAGCGAGCCCTCTTTGCCCCAGGACGCATCCATCCCGGTCATAACAAAGCACGAAGAGGCTGTTTTTAGCCCCGCCGTCATCCCGATTATGGTAAGCCCGGCCCGCAGTACGTCGCCGGTGGTGTTTTCTGCCCCGGCAACCATGGCGTCCGCTTCGCCAAGGTGGACCATCATAGCCCCCCAGCGCAGCGGGTCGGCCATGTCGATTTTTGCCTGCTCGGGGGTCATCCCCTTATGTTTACGGAGTTCATAGAAGGTATTGGCATATTTATCCAAATCCGGCGAAAGGGCAGGGTCGATAAGTAAGATGCCGCCAAGGTTTACATTTTCTTCGCCGGCAGCAGCTTTTATTGCGTCTTCTTTACCCAAAAGGGTAACCTGTAAGGCGAGTTTTTGGTCTGTGAGTATACGTGCGGCTTGTATGGTGCGTTTTTCTGTCCCTTCGGGAAGGACCAGTTTTTTCTGAAGGGATTTGGCTTTTGCCTGCATCTCTTTTATAAAATCCATGGCGCGCTCCTTTCTTTTTTGATGTTACTGCCAGTTTACCGTGTAATTGACGAATAGTTAATAGTCCAGTAGAGTAGTACTATGACTGATGTTCACAATGATGCGCTGGAGCTGGAAGACTTTGACACGGTTTTGTCGCCGGATATTGAGTTTTCCGGTACATTGCGTTTTGATAAACCGCTATTAATCCAGGGGAAGGTTTCCGGCGAGATCGATGCGTCGAGCCTTTTAATGGTTGCAGAAGAGGCGGTTGTAGAGGCGCATATTAAGGCTTCCAAAGTGATAATCCTGGGGACAGTAAGGGGCAATGTTACGGCTACAGAAAAAGTGGAAGTTGCCATTTCCGGAAAACTAACCGGGAATGTTACCGCTCCCGAGGTTACCATGGAAACGGGCTGTTATTTTTCCGGCCGCTGTATAATGACCGATAAAAGATTTTGAAGAAACATAAACTAATATTTTTTTTATTTTTTATACCGGTATTTTTCGTTCATCCGCAGTGGTTTTTTAGCTCTCAAAAAAAAAGCGCCCTTCAGGAATACCGCAATGGCAGTTATGAGGCGGCAATAGAAATAAGCAAAGCCGATATTGCAGCAGACCCCAATAACCTGGAATCCCTTGTTGTACTGTGCTGGAGCCTGGTGCATTTGGGCCGCTACGAGGAATGCAGAAACTATGCACTGGAGGGGAGGAACATAAGCCGTTACGATCCGCGTATTATCGAGATTCTTGGGGAAGTTTACTTTTTCCAGGGAAGGAACCATGAAGCGCTCCAGTACTTTCAGGAATATATAAGCCTTGCCCCCCAGGGGGACCGTCTGGACAGTGTGTATTATTACATTGGCGAAATATTTATAAGGCAAGGGCATTTCCGCAGGGCCGATATTGCCCTTTCGACGGCAGTGTACTATGTGCCAAAAAATGCCTTTTGGTGGGCCCGTCTTGCCTATGCACGGGAAAATGCCGGTGAATACCAGAGCGCCCTTGCTGCTTATGCAGAAGCCCTTGCCCTTAACGAAAACCTTGGCGATGCCCAAAAAGGACGGGACAGGGTAAAGGCATTTTTGGCAAACCGGTAGGCTTTGGTTTTATGAAAGCCCTGTTTGTTCCGGTTTCCTTTGCTACTTTTGGCTGTAAACTTAACCAATTAGAAACCGAAGCGCTTTCTGATGCGTTCCAAAGGGAGGGTTTTCCTGTTACCCGCGGCGGTCCGGATATGCCTTTGCTTTGCATTATTAACACCTGTACGGTAACCTCTAAAGCTGAACAAAAAGCCCGGCGTGTTATCCGGCAATATTTGCAGGCAGGCTCTTTAGTTTTGGTAACCGGCTGTTATGCCCAGCTTGAGCGTGAGGCCCTGGAAAAACTTGGAAAAAAAACATCTGCAGTAAAAGGAAAAAATTCTTCCGGGGCACTTTTTGTTTTTCCGGGGCAGGGGAAAGAGAAGCTCCTCGATTTTCCCCATTACCTTGCGGTTGAACTTAATGCCATTAATAAAAAGTCCCGGGATTTAAAATCTCAACTTTCTAAAATAATCTTAAATTTTCTCATGCAGAGCCGCGAAGAACGCAAAGAAGGAAGAAAAAATCTTAAAATTTCTAATCCTTCTCTGCGCACTCAGCGTTCCCTGCGAGAGGAAAAAACAGAGAATTTCCCTGTGGCTGTTTCGGAAAGCAGCAGAAACCCCTTTAGTTTTAACCCGGAACATTTTTCATTCCACTCACGGGCTTTTTTAAAAATACAGGACGGCTGTGATTTTTCCTGCGCGTATTGCCGGGTCCCGCTGGCACGGGGGAAAAGCATAAGTATTGAATCACAGGAAGCGCTGGATCGCCTTAAAGCGCTGGAAGCTGCCGGCATGGCCGAAGCGGTACTAACGGGGGTTAATATTTGCCAGTACTCGGATCCCGGAGACCCTTTGCGGCGGCTCCCCGGGCTGCTGCGTTTTTTGCTGGACAATACTACGGCAATCGCTATTCGGCTTTCTTCTATAGAACCGGATACACATGGCATTAGACAAAGCGATATGTTTCCGTGTACGCAAGATACTATTCTATGTAATACAAATTGTAATACAACATACGGAGAAGATTTTTTTGCTGTCCTGTCGCACAGGAGAATCAGGAACCATTTTCATTTATCGGTGCAGTCCGGAAGCGACTCTGTACTTGCCGCAATGGGGCGCAAATACAGGGCAGATGATATTGTCTGGATGGTGGAAAAACTAAGGGCTATTCGGGATGACCCTTTTATTGCATGCGACATGATAACCGGTTTTCCGGGAGAGACAGACGAAGATTTTGAAAAGACTGCCGCCCTGTGCAGGAAGCTTGATTTTGCCTGGATACATGCTTTCCCCTATTCAAAACGGCCGGGGACCGGGGCGGCAGAAATAAAAAAGGGCCTTGTTAGCGAAAAAACTGCCGGGGAGCGGCTTAAAACACTTGTAGGGATGGCAAAAATAGGCAAAAAGGGCTACATTCAACGCTGGCAGGGCAAAGTTGTGGACGCAGCTGCAGAAGCGGCACCTTTCCCAGACAGCAGCGTGGACGATTTTTCCCCGTTTTTTCCCGCTCTGACCGATAATTATATAAAGGTGTGTGTCCCTTCCGGCAAGAAAGTTATGCCGGGCAGGGCTTTTAAGTGCAGGATTGGAAAACCAGATCTATCGCAGGGTGCCAGGTTTGATGCCTGGGCAGAATTGCTATAATTTATCGAGTAACGGAGTATAAACGGGATGAAACGGTATTTTCCCTTTTTTTTAATTTCCTTTGTATTATCTGCATTCCCAATGGAAGCGCAAAAACTTCCGCCCTTTATTATGCCTTCGGCACGCGCTTCTGCTTTGGGGGGTAACCACGCAGCCCAGGGCGATGATTTTTCGTCTATCTTTTCGAACCCGGCTGCATTTGCCGGTATAGAGAAACAGTTCAGCGCAGCAGAAATATCCCTTGGAGTAACAGGCCCGATTTTTGAAATGATCGATACGGCGATTCGTCAATCCGGTGATATTTCTACAATGATTGCAACGGAAGATTTTGCCCTGGGGTTCGACGTAGGCGGCCCGATTGCACTTGGCTTTGTGAACAATGGATTTGGGTTTGGGTTTTTTAACCGCACGGTAATGGATATAGAAACGCTTCCCTTTATCCCAATGACAATGCCCAGGCTAAAAGCCAGTGCGTGGGAAGAAGTTTTTCTTGTCGGCGGTTATTCTTTCCGTGTACTGGATCGCGAAAGGCATAAGTTAGACATTGGGGTTTTGGGAAAAGCATACTACCGACTTATGCTTGCCCTTGAAGACGATGCAGATGTTTTTTTTGGTGCTTTTGGCAGTTTTATGAGTATACCGTTACAGACCCATTTTGGCATGGGTTTTGATCTGGGTATAAGGTACAGCTTTAACGACATGCTAACTGTCGCAATATCCGGCTACGATGTCTATTCACCCGCACTTGTTACGACATACCCGGCATTTTCCGATTACCCCAAAACAGGGACCCAGTCCTACAACACCGTTCAGCCCCGCCTGGCAGTTGGCGCGCTTTTCCGCTATAGCAGTGAATTCCTGGAGCGTTACATTTCCGAAATTGCTGTGATGCTTGATTACAACGATTTCTTTTTTCTGTTTTTGGATCCCGGCCGCCATCCACTGCTTAACCTCTCCCTTGGGCTGGAGATTACCATGCTTAAAATATTAAAGCTGCGGGCAGGTATGGCAGAAGTTTTACCTTCCGGCGGTTTTGGAATTGATATGACTTTTATGATACTGGATGTTGGTGTCCGCGGCAGACAGCTTGGGAAAAAAATTGGTGAAAAAAGCGCATTTGCCATGGATATTGGATTTTTGTTCAGATATTAACCGGACATCTTCTATAATTGACATTTTCTTTCCCGGCTGCTAAGATCAAATAACGCGGCTGTCGTATAACGGCTATTACCCCAGCCTTCCAAGCTGGAGACGTGGGTTCGACTCCCATCAGCCGCTTAAGTGTGGTAAGTTTTAATTGGTAAATTAAAACTTACCAGCGTCTGCTTTCAGGCAGCCGCTTAATTTTTTGTCGCTAAGGTAAAACTTATTGACATTTGTAAAGCCAATAAAGTGGGAGTCGAAACTTTTTCGCGGCCATCTAAAGCCAAGCAGGTGCGTAGGCTTTAGGTGGTAAACATCCAAGGATGGATGTTTAGCGAAAAAGACGGCCTTGAAGCGTCTGACAGGAAGTCAGACGTTGAAAGGCGACTCCCATCAGCCGCTTGTGTAGGGTATTTTTTTGGAAATATCCAAAAACATGGTAGCGTCTGCCTACGGGCAGCCGCTTGTGTAGGGTATTTTTTTGGAAATATCTAAAAACATGGTAGCGTCTGCCTACGGGCAGCCGCTTAAGTGTGGTATTTTTTTGGAAATATCCAAAAACATAGTAGCGTCTGCTTTCAGGCTGCAGCTTTAGTGGGGCAGTCCGTCAAGCAGCCATGCTGTTAGGACATCCAGGCGTTTGTTTAATGCCGATCCAACATTTACATGCTTAATGATAAAATCTGTTACTTCTGCCCCGGCGAGGCAATATAAGACAAGGCCTTCTTCTACCTGTTCGATATAAAGGATCCCAAAAAAAGTTTTTTCTTTCATAACGGTAAAGGGGCCGACAGTTACTGTTTTAAAATTATTAAGCCTGTATAATATTCCCCTTGTGCTGGATGCCAGGGTAACTTCAAAATAACAATGCCCGAACAGGGCATCGGTAAGGCGGACATAGAATACTTCCCGGTAAGGGACTGCAAAGGCAGGAGGGGGATCCGGAAGAAAAGCTCTGATTTTCTGCGGGTTCTCTATACGGATAGCGTCAGTAAAAAGCGGGGTTTGCTTTTTCCTTGTGTCAAATGAATAGGTTCTTCCTTTTAAATCCCTAACCCTTTCCAGGGCGTTATAGACATTTAACAGGCTTATGCCCTTATTGGGTAAAACCCGCAATGCCTCAACAAAAATACCGGGGTTAGGCCCAAGGGAAGATTTTGAAATAGCGGTGTTGTCCGGGGTTTGCGGGTTCAGTGTCAGTGTGGCTGCCCTGTCCCCGTAATACAGGTACCCGGATGCAGAGAAAGCGGCAATACGTTGTTCTGCGCCCATTGCCGGAAAAAGCTCGGCGAATGAACGCACCTGGGGGAAAAGGAAGAAAGGGGTAATAAACAACATAAGGTAAATAAGGGTTATTTTTTTTTGCATTAAAATACGGGAATTAATATGCCCCCCTCCCTTTTATCAGAACGCCGAATGTTTTACAGATTATCCAAATGTCAAGCCAAATGGACCAGCTTTGCAGGTAGTAGGTATCCAGGGAAATTCTGTCGGAATAATTTGTATCGGAACGCCCGGAAACCTGCCAAAGCCCGGTTACGCCCGGCTTTATGGAAAATATTTTCTTAAAGTCTGCGCCGTATTTTTTTATTTCGTCGCCAACTATCGGGCGCGGGCCAATAAGGCTCATTTCTCCCTTTATTACATTAATAAATTGCGGGATTTCGTCCAAAGAAATTTTTCTGATTATTTTACCAATCGTTGTTACCCTGGGGTCTTTTTTTAATTTTTGGTTTTGTTCCCACTCCTTGCTGGCGTTTTTGTCTTTTTCCAGGAGTTCTTTAAGTTTTTCGTCTGCATCGATAACCATGGAACGGAATTTGTAAGCCTTAAAGGGTTTCCCATACTGGCCTATTCTTTCCTGTTTGTATAACACGGGCCCCGGGCTGCTGATTTTAATAAGAATTGCTGTTAATAAAAGCAAGGGGGAAATGATTATGCTTCCAAGTATTATTATGGTTAGATCCATTACCCGTTTTATCCAGAGATTCCAGAACATTTTAAGACGGTGGCTTGTTGCAAAACCAAGTATGCCGCCAAAATCCCTTACACTCATCCAAATGTTGGTTATTGAATAAATATCCGGTACCTGAACATTGTAGCGGAATGCAGATACCGATCCATTGATAAGTTTCTTTAATACCCGGTTGGAAAGGGAAGGCATTGCAACTATCGCCATTTTAATATTCAACCGGCGTACAATTTCCGGCCCGGCTGTGGTGTCGTGGATGATCGGGATGCCTCTGTAGTCGCTGCCTTTTTCCGTATCGTCGTCCAGCAGCAGAACCGGGACATAGCCGGATTTCCTGTTGGAAAGAAGCCTGTCTACAACAGCGCGGCCTGTAAACCCTGCCCCATAGACAACAGCCGGAATACCGCCAAGGCCGGTCTCGAACAAAAGGGAGCGTGCAACAGAGCGGCCTATAAAAATACCGATTACGGAAAACGCAAAACTTATGGCAAATGCGGCTGTTACTGTATCGAATTTGGGGTCGTAGATAAAACGGGAAAGGATTATCCCGGTATGGACAATCAGCGAGGAAAAACAAACTTTACGGAGTTCTTCAGCCGGTGCAAGGGATGCAGCGGGGTAAAGGCCGTTCATGGCAAAGACAATGGTAAAGGCCGGTAAATACGGCCAGTGGTTTACAAAGGATTTAAACGCAATCCCGTGGTGAATAATATGAGAAAGGTATAAAATTTTTATAAGGAAAAAACCGCCGCCAATGCAGACCATGATCGAAACCATGTCGGCAGCGGCAAGGATAATCCCGGATAACGCCGAGCTTGTTCTGCGGTAACGCTGACGGAACCAAATTTCGTATTGATCGATGTTCATATACTGTCATTATTCTATACCCGCTTTCGCTCAGAAACAATACTCTTAATCCTCTCTTTAAAAACATCGCGGGAAAATTGCTCTGCATGGGCGTTAAAAGGGGCCCTTTCCCTGAATTGATCTTCTATAGATTCAAAATAATCCAGTGCCACAGCGAGCGAAGAAGGGGTCTGATCCCGAAAGAAAAGCCCGGTAACGCCGTCCTTTACCGTTTCCAGTACCCCTCCCTTCCCGTAAGCGATTACCGGGCAGCCTGCGGCATTTGCCTCTATGGGGATAAGCCCCATATCCTCTATACCGGGGAATATCAGGGCGCGTGCTTCCGAAAAAAGCAAAACAAGTCCTTCGTCCGAAACCCTTCCCCTGTATGTTACAAACCCTGTTTTTTCCCATTTCCGGATATCACTCTTTGTTGCCCCGCTTCCTGCAACTACCAGCTTCCTTCCGGAATTGACACAGGCCTCAATGGCAATATCGGCCCTTTTATATTCTGTAATCTGGCCCGCAAGCAGGTAATAATCCGCCGGCTTCCTTGGGACGTTAATGTATTTTTCGATTGATGCCGGGGCATAAATAATTTCGGTATCCCGGTTATAGTAGCGCCGGATCCGCTTTGCGGTGTAGGCAGAGTTCGCAATAAAGCGGTCAACAAGATTTGCTGAATTAACATCCCAAAGCCGCAGCCCCGGGATGAAATGTTTCATAAACACCCTTGTAATTAACCCGGATTTTTCCAGGTATACATGGTACATATCCCAAAGGTAGCGCATGGGGCTGTGGCAATAGCTGATGTGGAAGGCGTCCGGGTTTGGTATAACCCCTTTGGCAGGCCCGGCTTCGCTGGAAATAATCAGGTCATACCTCTCCAGGTTAAATGCATTAAGCGCTTTGGGCATAAAGGGGAGGTATTTTTGGTAGAGTTTTTTCGCGAAGGGGAATTTTTGTATATACGAAGTATATACTTGATGTGAATTGATAGTTTGTGAAACTGCAGAAGGATCGTAAACATGGGTAAAAATATCTGCTTCGGGAAAAAGCTCAAGAAGGGCCTCAAGCACTTTTTCCCCGCCCCTCATATTGACAAGCCAGTAATGGATTATTGCGGTTTTCATGTTGATCCCCCTAAAATTATGCCCGTTCCAAAACCCCTAAGAATTGCTTCTGTTGTTTTTTTAAAACTGTATTTTTCCCTTAGCGGGACAGGAAGGCAGAGCGGCTCCGGTTTTTTTTCGTACAAAAGCTCCAGCATCTTTGTTTTAAGATCTTCACTGTCCCCTGCTTTAAAAAATGTAACCGGAAAATCCACGTAAACCTCTCTAAAAACGGGGATGCCTGATACGAGGGCAGGGGTACCAGCCAGCATGGCTTCCAGGGGAGGGTAGCCAAACCCTTCGTAAAGTGAAGGCTGGACAAGAAGGGCGCTTTCCGCCAAAAGTTTCCATTTTTCGTTTTCCGCAATATAACCGGTAAAATCAATGTCCTTATTTACAAGGTTTTGCAGGCGGGACGCGCTTTCTTTATCGCCGGACCGGAAATTATCTTTTGCCCCTACGATAATAAGCCTGTAGTCAAGCCCGCTTTCCCGGGCGCTTAGAAATGCGCCAAGAAGGGTGTTTAACCCCTTATGTTTTTTGATGTTCCCGATAAAAATAATGGTTTTCTTTTTTTTAACTTTGGCGGGGTTAATATCAGAATTAAAAAAGTTTACCGCGTTGGAAGCGTTTATGACTGGTTTCTTTTTCCCCAAATGGTGTTCTATTCTTGATTTGGAAAATTCTGAAACGGTAAATATGGCCGTGCTGCGCCGTGCTGCCCGGCGGTAAAACCACATACGTGTAGCAAGGCCGGGAAGGGAAGTTAGCTCCGGCATATCGGGGAAGATGATGTCATGTATAGTTGTGTAAACAGGAAGCCTTATTCCGCCGGGGATATTAAAGTAGGGTGAATAATAAAGATCGCCAGAGTTGATTTTTTTTAACAGGTTTTTGGGAAAACCAAGAATTTCCCTCGGGGAAAAAGGTTTTACCGGACAATCAAGAATGACTGCGTTGTTTTTTTTTGAAACAATCGTGGAAAGTTTTTCGGTGTTGCCCAAAAGTAAAAAGGAATGGCCGGAATCCAGAAGAAAAGGCAGGCATCCACGCAGATAAGCGCCAACGCCGCTTGAATCAATCCAGCGGCAATCAATTGATATGGTCATTTTTGCCTGGAAATAAGTGAAAGAAAGAGTATTTTTCTTAAAACCATATTATTCCTCTGCTGCCGGGATCCAGTTTTCCGGAATAAAAATATTATCCTTGACATAGTAATCTCTTTTTGAATCCAGGGAAATACAAGTTTTATTGGGGTCTTC
>Ga0082212_10006206_pt1 | contig 16121 bp, 8 predicted proteins | sample TergutNt197P3_FD_71548 | JGI IMG/M metagenome (GOLD analysis project Ga0082212, IMG submission 71548) | Neocapritermes taracua P3 segment gut microbial communities from Petit-Saut dam, French Guiana - Nt197 P3 | ecosystem: Host-associated > Arthropoda: Insects > Digestive system > Gut ... | reverse complement strand
TATACCGCACACCCCGTTTCGGGTGGAAAAGCCTGTGAACCTGTTCTTTTCCAATCTGTTAAAATACGCTATCGCGAACCTGTAATCGGTCGAGGCGGTACTTCTCGCGATTATGTATGAATTTATATACGCGCCCTGTGTATTTTCCCCCGTGTTTCCATACATGACGCCGTCTATCGAGTCGTTGTAAAACCAAAAGCCCTTCGCGCAGTTTTTCGCGGTGTTGTTGTAAAAGGTATTTCCGATTGATTACTCTTTTTAATCCAAAAAGAATTATCATTTTTAATAAAAACTTCGCCGTCAATGATTTTTTCGATTTTTGAAACTATTTTTTCAGCAAGTTTAGGCGGGTTATCAGGTTTAATGTTTTGCGATTTTTTGATAATATCAAGCAATGTCTTATCTAATGACAATTCCTTGCTGTATTTATCGTGTATACGGGTAATGTTTGCCATTGACAGCATTTCTTTCGCAGGGATAAAAACAATATTCTCCGATATTTTATCCAAAGCGTTGTCCTTATTATCAGATGAACAACCCTCGGCCCAGAGCTTTTTTGAATCGGGATGATGAAATATTGAATATCTCGAAATTTTACCATCGTATTCTATGCAGAAATTACCGTTATCCAAATTCTTATCTCTCAACAGCGAATCAGGGTTGCCATCGCAAAAAAATAAATTTGTAATGCTTATGAAATTGGTCAAGTCGTCCCATTTCGGAGAGTTTATTTCATTAGATGAGCATCGGAAACCAACTGCGTAAAAAAATTTTAATATTTGTCAACTTTATTATTTGCATATTTTGGAATATTTCAATTTTAAATCTTTGCTAAAATCCCTATTTTAACAATTATAAGAACATAGCCATATATAGCGGCAGGCTGTCAAAGTCTTCTGTTCCGCCCACATTTTTCGTTGATAATTTTATTCCGTGCTTTACGCCGTACTTGGCGATAAGCGAGTCCATTGATTTCGATTTTGTGTTGTCCGCCGATTTGACTTCCACGGCGGTCGCCGTCTTGTTTCTGCGTATGAAAAAGTCGATTTCCAATTTGCTGTTCTGCTCAAAATAATACAGTTTTTTGCCTGATTTACTGAAAATATCCGCGATGATGTTCTCGTAAATTGCGCCTTTGTATATGCCGAGATTGCCGTCGATGACGTCCTCCTGCGAGCCTTCCTCCAGCATGGCCATCAACAGCCCGGTGTCGCGCATATACACCTTGAACGTGTCGCTCTTGGCGTTGCCTTCAAGCGGCAGTTCGGGTATGGAGAGGTTGTGGCAGAAGTTAATCACGCCCGCGTCGTACAGCCACATCAGACTGCCGCCGAATTTGCGCGCCGTCCCTCCGCGCTCCACGATGCTGTATTGGAACTTCTTGTAATCCTTGGACAGGTGCTTGGGGATGGAGAGGAAGCAGGCCCGAGCTTTCGCCTTTTCGCTTTCCTTTGCGTACTTGGCGATGTCGTCCTCATAGTCGGAAATGATGCCCCGTTGAACTTTCAATACGTTGGCGAAATTGTGGGTGGTCACAAACTCATCGACAGCGCGGGGCATACCGCCGACCACAATGTATTCCTTGAAAAGCTCCGTCATGCGCTCGTGCATGGCGGTTGGCACGGTTTTCCGTTTGTCGAAAAACTCCCGAATATCGGCGACAGAAGCAGGGGTCACGCTGTTCGCCCACAGAAATTCCTCGAAGTCAAGGGAGTGCATTTCCAAATGCTCGACATACCCCACGGGATATGACGGCACGTCCTTGTAGTTGATGCCGAGCAGAGAGCCGGACGCAATCACGTCAAACCGCCCGTCCTGCGTCAAAAATTTCAGCGCGGTACGGGCGCGCGGGCAGTCCTGAATTTCGTCGAGGAATAAAAGCGTTTCGCCGGGAATCAGTTCCGCGCCGGGTACGCGCAGGGAGATTTGCTTGATGAGAGTGTCCGTGTCCAAATCGCCGTCAAAAATGGCTGTGTACGCGGGGTTTTGGACAAAGTTCAATGTCGTGGCGTGCTTGTAATTCTCGCGGGCGAACAGCTCAATGATAAACGTCTTTCCGACCTGCCTCGCGCCTTTTATCACCAAACACTGTTTGTCATCGCGGGCTTTCCAGCGCAGCAGCTCACCGTATATTTTCCGTTTGAGCATTTCAAACGCCTCGCTTCCTTCTTGCCGTTGATTATACAGTGTTTTTTGAGGTTTGTCAAGGGGTGATGCAGATTTCACCCGCGAATATCATGTGACGATTGCATATTTCACCCGCGAATAATGGGGCCGTGATGCAGATTTCACCCGGCTAAGGCCGGGTGCGCCGCCGCTTGGTCTTCAACACCAATGCCGTCATGTCGTCGCAGGCCCCGCCGCGTTTGATGGCCTTGCTCAAGATCATGGACGCGGCGTCCCTGGGAGAACAGCCGCCGCCGCGGTCGCCGTCGAGTTCGGCCACGGCGTCGGTCAGCCACTCGTCGTCGTAGGCGTCGGCTATCCCGTCGCTGACCATCACCACCCACTGGCCGTCGGCCAACTCCTGCGTGAACTCGTCCGGCCCGCGCCCGCTCTCGAGACCGCCGGGCAGCGAACGGCAGCACACACGCGACACGTCGCCGTCCCGCAACACATAGGTCGGGGCCGCGCCGTACTTGTAAAACGACACGCGCCCGTTCATCAAATCCACCGCCGCCAGGTCGAGCGTCACGAACAGCGCGCCGTGGCCGCCTTTCAGCAGAAGCGACGTGTTCATGGTCTCCATGGCCGACTTGGGGGCCAAACCCGCGCGCAGGAACCCCTCGAGTAATTTTACGGCCTCGCGCGAGTCTATGGCAGCCTCGGGGCCGCTGCCCATGCCGTCGGCCAGTATGACGTACAACATGCCGCTGTCGGTCTTGAAATACGCGCCGCTGTCGCCGCTCACCGGCTGGCCTCCGCGTTTGTGGGCGGCCACGCCCAGCACGGCCAGGACAGGCTCGGCTTCCCACAGCACCAGCTTATCCGGCGGCATGTCGTCGGCGTCCTCCGGTTCGTTGACCATCCAGCCCAGCGCGCGCGACGCCTCGCGGGCCAGCTTGCGCTTGTCGGCCAGCAGCGCCGTCAGCCCCTCGCCCGACAGTTCGGCGCGCATACGCCCGCCCGGCATGGCGCACACCGACACCTCGGGCGTCAGTTTATACGCCTTCAGCCAGCGTGACAGCCGCCGCCCGGCCTGAACGTCGGGCGCGGGCAGTTCGGCCAGTTCTTCGGCCTGACGCTCCAGGACGCCCGCGAACCCGGCGTACTGGCCGCGCAGGACGCCGCGCCCCTCGCGGATACGCGCCGCGAACTGCCGCCTGTACATCATGGCGGCCAGTTCCCGGTTGCAGGCGGCCAGCAGTTGTTTGACGTGGATACAGCGGGCGGCGAAGCCGCCGGGCAAGTCGTTTTTGTCTAACCTTCCGCGCTCCCCGCAGCGTTTGGCGGCGTCGCGCACTGCCGCGCAGGTGGCGGGCAGGTAGATGTCCCAGCACTGCGAGACGCGCACGCATTGGCCGCACACCTCCTTGGTCACCCTGTCCAGTACGCCCTCCACGTCGTCGGTGGCCGCGGTCTCCTCGTGGCGCGCAAACGCGGACTCCAATGCGTCGTGTACGTCCTCGAACGCTTTGGCGGCCAGCGTCAGCCGTTCGCGCGCCACGCCGTAGGCCCGCCCGCCGCCCGCTGACGGGGCGCTTTTTACATGCTCCGGGTTCAGCGCGGCGTTTAACGCCGGAAACGCGGTCTCGGGTATGAGCATGAACACCACCGACGCGACAAACGCCTCAAGCAGCACCGACAGCCTGTGCGGGCCTGACAGCGCCCACAGCGCGGACACCGCGCCCGCGCACACGAACGTGACCGCCGGCCACAGCTTCCCGGTCTTTCGGAACACCCCCGAGAGCATACCCGCACTGCCGTAGGACATGCTGTAAAACGGCACGCCCAACCCTAAGTCCATGACCACTCCCATGCCCAGCCCCGAGGCCGCGCCCGCGCCCGCGCCGCCGCGTCTGGCGCACATCATCACGGCGCACACGGCGGCCATCCGTGCCGGGGAGAGGATGCCGCCCACCGTGACGCCGGACAGCGCCAGCAGCAGGCACGCGCCCAGCGCCATAATGCCGCCCGCGCGTTTCGGGTCAACCTCCGCATCTTTGGGCGTAACGGCCAGCGCGCTTTGGAACAGCACGCCGCAAGCCAGCGTGAGCAGCAGTTCGGTCACCAGCAGCGCCAGCCCCACCGCGTCCACGGCCCCCAGCGCCGCGTTTTGCCCCAGCCAGTAGACCGCGCCGGTCACCGCGCTGAACAGGAGCGCCGTGAGCGGCATGAACACGGGCCGGAACCTGTGGCCCATACCGCCGAACACCGTGTGGGCGGTCAGCGTCAGCACGCAGACCGCTATGTACCGCATCCCCGAGTCGTAGGGCAGATACCCCAGACACGCGCCCAGCGCCGCGAAAACCGCGTGTCCCGGTGTCCCCTGCGCCGCCACGAACGCCACCCCGAACGGCGAGACGCCGCCCAGCACCGACGCCCGCGTCAGGACGAACCCGGCTATCAGCCTGAGCGCGAAACCGCCGTGGCTGGCCCACAGCCGCGCCCCGCGCCCTATGCTTCCCGAGGCCGTCTGCGCCGCGGTTCCGGCCATCCTCGCGCCCACCGTCCCGAACATCTTTTGAAATCCGCCAGACTTCAATGCCCGCGCCCCCTTTGTACCAACGATTACCAATGATTGGTACAAGTATAGCCCCAGGCGCGCGGAATAACCTGTCACTAATTGACATAACTAATTTACAAATAATAAATAAAGGAGGGCGCGTCCGCGCCCCCCTAAAAAACCTTATTTTCTTCCTATTTCTTGACTGTCACCCTACAGGTGTCGGTTTTTTTGCCGTCGTTGGTGGTGACGGTGACGGTGGCCGTCCCGGAGCCCACGGCGGTAAGGTTGCCCTGGCTGTCCACGGTGACCGCCTTTGTGTTGCTCGACTTCCATGTTACGGTGGTATCGGTGGCGTTTTCGGGGTTGACGGTATAGGTCAGCCTGTCGCCGCCGCCCACGTTCATGGTCAGCGTCTTGGTGTTCAGCGCGACCTTCGAGACCGCCACATAGACCGTCACCTTGCACTGAGCCGTAACGCCGGTCACGTCGCATGTCGCCGTGATGACCGCCGTACCCGCGCCGATTCCGCTGATCACGCCGGACGGGCTGACCCGCGCCACGGTCTCGTCCGAGGACACCCAGGTGACGCCGCGCCCTATGGCGTTAGACGGGGCGTATTTGACGGTCAGCGACGAGGTTTTACCGGCGGAAATTGTCACGTCCGGCTTGTTCAGGGTGATGGACGCCACGCCGCTCCCCGGCGCCGCGACTGTCACGGTACACGACGAACTGAGTTTTGTGCCGGTCACCGACACTTTGACGGTGGCTTTGCCCGCTTTCAGGCCGGTCACGAAACCGTTTTGATCAACCGCGGCCACCGCCGCGTTGGATGTGGTCCAGACCAGCGCGCCCAGATCGGCGTTGGGGGTGTCGAGGTACGGCAGCAGTAGCAGCGACGCCCCGGCCGTGACGGTCGCGGACGAGCGCAGGCTGATTGATTTCGGGGCGGCGGTGTTCTTCATGCCGGTGACGGTCACGTTCGTCCTGGCCGTCTTGCCGTTGCCGGTTATGGTGACGCCTGCCGTGCCGGGCGCGACAGGCAGCGCCACACCGTTCGAGTCGATGACCAGGATGTCGGTGGCGTCGCTCGAGAAGGTGGCCGACGCGGCGTCGATACCCGCCGACTGGGCCGCCGACTGCACGCCGGGCAATTCCATGACCACAGCGGGCACGTTGTACACGATGCTGGGATTGGTGCTGGGGGGCGGGGAGAGGGGCGGGGCGATGACCTGTACAGGCATAACAACTGCTTCTCTACTTGTAGGATGGATTACCGTGAGATTGCAGTTGCCGACGCCCACAGCCGTTATTATACCCGGCGCAACACTGACAACGAGAGGATTGTCGCTCTCGATTTCAGGCGGCCCAAGGGCAAGGATCGAATTGAGTATAGTTTGGTCGAATCCTCTGCCTCCGAGATATATGGCAAAGTCCAAGAAATTGTCACTGGTGAGGGATGTGTATGTAGAACTCCTGAACAGAAGCGTAGGTTGAGCGGCGGAGGGGTCTCTGATAATAACATAGTTGTAGCTGGCCGGATTATTCGAGGCCGTAATATTGATTGTGTGCGTACGAACCGGTGCGGGAGAACCCGGGTCGAGTTTGTTTACAAAGCCCTCGTTGGTTGTGTATGTCATTTCGGCGTCAAATCTGATCGTATAGGAGGACAAAATAGGGCTTGTAAACGCATTGGCTATTAAGTCCGGTTCCGGCATTTCGTCCACCATTCTGCCAAACCGAATAGTCTCGTTAATACCTATGTTGGCCGCAACCTTGCGGCTTGCGCCGTTGATATATGTCCATGCGGCAAACTTGAGAGGGCCGGTCAATGTGTTGACGCCTTCGGGAAGAGTATCATATGTGTAATCCCCAATAACTTCATACGCGATGATTGAAGTATCTGTCGCCGACGCCAGACCGATTTCGATTTCATTCCTGTACTCGGAGATTGTCCGTGGCCGGTCTTCAAAGGGCATCCAGCGGTTGATTGTCGGAGCGCTGGGCTGTATCCACACAAAGATTTCGTTGCTACCGGAAGTGTCGGCTGTTTTTACAACTAACGGTACATCAGAGGGATTCCAATCGCCCGGCATGGTCAATTCCCTTCCGTTTACGTCGCAAATAATCTGGTCTCCGCTCCTGACTAAGGCCGGATTCAATTGAGACCAAATCAGCCAATCGGCGGAACCTTTTGATTTCAGTTTAAGGCCCGAAAGTTCCACGTCGATCAGTTCATTAAACAAATAGCCACTCGGCACTGCTATAGAAGTTTCTGTCGCCACAAAGAACGGCATGTTACCGCGTCCGTACCATCTGCCCCTCGAGTCGGTGGCGGTAATTTCCCAGCCCGCCGGGAGATTGGCGACCGTGGGAATGACCGTGACGCGGGCAAGCCCCATCGCGTTCGCCGCGAGCGTATTTGTGCTGAGGTTATAGGACAGAAGATGGTTGGCGGCCGCTCTTGACGGCGCACGGTATTTATCGGTCTCGGACATCATCCAATTCATAAGCCTGTCGGGCTGCCCCGGTTCAGTGGCGCGTATGCTCCTTGTCGTTCCGTTCACCATTTCCAGCATACGGCCAAAATCAGGCGGGTCTTGCATCGCTATATTGCCGTTGTCTAAATAGAATTCCATGCCGGATACGCCACGCGGAGCCGAGATAATATACCGCTCCTCTGCGGCTAATGGGCCGTATTCGCTGGTTCGTATTGAGATGGCGGATCGGCCTATGCCGTCGGTCACGATCTGCGGCACCACATTCGGCGGGGTTTCCAGTCTTTGGTGGGCCGTCCTGCCCCCGTCTAATGTGAACAGGACAACGGGGTTGGAACTGTTCCAAATAAACCGCTCGGGCAGGTCGTAGTTCAGGGTCAGCGGCTCGATGCTCAACAGCCCGCCGTATGGTTCTCCGGCTTTTGTCCGGTTCTCCACAACAGGCTGGAGAACCTTTATGTCAAAGCTGATTTGGGCCGTGATGACCACCGTGACGGTCGCGGATTTCAGAACCTCGTTTGTGTTCCTGTCGATCAGGCTGGCCGTTATGACGGTCGAGTCCCCCGGATTGGCGTTGCGGTTGGCCGTGATGATACCGTTTGTATCCACTGTGGCAATGGCCGCGTCCTCGTATGTCCATCTGATCATACGGACGGAACCGAGCGGGGTTGCCGTGTAAACATGCAGCAAGTCTTTACTGGTCGAAGCGCCTGCTTGAAGGGTGATTCGGGCCGGACTGATAAAGATGTCAAATTCGCTCTCGTACACCACCACCTCGCAGGTGTCGTACTGCCCGTTGCCAATCGCCACCCTGACGATGGTAACACCCGGTCTCAGGGCGGTGACCACTGTGTTGGGGCCGCTTTGTTCCAGCGAGACGATGCCCGCCACGTCGCTGGTTGGCTGAGGGGTCTCATTGGCGTTATTGGGCAGCAGTTTGGCCGAGATCGACTTGGTATCGCCCACGAAAAGGGTCATGGTCTTCGGGGAGACGGTTATACCCGTCGCCTCGACGGGGGCCGCCACGGTGACCGTTACTGTGGCCGTCCTGCCGCCCACCGATACGGTCAGCGTATCCGATCCGGGGCCGACGCCCACGATGGTGAGGACATTCCCCTCGCGCCTGACGGTGGCGACGGAACCCGACTCCGTGCCGGTGGACCGCCATGTCAGCAATATGTCAAGCCGGGATATGACTTCGGGACTCAACGTCTCGTCCTTGCCGCCGCCGACTTTGCCGGTCACCGACAGTGTGGCCTTTTCTGAACTGCCCACCGCGAAGCTGATCCTGTTCGGCGTCACCACCACCCGCGATATGGTGTAGTCTTCCGGTTTGGGGGTGGCGGGTGTGGGGTTGATTTTGAGATACTCTTTTATGGCGTTTATCACGGCGTCTAACGACGGGTACGGCGTGCCGGTGATGATGGCGTTGCCCGGCAAGCCTTTCAGTATGGCCTCGGCCATTGCGTCCTTCTGGGAGTCGGGGTACTCAAAGTACGGCGAAGCGCCCGTGCGGAACCCCAGGACGGCGGCGTTGGCCGGAGTCTCGAGCAGTTTCCGCATGTTGGCGGTGTTGTCGGTGTTGTTGATCTGGTTGAGCAGCGACGACTCCACGTCGAGACGCTGCTTGACGGCGTTCTCGAAGACCCGCTTGGCCGCGTCGGCGTTCGGATAGCCCGACGACCCGCGCCGGTTCAGCATGGTGTTGGCCACTAAGTTCTTGCCCTCGTCCGAGAGAGTGGCGTATATGGCGATCGACTCGGTTTCGATCCCGAGGTCTTCCAAGAAACTCACGTCGGCCAGCAGGGTCCGCACCTCCTGAACCGTTATGGCGCGGTTCAGGGCCAGCAGCGACAGGTTGTTGTTCACCAATTTCAGGTCGAGCGGGTTGTCTGTCTCAAGTATCCTGCGCCGCGCCTCGTTGCCCCTGACGATGCTGCCGTCAGCGTTGTAGAAGACGCCGTTGATGAAGTCGTCCATCAGCGCCTGTTTTTCCAAGTCGGTGAGGGGTTTCAGGTTCAGCACCGTACTCCTGAGCGGATGCGGTTCGTCCGACGGCGACTGCGCGTATGAGTTACCGGCGATCACCGACGGGTATTCCGGCAGGTTCAGGTTGACGCTCACAAACTGGAGGTTCTCGGTCATCACATTGTTCCAGTTGATGAACAGCGTCTCTTTGATCTGCCCCTGGTTCGGCGCGCCGGACGTCGGGAACACCTTGAGCGGCACCGACAGCCCAAGCTGGCCGCTGGCCGGGTCTTGCACCACTAACCACGGGACGGTGGGGTTGGGCGTGCCGTAGTCGTATGTAAAGGTGACGGCCACCGAGGAGTCGAGCGTCACGCTGGCCTCCGGCGGCGCGGGGATGAAGAACTGCACCCAATACGCCGAGCCAAGGAACCGCCCGAACGAGTTCTGCGACGCGGACAGCGGAATCAGCCCCGACGACGCCTGCGTCACGTTGACCTCGTTGGCCGCGCGGCCCTCGTTCATGTTGCAGTTGAGCGCGTACGGCAAAGTCGTGTACTGCGGCAGCAGCTTCACGGACAGCCGCGCGTTGCCGCGGTCAACCATGTTGGGCGTGCCGGACTTGGGGCCCCACATGATCTCGTCGCCGATCAGCGCGGGCGGCAGCGTGCCCCGGTTGTTGGGCTGCCTGTAAGTCTTGAGCAGCGCCGAATAGTTGACGCCCACGTTGAGGAACTGCGGTTTCTGCGGCGATTCGGTTATCACGTTGATCACCGCGCCCGCGTCGTTGGCTAACAGGTTGCGGACGTTGTTGGCGTACCAGACGGTCACGTTGGGCGCGGCCAACTCCAAGTTTTCGACCGACGAGAAGTCCTGCACATAGGTTCTTCTCTTCATGCCCTGCAATTTGGTTCCGTTGGGCTGGGACTGGTCTTCCAGCACGCCGCCCCACGAGCCGTTGGCGATGGTGAGTATGGCGTTTTGGGCCGCGTGGGTGAAACGGGCGTTGACCACGCGCCCCTCGAGGTTGACAATGCTCTCGCGCCCGTTGACGGTCATCTCGTCTAAGTTCACGCCGTCCAAGTTTACCACCGAGTATTCGCGCGCGTTGTCAAGAAGCGTGACAGAAATCGCGCCGTCAGCGGGCCACGAGGGCAGCGCCGCGCCCGACAGCCCGCCTCCCGACAGCGCGAAACCGGATATGGCGTTGACGGTATGCACGCGCGAACGGTCGGTTATGGCCACATGGGTGTACGCGCCGGAACTCAGGGTGTCCGCGCCCGGCGTCCACTGGCTGCGGCGGTTGTTCTGCTCGTATTGATCTTTCCAGAATGTGCTGGAGTTAGGGATATTGGCGTTGGCCGGCGCGCTGTAATTGGCCGGGAGTTTGGGGCGGTTGCTGACCGAATGGGTCTCGCTGGCGTAACTGGCGATCATGATACTCTCGCCCACGTTGGTGTTGGACACCGTAACGTCCTTGCCACCGCGTATCACCAAGCGCCCGCTGATGTCGCAGTTGGAGATCAGAACCGAGTTTTCGCCGACGCCCTCTCCGATGATGACGTCGCCGTCCACCTTCAGGCCGCGAAGTTCGACGCCGCTCCTCTTGTTGACCAACAGATTGCCGTCAAGGTAAGCGCCGCCTATATCGTAGCTGTAATCGTTTGCCGGGATCACCGGGTCCTGGCTGACCACAACTTGGTTGATGTAATCGGTGAACGCGAACGGGAACACGCGGTCAAACAGCACCACGGCGTCGGCGCGGGTGATGGCCACCGTCGGGCCGAGCGTCTGGTCGGGGCGGCCCGTGACCCATCCCCTGCTGATGAACGCCTCTATGTAAAACTGCGCGTAGGATGAAATCATGCCGCTGTCCTTGAAGCCCGCTAAAAGCTGGCCGCCCATGTTGGTGGGCGTCAGCCCCAGCGCCTTTCCGGCCATTGTGATGGCGTCCTGCCGTATGATGGGGTCGTCCGGGCGCATCTTGCCGTCCACCGCGCCGTCAACGATGCCCATGTTCATGGCGATGGCGAACGAGTCGTAATACCACTTGTCCGGGTCTAAGTCGTTAAAGCGCGACGCGTACTTGTAATCGGGAACGGTTCCGCCCATGATGCGCACCAGCAGGGTGATGAACTCGGCTCGGGTGACCAGCCTGTTCGGGTCGAACACCAGATTGCCGTCGGCGTTGTAGCGGCCCGTGACCACGCCGTAATCGGCCCAGCGGTTGATTGCGGCGGACGCCCAGTCGGGCGCGTCCGGGAAAAACCGCTGCGCGGGCATGTTTGAATAATACGCCGTGTCCCAGTTCGCGGACGCCCCCGGCGCGGGGAACAGGGTGAATAAAAATGCGAACGCCAGCAGCGAAGCGACAAAATTACGGAATCTCATAACGGATCCTCCCGAATCAAATATCAACAGACAATCTACCCATGATAATATACCGCATTATACCACTATAGCAAGAACCTGTCAAGCAAGGGAGCGTTTTTCAAAGCTGGCAATTTCTTCCCCGGCGGCTATACAGTCGCAATAAAAAGACGCGGGTTAAAAAACCCGCGTCATAACGAACGATGTCCCAATCCCTTTTCAATATGGCACCGGCCATTTCCGTTCCGGCGGGGGATATCCGCCGGCTCTCAGAAGGATAGAGGAACGGGCGACGCGCCCTATGGCCATTCACGGAGTGTTTCTCACGTACCGGCCTGAGAGCGACAAGTCTTTACGACCCGCCTCGCGTCCGTCACGCTATTATTATTGCGCGCCGCGGCGTCTTTATCCGAGGTACATATTCCTCCGAAAGTAAGGTCTTAACATTTCGTATGGCCGCTGCATAAGTTGTCCATAATTGGAATATAGTACCAATAAGGAAGGTGATACGCGTGTTAAGGGCCGGAGGGCGCGGCGCGGCGGAAAAGCTCGCGGAACGGGACATACTGTATAACATGGACGAACTGAGGCGTCAGCTTCACTACGCGCGGATGCAGTTCAATCAGGCCACCGAGCCTGAGCTGGTGGACGCGTGCGTTTACGAAATCAGCGCGCTGCAGGCGCGCTACGACTTCTATCTGCGGCGGGCGCGGGAGCTGGAGATCACGCAGGGACAGGGCGGCGCGGCGCGCCCGACGGCCAAAAGCGGGGTTTATTGACAGTATGGACGTATTTTCGCAAACGGTGACCGTGGTTTTCGGGCTTGCGGTCTTGGCGGCGGCGGCGCGGCTGTTCAAAGGGCCGTTCAGGTGGGCCGTGCGCATGGCGCTGAACACGGCGCTCGGTTTCGTGGCGCTGGCGGCGCTGAATATTTTCGCCTCCGGCTTCCCGGTGCCGGGCATCACGCTCTTCAACACGCTGACCGTGGGCGTACTCGGGCTGCCGGGTCTGGCCGTGCTGATGCTGGTGCGGTACATATTTTAGGGTGAGCGGCGTCACACGCTTTCCTTTGGCACAAATTGAATATCATAGCCCAGCACATCCAATATACTGCAAAGGGTTTTTAGCGTCGGGCTGTTCTCCCTGTTTTCGATCCGTGAAATGACTTGCTGTTTGTTCCCCGTCATTTCGGCTAACTCGACTTGGGATATTCCTTTTTCCTTGCGGAGTTTTACCAGACTTCCCAACACATGGTATTCTGTGCGGCTGTCGTCCCACATCCGCTTCAACTCCGGGTCCGCGGCCAATGTGCCGGCTATGGTCTGATTTACGTCGATTTTCTCAAACGGCATGATTATACGCCCCCTATATGATTTTCTTGGACAACTCGTCACCCAATTCTTTGGCGCGTTTGGTTACGATCCCGCTGTCGGTTTTCTCGGTTTTATTCTTTTGCTTCCGGCACGCATGGAGAAGATAAGCGTCCTTTCCGTCGATGGCCACATAGAAAATCCTGTTGTGCTTGTAAAAGGAGACTTCCCAAACTTTGCCCTGCCACGGCTTGATCATCAGTTTGTCAAGTTCATCTTTCGCAAAGCACTCCAATACCGATAAGCCGTCAATGATCTCAGGCTTGCTCAAATTCATAACGTAGTCAAGGATCAAGTCTTTGCCGCCTTGTGTCTTGTAATGGTGTACATTCATATTATACGCCCCCTTTGCCCGAGACAATACAACTTATTTGTTGTAGTTTAATCATACAACTTATTTGTTGTATTGTAAAGTGGTTTTGAAAAAATATTTTCCGCCCCATATTTGCCTCCGACAACTTTTTTTGCAAATTTTTCAAAAAATATTGTCCTTTGGCGCACAGGTGTGATATAATGCGGTAATGACTCTGTATACGCTGTGGGAGGTATTTTTCCATGTCAAAAAAGGTATTTGTGGGTGAGCTGCTGCTTAAAGCCGGTCTGATAGACGAAGCGCAGCTTCAGGACGCGCTGCGGGTGCAGGAGAACACCGGACAGCGCGTGGGCGATATTTTCGTGGAGAAGGGCGTGCTGTCGAACAACGACCTTATGCACATTCTGGAGAACCATTTCAACATCCCTTACGTCGATCTGGACAAGGTGTCGCTCAACCACGAGCTGACGAAGTTCGTGCCCCTGATGCTGGCGCGCCGCCATAAATTAGTCCCGGTCGAGATCAAGAACAACGTCCTGTACGTGGCCATCGAGGACCCCAAGAACTTCCCCGCGCTCGACGACGTGCGCATCACCTCGCGCATGGACGTCCAGCCGCTGCTGGCCAAGGAGGCCGCCATACGCGCCGTCACCGAGAAGCTCTACGGCAGCCAGTACGCCGAGCGCGCCCTCGAGGACGTCCGCAAGGAGATCAGTATCGACGACGTGGTCACCGAGATCGACCAAAGCTCGCTGGACTCCGAGTCGGTCAGCGCGCCGATCGTCCGCTTCGTCAACGCCATCATGGAACAGGCCATCGGCATCGGCGCGTCGGACATACACATCGAGCCCATGCCCGAGGAACTGCGTATCCGTATGCGCGTGGACGGCGTGCTGTCAACGCAGGTTCGAGGCCCGGCCAAGTCCGGCCCGGCCGTCATGTCGCGCCTTAAAATCCTGTCCAACCTCAACATCGCCGAGCGGCGTCTGCCGCAGGACGGGCGTTTCGAGTACAGAGTGCCAGGCCACAAGGTTGACATCCGCCTGTCCATACTGCCCACCGTGTTCGGCGAGAAGGCCGTTATGCGTCTGCTCGACCAAAGCACGTTCCTCAAGCCCAAGTCGGCCCTCGGATTCACCGAGGAGAACATAAGAAAATTCGACGACCTTGTTCAAACGCCGCATGGTATTATATTGATGTCAGGCCCCACGGGTTCGGGTAAGTCCACCACCCTCTACACCATGCTCTCGGAGCTGAACCAAGTCACCGACAACATCGTCACCGTCGAGGACCCGGTCGAATACTTAATACCCGGGCTGAACCAAGTCCACGTCAACGCCAAGGCCGGCCTGACCTTCGCCGCCGGACTGCGCTCCATACTCCGTCAGGACCCCGACATCATCATGATCGGTGAGATACGCGACGACGAGACGGTGGAAATCGCCGTGCGCGCCGCCATCACGGGCCACTTGGTGCTGTCCACCATCCACACCAACGACTCCATATCCACCATCTTCCGCTTGGCCGACATGGGCGTGCCGTACTTCTTGGTGGCCGCGTCGCTGGTGGGTGTCATATCCCAGCGCTTGGTGCGCACCATATGCGCGGCCTGCAAGCAGGAGTACACGCCCACCCAGAACGAACTCGACATTGCCGGTCTGACCAGCGGCAAGTTCTACAGGGGCGCGGGCTGCGCCAACTGCAACGGCACGGGCTACAAAGGGCGTATGGCGGTGCATGAGATTCTGACCATCGACAACACCCTGCGCGACATGATCCACTCCGAGGCGCCCTCGGGGCAGATGCGCGAACACGCCACCAAGAACGGCTTGGTGCTGATCAAGAAATCCGCCGTCGATCTGTTAGTTGCGGGCAAGACCACGCTCGAGCAGGTCATAGAGATCAGCCACGGGCATTAAAAACCGCCCAAATAACCGAAAGGAGAAAAGATAAATGGTTTCAGTTGCCCATAAAAATCTCGATGCGTGGATTAAAGAGGTATCCGCTCTGTGCAAGCCCGACAGCGTGTATTTGTGCGACGGGTCACAGCAGGAGTACGACAGGCTGCTCAAGGAAATGGCCGGCGCGGGCATGGCCACCCCGTTAAACCCCGAAAAACGCCCCGGCTGTTATCTTTTCAGGAGTCACCCCTCCGACGTCGCGCGGGCCGAGAAACGCACGTTCATCGCGTCCAAAAAGCAGGAGGACGCAGGGCCGACCAACAACTGGGTGGACCCGGACGAGTTGAAGGCCACCATGACCAAACTTTACGACGGCTGCATGAAGGGCAGAACCATGTATGTCATCCCGTTCTCGATGGGGCCGGTGGGTTCTTATATCTCCAAGATCGGCGTCGAGATCACCGACAGCCCCTACGTGGTGGTGAACATGCGGATCATGACGCGCATCGGCACGGCGGTACTCAACGAAATGGGCCAAGACGGCGAGTATGTGCGCTGTTTGCACTCGGTCGGCAAACCGCTGTCGCCCGGCGAAAAAGACGTGTCGTGGCCCTGCGTGCCGGACGTTGACCAGAAGTATATCAGCCATTTCCCCGAAGACCGTATGATCTGGTCATACGGCTCGGGTTACGGCGGAAACGCCCTGCTGGGCAAGAAGTGCTTCGCGCTCAGGATCGCCGCCGTACAGGCGCGCGACGAGGGCTGGCTGGCCGAGCATATGCTCATCCTGAAACTCACCGGCCCGGACGGCAAGTCCCATTACGTCTGCGGCGCGTTCCCCAGCGCGTGCGGCAAGACCAATCTGGCCATGCTCGAGCCGACCATACCGGGCTGGAAGGTCGAAACCATCGGCGACGACATCTCTTGGATGAAGTTCGGCGAGGACGGCAGGCTGTACGCCATCAACCCCGAGGCGGGGTTCTTCGGCGTCGTGCCCGGGACTTCGATGGAGTCCAACCCCAACGCCATGCGGCA
>Ga0082212_10006205_pt1 | contig 16121 bp, 8 predicted proteins | sample TergutNt197P3_FD_71548 | JGI IMG/M metagenome (GOLD analysis project Ga0082212, IMG submission 71548) | Neocapritermes taracua P3 segment gut microbial communities from Petit-Saut dam, French Guiana - Nt197 P3 | ecosystem: Host-associated > Arthropoda: Insects > Digestive system > Gut ... | reverse complement strand
TTTAACCAACCTACAGTGTATTCGCGAGAAGAATCAGTGAATTCCAACGCTTTTGATATCTGCCTTAGAATTGTTGGACAAAACACCCTAGGTGAGGCGAAGCTCTCGTCGCCCAGTCCTTCAAAGCTGATCCTCGCGCAAACGTATTCATTAGAAAGCGTTTTTTGGATCATATTTAGAGTTGTGGTTTTGCCGTACTGCCTGGCGCGGTTGATGGTGAAATAGCTACCTTCGTCTATCAGCTCCCTAATCTTTGCCAGCTTGCCGCTGATATCCACCATGTAATCCTGCGCTGGAACACACAGACCTGTTACGTTGAACCTGCGCATTTTAACCCCTCCCAACATTTGGCATACCTTGCTCCTTTGATATTATCACAACCAGGCGCTTTGCGTCAAATAGAAAATAGCAAACCAAATAATCTCTAAGTGGTGTAACATTACTTAGCAGGATTTGAGGTGTTAGTGTAGAAGAAAAGTATTGCACCTTGCTTGTCTGGATATATGCATACGTTATTGTTGTATAAGAAGGTTAAAATATTGATAAAATGGAGGTTTCTTTATCTTTGAGACATAATAAGCTCATTTTGGCAATTGCGGTATTCGATATGCTTGCTATCCTATTTGCGGCAGGCATTATGCTCTCTTTTGCTCTTCATCCCCCTGTGGTTGAGCGGCTGATCATCGAAGCCGGTGCTCCTTTGCCAAAAGCTGCGGATTTTATAATCATCAGCAATAAAGCTGAAAATTTTCTATCCGGATTACCTGAAAATTCCGCCATGCTTGGTGATTTTCTTATTACTGTCGGCATCGGGAAAAAAAGCTATCAGTCATTGCTTTGCGTGATAGATACTATCCCGCCTAAAGGCTACGCGGTTGCGCCAAAGGTCTGGCAAAACACCAAGGTATTGCCTGCTGATTTTGTACGCGATATCAAGGACGCCACTGCTGTAGAGGTTTCATTTATTAAAGCGCCGGATACCTCCATAACCGGTACACAGCAAGTATCCGTGCTATTAACAGACGTCGGCGGTAATACCACGAGTATTACTTCAAAGCTATCTGTTTATGCTATTGTCGACACACTGCCCATAGCGCCAAACACGGATATGAACCACTTAGGTGTGCTGGATTTTATCGCAAATACCTCATCACCAGAAGACGAAAGGCTTTTTACGCTGCTTACAGATATTAAAGATATCGATACCAGCATTCCCGGATTGCGAGAGGTTATCGTCACCCTGGATGGCGAAAAGCGGCGCAGCTCTGTTGATGTCCTTGATATTACGCCGCCAACCGCCACCCCGCTGCATCTGAAGAAATATATCAACGACACTTTAACAGCCGCGGACTTCGTCACCAATGTTATTGACGAATCCCCCGTTTTTGTCAGCTTTTTAGTGGAACCTGACAATATGCTGCCCGGGGAACAAACCGTAGAAATACTGCTGACCGATGCTTATGGCAATACCGCGAACTTAGCCGCTAAACTAACGCTTATACCTGATACCGAACCACCACAAATAGAAGGCAGCTTAGATAAAACGGTATTCGTGGGTGATACCATCGCCTATCGCGCGGGCATCACCGTCAGCGACAACCGCGACCCAGAGGTAGCGCTGATTATTGATTCCAGCGCTGTCGACGCCAAAACCGCAGGGAAATACCCTGTAAACTACAGCGCCACAGACCAGGCCGGCAATACCGCGACAGCAACCGGTACTGTTACAGTCTTAAGTGTATCCCGCGAGCAAGTATATGAGATGGCTGACAATGTACTGGCTAAAATACTCAATGAGGATATGAACCCCTACGACAAAACCCGCGCCATCTATGACTGGACTAAAAAGAATGTCATTTTTATTAGCTCTTCACCCAAAGACGACCCTGTACTAGCCTGTTACCGCGGCTTCAGAGATCATGCCGGCGATTGCTTTGTTATTGCCTGTGTAGTTCAGCTACTGCTAGACCAAATCGGTATAAAAAACACCATGATACAGCGTATCGAAAGCGCCCGCACCAGCTCCACGCACTACTGGACTATGGTCAATGTCGGCGAAGGCTGGTATCATCTCGACGCTTCACCGAATATACACGGTGGCAGTTGCTTTATGCTAACGGATACAGAGTTAACAAAACTGTCCAAAAGACGGGGCATAGATTATTATATTTACGATACATCGCTTTACCCGGCGGCAGTGGAATAAGGGCTGCATAACAATCAAACTGTCTTCAAATACTGCTTCAAAAGAAAAGCGCAGAAATATGGGAAAGTATAGATGTTGCCATTTTTTCCTATATTGCCGCCGCTCAATTTAATGCCCCAGTGTATATCGGCATATTTTTCACTATCTATCAATGTCCTAAGTGATTTGGCTCTCCCTCCATTCGACTTGACCTCAACTGGGATTAAAGATGAGGCACTCCTAATAAAGAAGTCTTCCTCCAATGTTGAAGTATCACGTTTGTAATAGTATAGCCCATAGCCGCTCTTTACTAATGCTTCGGCGACAATGTTTTCATAAAGCGCCCCTTTATAGACACCAAGGTTTTTGTTTGCCCGCAGGTCTTCAGCTGATTCTTCATCAAGCATTGCCACGAGCAACCCATTGTCGGCAAAGTATATTTTATGCTTTGCCTCGTCATAATTCCCTTTGAGCGGAAGTTCAGGGAAGTTCAGGCAATAGCATATGTTTATAATACCCGCGTCGCCCAGCCACTCAATACAGCCGCGATAATCCGTAAACCGGGCGTTTTTGGCAACTTTTGAAATCATAAACTTCTTATTGTCTTTGGCTAATTGCGGTGGGATTTGATTAAATACATTCATTATCCTTGTTTGATCCATACCTATGGCATATTTACGTATATCCTCTTTATAGTCGGTAATCAATTGCTGCTGTAAGGCAAGAGAACCTTCAAAAGTACCTTTTGTGATATACTCACTTATCACAGCCGGCATGCCGCCGAGAATGCAAAAGTCAAGAAATAAGGATTTGCATATTGATAAAAGGGCATCGTTAAAAGGCGTTATATTAATCATATGGCTAAGTATATCGGTAATGAATAAGCCGTCATAACCCTTGGCCCACAAAAACTCCTCAAAGTCAAGCGAGCGCATTTGGTAGTCAGTTTTATAACCAACGCTATTGCTTTCTATACGCTGATAATTTAAACCTAGTAAGGAACCACTGCAAATGATGTCATAGCGTTTATCGAGGGCAAAGAATTTTAGGGCGGTTGATATTTCCGGAAAATCTTGCAATTCATCGAAGAAAATAAGGGTTTTATAGGCTATAAAGTGCTTGGAGGGATCAATAAGCGAAATATTCTTTATAATATCTTCTACTTTATAGCCGTCGGCGGCAATCATTTTATATTTTGGCTCTTCAATGAAGTTTATATAGATTACATTTTTATAATATAAGCCGGCAAACCTGTTTATGGAGGAGGTTTTCCCAACTTGCCGCGCCCCTTTAATAATAAGCGGTTTCCTTTGCGGGCTATTTTTCCAATCACCAAGGAACGCGTCTATTTTCCGTTCTAAATATACCATAAGCCACCTCCTGAGTTCATAATACTATTATATGCTGAGTTAGGTGGAAAATCAACCCTTTGGTAACAAAAAAATGAGCGAATAAATAGCTCATTCCCACAAAAAACTAGCGAATAAATAGTCTATTGCCACAAAAAATGAGCGAATAAATAACTCATTCCCACAAAAAACTAGCGAATACAACACTTTCTTTGTCCCAAGCCTGCCTCATAGAAACTTTTACCGGAACCGTCGCGCTTTGCAAAATCTTTCACTCCGTTACTAAAATATAAGCTGATATCCGGCGTATCCTCAAGGCTATCACCATGGCTATACAGGAGGAGAGCAGGGTCAAACCGAGGCATAGCCCACCCAGCCAGGGATAGGAAATAATCGTATCAAAGCGCATAATGCCCGCGCTTTTAAACAATACAGTTATCAGGGGGTTGATAAAAAAGCACCCCATTATTGCCCCGGTTAAGGCGCCGCCTAAGGCGACCGGTAAAAAGCCTAAGGCTATCTGCCGCATGATTTGCCAGGTGGTATAGCCCAGGGCTTTTTGTACCCCAAAACGCCTTCTCCTTCTGCTGATCATGGTTTTTATTACAAAATAGAGTATTAAGAAAACAATAACTCCCGTAACCAACAGCACTATTACGGCCACCAAAGCGATAATTACCACAAAAGACCTGCTTTGCCCTTCAATGATTTCATCCAGGTTAAGCGGTTTGTTGATAGCGCTGCCAAAGCGGTTTTCCAGTATTTCAGCAAAAGCAGCCGCTTCCTCCCCTTCTTCCAGATAAACATAAATCTGCGCAGGGATGAAGCCGGGCTCAAGCTTGGCGAAGCCTTCCTCTGTTAGAGCCAGCTGTTTGCCGATATTATTGCCGGATTGAATAAACCCGCTGATGATGAACTGTGCGGAGTCATTTTCATAAGATATCTTAACGGTATCACCGATACCCTTACCCAGCTTTTTAGCGCCAAAACCGCCGATAGCCACCTCCCCCGCTTCTTGCGGATAGCTCCCTTCATATAGCATCTTTCCACGCAGTTCAGCGAAATCTTGTGTTATCATGGCAAAAAAATCTTCTTCACCGATTGTGGTAACACGCTGATCGAAAAAAACCGCTCCGCTGACCCCTTCCATGGCGCTGATCTCCTCTTTTAGCTTAGTGCCGCTAATATTGCTGCTGGGGTTTACCACCACCGAGCATACCTCGCCCGCGATGGTATCGATAAATGATTTGGAATCGACAGCCATATTATAATACATAACAATGCCAAAGGCCGAGGCAAAAGTAACTGTGGCGATGATCAGCGCGATGACGGCATTTTGGCGGATATTTTCCATGAGCAGCTTGCCGGCTAACTTGAGCTGCAGCCCGCCCCGCCCCTTAGCCAGCGAAAAGAAATTTCGCTTAAGTCCGGTTCCTGTAGCATCACCTCTGATGGCCATTATGGGGTGTAGGTTTTCAAGCTTGCGTAAACTGGAAAAAACATTCACATAAACCGCCGCTACTATAATGAAAAGGCATAAGGCACTGGTGATTGGAGCAAAGCCCTGCTGCCAGATTAGCCCACTCTGGATGGCAAACATCAGCGAAACCAATGGTACAAGCAAATAAGATACAAAAATCCCCAATAAACTGGCCAACATGGTGATGCCCAAAAACTGTAGGGTCACCGAAGCCTTGATCTGCCGGTTGGTATAACCCATGGCTTTTAATATACCTATATCCTTAATGTCGTCCCGGATACTGTCACTGATGCGAAAATGTATCACAATAAGCGCGGCAATGGTTATGATAATGGCGAAAGCCACCATCACCATGGATACCATATTGGTCATCAAAGTGCGCGCCATTTTCATAAGCGTGATGGAAAAGCCCCAGATAGCGCCTTTGCCTTCACTGCAATAAGCCAAAAAGCCATTGCAAACATCTTCATCTAAAGCCGGGTCGGCCAATTGTGCTGAGAGCATAACAGCAGGTAAGACTACACCTTGCGCCATATATGCTTTAAACTGCGGCTCAGGCAGGTAAAAGCCAAATACCCCCATATTGGAAGCGCCCAGCATGATATCTTCCACAAAGCCCGCCAGCGTAAATGAGTATTCCTGATTGCCGTATTCCAGGGTGAAACTGTCGCCTACCTGATACCCCCCGCCAACCTGTAGCATATAGGGGGCATAAATGCTGTTATTATCCATGTCGCTTGATTCCCCGATCATAGTCAGGGGCGACATCTCCCGGTCGATAGCGGTATTTTGTATCACAATAGCCTGCGTGTTTTTGCCGTCGCCATACCAAAAACTGCAGTTATCCATAAAAAGAATATCTTCCATGCTTATTTGCGTTACCGTAGGATCGCTTTTAAGATAATTCAGATGAGCCGGAGTATAACTGCTTTTATCAACAATTGCTATCAGGTGGGGAGCATTTAATTCTTTTGCCCGCTCATCAAAAGAGTTGCCATAATCGATCAGGGTCAAGGCTCCGATACTCATTAGAGCAGCAGCCACGAAAACGATCAAGAACATCGATACCGTTTGCGAGCGGCTTTTATGAAGATAGTTGCGGATAAGCAAAATATGCTTAAGTATGCTACCACCCCATCTCTATGAGGAATTGCGAGAGTTTTTCCTGGCGTTCTTTATCGTTGGGGTCATAGGATCCCAGAGCGCATTCCCCCTGCACCGCACCGTCCATAAGATAGATTATGCGGTTGCCCCGGCGCGCGCAATTCAAATCATGGGTAACCATGATGATACTCTGACCTTGGGCATTCACTTCGCTTAGCACATCTAAAACCGCCCGTCCGGCTGCTGAATTCAAAGAGCCGGTAGGCTCGTCGGCGAAAACAACTTGGGGCTTATTTATCAAAGCCCGCACAATACCTACCCTTTGCGCTTCGCCGCCCGATACCTGGGTAGGGAATTTGCCCCAGATATTTTCGCCCAGACCTATCTGCAAGAGCAGAACCTCGGCCTCCTGGAGCAGCTGCTTTTTATTGCTATTAAGCAAAAGCCCGGAGGCGAGTACATTGTCCATGATACTCATATTGTCCAAAAGCAAATTCTGCTGAAAGACAAAACCGCAGTTCTTGCGGCGAAAAACCGCCAATTGATCATTGGACATGCCAAAGATGCGCTGTCCCTTAAATACAATCTCCCCCTTAGTGGGTTTGTCCATACCGGAAAGGGCATAGAGCAACGTGGATTTACCCGCGCCCGAAGCCCCCATAATAACGGTAAAATCCCTGGTATAAATATCCAAGTCGAGTGATTTTAGCACCGCCTGTTCTACAGTGCCCAGTAAAAAAGACTTGCAGAGTTTTTTAGCGGAAATAAGAACCTCTTCAGTTATATCGCAACTACTCATTTATTACCACCTTGACGCTGGCATTTTCAATAATTTTGCTTGTTTTGGCATTTTTAACTATGAGCTCCAAAGGTTGTAATTCGCCGCTAACCTCAACTAAAGAAGGGGTTTGAACTCCTCTTTCCACTGTTAGCGCCCGTGCTTTGCCTTCCCGCACTGCCCAGATTTTCCATACACTATCCGCTTCCTCAAAGAGGGCGGTTTTCGGCGCTAAAAGGCAATTATTTGCCTTGGCAGTAATAAAATTCACTTCTACCGGCCAATAAGGGCCAAGACCAGCCCATTCCCCTTCTGCCAAGTCTATCTCGACTTTAATGCGTTTTTCGCTTAAGCCCACTTTAGATACCCTGTCTGCCGCATCCTGAGCAATTTGGGCAATTTGCCCCAGATACTTTATATCACCGTCCCGTTGGCGCAATGTTATATTCACTTGATCATTTATATGCAGACCTGTGATATTTTCTACCAAAATATAACATTCTATCTTATATAAGCCCGGCTGATAAATAGAACAAAGCTTGCCCCCATTAGGTAGCATTTGCCCAATTTTCAAAGAACAATCCCTGATTATGCCATCTTGGGGTGCCCTAATCTCTGTTTCAGCCAGTTTGCCGGCTAATAAATCCAACTGTATCTTTAAAGCCTGTTTTTGCGCCAGCAACTGTTGGCGTTGGCTAGCCTTCGTTTGCTGAGCCGGTTCTTGTTCAAGGTAAAAATCATTGATTTCGGTATCTACCACAGTTAGCTGATTAACTGCTTGCCGCAATTGGTTATTCAACAATTCCTCATTTTTGGCTGCCAGGTCATAAGCAGCCTGGGCAGCCAGCAAATCTTGAGTAGGCGCCCCGCCGCTTTCATATAATTGCTTTAGCTTATCCAAACCATCCTTTAACTGGTTTTCTTCTATTTGTGCCTGCTCTATCATTATTTGTATATTTGCTCTCTCGGCTTGCAGGGAGCTTTTTTGGGTATGCAGGTTTGTCAGCTGGCCGGCTATCTGGCTATCCAGCACAGCCATTTGCGCCAGCAGGGACTTTTGTTCATTTTCCAGCTCGCTTTGCTCAAAAACAAAAAGCACCTCCCCGGCAGCAACCAAGCTGCCTTCCAGTGCCTTAACTTCCACAAGCTTGCCACCGCTCCTGCTATAAATATCAGCCTCTGCCAAGGGCACGGCTTCGCCCATTTCGGTAAAGGTGTTTTGCAGCTCGCTATATTCCAGCACCATACATTCCACGGTAGGCGGTTGTAAAATCAGCCAAGCAGCAAAGCTAATCAGCGCCAGTGCTATAATAATGAGGGGAATGCGTTTTGTTAGGCTCTTCAATTCTATCAACTCCAATATTAGATGCTGTTTAATATTATACGAAATATAATATTAGATGTCAATATTTTTTTTATTGAAGCCGGCTAGCAAATACGCTAAATCTACGGCATTTACTATGCCGTTGCCGGTAATATCCGCGTTTGGCCACTTTTGCGGCTTTTTATTGAATTCGCTGAGCAGGCAGGCTAAATCCTCCGCGTTGACTACGCCGTCGCCATTAATATCTCCCGCAAGCTGACTGATGTCAATAGGTTTTAATTGTTCCCCTTGGGCAAGTCTGAGATTTTTAATAGTGTAGGAGAGGTAACCCGGCTTGTTAACAACTAAAGTGTAGGTTGGGGCAGCAGTTGTGACAGGTATGGTGAGGGAATATCTGCCATTAATATTTGTAGCGGTGTTTACAAAGGTTTTGTCTGACTCATTGATGAGCATAACAGTAGCCGGATGGGTGGATGATTGATAAATAACAGTGCCGCTGACAGTAATGGCGCTTCTGTTTAGTTTTACATCAAATGCTATTGCTTGTCCGCTGTAAGCTACATTCGAGATAACATATTTGGTATTGCTGCCATTATACAAATAAATAGTACCGTCATAACCATTAGCCACCGTGCCGTTGCCAAAAGTCAGCCGGTTTTTTTCCACAGATAATGAAGCTTGATTATACTCCCCATTGCCTTGATTAAGCGCTGTCTCTTTGGGGCGGTAAATATATACTTCATCATTGGTGGTATTGTTTCTATTGTCATTGCCATGAAAACCGCTATTGATCCTGGTTATGGTAAGACCTCTGTTATAGGAGGAAGAGGTGGCGCTAAAGTATTTGTCGTATAGGGTTTCATTGGTAGCGCTTCTGTATTCCAGCAGTATAAACTCATTTGGGTCGGCGGTGGCTATTGCGTAGGCGGTTATACCGTTTGCGTTGCCCAGAGGGGATAAGCTATAACGGCCGTCCGCGGTAATCTCCACTAATTTATTGCCCCAGCCCGTGTATTTTAGGCGGCTATAAGAATTGGGGAATTGCGGGTTTGCCTTATCGGGGCTTGAGGACATAATATCCCAAGCCCCCACCGGGGTACCGTTGCCAGTAAAGCGGTAAAGATCCGGTAAGCCAAAAAGATGCAATGTTTCATGACAAAGCGCGCTTAAATCAGCAGAGCCGGAGGCAGGTAATAAGCGCTCCAGCAAGTAAAAACTATATTCATATGCCCGTTTGCCATTTATGGTAATATAATACGAGTATAACTCCCATTTATGCGGCCACAGCAGATTGCTCCAGGCATCAACATTGCCGCTTATAATAAATGATACACTGTCGATACAGCCGTTGCCGGTAATATCCAGGTTTTTCCCAGCCAGCAGGGGGCTATCTTTAACAGCATTTACCGCGTTATATAAAAGCAGATGTTCCCGGGCCGCGTGCTGGCTGCCAAAATCGCCCCCGCTATATCCTAAAGGGTTGGTGATCTCGTTATAAGGCTGATAATAAGCGCGGGGGTGGGCATCCTTATACATCAAAACCGTGCCGCCGTTTAAGCCCACCAAGGTTGAATGAAACTCCAGCGCCCCGCAGGATATGGTTTGCATATAGTGATTTAAGGATACTGTTGGGGCATTTAATAAGTTTTCTATTTTAGTTTTAACAGCCGGTTGTATGGTTTGGTTTTCATCCGCAAAACAGATCAGTATAACCACATTTTCCATGCTGCCTTTCACGGCTGTGCCGCCAATACTGCCAATATCTGTCAGTGTTTGCGCCGGCGGCAGTGGAGCGGATGCTTGGTGGCTGGAAAACTCATGAAGTAAATTTTCGTTGCGGGAAAAATCGATATCGTCCGGTTTTATGCCATTAATATCAGCCAGGTGCCGGGATGGTTTAAGAGGGCCTAAGGTGTTGAAATCATGGTCTCCCCGGGCTGGGTGACTGGAAGCCGTCACTTTACCATTAATATCTAATTGAGCATATGTATAATAGCCTGTGTGGGGGTGCTGTATGATCATATAGCCGTTTTCATCATGTAAATAGTTAAAGAACTCATCACCGCTAGCCAAACAGTATAAAACATCACCGTTGGGCTGGATTAGCGATACAGGCACATTAAAAAGCGAATCGGCATATGCGTTGGGTGAGAACAAACAGAAGAAAAGCGTCGCCAATAATAATTTACGGGCAAGTCTTAACATTATAGCAAACCACTCCTTAATAATACATTTCTACCAGACTTATTCTCTCATTAATATAGTAGTTTGTCAATGTTTTTATACTGCCTATTCCTATAAAGCAGGGGGGAATACTACGGCGGCAGGGCTGCTTTCCAAATACTTCTTGTAGTTCCAGTAAATGCCGTCGTTGCCAAAGTAAGCAGTGGCGGCTTTTTTAACATAGATGATACAGCCCTCATCCAGGACTAACGGCGCCCCATGTTGATAAACGCCGTTTTCCGTATAGGACCAGACCATGGTGGCATCATAACCGTTAATTTTTCTTAGAGCTAAATCGGCAGAAACAGCGGGTGGCGGTGGTGTCATGTGAATTTTGAAGGATTGAGAAATATTGCCCGGAGTAATCTGCTTGTTTTGGATAAAGTTATCGAGCGTGTTGGCAGAGCGTCTGTCGCCGACCAGGAAGAAGGTGCCATTGCCTATCCAGGGGGAGAGCCTGATCAGCCTTAAGCCGGGAGCATTGCTATCATTGAGAAATTCAAAATTGAACATATCCAAGCAGAGCAAATTATCAGTTAGCGGGCTGTTGGGCATAAAATATAATTGAGCGACAGTCCTTGTGGCGCCGGGGGCAATCATCAAAACATCGGCAGCGCCGGCAGAAGTGATAGTGGCACCGATAAAGCTTTTACCGGCATTGTTTTGCAAAGCATTGGAGTCGATACGGTCAAAATTAATAATCGGCGTATGCATATATTTTTTAAATTCAGCTAAAGAAAGATCAATGGCGCCCTGATACATACGGGTTGGATCATAGGGATGGTCGTCGTTGTCGACAAGGGGAGTATAGCGGTAAGGCGAAAGACGGCTGTCAAAAGATAGCTCAAAGCTTACTCCGGTAAGAACAAGGGGCGCTGCCGTAGGGGTTGTGTTACCATTATACACCTGTAGCGAGACGGCGATAAACTTTGTAAGTGGGTCTTGTTCAAAGTAGGCGATAAACTGCGTGTTTTCGTCAGCCACCAGGTCGCCATTCAATGCGGTTAAGGGGAAATTTTCCTGTTCATTGGTCAGTTGTATTATTACATCGTGTTTATTGAAGCCAGCCAGCAAATAAGCTAGATCCACCGCGTTCACTATACCGCTGCCGTCTATATCTGTGTTGAGCCAAGTGTAAGGCTGTGAGTTGAACTCATGGAGCAGCAGTGTTAAATCTTCGGCATTGACCACACCGTCGCCGTTAATATCCCCCGCCAATTGGCTGATATCTATGGTAGTTATATGATTGCCCTCAGATAGTTTGAGGTTTTTAATAGTATAAGAGAGATAGCCTGCTTTTTCAACTTTGAGCGAATAACTTGCCCCAGTGGGCGCGGCGGGAACCTCCAGGGTGTAGGAACCGTCCAAGCCGGTGCGGGCGCTGGCAACAGTGCCTGTACTGTTGGAAAGTGTGATAATAGCGGGTTTTGGGGAAGGCTGATATATTATTTGGCCTTTTACTTCATATATAAGCGGTTTATTAAGCCACTTAACTCCGGTGATTTGGGCAGCCTCAGGGTTATGCGTACTATCATAAGCCAGCGTAACTGAGGTTATGCTAACTAAAATAATCATCAGTAGCAAAAAAAATACAGGCAGCTTAGTTATTCTCATATTCTACAACCTCCATGTTTAGGTAATAAATGCTTACTATTTCTCCACCTTCATCTCAATACCATCCCGTCCCTACATTAACACCCAAAAACCGTCACGGTTTTGCCTTCTATGCTCTCTTGTTTTACATATAGCTTGTCTTCCCAACTCATCCCCGCCCTTTGATCGAACAAAATCAACCATCCTTGATCGCAGCCTAGCTTATGCAAATAACGGGCTGTCTGCCCTATGCCATCGGCATAGGTGCTTTCGTCGCGGCGGATCTTTAGTTCTATGGGGCAGCGCTGCCCATGATACTCTACGCATAGATCCACTCGGCCGGTGCCCGCCGCCATTTCGCGGATAATACGCCCCCCGCCATTGACCACGCGCTGTAGGAAGGCATGCAATATGAGTTGCGGCGCGGCTTCCTGATAGTCAAACTTCTTGCGCCAGATAGCCGCGTTCTCCCGCCAGAAGATTTGGAAATCACTAAGCAGAATATCCATGTCTATTTTATTGCCTTTAATGTATTTGGGAATGGAGTATGGGTTGCCCTCCAAGCCGATGTTTTCTTGGGTGTTACGGCTGAGCGTTCTCACTATTATCTCGCCGTAGATGGGGTTGGCGGGTTCAACCCGGCCACGGTCGTCGCGGATCAATCCCATATCCCGCACATAGAGGTAATCATTGGAATTACGGTCAAAAGGCATCCCTCCAGAAATAACAGGCTCGATCACCCTGCGTACCCGCTCCTCATGAAGGCGGGCCATGAGGGAATCGAAATGCGTGTCATTACGCAAAATCAGGATTTGTATCGCTTCGTTGATCAGCTTAATAGTGATAGGTGTTTTTGGCGAGCCATCTGTTATTTCCTTTACAATAAGCCGAGCTATAGCGTTGACCAGCCAAGGCTGCCCTTGGGTCTGCTCATAGAGCAGATTTATCGCGTCGTCTGGAAAAACCTGCCCCGTATCTGCTGTATGCTGTGCGTATAGCTTTGCTATTTCTTCTTTGGTAAAATTTTTTAGAGTCATCGTTTTTGCCACAATATTGAAAGGGCTGGAAGTGCCTAAAGTTTGTGCGCTGTCGCGATATTCGTTACGGTAGTCCCGTATATTTCGCATGCCTACCAACGCTAAGGAGTGGACAAAAGGGATCTCGTCCCGGTTTACATAGCCACTGCGCAATTGCCGCAAAAAGGCGATCATCGTCGCTCCGATAAGACAATCCGCCTCGTCAAACAATAACACCAGCGGACGGTCTAGTAAGCGGCAATACCTAACTAGCCCATCCTGTAATGCGGTAAGCGGACTTCCAATATTAACGTCTTTTGCAAACAATGGGGCATTGGGCAGGGCATAATTAATTAATGAGCTTCTAAGTGTATCAATAATAGCCGGTATACCTATGGCTGCGTCAGCTACTCCCTCAAGATTTTCCAGCGAGCAATATAGCACATAATACTGCTCCCCGGCATTTACTTGCCGGGCTAATGCCCGTAGCAAGGTGGTCTTACCGCTTTGTCTTGAAGCATGGAGGACAAAATACTTTTTGTCCTCAATAAGTGAGAGGATCTCCTTATCCAGCCCGCGCAAGGCATCAACCATGTAATGCTCCTGCGGGTTACAGGGCCCTTCCGCGTTAAATGAACGTTTTTTCATATAACCACCCTCATCTCAATATCATCCCGCCCCAAGAAAGCGAAAGCCACTTGATATATCTCGTATAGCTGATCGCTGACGCCTAAAAGATATATTGCTATATTGATAATATCACAAGCTTGAGAGATCGTCAAACGCATATTAGAATTTGCCAAAACAAGCGTAATTGGCCATAAGTTACAAGTGGAGAGTGCCCTATATTAATAGAAGAAACATTGAAATTTCATTTTACGACAAAAGCATAGCTTTATTTAACATGCTAAACAAATGCATTAATACAAACCGTCTAAAACAATTACTCAAGCAAATCTACTTAAGACATTAAAGCGAGAATAAGGTTTAATATTTTAGAAAAGCAAAGTCAAAACAAAAACAAAACTGTAAAATCTACTATTAAGAATAGGGTCAGGTAAGACTATAGAAGCGGTAGGCATTATGGGATACACAAGCATATATAGCTATTTAACAGGCAATAAAGAAAAACATCGACAACAATTGGCGGGTATTTTGAGCCAGCAAAAAAGGCAGGATAGAATCTTAAAAAAATATTTTAAATTTCTTCAAAAAAACCGCAAGATTATAATTTTAATCTTGTATTTGTTATGGAAGGTTAAAGACGCACTAAAGTTTGAAGGAAATTCAGTCATCATTTACAAGTAAAACTGTCGATACAAAATAACAATGGTAGAATTTTATGAACGGCTATACAAATGCTTCAAGTTGATGTTATATAAAGGTATCTTTAAGAGAGGGGGAGATTAAGAAAAAAGACGAACATAAGCCATACAAACCAAATAAGCCAAATAAACCATTCCCCCTCCGGCTGAGGGAAAAATAGAACAAAGACAGTAACCCTAAAATAAAAAAACCAAAGAAAGACCGCAACACCAAAAACCAAACAATAAAAACGAAAGATAGCAACAAAAAAAAACTAAATAACTGAAAACGCCGAACCCCAACGGCAAAACAAAAGAGGCTGAAAAAAGAGATCCACAACTCCAGAACAAAGGCAGGCTGAAAAAGTCGAACCCCAACGACAGAACAAAAGAGGGCTGAAAAGGGAGAAGGCCGGCTCCAGAATAAATTAGGTACACTAAAAAAATAAAAATAAAATCTTGGAGGTAAGAAAAATGAAAAAGTTAATGGTAATCGTAGCAGTAATGGTATTAGCCCTAGCAATAGCAGTACCCGCAATGGCGGCACCAGGTAACAATGGTAAAGATGCAGTACAAGTAAACACTTTCGATTTTGAGGTAAATAACGCAAATTTCCACTGTAATGACATTGAAGGTGAGAACGGCAGGGTATGGCCTGACTTAACAGCTTATGGAGTCGTAGACGGTAAAGGCAACGGCGGCGGCAACAACAAAAACAAAATGACCGGTACATTCAGTGTTAATCGCGTAGGAGACTCAACCACATGGAAATTGAATGATACAGTCGTATGTCCTGAATGTGGAAGTGATAGCTGGGTCACCTTCAGTAACAATAGCGGTGTGCCTAATGGTAACAATGTGCAGTTTCAACACGAAGCTCCGACAAAAAGATGGATCACCGTTACGGTAATCTACAATCTTGATATCCCTAAGTGCGAGATGGAATGTAATCTTGTAAACTGTGATTTTGAACTCGACTGCAATTGCGATGTTGATTGCGACTGCGATTGCGCAGACCACACCTGCCTAGACAACGGAGCATGTGCTACCGTCTGTGATCATGAAACCCATAAATACGAAGTAATCGTTAAAGAGAAGCAACTTATTGCAATCGCTGACGGCTATAATAATTTCTTTCATATAGCTCCCGAAACTTGGGAAGGCGGAAACCTTGTGGATGATCAAACCAATCCTGTTGATGAGACTATCTACAAAAGTAAAACATATAATTTCTACTATGCCAACATTGGAAATTGTGAATGCAAATGTGAATGCGACGGCATACAGTGCGAGTGCAGTGGCGGCGGTACTGCCCAAATTACAGCTTATAAAGTCTGGTTAATAAATGATGAAGATTGGGAAGTCGATGATTTAGATCTCAATAAATTGTCAAACCTTAAATTAGAAGGTATTGAATATATCGAAGAAGAAGGCTGGAAAGAGATCTACGAATGGGATGAAGAGGACACCTATAAAGTTAGGATCACAGAATCATTTAAAGATACTTTTAAATTAGACGACTATATTTACACTATTAGATTCTCAAAAGCTGTTGTCGAGGTTGTCGAGAAAGAAGAAAAAGAAGAATATGATAGCAAAATTGTTGACATTACTCTCAATAATGGGGATAACATAAACGTGTACTTCTACAATGAAGTCACTAGAGAAAAGAAAGATAATCCTCCGATCAAGATTTCCCTCACAGAATCGATTGAATCTACTTCACATTTTGATAAATGGTGGGGAAATGGCATCCTGTGCTATG
>Ga0082212_10006204_pt1 | contig 16122 bp, 15 predicted proteins | sample TergutNt197P3_FD_71548 | JGI IMG/M metagenome (GOLD analysis project Ga0082212, IMG submission 71548) | Neocapritermes taracua P3 segment gut microbial communities from Petit-Saut dam, French Guiana - Nt197 P3 | ecosystem: Host-associated > Arthropoda: Insects > Digestive system > Gut ... | reverse complement strand
ACTTAACGGCGAGCCAAGCCCGCCTATGAACAACAAACGGCCATGATTTGCGGGCAAATCCTGGCATATAGCAGTTCAACTACAAAAAGTTGAACCGCTATAAGCGATAGGCCGTAAAAAAGGCATAAACTGGTTGATGAGGTAAGTATGAATCCATTTGTTAGGCTGGCGCGTCACACCATTGAATCTTTTGTTAAGTCCGGGCACAAGGATGTCCCGGACTCCATGAAGGAAGGGATTCCAGACAGAAAGGCAGGAGTATTTGTCTCCATCCACACCAAGTCGGGCGAGCTGCGCGGGTGTATTGGAACGGTCTTGCCCTCCTGTAAGTCCATAACGGAGGAAATCATTCAAAACGCTGTCTGGGCCTGCTCTCGAGATGGCAGGTTTGAACCTGTGGTAAAGAGTGAACTCGATTCACTGGTCATAAAGGTTGACGTGCTTTCAGAGCCTGAACCAATTGATTCTCCAGACGAATTGGACCCAAAAAAATATGGCGTAATTGTGTCTGCGTCAAACGGGCGCAGGGGGCTTCTGTTGCCAGCCCTGGAAGGGGTAGACACTGTCGAAGAACAAATTGAAATCTGCCGCGGCAAGGGCGGCATCCGTTTTAATGAACCCGTGACGCTGCAACGGTTTACGGTGGAACGGCATGAATAACATTGCGGTATTACTTTTGGTAGACCATAGTTACTTTAGTTACTACAGTGGCGACCTTTATTCATGGACGTAACAACAGATTTGGTAGCAATAAGAGATATGCTGCGAACCCTTGACAAGGGGGGTTTGAAAGGGAAGGTTCGCTGGATGCTCCCCGCTGGTCTCGCATTGCTTTTGGGGCAATGGTCGTCTGGCAGTGGCAGGCAGCAAACGCTGTGGGTAGATACGCCCACCGAGGCAGATGCCCAGGCTCTTGCTTCAGACCTGAGATCGCTACTGCCAGGTGCTTCGGTGGCATATTTTCCGGCAATGGCTCCCTACGCAGGCGGAGAATCCAGCCCTCCGGGTATGGTACTGAAAGACCGCCTGGCCGCCCTGATTGGTTTGCTTGAACACCGCGTACAAGTTCTGGTTTCCGGGCCGTTGGCTGCGCTTGAAAAGCTACCTCACCCGTCATGGTTTGAAAAGAAACGATTGACCTTGTCAAGGGGAGCAGAGCTGCCGCGGGACTTGCTTTTAGAGACACTAGTCGAGCTTGGATACAGACGGGTTGACCTTGCGGGGCAGCCTGGGGAATTCAGTGCAAGGGGCTTAGTCGTTGATCTCTGGCCAGACCACCAGGATAATCCGTTGCGCCTTGAGTGTTTTGGCGATGAATTAGAGCGCATTTCCCCTTTTGACCCCGACACTCAGAGGCGCATGGGTGATGCCATTGAATCAGTTTCACTCTATCCGCGGTTTGAGGCTCAACGCTCTCATGACTCCTTGCTGGCGGCTATTGCATCGAGAAGCCACCTGACGGCTGAGCCAGAGGATGACATGGCCTTTCGCAAGGCAAGGCTGGCTTCGCAGGGCAGTTTTCCAGGCGAAGAGCTATTCTATCCGATGCTTGACCATACTAAGGGGCAGTTGCTTCATTGGATTCCGCCCTCCCTGAGGGTTCGTCTTGAACCAACATGGGAGGCATCAATAATTGAGAGAGAGCGTTCCCGCATTGAAGAAGGCATTGCCAGGCTCAGAAGGGGTGGCGTGGTCTGCCCCGATTTTGAAGACAGGTTTGAGGACAATGACAGAAGCCGAACTACCCTGCATCTTACTGAATGGCAATCAGAGGCAGAGCTTCCATTACAGGCATCACCCGTGCGCGAATTTCAGGGCAGACTTGGCGAGTTAGGCGAATACCTCCAACATTCTGTTCTGACGGGGCATCGAGTCTTTCTGGCCGGTAGCACACCTGGTATGAGAGATCGTTTCAGGGAAATTATCCGTGATTACGAGTTACCGCTATCCAACGGTACAGAGCTTGGTTGCCGCTCTCTGTTATTGAATTTGACGAGCGGCGTTTATCTCAAAGAGCCAAAATTGATGGTTCTCACGGAACGAGAGGTATTTGGACGGAGGGCACTTCCTCCTGCCAAGCCCCAGAAGAGCCGCGTGAGTGCATTCCTGTCTGATCTCAGGGATCTCAAGATTGGTGACCGCATAGTCCATTTAGACCATGGAATAGGTGAGTTTTTAGGTTTTGGTATCCTCTCTGTCGGGGGAGAGGAGCAGGACGTAATACAACTAAGGTACGCAGATGGTGGAAGACTGAATGTAGCACTGGAGCGGGCCGATCTGATTCAACGCTACATAAGCCCGGATAACACTCTGCCCCCGCTGGACAAACTTGGTGGTGCATCCTGGGCAAAGATCAAGCGCAGAGCCAAAAGGGCCATTCGGGACATGGCAGAGGAATTGTTGAAGTTATATGCAAAGCGAAAGATGGAAAAGGGCTTCGCCTTCAGCGTGGACGGCCCTGAAATGGCTGAATTTGAGGCCGGCTTCACCTATGAGCCGACACAGGATCAGGTGGAAGCAACCGAAGCAATCAAGGCAGACCTGGAATCTGCAAAACCGATGGATCGCCTCATTTGCGGAGACGTTGGCTTTGGAAAGACTGAAGTAGCAATGCGGGCCGCAGCCAAGGTGGCCCTGGATGGCAAACAGGTGGCCGTGCTGTGTCCTACGACTGTGCTTTGCTTTCAGCATTTCCGCACATTCAGAGAGCGGTTTGCAGGCTTCCCGCTCAGAATCGAGATGCTCAACCGCTTTGTGGATGCCTCAGACGCAAAACATATCCAGCGGGATATTGCAGATGGAAAGGTCGAGATAGCAATCGGCACACATCAACTGCTGGGAACAAAAATACAGTTTGCTGACCTGGGCCTTGTGGTCATTGACGAGGAACAACGGTTTGGTGTCACCCATAAAGAAAAGCTCAAAAAGCTAAGGGCAAACGTGGATGTCCTTGCAATGAGTGCGACACCTATACCACGCACGCTGCACATGTCCCTGACAGGATTGAGGGAAATCAGTCTCATTGAGACACCACCAAAAAACCGCCTCGCCATCGAAACAGTCGTTGCTCCATGGTCTGACGAACTCGTTGCTTCTGCAATCCAGTTTGAAATGCGCCGCGGCGGCCAGGTCTATGTCATTCACAATCGCGTTGATTCAATTATTAGCGTAGCCGAGAGGATAAGGGAGTTGGTGCCGGATGCAAGGGTGGCAGTCGGCCACGCCCAACTGACTGATGAAGCACTGGAACAGGTAATGTTGAGTTTTATGGATGGGCAAATTGACGTGCTGGTGGCAACAACCATCGTAGAAAACGGGTTGGACGTACCAAACGCCAATACCATGATAGTCCACCGCGCAGACAGCTTTGGCCTTTCCCAGCTCTACCAGCTACGGGGACGCGTTGGGAGAAGCGACGTACCTGCATATGCTTATTTGCTCATTCCGGGCAAGGGAGAAATCACTGAAGATGCCCGTAAACGGCTACAGGCTCTTGAGGATTTTTCTGATTTGGGTTCTGGATTCAGGATAGCCGCCCTGGACTTAGAGTTGCGCGGGGCAGGTAATTTATTGGGCGGTGAGCAATCTGGACACATACATGAAATCGGCTTTGAACTCTATGTGAAGCTATTGGAAGAGACACTCCAGGAAATGAAGGGTGAACCCAGCGGAGCATTTGAAGTCAAGCTGAGCCTGGGGACAGCAAGAATTTCAAGACGATGGCTGGATCATTCATCAGAGAGGGTTGTCGCCTACAAACGCCTGTCCCGCATCAGGACTGAACGCGATTTAGACATTTACCGGTTAGAACTGGAGGATAGGTTTGGCCCAATACCGCAGGACGATGAAGAAACAGAGCATTTTTTCAAAATCATGAAGGTTAAAATCCAGGCACAGCGATTGGCTGTAAGCGAGGTAGGTTACGCTCAGGCCAGACTCAGGTTCAAACTGAGTCCGCAGACTCCCATTGATCCGACCAAGCTGATGGCATGGATTCAGCACCGCAAAAATTCAGTTTTTTCTCCCGATGGGTCTGTTTCAGTTCCATCAGACACAAACAGTCCAGCAGTTGCTGCTGAATTGATATTGAAGGAATGGGAAGCAGACTTGTTGTAATAATTCAGGAGTCAGAGTTATCAAAGTTTGCGCGCCGAAATCGGACAATACAGGCGAAGATAGCCATATGTCTGATGCAGCCACAACAGAAACTGCTACAATATCAGCATGCGTATTGTCAGTCTCTTTAATACCCTCACCCGCAGCGTAGAGCCTGTCGTGCCAGCAGAGCCGGGCGTTTTGAAAGTCTATAATTGCGGGCCTACAATTTACAACTTTGCCCACATCGGAAACCTGCGGACTTTTCTGTTTCAGGATATGCTGAGACGCACTTTTGTAGCTTGCGGATATGATGTTCAATTTTGTATGAACCTGACAGACGTTGAGGACAAAATAATCAGGGACTCACAGGTTGGTCTGCCACAGGACGCTGACAACGAAACTCGCTTGAAGGCAATGCGGACACTGACAGATAAATATGAAAAATTATTTTTAGAAGATATAGACTCCCTGAAGATACAGCGTCCAACGCACATGCCCAGGGCAACCGACTATATACCCCATATGATCAATCTGGTGGAAGAGCTGGAATCAAAGGGGCTGGCCTATGAAAGAGAAGGAAGCGTCTATTTTCGTGTATCAGCGATTCCCAACTATGGATGTCTTGCCCACCTCGATCGTGATGGGATGAAACTGGGCACAAGTATTGACGCTGATGAATATGACCGTGACTCCATAAGCGATTTTGTCCTCTGGAAAGGGACAAAATCCGGCGAGCCGTGGTGGGAGAGTAAGTGGGGTAAGGGCCGTCCGGGATGGCATATTGAATGTTCAGCGATGTCCCTGGATTTATTTGGGGAGTGCCTGGACATCCATACTGGCGGCATTGATTTGGTTTTTCCACACCATGAAAACGAAATAGCACAGAGCGAAGGAATGATTGGCCATCGGTGGGTAAACCACTGGGTGCATGGCGAACACCTGATGGTGGAGGGCGAGAAGATGTCCAAGTCTCTTGGCAACTTCTATACACTCCGTGATCTCATTGGTAAAGGAATTGACCCCTTGGTTTTTCGCTTTGCCATCCAGTCAAATCACTACAGAAAGCCCTATAACTTTACGTTTGATGGGCTGAATGCAGCCGATGCTGCACTGAAGCGCATTCGGGCCTTCAGACGGCGAATGGAAGACCAGACTGCCCCTGGCGGCGGTGGTGAATTTAAAGAACTAATTGACCCATTTGCCCGCATTAATTCCGCCAGGCAGGAATTTTGGAATGCGTTATGCGATGACCTGAATACACCAGAAGCACTTGCCGCAGTGTTTATGTTGATTTCAGACATTAACGCCCAGGATGACAGGGTCATGCTGATGCCTGATGAGCGCAGGGCAGTAATAGACTTTTTAGATGAAACAAATTCTGTCTTTGCTGCATGGCCCTATGAATCACAGGAACATGATCATGAAATCGAAGCATTAATGGAAGCACGCAAAACTGCCAGGACGAACAGGAATTGGGCAGAAGCTGACGCTATAAGGGAGAAATTGAAAACAATGGGGATTGTATTAGAAGACAGAAAAGATGGCAGCGTGGTCTGGCATAGAGAATGATTTACTGTTTTAAGTGATCTACCACAACCAGCGTCAGGTCATCCGTAAATTCGCATGGGCTGATGAATTGTTGGGCCTGCTCAAACAGGGCTGTCGCACACTCTTCCAGATCAATGGGCAGCCTTGAGCATAATTGGAGCAGACCTTCGCCCCCCAGTCGTTTTTGCATATCGGATTCAGACTCTACCAGGCCATCTGTGTATAGAATCAAGCGATCACCAGGTTCAAAGGCAATGGTGTGTTCTGTAAAAGACATACCTTCATCCATACCCAGTGGGCTGCTCCTACTGCTGAGGCTGACAGGGCGCCGCGCAGTGCCGGAAGCCCCCTTTGCCAAATAGACAGGCGGTTCATGTCCGGCACAAACATATGTAAGGGTACCTGCCATTGGATCCAGTTTTGCCAAAAATGCCGTGGCAAATTGTTCATCCATTGTGTTGCGTACCAAGTCCCGATTCATGCACTGCGCCCATGTCATCGGGCCTCCACGGGAGCGGATATGATTTTCAAAACTAGTCTTAACTATCGCTGAGATAAGTGCGGCTGTCACACCATGGCCACTTACATCGGCAATCATCAGTGCGGTACCACCATATGGAAGGGGGGTTATAGCATATATGTCACCACCGATACCACCTACCGGCTGGTATCTGTGGGTATATTGGTATGGGCTGATGATACTGGCTTCCGGCAACAGGCCAATTTGTAAGCGGGATGCCAGTTCCATGTCTCGCTGAACGTTTTCTCTGTATACAGTAAGTTCGTGGTTTTGTTTTTTTATTTCCTTCTGCATCCCTATCAGACGAAAAGCACTGCCCACCCTTGCCAGGAGTTCCTGGCTGCGTAACGGCTTATTAATGGTGTCATCCGCGCCAATACTTAAGGCATCAACTGTCGCTTCAATGTCCATGAAGTCGTTGATAGGTGTCATGAGAATGTAATAAATATCTTTTGTATCCGGGTTACCCTTGATAATCCTGCATAACTGGTCGCCTGAAATTTGAGGGAGGGACAGGTCGGCCAGAATCATATCAGGCTGAACCCTGGTCATCTCCAGCAGTGCATCCTGCCCGTCTTCTGCCTGAATAACCTGGTAGCCTGATCGTTTGAGATAAAAGAGCAACATGTCCCTGACGGCGGCCTCGCCATCAGCAACAAGGACAACACCTTTGATTGCTTGTATAGTCATAGCCCTTCAAAATCGGAACAATCTGAGTTTGCGGATGGAATGCTAAGTCAACCTTTCAATTGTCCTGGTGAAAGCGCGAATGCGCTAGACTGCGCCGGTAATGGAGCGAGCCGCCGCCAGGCGGGAGCGGAATGGAAGGCGTAGGCAATCTGCCTATGCTGTCACGATCATAAAGTGCGTTAACTGTAACACAGACTAACGCGGATTCACTGACCGCGCATGGCATCCTGCTCGGTGGCATAGATGCTGAAATAGTTGGTAAGATTTGTCTGGTCAAAGACCTTCTTTACCTGGGCAGGAAGGTTGCACAGGTGCAGACGACCATCAATCTTGTCTATGCTGCTCCTGGCGGCCACCAATAGCCCCAACCCCGAAGAATCAATAAAAGATACCCCCTCCATATTGATAACCATTATTTTTGGCTGGTGGGTGGAAATGGTTTCCTTTACAACCTCTCTCAGTTGTGCCGTAACTTCAAAGTTGAATTTGCCTTTTACAGTAATTACCGAGGTGGCATCTTCTTGTTTCGTCTGGATATTTAACATGTTCCCTCCTGGGACAACAGTCCCCTGAGCAGTCTCTTGCGAACCACTTTGCGCTGTCTGCGCTTATATTCTGAATGTGACGCGGGTCCCAATCGCGAATTGTCAAATCCCATTTTCTCCATTATTTGCACTTCATGGGCAAAGAAAAAAGCAAACTCCTCCTGAGCGTTTATTAGTTCAGGAACATGGAATTGGTCTGACATTTCTGGTTTACCAGTATCGTTAAAAATTTGCTGGACTTTCTTTAGTGCCAAAATACCCGGCCCAGGGAGTCGCACCAGCGTATTTACTGTAAGTTGCAATGCAGAATAGTCTCGGCTGGAATATGGATTGACAGATGGTCGCCCTATCCTCTGCGCCAGTTTTTCTGATATTTCCTGTCTTTGGGCAGACGAGAGACTGTGGACTGAAAAATCATCCGGCAACATATCTACCCATTCTTCCAGCAGCACATTGTCAATGATCAAGTTCCGTGTACGGGAGGGCTTGATGTGTGCAGCCTGGAAAACATTGTGGTCAATGAGGAATCTCAGCACTAACAGGGTATCCAGAATATCTTCGGCAACAAACCGGATTCCGATGTTGTCATAAATCGTCTCCGTCACATTTTCTGGTTTGTGCAGGAGCTTAAGCAACATGGAATCCCTGTTTTTCCCCTCTTTTTGCTTTATATCCAGCAGAGGTACCTGGTACTTGCCCTCCAGGAACCATCTGCCATCTCGTCTCTGCACTATATAGCGGTCATATCGCTCAAACACCTGGTGCTGGATTTCGGGTAGGAACCTCATAAAGATATTGTTGTCAATATACAGTAGCGTGTGCATTATGCGGAGGATAGCACAGCTCCATTCAGCAATATCATCGCGGGGATTTGCGCTTGCCCAGATCAGGAGGTTGAGCGGATCATCAGTTTCAGTTATTTTGGTTGGGATTTTTAAGTCCGTTTCGTCCAGTATGTTGGTCTCCAAAAAGACCATGGCATCCTGAAAAGTTTTTATGATCTGAGAACGATGGTGAGGCAGGTTGACATCAAATCCGTAATTTAATGCAAAATCCCGGGCAAGGCCGGGGGATGTAATGTCCAGGCCTTCCTGATCAATAAAAACATGCCCCCCCAACACTACATGGGTGATTTCAGGAGGCAGCTTAAGTAGGTTTTTGTAAGGCATAAACTCCACAACTCGTGCGGGATTCAAAACTCAGAACTCCGCACGAGCTATTGAATAATTGTTCCCGAATCTATTACCAGTTGCCAATTGCGAATGCTGCGACAACTGCATAGATGACTAGGGCTTCGATCAGGGCAAGACCAATAATCATTGTAGTCCTGATATTACCGGCTGCCTGTGGATTGCGTGCAATGCCTTCGCAGGCTGCTACAACTGCCTTGCCCTGGCCCAGACCGCAACCGAAGGCGGCGATGGCTATAGACAAGTGGGCCAGATAGCGGCCAGAGAAGAAACCAGCTGAACCTATATTGGCAAGGAGGACTTCATGCGCCCGAGTATCTGCAAGCTCTTCAACAAGCTCAGCGGCTTCAGGAGTACCCTGTGCAAAAGCAAAGGCCCCTACTGCAAAAATCAATGCAAAGGTTAAAAATTTTTTCATGTCTTACCTCTCGAAAAATATCCCGTGGGTTCGGAATCCACCGGAATGGTTAAATCAACAAAATCAATGTTCGTGTGCTACAGCACCTGAAATATATATGGACGTGAGCATGATGAATACAAATGTCTGGATTAGTCCAAAGAAAATTCCCAAAAACATAAAGGACACAGGCAACAAGAATGGCATCATGGCGAAGAAGATCGCCGCCACTACGTGTTCCCCTGCAATGTTGCCAAACAGACGCAGACTATGGCTCAGAATGCGTGACAGCAAGCCAATTATTTCAAGTGGGAACATCAGCGGGGCCAGCCACCAGACAGGCCCTAAAAAGTGTGCCCAGTACTTGATAAACCCGTGCTCCCTCATGCCGTGGTAGTTGTAGTAGCAAAACACTACCAGGGCGCAGCCAACTGTTACATTCCAGTTTCCTGTGCCGGATGGCAGCGGAGCCAGCCCAAAGAGGTTATTTAGGAGTACGAAAAAACCCATAGTGCCGACTAGTGGGACATATTTTTCGGGGTGATGCTCTACATTTTCGCCCACCAGATTACGGATAAATGAAACAGCATATTCCATGACCTGTTGGTATGGCCCTGGAACTTTGGACATTCTGATTCTGACAAGCAACACGAGGACGACAGTGACCAGGGCTGCCAGGGCAGAGGCAAACAAGTGATCGTATCGCTCCAGAACAGATAGTGGCTGGCCGTGGGCGAAGTTACCCCAAACGTGCCTGGTGAGGCCAAGTAGGTCTGTCAGCAGTGTTGCCAGGTATGATGCGTGGTGTTCCATGGCTAACCTCGGGTTTGGTTTCAGACATCAACGCCAGTGCGGAAGTGCCGGACTGTCAGCCTTGCAGCTTCCAGTAGGATGGCCGCAACAAAGAGCAGTATCCCCGTCACAAACGGGAGCAACTCCCCCGCAAAGTACTTCATGATGACATATAACAAAATTGTAATCAATCCAAGTTTAGATACTCCGATGAGTGCAAAGAACCACCTTCTCCTGACAGAGGGCGAAAGCATTTTTCCAACGGCCCATTTGTGCCAATGCCAAAAGACCAAGCTGAATATGCCACCAGCCAAAAAAATAATTGATGAAATGACAGATTTTATTGCCCATGCCCCAACGCCGAATGGTAACAGTGAGAGTTGAAACCGCCAAATCCAGAATAGATGTGTACTTCCGTCAAGGTCCTTCGTCATCGCCTTTGCCGTCTTCGCCATGGTTGATATTATTATTAAAATTACTGGAGCTATCAAATTTTTCCAACCGCTTGCTGAGCTTGTAGAGTTCCCAAAAGCCGCTGAGGACACCCAACGCTAATCCAATCAAACGGCCAGGGCCAGGATGTCCAAACTTGCCTCCCACCCACTGACCCAGGAAAAAGCCTAAAACGATGGCGATAGGAAAAACCATGCCCATCGAGATCAAGTCACCCCACAGTGACCTCTCTCTTGCGTCCACGCCATCTTTTTTTCTCGGCCTGAAAAACATTTTGTTTTCCTTCAGTGTTATTTTTTCAGTGCTTCAATTACTTCATTTGGCAATCGCTTTGCCTTGCCTGTTACGCCGCTCATACATGCTATGCGAACCCTGGCATCTGCAAGCAGTTCATCCTGCCTCCACACTTGGTTTTTGACCCAAAAAGCAGCTCCCCCTACATTGTCTAATTCAGTGGTTACGTTTAGCAAGTCTCCATATCTGGCTGGTTTTTTGTACTTAATGTTACATTCACTGACGCTGAACCAGATATCCTGTCGCATCAGCGAGGCCAATTCGATTCCCCTGGCCCTCAAAAATTCTGTTCTGCTGCGCTCCAGCCACCGCAGGTAGTTTGCGTAGTAAACCACCCCTCCGCAGTCAGTGTCCTCGTAATAGACTCGTATCTCCATGATGCACCCTTCCGGCAATAGTTAGCTATGGCTGGCTATGGTTAGCTCCAGTTTAGCAAATCCACCCCCGCCCAAGTATCCAATCGCCATTATAAAAGACTGCGGCCTGACCTGGAGCGATTGCCCTGGCTGGACGGCGAAGGCGCACCGTGGCGCAGCCGCCGGAAATTTCGGCTATGGCTGCCTCAATGGGTTGGCTGCGGTACCTCACCTGGACTTCGCAGTCCAGCGGCATCTTCGGTGGTTCATTGGTTGTCCAACTAAGGCCAGAGACAGTAAATTCACCGCTCAACAGGTCATTTTCATCCTTTGTCAGGATTACGTTCCCGGTTTCTGTCTCAAGGCTGCGTACCCATGCTTTGACTCCTGTTCCGACCTTCACACCCCGCCTCTGGCCGATGGTGAAATTATGGATGCCGTCATGTTGGGCCAGTCGCCTGCCATTCCAGTCCAATATGTCACCTGTTTTTGAGGGAGTTTTACTGCCAAATTTTTCCTGCAATGTCTCCTGAAATGTTTTGTCTGGGAGAAGAAAACAGGTGTCCTGACTTTCTTTTTGGGTTGCACAAGGCAAATCCAACTCGCGGGCCTTCTCCTTTACCCAGGATTTGTTGTGGCATCCCAGGGGAAAAACGAGGCGAGACAGTTGCTCTTGAGATAGTCCCGCCAAAAAATATGTCTGGTCTTTGTTTTTATCTTCGCCCCTCAGAAGTCTGACCTGGCCGTCCTCTTTGGCTAATTTTACATAATGGCCCGTTGCGAGTGCGGTACAGCCATTCTCCAATGCCCAGTTGAGCAAAATGCCAAATTTGATGTTTTCGTTGCACCTCAGGCAAGGACTTGGAGTGCGGCAGGAAATATAGTCATTCCATGCCGGGGCCAGCACCAGCCTCTCAAAGTCGCCAATGCAGTCCAGGACAAAATGCTCAATCCCCAGTTGCTGCGCTGCTTCTCTGGCCTGCTCCGGCACTTCATTGGCACTGTCACCAAATATTGAGGGGTCTTGCAATTGAAGCGTTACGCCCACAACCTCCCAGCCCTCCTCCAGCAACAATGCCCCCGCCACGCTGGAGTCAATGCCCCCGCTCATGGCCAATGCGATTTTGCGTCTTGGTGGAGTCACAACAGGGTTCCTGAAATGTGAGTGGAGAGTGGTCGGAAAGACGGGAGTGCGGCATGAAAACCAGGCTGGAAGTAATCAGTTCCCACCTGTAACCGCAGCCTAATTTTACCGCCCTACCGAAAACAACCAAAAACAATTGTTCCAAATTAGCCCTAATAAAGTAAAATCAATGGTTTCAATGGGACTAGATATGCACGTCCAGGATTTGATTTTAAGACTACAGGGCTATTGGGCCGAAAGGGGTTGCCTGGTGGGCCAGCCTTACGACATCGAGAAGGGGGCTGGCACGATGAACCCGCTTACTTTTTTTGGTGCCGTTGGGACAAAGCCGTGGAACGTGGGCTATGTGGAGCCTAGCCGCCGACCTGGTGATGGCAGGTACGGAGAAAACCCGTTCAGGCTCTATAAGCATCTTCAATTTCAGGTAATCCTGAAGCCAAGCCCCGCCAAGGTGCAGGATATATACATCGAATCGCTGGAGGCCCTTGGCATAGACATGGCCAAACACGATCTGCGCTTTGAGGAAGACAACTGGGAATCGCCAACACTGGGAGCCTGGGGTGTTGGCTGGCAGGTAGTCCTGGACGGCATGGAGATAAGCCAGTTTACTTATTTCCAGCAAATAGCTGGCGTGGACTGCCGTCCCGTTTCAACAGAGCTGACATATGGCATCGAGCGAATCTGTATGTTCCTGACAGGCATCGACAATATCTTTGACCTGACCTGGGGAAATATTTCTACAGACCAGGGGCAGTTTCCGGTTCCCTACCGTCAGGTGCGTCACAGAGAAGAATTTGAACTGAGTGCCTACAGCTTTGAACACGCAGATTTGGAACTGCACCAATTTCTATTCAATGCCTATGAAAAAGAAGGGTGGCATCTGGTCACAGACCTGGGGCACTACGTATCTGCCTATGAGCAGGCACTAAAAATGAGCCATACCTTTAACGTCCTGGACGCAAGGGGGGCAGTCAGCACAACAGAGAGGCCAGGACTGATTAAGCGGGTCAGGGACTTGGCCTGCGCCTGTGCAAGGGTCTATCTGGAGATTGAGGAAGGCGGGCCGCGACATGGCTGATACAAAAACACTTTTGCTGGAACTGCATTGCGAAGAAATCCCTGCAAGATTTTTGAAGCCGCTGAGCCAGGACTTTGAGAGGGAATTTTTAGAGTTTGCAAAAGCACAGAAGCTAGGTACTCCGTTTGTACAGGGGATGTACAGCCCCAGGAAATTAGCGTGGCGCATCCATGGATTATTAACTGCACAGCCAGACCAGCAGGAAACACAAATTGGGCCACCGCAGCGAATGTGTGTGGACGAGACAGGTTCACCAACCATCCAGGGGCAGAAATTTGCCGAAAAGTGGGGAGTGGAATTCGCCAAAATTAAATTTGAGCAACCCGCCGGAAAAAAAGAACCCTGCGCTGTTGTTGAGATATTGAAGCCTGGGCGCACTGCCATAGATATTCTTGCTGAAGCACTGCCTCGAATGGTTTCCAACCTGCACGTCCCCAAGGCAATGCGCTGGGGGGATTCGGTCTATGAGTTCGTCCGCCCAATTCGATCTATTCTCTGCATTTTTGGGACTGATATAGTGCCACTCTCAATTGATGGAGTTAATAGCGGAAACACTACCTGGGGACACCGTTTATACCACCGGGAAAACAGCGGCCCTCTGGTGGTGGATTCGCCGGAAAAATATGAAGCTGTGCTAAAGCAGGGCGGCATCATTGCCTCATTTGACGAGCGCAGACAAATGATTTCAGGTCAGCTCAAAGCCAGAGCAAACGAAGCAGGGGGCAGACTGGTGGCCGATGAAGAGTTGCTGGATTCACTGGCCCTCATCGTTGAGTGGCCGACAATATTGCGTGGGGCCTTCCCTGCCGACTTCCTCGATTTGCCTAAAGAAGTATTGGTAACTAGTCTCAAAGAGCATCAAAAGGCATTTTGTATCGAAAAACCAGACAGCGCAGAACTATTGCCCTGCTTTCTCACCATTGCCAACAGAAAAGATGACCCGGATGGTCTTGTGGTCGCCGGCAACGAGTGGGTATTAAAGGCTAGGCTCTACGATGCTCGCTTTTTCTTTGCCGAAGACAGGCGCGTACCCCTCTCTGATTTAGCCCCGAAACTTTCTGCCCTCACCTTCCACCGCGACCTTGGCAGCTACGCTGAAAAGACTGAACGCATTTCGGCCATTTCTCAAGCACTGGCAAAACAACTTGGACTGGATGCTGGTCACGCCAGGATGGCGGCAGATGTATGCAAAGCAGACCTCATGACATTGATGGTCGGCGAATTTCCTGAACTTCAAGGCATAATGGGAGGCCATTACCTCGACCTGGAAGGTGCGCCAGGATCAGTGTCTATGGCTGTCAGGGAGCATTATCAGCCCCTTGGCTCAGAGGCTCCACTGCCTGAATCCAATCTTGGGGCTGTTCTGGCCATCGCCGACAAACTAGATACCCTGGCGGGCTGCTTTGCGATAGGCATGATTCCCACAGGCTCAAAAGACCCATTGGCCCTGAGACGGGCTGGAATGGGCATCGTGCGGATAGTCTGGGAGAAGGGGTTGGATTTAACCATTGACGCTTTGGTTGACCTGGGCCTGAAAGCCATCACACCAATCGCCAGGTGTTCCATAGAAAACATCCGGGACACATTGATGGCATTTTTCAAAGACCGCCTTGCCTACCAATTGGAGCTATCCAAAATCCCCGCCCCCGTAAAAAATTCTGCCCTTGCCGCCGGGTGGACAGATATTTGCGACCTAAGAGCGCGCTGTGAGGCACTGTCTGCCTTTGCTGAGGACTCCCGCTTTACAAGCCTGGCCATGAGCGCCAAGCGCATCGGCAATATATTGAGGGATGAGAAACCAGAAGACGAGATAAACGCCAGTCTGCTGGAGCAGACAGAAGAAAAATCATTGAATAGCCACCTCTGTACAATTGAATCTTCAACAGGATATACTTCACTGCTTGCAGCCCTGGCTGAACTGGCCCAACCCCTTGAGGATTTCTTTAATGCAGTGATGGTCAAGTGCGAAGATGCAGCCCTGCGCTCCGCAAGGCTGTCCCTGCTACATAGGCTACGAAAGGCCTTCATGAAGATTGCTGATTTTGGGCAGTGGCATTAAAACTATTGCCACTTCTGGAAAGAGTGCGGTTTGCCATCGAGACTCAACAGCATAAAAAACTCCCTGTTTCCCTCCCCTCCAGGTATGGGGCTGGGGGAGAGTGCTTGTGGCTTTAACAGAGTATTTGAAAAGAAGTCCCAGATATCTCTGCACACACTCTCATGGACAGCGGGGTCTTTTATCAGTCCGCCTTTTTCGACCAATGCCTTTCCAGCTTCAAACTGAGGTTTAACCAGCAATATGGCTTTTGCGTCAGGCCGGAGACTCGTCAGAATTGGCGGTATAACAAGTTTCAGGCTGATAAAACTAACGTCTGCAACTAACAGGCTGCATTTTTCAGGGATTAAAGAGGATTCCCATTCTCGCAGGTTGGATTGCTCTATTGAAATGACCCTTGAATCAGACCTCAGCTTCCAATGCAGTTGATTGGTGCCCACGTCAACGGCATAGACGCGCTCTGCTCCATGCTGTAGCAGGCAATCCGTAAAGCCTCCCGTACTGGCCCCTGCATCAAAGCAGACCAGACCCGCAGGGTCAACCTCAAATGCGGCCAAGGCACCTTCCAGCTTTAGTCCGCCCCTGCCTACGTAAGGCAAAACTCTACCCCTCAGTCTTATATTTGAGTTTTCGGCCACCTGTGCCCCAGCTTTTGTAACAGGCACATCCTCGACCAGCACCTCTCCTGCCAATATCATCGCCTGCGCCTTGGTGCGGGTCTCACATAGCCCACGTTCCATGAGTAAGGCATCCAGGCGAACTTTTGGCATGTTACAACCTTCAGTGCCAGTTGCACAACCCATTTACAATTGACCCATAAGGTAGCACCTTGGCACTATTTTTCAAGTTCCTTACCCTTAAACGGGTCTTCCTTGAGCCATTCGATATTGATACGCTTGTATCGGTTTTTTTCCGATCTTTCCTCTTTAAGTTTGAGCAGCCATTCTCCCCGTTCATTAAA
>Ga0082212_10006203_pt1 | contig 16126 bp, 7 predicted proteins | sample TergutNt197P3_FD_71548 | JGI IMG/M metagenome (GOLD analysis project Ga0082212, IMG submission 71548) | Neocapritermes taracua P3 segment gut microbial communities from Petit-Saut dam, French Guiana - Nt197 P3 | ecosystem: Host-associated > Arthropoda: Insects > Digestive system > Gut ... | reverse complement strand
CGGTATTTATTTTGTAAAAGCGTTTTATAAAGGGAAATGGTTTACCGAAAAATTTATTAAGAAATGAAAAACGAAATAGTAAAAAAAGGTTCTAATTTTTTAATCTATCAGGGTAAAGATGGTAAAGCCATAATAGATGTTCGTTTTGATGAACAAGATGTTTGGCTTACACAATCGCAGATTGCGATGTTGTTCGATACAACACAACAAAACGTCAGTTTGCATATTAACAGTATTTTAGAAGAAGGGGAGCTGTTAAAAGAGGCAACTTACAAGTATTTCTTGTTAGTTCGTCAGGAAGGGAATAGATCTGTAAAAAGACAGATTGAACATTATAATTTAGATATGATTATTTCCGTTGGTTATCGGATAAAATCGCAAGTTGCTACACAATTCAGAATTTGGGCAACCGAAAAACTGCACTCTTACATTCAAAAGGGATTTACCATAAATATAGACCGTTTAAAAAATCCTGACCAACCTTTTGATTATTTTGAAGAATTAGAACAAATCATTCAGGATATTCGTACCAGCGAAAGACGTTTCTATCTTAAAATTACAGATATTTATGCCACTTCCATTGATTATGACAAAGATGCTGAAATAACCAAAACATTTTTTGCCACTGTTCAAAATAAAATGCATTGGGCAATTTCAGGGCAAACCGCTGCTGAAATAATATACAACCGTGCCGATGCCGATAAAGAAAATATGGGTTTAACAAATTGGAGGGGACAACGAATACGTAAACCGGATGTAACTATCGCAAAAAATTATCTTGATAAAGAAGAGTTGCAAGCGTTAAACGACCTTGTGGAACAATGTCTACTTTTTGCCCAGACACAAGCACGGCGCAGGATTACAATGACAATGCAAGACTGGATAGAAAAAATACACGGGTTTCTTACATTAAATGAAAGAACAATCTTGATGGATGCCGGAAAAATTTCCCACGAATTAGCCAAACAACATGCCGAAAAAGAGTATGATCATTTTCGCATAAAACAAGCTCAAATACCATATAATACAGATTTTGAAAAATTTATTGAAAAAATAGATTTTCTTGAAAAGTTAAATTATTAAAACTTTAAATAAAACATTATGTCACAAAAATTAAACTTAAAACTTTCAGATTCAATGTATGAAAACGCATTGAACATTATTCCGGGCGCTGTTGCCGGCATTAGAAGACCCTATAACTTCGTTCCGGGCGAGTACCCTATCTACTTTGAACACGCTAAGGGCGGCAGAGTTACCGATGTGGACGGTAACGAATACATCGACTATTTGTGCGCCTACGGTCCTATTATTATCGGACATCGCGAAGAAGAGATTGACAATGCCGCTATTGAACAAATAAAAAACAAAGGGTTCTGTTTTTCATTAACCCAACCTACTCAAAATAAGTTGGCTGAAAAATTGATAGAGTTAATCCCATCTGCAGAGATGGCTGTGTTTGTAAAAACAGGCTCCGATGCTACTTCTACGGCTATAAGAGTGGCGCGGGCTGCTACCGATAGAGTGAAAGTAGTGCGCTGCGGCTATCACGGCTGGCACGACTGGTGCGTGGAAGTGAAAGGCGGGGTGCCTCAAAAACTGTATGAAGATGTGTATGAATTTCATTATAACGACCTCGATGAATTGGAAGATATTATGAAACAGCACGGCGATGAGATGGCTGCCATTATTGTTACGCCGGTGGGACACCCACTTGCCGAAAAAGTGCAAATGCCAAAACCCGGCTTCTTGGAAGGCGTGAGAGCATTAGCCGATAAATACGGTACCGCATTAATTTTTGATGAAATTAGAAGCGGTTTCAGGTTTGGGCTCGGTGGCGCACAAAAAGAGTTTGGCGTTACCCCCGATATATCTGTTTTCGGTAAGGCTATGGGAAATGGCTATCCTATTGGCGCTGTGGTTGGGAAAAGAGATTTTATGAAAGTATTGGCAGACAAAGTGTTCTTGTCTTCAACATTCTTCCCTAACAGCGTAGAACAAGTGGCTTGTTTGAAAACGATTGAAATTTTGGAAAGAGATAATATTTTGGAAACGGTGCGTAAAAAAGGCGAATTTTTTGGAAAACTTGTAGAAGAAGTGGTACAAAACTGCGGCTTTGATGTAGAATTTTCCGGCGCTCCGTTGATGCCGTTCATTACGTTTAATAAAGATAAAGAGGGATTGTACAAAAAATTGCGCCCTGCTTTCTACACCGAACTCATTCGCCGGAAAGTATTTTTGCAACCTTTCCATCACGGGTATATCTGCTATCGTCATACGGACGAAGATTTGAAATACTCTGCCGATATGATTGCCGAAGCATTTGCAGCATTGAAGAACTATGTGTAATCGTTTTGGTATTTTCATTTTGAACAGGGAATGGAGAAAGTAACAAAGAGAATGAAATTATCTAGTATGCAACGATTATAATTTTGACCTTAAACTTTATGCCTCCCTTATTGCTACATCTCGAAACCGCTACTGAGGTTTGTTCCGTTGCCTTGTCAAAAGATAACAACATCATTTCGTCTGTTTGTTCCGGCAAAGGCAATTCGCATACCGAACATTTGTTTGCGTTTATTGAACAGGTGTTGGCAGAAGGCAACTGCAAAATTGCTGAACTCAATGGGGTAGTGTTGAGTATTGGTCCCGGTTCTTACACCGGTTTGCGCATTGGTGCCTCTGCAGCGAAGGGGATATGTTATGCGTTAAGTATTCCGCTGATTGGCATTTCTACTTTGCAGAGCATTGTGTTTGGCGCTATTGACCAACAAAAAGAGGATCAGCCTGTTTTGTATTGCCCCATGATTGATGCCCGCCGCATGGAAGTGTTTACGGCGCTTTTTAATGAAAAAGGCGAAGCGCTTACCGAAATAGAGGCTAAAATTATTGATGAAAACAGTTTCGTTTTGGAGTTAGATAAAAACATTATCTGTTTTTGTGGAAATGGGATGCCTAAATGTCAGCCTGTTATACAACATCCAAATGCCCGCTTTTTGAATGCGCCTTTACAGGCTGCCGATATGTTGCTTCCGGCATTGGTTAAATACCAAAACAGGCAACATGAAGACGTTGCCTATTTTGAACCGTTTTATCTTAAAGAATATATTGCGAAGAAATCTTCGGTGAAAGGATTATAATTCCTAATCACTCACCACCAACTTCAATGTTACGCCGTCAACGTTCAGGTAGTAGATGTTCCGAATATAATCTTTAATATCTAATTGATAAGATGTTTTGCCGATATTGTTTATCTCTTTGACTTTTTTACCGAAAGAATCAAAAATGATAATGGCATTCATATTATTTTCGGATACAATATTTACCAAACTACCGGCAGGATTCGGAAATATCTTAATCTTTTGGGCTTGGTAATTGTCGATAGCGTTTCCTGCGCGTATCACTTTCACAACATAGTCTTTAATTGTATTATCTTCTGCGGTAACCGTGATGGTAAAATTGGTTTCGCCTGTTTCTAAGGGGTTGTTGGTTACATTTCCCGTAACGGCGGCTTTCGATGATGCTGCAATTCCCGTAATGCTTATTGTTTCAATATCATGGGTAACGTCAACGGTGTAATTCACAACATCCGGCGCAAACGCAGGGGTTAATTCTCCCGGAGATACTGTTAAACTGGTTAAGTTGGCATTATTGCTTTTGAAGTTTGCCACCAAGGTAGTATTTTCTGTAATGTTGAAAGTATAGTTAGGGTTGGTACTTACTTGCACGCCGTCTTTTGTCCAGTTATAGAAACTGAAGCCGGTATTTGGGGTAGCGGTAGCGGTTACCGAAGCGTCACTATTATATATTCCGGCACCTGAAACAGTACCTCCATTAGAAGGGCTTGCATTTAGAGTGAGGGTATATTCTATTACCACGCCCTCCATAAAATTGAATGATATGGTTCTTGCAGTAGTGTTGTGAGTAATATTGGTGATGGGCTTATTGTTTATTACCGTATTTGTCCATTGAAACATTCTTGGTGTTGAAGTACCGTTAAAAGCAGTTTTACCGCTTGTTCCCGGAAATGGGCAACCGCTACTGTTAATATTTCCATAACTTGAAGAACCTCCGGTAGGAATGGCAGTATTTGAACTGGCGCAAACCGGATACATCTTTTGCGGGTGCGTAGCATTAATATTGTTCTGCTGAATTCCTTGATTTATCTGGCTATGCACATGATAAATAATTAAACCGGAGCCGGGAACAGAGGCATCAAATTTAATTTTTTGGCGGTTTTCCAATAGATAGTATTCATTATTGGTACCGGTATTGATTCTATATGCCACCGGATTCTCCGCCGAATTAGTCATACCTGTAACGGATTGTGTTGAATTTAAGACTACGGGAGTAACCCAGCCGGCTTGTATTTTGGTGTACATATTGTGATGCGGAGGACAATTGCCGCTTGGATTTCCATTCCAACTGCCCTCTGCCATGACATCCCATTCTCCTGTGCCTGTGTATTGACCTCCTGTTCCATAATTGGTATCATAGAAATCGGGAGCGCCAAGCACAGCATGGGTCATTTCATGGGCAATAACGCCAACGGTGGTAATTGTTGAGCCCCAGAGTAATTCGGGCGTGCAAGAGTAAATACTGATACATTTCCCATTTTTACAAACAGCAGGAGTAAACTGCCACTTATGTGACCAAATGGTTGAGGTGCCACCGCCCATTTCTTGCCCCACACCTGCAAAAATGAAATGAAATCCATCCACTTTCCCATTGCCGTTATTATCATATTCCGTAAAATCAATATCCTCTGCAGCCACTTGCTGGGCTGCCCAACTGGCAAGTTCATTACATCTCTGAGTGCCATCATTTCCTGCATAATAAGATTCATTTTGCGGCGCAGTATAAATGCCGCATAATGTTATCTGCAAATCAAACTGTTCATACGAAGACTCTTTGAAGAAATCGCGAACGCTACCCGTACCATTTCCCGTGTAACCTATTTGATTAAACAAGTCTTCAAATTGGCTCATTGCTTTTTGAAATGACTTATTGGGGAATTGCACAAATGCACACAGCGTTTTATACAGTCCGGTTATGCCTTTTTCGCCTTTTGCTTCATACTCATCTTCAATTTCCCATACTTTTAATATCATTTGTTGTTGTATGTCGCTGAAAAATAATTTTTTATCTATTGAATATAAAAAAGAATTAACCACAATATCTCTATCTTCAATATCTGTGGCAATAACATCGGAGGGCTGCAAATTGCCGTCTTCATCTAACTGTGCATAAGTTAAATAGTGGTCGCTGTTATACAACAGGGTGTAGCCATCCAATGTTTCGTTCCAGTGAATGCGCTCATCGCCTCTAAGGATAACGGTTAAATTTTTGCCATCGGGCTGCGTAAAAACTACGGGATTCGGGTTTGCCGGAATGGCAAATAATTGTCCTGCAATGAGGAACATTAAGGTAAAAATGGTAAGTGTTTTTTTCATTAAAATATAATTAGAATTAATATTATTTTTTCAGATAATTTTCATTAAAAAATGATTTGTACATTTTTCTGTCTTCCGTTTTATTGTAAAACATAGAATAGTTGGTAGCAGAGATGGCATACACCGTAAGGCTTTTATCTAGAATAGAGGACTCAAACACATCGTTGGTGGTTAATGCAATATAGTAGTCCATAGCATCGGCTTTTCCTTTAAATCTGGAAATGTTTACCAATTGTTCCTCCTGATTGATGTAGAAGCTATTGATATTAAAGCGTTCCAAACTGAAATAGGTAGAATTGAAATTCGCCACATCATACTTCACATCATTCACTGTTTTTTTGTGCACATTTACTAAAATGATGATATAATGCATTTCATCCAAACTGAGGTTAAAAGGCGATTCAACAAGAGTAGTACCTGAATGCGAATTCTGCATGGTTTCTTCTGTTAACTCTTCCAATATTTTGTTTGAACCGGTTAAAGTAGAGAGGTATATTTTAGCCAATTCGGTTACTTCTTCTTTGGGATAAGTTTTAATAATAAGCATTAAATCTTCTTTGAGTACTTCATTTCCTTGCAGTTGTCCCATGGCAACGGCTCTCAGGTAGGAGGTTTTTGCCATCAGGGTTTCGTTTTCCGTTACCTCCAATAATTCATCGGCAAGTTGCACCGTTCTTTCCCATTGTTTGTTGTTATAGGTTCTATATAGTTGTTCATATTTACGGTCGTTTTCCTGTGCTGCTTCCGCCAATTTTTTATAATAGTTCGGGTCTTGAATCAATTTGGCATAATCGGTATCGGGATATTTTGTAAGGATGATATTTTTTATCTCCTCTGCTTTCGCCGTGTTTTTCAATTTGGTATAGTTCGACCAGAGGATGAAATAGCAGGGTAGCACTAAATCGTGGTCGGGGAAACGGGCAATCAGTTTCAGCAGCATATCATTCGAGCGTTTCAAGTCGTTCAGCTGGTCAAAATAGATAATTCCGGCATTATACATAGCATTAGCAATCATCATATTAGATGTATCTATGGCGCCTTTTGTCATAGGCAAATCCTGTGTATAGTATTCCGTTTTTTTTGGGTCTGTTTCTCTTCTTTTAATAGGGTTTCCGTCTTCGTCCAATTCTTCCATTTCCTCCACTTCGCCGCCATCGTTCATCGCCGCCATATCTTCAAACGACATCGTGGTTTTATTGCTAATAACCCAGTTATCTTCCAATTTTCTATTCCCGAATCGTCTGTAAAAATCGGTATTTCCCTGACTGACTAAACCCGGATTGTAAAAATACCATTTATTACTTTGACCTTGTGTATTAACATTTATATTGGCGAAATCACGGGTAGCATTATAAGCCAACTGTCTATCCGCTTCTTCTTTGGCTAACCGACGTTCTTCTTCCGTATAGTTGGCAATCATTTTAGCCACCCAGTGTTTTCTCTCGCTTTCGCTCATTTTGGCAATGCGTTGCAAACTGTCTTGCAATTGAATCATATTCAGTTGCTCCACCAAGTCGTTTAATATGTTAGCTTTTTTAATGATATTTTCACGGTTTGGGAAATTTTCAGACAAAGACATGAGCGCTGTATCATAGTAGGCTTGTGCGCTTTCATATTCTTCTTCATTAAAATAAATATCTGCTAAAGTAATCGCTGAATATGTTCTTTGGTAATCGTTTCGGGTATAAGCCGCCACCGATTTTGCGAGATAAAACTCTCTGTCGGCGTCATCTTCATCAATGCGTGCAATTTCGGATATAGCGTAATAGATTTGGTCGTGATAATCTTCATTTTTAGAATCTTTGAGCATCTTATTCAATTCTTTCAGAATCGTTTTTTTCGATAATGAGGAACCGTCGTAATTTACTGCCAGATGCATTCTGGCGCTAAACTCCATATCATAATCAGGCGAGGCTCTTATCACTTTCAGAAACCAATTTTGTGCGGCTTTCCGGTTATCTGTGTTTTCATATAATTGTCCTAAAATAAAATGAAGCCGTACCCTAAAATCTTTTTTGGGTTTATATTGCAACGCAATTTTAATATTCTCAATAGCGTCTTCTTTATCTTCTTCGGGCGCAGTAAGGTTATATTCGGCTGCCGCAGCATAATAGAGCAGGCGATCGTTATTGGTAATTTTTCGTTTCTCCGTTTTCTTTTTACTTGATTTTGCCGGTGTTTTTTTCTTCGCCACGGGGGCAGGTTTCTTTTTTTTATATTTATTATACTTACTTTTAGTTTTGGGAGGCGCTTTTGATTTTGTTTTTAACTGGTCGTCATCTCGAATAGTACTTGCCCTAATTTTTTTTTGGTACATTGTCGGTTCAAGTTCATCTAATAGTGCTCTTGCGCTTGAGTAATAGCTTTGTTGCAGTTCGCAGCGGGCGAGCCAAATCGTGGCTTCTTCCACACTACCCCAGTCGTAAGTAGTAATAACGTAATTGAATACACGTTTCGCCTGCACATAATCCTGTTTGTAGAAATAGGCTTTTCCCATCATCATATAGGCAGTATTCATGGTTTTCACATACTCTTTTCCACGCAGCAGAATAGAGTGTTTAAACACTGCTTTGGAAGATTTTTCTATCACCCTGTCAAAAGACGGAAAAGAAGAAGTTAGATCTTGTTTGGGAGGGTAATAATAGATGGGAAGAATTTCCAAGTAGTTATCCTGCTTTTTTTTATCTAAATCTGCCACTCCCTTTTTAAGCGCCTCTTTGCCGTTAAAATTCACATTATACTTAGAGGTAAGCGTATGATAGGCGCGGTTGCCGAATTTGCTTTGACGAGTAGAACAAGAGGTTGCAAATAACAAAAGTGCACTCAAAAAAAGAATCCAAAATTTAGGCGTATATTTCAAAATTTTAATAATTAGTTATAATTAACGATGAATTTTGATGATTATTTTAGCGAAGGTTACTTTTCATTTTTTCTTCTGCCTCATTGTACGCTTAAACTTCATCAATACCTACCTCGCTTCGCTACCCCTGACGGAAGTATGGGAAACAATGGAAGAAGAAGGGCTGAAAGCCCGCCATAATTCAGCGCGTAGCCTTTAATAACACGATTTGTAAAGCACTATCGCCTACGGCGATTTGCCAAAAATTAACGCAACAGTACTAATACATCATCATTTTTTTTACGAATCTAACGCGAAATTGCTCTAAAATTAATGGTTTTCGATTTAATGTGGTAAACACAAAGTGTGTGTACAGTGTTATAAATGAGGTTGGTGTTTGCAAGGGGCACATCATTACTACTGAGGTTGTTTTGTTTTTTGGAAATGAGGTGAAAAATGAGGTTTTCTTGTATAAAATTGGAAAAACATTCGTATTGTTAATTTTTTTTCCAGCAATAGAAAATATGAATTAGCCAAAAAATAACACTATTTTACTCTGGGACACCCAAAACGGTGTCCCAGAATTTGTAAAATATTTATTATTAGTAAATTATAAAACAACCATTTCTAAAAATAAATGTGATAAAAAAGCAAATTCACACGCAAAGAGCCATTTTACAAAAAACGAAACAACAATTATCGGCAGCATGGGGGAATTGTTGCAGGTCAAAAAAACTTTTACAGCGCAGCGGCAATGGCAATGGAGTAGAGTTTCGTGAGTGCGGTGTCTCCGCGCGAGGATAGTACACAAGGTACTTTTACGCCCGCAAGGAAAGCGCCTATTTCGGCGTTGTTGAATTTGGTGCAACATTTGTAAAAAACATTTCCGCTTTCAATATTGGGGAAGAGCAATCCGTCTGCATCGCCGGCAACATCGCCGGTCATCTTTTTTATTTGGGCAGCCTCTTTGTCTATCGCCACATCCAACGATAACGGACCATCGATGCTCGCGCCGGTAATTTGCCCTCTGTCTGCCATTTTTGAGAGGAGCGCCGCATCTACGCACGCCACCATCCCAACCGACATTTGCTCGGTAGCCGCAATAAGTGCCACTTTCGGTTTCTCTATGCCAATCGCTTTTGCCGTCTTAATGATATATTGTAAAATCACCTGTTTCTGTTTCAGGTCGGGCGCGGGAATAATGGCGCAGTCGCTGGCAATAAGCAATTTATGATAGGCAGGGTTTTCTACTACTGCAATATGCGACAGTACGGCGTTAGGCGGACACAAACCACCCTCCTTATTCAAAATAGCACGCATATATTTATCGGTAGAGAGAGCGCCTTTCATTAAAATTTCGGCTTCTTTTTTGTTAATGAGGTCGCAACTTTTAGCCGCCGCCTTTACGTCATCAGGCTCATGAACAATCGTAAACTTGTTCGCATCAATATTTAATTGTTTACATACCTGATGAATGCAAGGTTCATCACCCACTAAAATAGCGTCCACAATGCCTAATTCTACGGCATGGTTTACGGCTTCAATGGTGTGGTCGTCATTCGCAAATGCAGCTACTAATCTTTTTTTCGGTTTCGATTTTACCAAATCAACTACCTGGTTTAATTTTGTAATCATTATGTATTCAAATTTCTTAATGGCATCGGTTTATTATAAAGTCCTTGATTTAATTTTTCTTTTATTTCGCTGAACACGTTTATGGTACGTTCCACATCTTGCAATGTATGTACGGCGGTGGGGATTAAGCGCAGCATGAGTACGCCTTTCGGCACCACAGGATAGACCACTATGGAACAGAAAATACCGTAGTTCTCTCTTAAATCAACCACTACATTAGTGCCTTCGTCCGGTCCGCCTTCAAAATAAACGGGAGTAACGGGCGATTCGGTTTTGCCGATATTAAATCCTTTCTCTTTCAATCCTTGTTGAAGTGCGTGCACAATTCTCCACAGGTTTTCGCGCAGTTCGTTTTTAGTTTTGAGCAGTTCCAAACGTTTCAAACCGCCGATAACCATAGGCATAGGGAGCGATTTGGCAAAGATTTGAGAGCGCATATTAAAACGCAAGTGATCTACAATCTCTTTTTCTGAGGCGACAAAAGCGCCAATTCCTGCCATACTTTTGGCAAACGTTCCGAAGATCACGTCCACGCCGGTTGTACAGTTCAGATGTTCTGCAACGCCGGCGCCGGTGTTGCCCATCGTTCCGAATCCGTGCGCATCGTCCACCAACAATCTGAAAGAGAACTCTTTTTTCAGTTCTACAATCTTATCCAATTTTCCGATGTCGCCTGCCATACCAAAAACGCCTTCGGTAATGACCAAGATGCCGCCGCCGTTTTGTTCAGCCACAGGCAAGGCATGTTGCAACTGTTTGCGAAGGCTTTCCATATCGTTGTGTTGATACACAAACCGTTTGGCGAGGCTCAATCGCAAACCGTCCAAAATACAGGCGTGCGATTCGCTGTCATACACTACCACATCGCGGCGGGTCGTCAATACGTCAATAATAGATACCATACCCTGATATCCGAAGTTCATCAGGTATCCGGCGGGTTTGCCTACAAAGTGAGCGAGTTCCTGTTCCAACTGTTTATGAAACACGCTATCGCCCGACATCATGCGCGCACCCATAGGGTACCCCATTCCATAATCTTTTGCTGCTTTTGCGTCTGCTTCGCGCACTTCGGGGTGGTTGGCAAGCCCCAAGTAGTTGTTCAAACTCCAGGTAAGCACCTCTTTGCCGTTAAACTTCATAATCGGTTTTATTTCCCCTTCCAATTTTGGAAACATAAAATAACCATCCGCCAACTCCTGATATTGTCCCAACGGACCCGGCGTTTCTTTAATTCTTTGAAAAATATCTTTCATAAGTATAAAATTTTTCATTTTTACTGCGTTAGCATCAGTCGCACACGTATGCCGGCATCAATATTTGAGTTTTGATATTGCGTTGAAATGTAGGGTTTGTTGATTACATGATTGTAGTAAAAACTAATACCCACCATACTGCTAATTTGGTAATCTGCGGTAGCATTGATAGAGAAGATGAGCGTTCCTGCTGATATTTGGTTTACATTTTCAGCAATTTTTCTCAGTGTGGTCGTATTGTCGCGCATGGAAAATCCTACAGTAACATTCAGATCGCTCACAATTTGACGTTTCATTCCGGCAAAAACAAGCCCTATTTTTATATCTTTAAAACGATATCCGGCATTTACAGAAAGTTCGTTGGATGCTGTTTCCGTGATTTGGTTATTGGCAAAACTTAATGCTACATTTCTTCCCTTTTTGTATTCCACTTTTATCATTAAACTATTGGTTAACGTCATATCAAACCCAATTAACGGGCCAAAGCTTTCACTCATTGAAATTTGTGTAATTTCATTTTGAGGAATAAAGTTTTCTAAGGGGTCTAATTCGTTAGGATTTCCTTTTTCGTCTTTTTTAAACAGAATATTTGATTTATAATTACCTATGGTATAAGTGCAGTCATATTTATGGTTAATGGAGAAGTTTTGGAATACTTTTGCCATCGCTTTAATTTTGGTAAGTCCGCTGTAACGGAGTTGCCAATTGGGCAATGGCACTGTTAAAAATGGGGTACTTACATTCATTTTTTTTGCATCTTTTCCCAAATAGGCAGACATGAAAGAGTACATCAGTACTTCTTGCGAAAGGACGCCATATCCTGCCGGAAAATAGTCCGTCGAATCTACGCCTTGTGAATTCGGGTTATTGGCTGCCACCCGTCTGGCTATATCCAAGCGAATATTTTTAAAATCATTAAAAACATCTTCATTTTTTTTGAAGAATGTCTTTAATCCTACATAATTAATATTGAAGTTTCCTGTTGTCATGGAAGAAAATTCCTGTAACTTTCCTTGATCATCAATTCGAAGATATGTTGAAAAATTGCTGGTATAAACTCTATTTGCCAGAACATCTATGCGAAAATCTTTAAACGGTTCAACTTGCGCTCTGAAATTGATGGTTTGGTTCAGTCTGTCCTGGAATGCACTGTTTACCAGAGTATCGTTTTTCGTAAGCCATTTTCCATTCACAGCCATTTGTCGAATATCGGGCTGTCCGCCGAAAACATACAAAAATCCGGGTGAATTGGTTTTAAAGTTAATACCAAACAAATTGGGGGCATGCACATATCCGGGTAGCACCGTTCCTTTTCCTTGAGAGAAACTTAGATTAATGTTACGAATCATCATTAGAAACCGTAATGTTCCATCGCCGATTATTTTTCCATAATTGGGTCTGTCCAAACTGTCTTTATTCGATTTTTTATTTTTCTTTTTATTTGGATCTTCGGCAGGTTTTTGTGGAGTAGCACTCTTTTTTTGTTGTTGAGGCTGAGTTGTGTTAATTTTCTTCAGGTAAGGAATTGTGTTGTAAATATTAACCATATTGATCTGCCCTGAGAGTTGAATTTGATTGGAATTTTCAATTGTATTTCCTAATTCTACTAATAGAGGCGGTGCTCCTGAAAATTTATAATTTCCTGTATATCTGGCATTAGCAGTAAGCCAATTAAATAACGGTATTTTATTAATGGGAATTTGGTAAGATGCATCTATGCGTTGGTCGAAGAAATTCATTGCACCTCCTTGCCCAAATGAACGCCAAATGGAATCTCTTTTTTCTTTGGTATCAATTAAGCCCTGCGGTTCATCCAATCGTGCACTGGCGCTGGCATTATAACTGAGTTTCAAAGACGTGGTAAGATCCCATTGCAACGAATAATTTCTCATCCAATTGAAAGTTTTCACATAGCTTGTATCCATAATAATATTCCCCTGACTTTTTGGGCGATATCTAAATTCATTAAAATCTCTTACCACAGAAGTTCGGATGGTCAAATTTCGGGGTAACAGGGTAATATTCAAATCTCTAATAATTTGTAGCCAAGGGGATTTTAGACCTTTTTTCGTTCCTAATCTATAATTTTTAGGATTATGACTAAATGTATAACCAATTTCTCCTACATGTTTTTTCTGGTTATCAAATTCCATATCTGCGTCATATTTAATCACTTGCGAGTAAGCATAGGAGAAGTCTAAATTTTCAATATCCCAAGGGCGCATCTTTATAGGTTTGTTAAAATTGCGTTCTTTACGCACATTGGTAAGATTTACGTTATTACGTTTTACCACATAATTGGTAATATTTCTTATGGAATCTCTTTCTGCTTTTGTATCGTAAGTTTTTAAATCATTTTTTAGTTTAACATCCGGATTAAGGGGGTTATATTCGGGCATTTCGCCTTGCATAGAGAAGTCATAATGCACAGGGATTTTAATATTCCAATTTTGGGGAAAAAGGAGTTTTCCGCCATCAATATTGGTGGCAACGTCAACAGAATAAGTAGTAGCCAATTGTCTTTGAGTAACCGATTGTTCCAAATTTCCATAACCGGCAGAAGTAATCGTACCGGAGACGGCAATATCTCCTAAATCGGCTAAATTGAGACGCACTCTGCTCATTCCTGCAGCGCCGGATCGGTCGTCAAATCCGCTTAATCTGAGGTCATTTATCCACACTTCTACCGATTTCGACATCATATCATCATTTACGGATCTCTTTTTGGGATTTCGAACTCCAATCATAATTGTAGTAACATTTCCCAAATTGGGCATTCCAACCACAGTAATTGTGTTATCATTCAATATTTCAGAGTAGGGTATTGTAATATTCAGGTGCTCTCCATGCCGAATTGCAATATTTCTGCGTTGCTTAATATTAACGAGCGAATCTAAGATGATTGAAATTCTATTTTCCAGGGGCCAAATGGATGCAGTATCTTGGTTATACCAGGGCGATATTTTTGCAGGGATTTCGTATTCGTAGTAATTTTGAGTAAAGTCGGAACCTAATCTTAAAAACACAGTAATATCTTTATAATTCAAAACATCATCAGAATACATTTTTTCTGCGTGCACAAACATTTCCAATTTTTTAAACTGGCGCATATCAAAATTGGTATTTTTATATATAGCCCGAGCATCTCCATCTCTCAAGTTGCTAACTTTCATACTTATAGATTGCTCATTTTGTTGTTGAACCTGTGTTCCACCATATAAAACTTTTCGGTTAATTCCGGGGGGGATTTTGTAATTAATAGGGGTTCTTGTTCCATTTTCTTCTAAACTAACTGTTCCTACTAAAAATTCGGTTTGTTCATCCGAATTTCCGGGTAAGAAATCACCATCTGCCAAAAGATCTTGGGTATAAGTTCTCCATGTATTACGAACCAACTCGAATGTAGCAAAGCGCAAGACAATAGGTTCTTCAAAGCCTCTCACATAAACACGCAAAAATCGGATAGAATTTAAGCCATTGATAGCGCCAATCGCTTCTTCCGGATTTTTTATGGGAATACGAAATTGATACCAACGGGTTATCGGACTTGTTCCATCAGGTAATCTTTCCGGTGTGGCATCCATAATATCGTTTATATAATTATGTCCCACTTCCATCATGGCGGGATTGATATCCACACTCCACTGATAATACTTTTCGTCTTCATTCATTGTATTATCGTTGTTAATATCTTCACTGTTGGGTGTTGCGGAAGCGATTGACATGCTGTTGTTTAGAGTTGGGTCATTCCAAAAATTATCAGTAGAGTTTCCTTCAGAGTTATTGTAATATTTGTAACGTTCGGTAATACCGGCGCCAAGGTTATCCCAGTATTCTCCTCTGCAAAATCTGTAATCGTCTCCGGAAGGGTCTGTCCATGCGTTTCTATATGCACCGGATTCTTCCGTAAAGGCATTTTTTATTTCATCTAGGTAAGTAGTTTTAAAATACTCCCGTTCTCTTTCAGTGGGCAGTCCATCGTACCCTACGTCCTGATTACGGCGATTTTCATTATTTTCAAATGCGTTTAGAATTTGTTGAATAGATGGCACGCGTCCCCAAACGGTAAAATCGCAATTAATATCCGATCCATCTGCGGGCAAGCCATCTTCAAAGAATTTTCTACCATCTTTCAAAATATCTTCCGAAATATCGCCCAGGTTAAAATAGAGTTTTCCGCCTTTGTGGTTAGGATTTTCAATGAAAGGATCCATCATCCAAAACTCAATATATTCATAATTATTGGCTTCAAAGTCGGTATTATCAAATTTGCGCATCATCCCCCCCCAACGCGATGCGGGGTCTTTTAAAAGCCCGTCTGTATTAATTCCTGCAGAGAACCCTTCCAAACCACTAACATCATAATTAAAAGGTCCTTTTTCTTCGGGATAAAATGCCATGTTTAAAACCGGCATAAGAGTAGAGTACTGTGGATTTGCGTATTCTTTTTTAGGAAATAGTTCGGGTTCATATACTGCACGGGCGTATGGTTTCGATTGTTCTTCGCGGTTAATATTGGCAGGAGTGTAATTGTTATTATTATAAAACACCTGATCAATAATATACCATGATAATCGCGCTCGATTGTAGCCGTATGCTAATTGTACACGAGGTGTTGCCAACGTATCTATCATTGCTTCGCGAAATTTGTCCGGTTGTCCCTGAGGGGTTGATGCTAAGTTCCAGTAAGAGAATTGCCTTAAATCTACGGTAGAGCGAGCGCCTTCAAAATCATCAATGTAGGTAGTGCCTTCTTTTCCAATAGTTCTATTATGTCCGGGAATAAAGTGAGCAAATTCGCCTTCAAATTGGAACGTTGATTCAGCAGTTGTGCTATGAAATGGCAGAAAATCAACCAATTTAGTAATCCATGGGAGTTTGGTTTTATAGGCAAAATTCATTCCCCAAATCATATTGTTAATAGGTTCATTTCCATAATTTACTATTTG
>Ga0082212_10006202_pt1 | contig 16128 bp, 8 predicted proteins | sample TergutNt197P3_FD_71548 | JGI IMG/M metagenome (GOLD analysis project Ga0082212, IMG submission 71548) | Neocapritermes taracua P3 segment gut microbial communities from Petit-Saut dam, French Guiana - Nt197 P3 | ecosystem: Host-associated > Arthropoda: Insects > Digestive system > Gut ... | reverse complement strand
AATAATATTTCAAGCGCGCGTTGTTATCTTGAAACGACGCGACGACCTCGTCTTGCATGTTGAAAGCCAGGACCATCCTGCGCCCGGCTATTGATTCTTCAATGAGACCGTTGAGTTTGCCGAGTTCCTTCTGCTGCCCGACGAACATCTTCCTCGAACGTTTTGCGATCCCCCATGTCAGCAGAAGGATCAGAGGAACGGTTATCATCGAAACCGCCGTCAGCGCAGGGCTGAGTATCAGCATCATCGTCAGCGAGCCGATGATCGTTATCACCGCGCTGATAAGCTCCGTCGTCGACTGGGCTATTGTCATGCTGATGTTGTCGATGTCGTTTGTCAGGCGGCTCATAAGCTCGCCGTGCGTGTGGGCGTCGTGGTACATCAGCGGAAGCTTCTGCATTTTACCGAACAGCGATTTTCGCAGCGTCCTCACAATATGCTGGGACGTTGTGTTCATTATCAGCCCCTGCGCGATGTTGACGGCCAGTATCGCGGCGTAGAACGCTAAAAGCACGGCGCCGTACTTGTATACGAGAGGAAGGTCCACTCCGGCCGCGCCGGTCATGGCGTCGACACTTTTCCCGATTATATACGGAATAAACACGCTGACTGCCGCGCTTGCCAGCAAAAGGCCGGAAACAAGGAACAGCGACTTTGCTTCCTTGACGTAAAACTTTATCAGCTTTATAAACGTGCCTTTCGCGTCCCTGGCTTTCTCTTTCGGCGCGAATCTGGCCATGCCGCCGCCGCCTCCGCCGCCCCGGCCGCCGCCTCTGCCCCTCATGCCGATCATAGGCATGTTCGCCTGCGAAGGGTCAAAACGTTTTTCGCCTTTACCCGACATATCAGTCTCCCCCGCCCTTCCCGTAAATACCTATCTGTGAGCGGTAAATGTCCCGGTACAGCCCGCAGTCGCGCATCAGCTCGTCATGGGTCCCGAAACCGGCGACCCTGCCCCTGTCCAGAACCGCTATGACGTCGCAGCTCATGACAGTTCCGATGCGCTGTGTTATAAGGACGCAAGTCATGCCGGAAACGAGTCCGGCAAGGTTCCTGCGGACATTGGCTTCGGTCACGGCGTCGAGCGCGCTCGTGCAGTCGTCGAGGATCAGGATCTCCGGCTTGCGAATAAGCGCGCGCGCAATCGAAAGGCGCTGCTTCTGCCCTCCGGACAGGTTGACTCCGCTTTGCCCGATGATCGTTTCGTAGCCGTCCTTACACTGTAAAATGAAGTCGTGAGCGCACGCCGATTCGGCGGCGAAGACTATCTCGTCTTCCGTGGCGCCCGGTTTGCCCCACAGAATATTCTCCTTGATCGTACCCGAAAACAAAGTGGCGGTCTGAGGGACGACGGCGATCTTCGCGCGCAGCTGAGTTTCCGGTATGTCCCCAATGGGAGTCCCGCCGATTTTTATGCCGCCCTCCGTCGGCGCGTAAAACCGCAGTATCAGCGACGCAAAGCTCGTTTTGCCCGAGCCTGTCGAGCCTATGACGCCGACGGTCGCGCCTCTTTCGACCATAATGCTGACGTCATTCAGCGCGGGCTGGCCTGTAGATCCTTTATAGCTGAAGCTGACGTTTTGAAACTCTATCATCGGCGCCGACGGGTCGCCTGCCGCGGGTTCATCTTTTCCGAAATGGAACTCTTCCGCTTCAAACACCTCGACGACTCGCTCGCCGGAAGTCTTTATCCTCACCACAAGGTTGAGCATATGCGAGATCAGGTGGACGCTTTGCATGATTTGCTGCATATATATGACGAATGCCATGATGCTGCCGACTTCCATCAGGCTTGCCCCGACCCATCGGGCGCCCAGGAAAATGATCGCCGCGATCCCCATATTCGCGAAGAATTGCAGAAACGGCCCGAAGATCATCATGACGCGGCCCGCTTCGATGCTGCGCCGCGCGAGAGGGTCGTTTGCCGAGTCAAACCTTTTCTCCTCGGCGTCAAACCTTCTGAAGGCTTTCACGAGCCTGATGCCGGCCAGATATTCGCGCATCGTCGTGTTGAGTTTGTCGATCGCCTGCTGCATCCTCGCGAAACGCGGGTACGACAGTTTCATGCTTATGCTGATAAGCGTGAATACGACTATGATCACGGGGATGATGATGAAAACGGCGCGAATATTCAGCGTTGTGACCATTATGAGCGCGCCGACGCACATGACGGGCGCTTTGAAGAACACGCGTATCGTCATGTTTACGGAGTTTTGGATCTGCGTCACGTCGTTTGTCATGCGCGTGATGAGCGAGCCGCCTTCGAGCCTGTCGGTCTCGTCTACCGTCAGCGATTGTATCTTGACATACAGGTCGTCACGCAGCCCGCGCCCGAAGTTTTGCGACACGTAGCTTGACGCGATATTGCGCGTCAGCGCGAACACCGCGCCGAGCGAGACGACGCCGAGCATGGTGATTCCGACGCGAATCACGAGTTCCATGTCGCCTTTCATCACGCCGGAGTCCACAAGGCGCGACATGAGTTTGGGCTGGAACAGGTCGCATACCGCCTCAAGCGAGACGCATAGTATCGACAGCAGCCCCAGCTTCCAGTACGCGCGGATGTATTTTTTGAAATGCCTCAATGTATGTTTTCCTTAACAAATGTGAAACTCTGCGCGTCCCTTCACGAATCGGGTGTGAACCGCACCAGAATAATAGCACATTTTTGAAAAAATAACAAATATTATTGCAATGGGTTATTGCCATGACCATTCGCTTGTGGTAATATTCGGCGTGGGGCCGCGCCCCGTGTTCACGAACATGATCGGAGGTGGTATGCTTGGGCGACGCGTTTTTGATACTTGAAAACGGGACGGTTTTCAAGGGCCGCTCGTTCGGGTATGACGGTGAAGCCGTCGGCAGGCTCGTTTATTCGACAAAGATGACAGGTTATATGGAAACGCTTGCAGACCCCGCGTATTCCGGACAGATCGTTTTTCAGACGTTCCCGCTGATCGGCAATTACGGCGTTATCCCGGAGGATTTTGGAGACGGCCCGGTGTACTTAAAAGCCTATATCGTCAGAGAGTGGTGTCAAGAGCCTTCAAACTTCAGAAGCGAAGGAACCCTTGATATTTTTTTACGCGAAAAGAAAACGCCCGGCTTATGCGATATAGATACTCGCGCGCTCATGCGCGTCGTCCGCGCGAACGGGGCGATGAACGCCATGCTCTCGCGCGCGCCGGAAATCAGTGAAGAGCAGCGGGAAACGTTAAAACGTAGAATGTAGAATGTAAAATGTAAAATGATTATACCGGAAGACTTACCATTTTAAGGAGCTGCCCACATGCCTTTAAATAAAAACATCAAGAAAGTTATGGTCATAGGGTCGGGGCCGATCGTTATCGGGCAGGCCGCCGAGTTTGATTACGCGGGGACGCAGGCGTGCAGGGCTCTTCGCGAGGACGGCATAGAGATCGTGCTTGTCAACTCGAACCCCGCGACGATCATGACCGACGGCAATATGGCGGACAGGATATACGTTGAGCCGCTGACAATACCCGTCCTTGAGCGTATCATAAAAAAGGAAAAGCCGGACAGCCTTCTGTCAACGCTCGGAGGTCAGACCGGCCTGACGCTGTCGATGCAGCTGGCAAAGTCGGGTTTCCTCGAAAAACACGGCGTCCGCCTTCTGGGGGCAAACCCTGAGACGATAGACAAAGCTGAAGACAGGCAGATCTTCAAGGATACGATGATGAGCATCGGCCAGCCTGTCATCCCGTCGAAAGTCGTCACCACCCTCGACGGCGCGCGGGAGTTCGCGGGCGAAGCCGGATTCCCGCTCATCGTCCGCCCGGCGTTCACGCTCGGCGGGTCGGGCGGCGGCATGGCGGGCGACATGGCGGAGCTTGAAGAGATCGCCGGAGTCGGCATCCGGACGTCGCCTATAGGCCAGATACTCGTGGAGCAGTCCGTCGCCGGATGGAAGGAAATCGAATTCGAAGTCATGCGCGACGCGGATAACAACGCTATCGCCGTATGCTCGATGGAAAACGTAGACCCTGTCGGCGTGCACACGGGGGACAGCATCGTCATAGCGCCGGCCGTTACGCTTTCTGACAAAGAATATCAGATGCTGCGCCGCGCCTCCCTTGATATAGTCTGCGCGCTCGGCGTAGAGGGCGGCTGCAACGTGCAGTTCGCGCTCGATCCGGACAGTTTCGAATACAAGATCATAGAGGTCAACCCACGCGTGTCGCGCTCGTCGGCCCTGGCTTCAAAAGCGACGGGATACCCCATAGCGAAAGTCGCGACAAAGGTCGCCGTCGGGTACAGGCTCGATGAAATAAGAAACGCGGTCACAGGCAAGACAAGCGCCGCGTTTGAGCCCGCCATCGACTACGTCGTCGTAAAGTTTCCGAAATGGCCGTTTGACAAGTTTGTGTACGCGAAGCGGGAGCTGGGTACGCAAATGAAGGCCACCGGCGAGGTCATGGCGATAGGCGCGTCGTTCGAACAGGCGATAATGAAAGCCGTCCGGGGCGCCGAGATCGGAAAAGACTGTTTTTATGACAAGACGTGCGCAGGGCAGGATACGGATACGATACGGCGGCGTCTGCGCGACTGCACGGACGAGCGCGTTTTCGTCGTATACGAGGCTCTGCGGCGCGGAGTTCCCGTCGACGAGATTTTCGAGGCGACGAAGATCGACCGGTGGTTTCTGCGCAAACTCAATAATCTCGCCGCGATGGAAAAGACTATGGCGGACGGCGGTTTTGACGACGACACGTATTTGCGCGCCAAACGCATGGGGTGGCCCGACGCGGCTATTGAGCGAATTTCCGGTCAAAAGATAGAAAACCCGCGCAGCGCGGTGTATAAAATGGTCGACACATGCGCCGCCGAGTTTGCCGCCGAGACTCCGTATTTTTACTCGACCTACGACGATGAGAACGAAGCCCTGGAGTTTAAGAAGGGTCTTTTTGCGGCGCAGGCGGGTACGGCGCAGGCAGCGTCCCCAGCAGCGCAAGGCGCGGCGGGCACGCCGCAGGCGAGTGCTGCCGCGGAAGCAGCCAGGGACAGCGCGCAAGGCCCGGCGCCGCAGGACGGACTCGCAGCCAGATCCGCCGACGGGCACGCGCCTCCCGCGGCTCCTTCCCCGGACGCGCGGCGGACTATCATCGTTTTCGGCTCCGGCCCTATCCGCATCGGGCAGGGCATAGAGTTCGACTATGCGTCCGTCCACTGCGTATGGGCGCTGAAGAAGGCGGGTTTCGACGTCGTCATTGTCAACAACAACCCCGAAACTGTCTCGACGGACTTCGACACGGCCGACCGCCTTTACTTCGAGCCGCTGACCCCGGAGGACGCCCATAACATAGTCCGGACAGAAAATCCTTACGCGGCCGTAGTCGCTTTCGGCGGCCAGACGGCGATCAAACTCACCTCTTACCTCAACAAGATCGGCGTAAAGATCCTCGGCACGCCGCCCGACAGCATAGACGCAGCCGAGGACCGCGAACGGTTCGACGCGCTGCTCGAAGAACTGGGCATACTGCGCCCGGTCGGCGGTACGGTAATGACGGACGACGAGGCCGTAGAAGCCGCCGAAAGAATAGGCTATCCCGTGCTGATGCGCCCGTCGTACGTGCTTGGCGGGCAGAACATGATCATAGCGTTTTCCGAGGCCGACATACGCGAGTATATGGAGATAATTCTCAGGCAAAACATTGAAAACCCTGTGCTTATAGACAAATACCTGCAGGGCGCCGAACTGGAAGTCGACGCCATATGCGACGGTGACGACATACTCGTCCCCGGCATCATGGAGCATGTCGAAAGGGCGGGCGTCCACTCCGGCGACTCTATCGCGGTGTACCCGGCGTGGAACGTCGACGACGCCATGCGTGAGAAAATAATCGACTATACGAAGCGGCTCGCGACCGCTCTCGGCGTCGTCGGGATCGTCAATATCCAGTACCTGATCTGCGACGGCGAACTCTATGTGATCGAGGTCAACCCCAGATCCTCGCGGACGGTCCCGTACATCAGCAAAGTCACCGGCGTGCCGATGGTAGAGCTCGCGACGCGCTGCATGCTGGGCGAAAAGCTTGCGGATATGGGATTCGGCTCGGGCCTTTACGGGAAGTCGGCTTATGTAGCGGTAAAAGTCCCCGTATTCTCGTTTGAAAAGCTGGGCAATGTCGACACGCAGCTTGGCCCTGAGATGAAATCGACGGGCGAGGTCCTCGGCATCGCGTCGACGCGCGAAGAAGCCCTGTATAAAGGGCTTCGCGCGGCAGGATATAAAATGACGTCACCCAGGGGCGCGGCGGCCGGCGATCAGGATAAAAAAGGCGGCATATTCATCTCGGTGCGCAACCAGGACAAAGCGGAAATAATCCACGTCGCGCGAAAATTTTCCAACCTCGGGTTCAAGATATACGCGACGGGCGGCACGGCCGCGAGATTGAAAAGCGTCGGGCTCGACGCCGTTTCCGTAGGCAAGATATACGAAAGCGAGAACAACACGCTCCCGCTCATCGAAAACGGGAACGTGGACTACGTGATCTCGACGTCCACCAAGGGGCGCGACCCGGAACGCGACAGCGTCAAGATACGCCGCAAGGCCGTGGAGCGCTCGATCCCGTGCCTGACTTCGATCGACACGGCTGACGCCATTGCCGACTGCCTGTTGAGCAGGTATTCGCAGGCGACTATCGAGCTTGTCGACATCAACAACATGCGGCGCAAAAAAAGAAGCCTGCCGTTTACAAAGATGCAGACTTGCGGTAACGACTATATTTACTTCAACTGCCTGAAAGAGACGATATCCGATCCCGAAAGCTTGAGCATAAGGCTGTCCGACCGCCATCTCGGCATCGGCGGGGACGGCGTCGTGCTTATCGGGCCGTCAGATACGGCGGACGCCTCGGTACGGATCTACAACATGGACGGCACCGAGGGCGGCGTCGGCGGAAACGCGCTGCGATGCGTCTGCAAGTATCTCTATGACGAGGATATCGTCCGCAAACCCGAGATGTTCATCGAGATCGACGGCAACGTCAGGCGGATGAACGTGTTCACGACCGGAGGCAAAGTATCCACCGTGACCGCGGATATGGGCCGGGTGGAATTCAGGCCTGAGAAAGGCCCCGTCAGGCTTGACGGGGATAAGGTCATAAGCAGGCCGGTCGTGATCGGGGAAAACGATTACTCAATAACATGCCTGTCCGTCGGCAACCCGCACTGCGTCGTTTTCGGGGAGGACGTCCCGGGGCTCGACCTTGCCGTGATCGGCCCGAAGTTCGAACAAGACCCTATGTTCCCCGAACGCGTCAACACGGAATTCGTACTCGTGCTGGATGAGACGACGCTTCTCGTGAGAGTATGGGAACGCGGCAACGGGGAGACGCAGGCCTGCGGTACGGGCGCCTGCGCCGCCGCTGTTGCCGCTGTTGAAAACGGGTATTGCGTGAAGGATACCGACATCACTGTCAAGCTGCTCGGCGGGGATCTGAAGATCCGTTACACGGACGACGGAGTGCTCATGACCGGCAGCGCCATAAAATGCTTCGACGGAACGATCGAAATCTAATTTATCGTGACTCCGGTGTCGTCCGAGTATACAAGGCTGAAGAATCGGTTAAGGCGCACCATGGCGAGCCGGTTTGTCAGCCTTTCCGACTCATTGAACGCGTTCGGCCCCGACGGGTCGATTATCCCCAGTCGCTGGAACACGGGTATGATCGCCTGAACGTCGTCGACGTCCCTGATCGCGTCCGCGTCGTTCGTAGCGAGCGCGAAGACTTTGAACATTATCAGCGCCGCCTCAAGCTCGCCTACGGGCATTCCGGGATAGAACCTTCTGTCGGTGACCTCCATTATCCCCAGGTAATCGAAAAAGTGCGGCTCCCAGGCGTCCGCGACGCAGTCTATTACCGCGTCCTCGGAATAGAAGTCGAAGAACGGAATGTCGATCCCGCCTGAAAGGATAGTGTAGAAGTTCGCCATTATGATCGCGAAGTCACCGCGCGTTACCGGCGCGTCCAGCCTGTCCAGGGGCAGCACAAAGCTTCGGGCGAGCGCCTGCCTGACCTCCGCGCGCGACCAGTCGTTCGGCAGCGCCGAATCATCGTCGATCACGCGGAACGTATAGTCCATCGAGCTGCTCAGTCCCGCCGTATTTGTGACCGTACACGTAAACGTGTGGAGCCCCGGCGGCAGCGCAAACGGCAGCCCCCAGAGGATAGCGGAGTTGTAGCTCTCCCTTCCGTCCGGCCAGCCCGACCATACTATCGACGTGCCGGGGTTTCCGCCCCACATAAACCCGTCCTGATAATCGTATATGTCAAGCACGATGTTGATCTCATCAGTAAGCGTAAATTCGGGTATACCGTCGAGCCTCGTATAGATCACCGGCGCCTTAAACGGCACTTTCACGGTCGGGCTGTGCGCCTCTGTCGTCAGAACGCCGTCGGTCGCGCTGATCATGAAGCTCCCGGCGTTTGTCCCGGGAAACTCGGAGAGGTCTACCGCCAGCGAGCGCCCGGTGATGTTCGCCGCGATGTTAAAGCATTTATCCGCGCCCGGATAGTACCATATATCGAAGAATATCTCGTCGCCGTCGGCGTCCGCAGCGTCCCACGTTAGAGTGAAGTTATTGGAAAGCTGCTGATTTTCCGTCAGTCCGGTGAAAGCGACGGTCGGCGCGTTTTGCGATACATTTTGAGAGTAGAGCACTTCGGAGCCGCGCTTGATGACGATCCGCGCCGCGTTGTCGGGGAACCGCAGACTAATGTCAACGGGGCGACGATGCGCGGGGACGAACATCTGCGCCGTCTCCGTCTCTATGTTCATCGTCGTTTCCACGTTAAAATGCGTGACCGCCAGGAGCGTTCCCGCAGCGTCATAGACATAGGCGCCGTACTCGCTCGCCGCTGCAGGCGTGACCGCGTACCGGCTTGTCTCATACGTGTACCATGTCGACGGAGTAAAACCGCCTTCGCTGTCGATAAAGCCTGTTATCCTCGTGAAAACGCCCTGCGCGGCGCCGGCGGAATCATACGAGGCAGCTCCAGTATAGCCGCTGTTATGCTCCTCAAACCAGTCGTACCAGATGTAATACCGGCACTCCGGGCATTCCATATACAGGTCGTCCTCATAATCGTCGAGCCACCAGCCCGAACGGCATGACGGGCATTCGAATTCATACCCCGTTACCTTAACAAACTCAAGGCATTCCCAGCACTCGACATAGAAGAACGGGTCGTATACGTCATTATAACAGTTCGGGCACTGTCCCCAGTATACGGGTTCGGGCCGTTCCGTTCCCGTCGCAAAGACCTCATCTTCGGGCGGCATATACGGTTTCCCGTAAAATACGCTGTAGAGATGATTCCAGACGTCCGACGTGACCCATCTGGTCCACGGATCCGAAAACTGGCCGTTTCCCATATAGCTTGTCACAGTGCCAAGCAATTGCCTTCCGTTGGCCCAGTACGGGCGCTGCTCCTCATAAACAACAGATCCGGGTCCGACAAGGCCCATGCTCTGGCCGCCGATCACATTCGGATTATCAGCGGTGACCTGAGTGTACGTCCAGATAATATGCCCGGACGTCCCGTACGGCGGCATGTTTGTATTAAAGTTCAGGCTCCCGCCGTTGTACTCGTCTCCGATATTATAGCAATGGGCGACTTCGTGGGCAAGCGTTCTTATCAGTTCAGGATTGGCCTCTGATACGATCGACACAGGCATTCCGCAAGTAAATCCGAACAATGTGCCCGACCTGTCACTGGGGTACATATAATCGCTTACAAAGCCGATTATCAGCGTATACTCGTCGTCTCTGGTCTGCAGATGCGTGATCGCCTCCCACACGAGGTATTGCCCCTCATCCGTGTGAAGGTCGTAGCGGCTGCCGGAAAGATCGACTTCCGGATGGAGTACGTATTCTATGTTCCCCCTCGCTATCGGATACGTCGATATCAGCACCTCCGCGGCTTCGCGCCAAAGTCCCACGCAGCTTTCAACATTGCCGCTAAAATATCCGCGGATAGGGACGGCGAGGATCTTGTAATCAGTTATGGACTCCGTGAAGTTCGCCGTCCTGGCGGCCCATCCGCCGTCGGTCTCGAAAGTGAATGTGTACGCTCCCGCCGCCCAGTAGTCGACGTCCGCCATGTCCCTCGGCTGGAACAGCAGCGTGTATTCGTCGGGCATCCCTGCGGGCGAGAGCTGCGCTATCACTTCGCCGTCCCTTTCGATCGTAAGCGCCGCAAGCCTGCTCATATCGAAAGGCGTATCGAATGTGACGAATATCGCAGTATCTTTGCCTGATACGAAGGTCTGCATCAGATAAAACTCGCCGGTGTCGACGTCAAAGCCGTAGCTGAGGCACTGGTTGATCTCGATCATATTTACGTCCGGGGCTTCGCTTATGAAGCCGACTTCGCCGGGTTCAAACGGGAGGTGCCTCTCCGGCCTCGGCACGAGCTCCGTGTAGTCGATGAAGGTCTCCTCAATGTCATCGCCGCTCCCGGACCACTGCCCCGTCGATATCTGGTCGTTCGGCTCGACTGTGACGTCGAAGCGCAGGTCGTCCACCGGCGGCGTTTGTTTGCACGCCGTCGCCGCGAATATTGCGCTCAACGCCAACGCCAGCGCCAGTATCTTTATAAGGTTTCGCATGTTTCTCTTTTTCATTGTCTGATCCTCCTTGTTCGGCTGCTGCTCGGGCAGCGCTTGTTTTCAGCTTTTATAGAAGGATTCTATCAGAAATCCCGCAAATTGTAAGGGGTAATTTTTTCACCAATATGACCCGGCAATAAGCAAAGGGGGTAATTTCCACAAAAACTACCCCCCGCTCACACTCTAAGCAGTCATTTTACACTCTACACTTTACATTCTACACTCTACACTCTACATTCTTCACTCATCACGCGTTATCATATCCGTCAAGCGCGGCCGCAAGGCATGACGCTATGCCGTCGACGCCGTTTGTCATGAGCGAAATGAGCACAGCGCCGCGAACCTCGTCCCTCGTAGCGCCGGCTTTTTTAGCGTATCCCGCGTGCGCGGCTACCGATCCTGTCTGGTTTGCGGAGGCCTTGATGCCTATGTAGACAAGCTGGAATGTTTTCTCGTCCAGGCCGCCGTTGTTCTTGATGTTGTCTGCAAGCCCGAAAAACGCTTTGTGCAGTTCGGGCGTCTCCTCCGCCAGCAATTCGATAAAGCTTTTCTCTTTCATGTCGGTCTCTCCTTTCGTATTTAGCCGGGTTACGGCAACACAGCCATTATACAACACCGCGTTTGATAATACAATTAACTTTGTTAGTTTCTGTTCAGAGGCTGGTTCGTTGTGTAACTGTTCAGGGGGCGCCGTGGCTGTACTCTGAACAGTTACTGCAGAGCTGCGTGGCATGGTTTTTGTTGTTTCGGTCAGTACCGGCCTTTTCACCGGTATTCCCTCAACAAAAAAACCATACCGCGCAGCCCCTGATGGGCAGAAAGTGAACAGTTACTTAACTTTTATCATTGACTAAATGTGAAAAATAATGTAAAATCTCTGTAATTTCAGTGTATTTTTCAACGCTTTGAGGTATAATGGTTTATTCCCGCCGCGTTCCGCATAAACGCGTTCCTCAATTCATAAACCCCGGGGGATACAGAATGTCAAGTGCTCCGCCGTCCAGTGAACTTCCGGCCTATCTTTTTCATCAAGGCACAAACTACCGCTCATATGAGTTTTTAGGCTGCCACTTTAACTCAAAGACCGGCGCAGCCTCTTTCCGGACATGGGCGCCGGGGGCGAAGGCCGTTCATCTCGCGGGCGATTTCAACAACTGGGACTTAAACGCCACGCAGATGCGGCGCATCTCAAACGGCGGCGTCTGGGAAGTCGAACTCAATGACGTTTGGCCGGAGCAGCGGTATAAATACGTTATTACGTCGGGCCGCGACCACAGATTCCTTAAAGCGGACCCGTATGCTTTTTTCTCTGAGACGGAAAGCAAGACGGCTTCCATCGTCTACGACCTTGACGGCTATAAATGGGGCGACTCCAAGTGGCGCAAGGCTATGAGTCAAGTGACCCGCTATGAGAGTCCTATGAACATATACGAAGTACACCTCGGTTCCTGGATGCGCGCCCCCGACGGGAGCCCTTTCGGCTACGTCGAAATCGCCGAACGGCTGATCGCGTATGTGAAGGAGATGAACTACACCCACATCGAGTTGATGCCCGTTATGGAGCATCCTTTCGGAGGTTCATGGGGGTATCAGATATGCGGTTATTACGCGCCTACGTCCAGGTACGGCGCCCCGCGCGACTTTATGAGATTCGTCGACCTGTTCCATCAGGCGGGGATCGGCGTCATCCTCGACTGGGTCCCTTCGCATTTCCCGAAGGACGAGCACGGGCTGATCGAGTTCGACGGCGGCCCGCTGTACGAGTGCCACGGCGTTGACCGCATAGAGAACTGGGAATGGGGTACGCGCTGTTTTGACTATGGCCGGACGGAAGTTCAGTCTTTTCTCGTCTCCAACGCGATATTCTGGCTGGAAAAGTACCACGCGGACGGCTTGAGGGTCGACGCGGTCAGTTCGATGCTGTATCTTGACTACGGCAGGGCTTCGGGCCAATGGACGCCAAACACGAACGGCGGCAACGAAAATCTTGACGCCATAGCGTTTTTAAGAAAACTCAACGCTGCCGTTTTCGAGGCGTTTCCCAATGTGATGATGATCGCGGAGGAGTCTACAGCCTGGCCGCTTGTGTCAAAACCCGCCCACGACGGCGGCCTGGGTTTCAACTTCAAGTGGAACATGGGCTGGATGAACGACATGCTGGAGTATGTCAAGGTCGACCCTGTCTACAGAAGCGGCATGCACAACAAGATCACTTTCTCATTTTTGTACGCGTTCAGCGAGAATTTCATCCTTCCGCTCTCCCACGACGAAGTAGTTCACGGAAAATTGTCGCTGCTGAATAAAATGCCGGGCGAATACGAGATGAAATTCGCCGGCCTGCGCGTCTTTCTCGGGTATATGATGACGCATCCGGGCAAAAAGCTCACTTTCATGGGCGCGGAATTCGGTCAGTTCCGGGAGTGGGACACCGACTCCGGGCTGGACTGGCTTTTACTTGACTATCCGATGCACAGCAACCTGAAGAGGTTCGTCCGGGAGCTTGGGGCGTTTTATCTCGAGACCCCGCAACTATGGGAGATCGACTACTCGTGGGAAGGCTTCAGGTGGATCAGCGATAACGACCGCGACCAGAACATAATAGCTTTCACGCGCACGGGAAAAAACAAAGAGAGCATAGTCGTGCTGATAAACTTCGCCCCTGTAACGAGGCTCGACTATCGTATAGGCGTTCCTGAAAAAGGAGTATATTCAGAGGTTTTCAACTCCGACCTCCCGGAATACGGCGGCTGGGGGAACACAAACGGGGAGATCGAGTCGGAGGATATTCCGCTCCACGGCTTCAGGCAGAGCATCCGTCTGACAGCGCCGCCGCTCGCGACGATATGCCTGAAGTTGAGTGTAGAATGTAAAACGTAGAATGTAAAATGTAAAATGAAAATTGGGACGCGGGGTTTGCGATACTAATTGGGACGCGGGGTTGACGATACTACTTAGGACGCGGGGTTTGCGATACTACTTAGGACGCGGGGTTTCGATACTACGCCACTCAATACTCACCGCGTTCCGCGAAACGCGTTTCTCAATACACATTAGGGGAAAAAACGTATGGTAATTACAGAGCATAAAGAATGCATCGCGATGCTGCTCGCCGGGGGCAGGGGCGCCCGCCTGAGATCGCTAACGGAGCAAATAGCGAAACCCGCCGTCACATTCGGCGGAAAATACCGGATCATCGACTTCCCGCTGACAAACTGCGTGCGCTCGGGGATCGACACTGTAGGAGTCATGACACAGTACCAGCCGTTGCTGCTGCACGATTACATAGGCAAAGGCCAGCACTGGGACCTCGACCTGCTGCTTGGCGGCGTGTCGATACTGCCGCCCCACAGCAAGCCCGGGAGCACCGCCTGGTACAGCGGTACGGCCAACGCGGTCTACCAGAACCAGGATTTCATCGAAACGTTCACCCCGGAATACCTGCTTGTCCTGGCGGGCGACCATGTTTATAAGATGGACTACTCGACTATGCTGCAGTATCACAAGGACGTCGGCGCCGACTGCACGATAGCGGTCATAGAAGTCCCGCTCAAAGACGCCAGCCGGTTCGGCATAATGAACACCGACGCGGACGACGCAATCGTGGAGTTTGAAGAAAAACCGAAAGAGCCGAAGAGTAATCTCGCCTCGATGGGTATCTACATTTTCAACTGGAACGTTTTAAAGAATTTCCTCTACGAGGACGAAAAGGACCCTGAATCGTCCCATGATTTCGGGAAAGACGTCATTCCAAGCATGTTGAGCCACGGCAAGCGGATGTACGCCTACCATTTTGACGGGTACTGGAAGGACGTCGGGACGGAAGAGAGCCTGTGGCAGGCCAACATGGACCTTCTTGACGACCTGCATCTCGGGTTTGAAGACTGGCTGATCATGTCAAGGGCGACCGGCCGCCCTCCGCACTACATCGCGCCCAACGGCAGCATCAGGAACACTCTGATAACCGAGGGGTGCGAGATATACGGCAGCGTGGAAAACAGTATATTGTCTGCCGGCGTTGTGGTCGAGGAAGGCGCCGTCGTAAAAGACTGCGTGATCATGGAAAACGCGCGGATACAGAAAAACGCGACAGTCAACTACGCGATACTTGACGAGGGCGCCGTGGTCAGCGAGGGCACGGCAGCCGGGCAGGCGCTGAGCGATGGCGGCAGTTTGACCGTTTACGCGCGCGGCAGCGTTATATAGAAGTTTGATTCCCGCGCCGCGCGAACGCGGCGCTTGAAAGGAATGGTCACAAGAATGAATACCGGTTTGTGTCTATCAGACCCGCACCCCGACCGGGCAGGCGACGGCAGCAGGTCAAGAACGCTCTCGGCGGCGCGATTCGCGGGCAGGTACAGGCTTGCGGACTTCATGCTGTCGAATATGGTCAACTCGGACATATACAGTATCGGCATGATCCTCAACAGCCACTATCAGTCGCTTATCAGCCATATCGGCATGGGAAAGGAATGGGATCTTGCGCGCAAGACCGGCGGCGTTACGTTTTTCCCGCCGTATCTGGCCGACGAGCGCCAGAGCGTCAACAGCGAACTTGACGGCCCGCTGCAAAGGGCGGTTGAGTTCCTGTCCGAGACGAACGCGGAGTACGTCGTCCTCGCCGACAGCAGCGTGGTCTATAACATGGACTACCGGACCGCCATCGAGGCCCACAGAAAAAGCGGCGCGGATATCACGGCGATCTATACGAAAAAGCACATCACCCCCGCCGAGCGCGACAACGCGGTCATATTTGACATAGCTGAGGACGGCCGGGTACGCGGCGTCGAGCGCGCGCCGTACGCGGACGACGAAGTGAACGTGTCGCTGGGGGCGTATATCATGCGCAAGAAGTTTTTCATCCAGCTCACGGCGGGCGAAAGAAACTGCGGAACTCTGCGGTTCTCCCGCGCGCTGGTCTCCGGGGCGCTGGAGCGCCTGGACGTCATGGCATACGAGTTCAAGGGCTACTCGGCGCAGATATGCTCCATCGAAACATTTTTCCACTATAATATGGAAATGCTGGACGTCGACAAGAGAAACGCGCTGTTTGAATGCGACGGCAGGCGCATCTTCACTAACAGGAGAGATTCGCTTCCGACAAAATACGGCAAACTCGCTTCTATCAAAAACTCAATAATCTCGGACGGCTGCCGGATCGACGGCAGCGTGGAGAACTGCGTGCTCAGCAGGAACGTCAGGATAGCTGAAGGCGCGGCAGTCAAGAATTGTATACTGCAGGAAAGCACGGTGATAGAAAAAGACGCCGAGCTTGACTGGCTCATAACAGACCGCGAGGTCATTGTCTCTAAAAACCGCAGTATGATGGGCATAAGCACGTACCCTGTATTTATAGAAAGATCCAGAATCGTATAAAATAAAGGTTACTGTTCAGAGGCTGGCTCGTTTGCAGAGCTGCGTGGCATGGTTTTTGTTGTTCGCGAACCTTTGGTTCGCTGGTCAGCTACCGGCCTTTTCACCGGTATTCCCTCAACA
>Ga0082212_10006201_pt1 | contig 16128 bp, 15 predicted proteins | sample TergutNt197P3_FD_71548 | JGI IMG/M metagenome (GOLD analysis project Ga0082212, IMG submission 71548) | Neocapritermes taracua P3 segment gut microbial communities from Petit-Saut dam, French Guiana - Nt197 P3 | ecosystem: Host-associated > Arthropoda: Insects > Digestive system > Gut ... | reverse complement strand
CTTTTGTGTTTGGGTGGGGCGGGGTGAAACCCCCCCTTTTTGTTGGGGGGGGTCTTTCCCCCGCGCCCCTACAATTTCGGTTGTCGTCGCAATCACGCGACAAAAAACCACGCATTAATATGCGCGGCGATTCGTTCAATACAGGTAATATCACATGAACATACTTACATGTGTGTGTGTGTGTGTGTGTGTGTGTGTGTGTAGAGTTCTGCGGGTTGCAGCGGGTTGTCTCATAATATAGGTATTATATCATAATTCACAATCCGATGAAAATAAAAAAAGGCGCAAGATATTGCGCCCCTACTAACTTGCTCCACCGGGTTTTATTTCTTCACATCATATTGGGCTATGCCGACGGTGACGCCGCCCGGAATTGTGTAAACGCCGAATTTCATTCCTTCGGCCACCTGGCCCACCAGATGCGCGACCGCACCGTATTCAACCATCGCTTCGTGGGATTTGTCATAATCCTTTACGGTCAGGTATATCATGGAACCCGGCGCCACTTGCGTGCCGTCCTGCATTGTGGGCAGACCCATGACGCCGCCGAACGCCCAGAACTGTCCGCGCGCCTTTACGGCGTTATATATACTGCCGTCGTTCATCTTGATGGTGTCCGAAACCTTTATGCCCAGCGTTTTGTCCAGAAAATGCAGCGTCATGGCCGGATTATCGGAATACATTTCCGCCCAAGACATTGCCCCCTGATTCTTCATCGGGTTCGCGCGCATAAATACCCATGCGCCGAAAACAACGATTAGCAATAAAACAAAAGTGCTGATTTTATAAAACATTTTTAATCCTTTTTTTATTATCAGAAACAAAAACTATATGATTTTTGTTCGTTAGGCCAGCTTGGTGGTGGTGGGTGACCCGACGTGTATAATAATACACGAGGGTCGCACAACGCCGCCAATGTGGTTTCGGACGGGAAAATTAATTCAGCGGGGCGCCCCAGTTTTGCTGGATAGTCCTTTCGGCATCCATCGGCGATACAAGCACCTGCGGCGTCAGTATCACGACAAGCACATCGCGCGTCGCGGATGTTTCGCGGGAACCGCCCAATGCCATAAAATCCGCCTTGCCCAGACCGGTCCGCGTGTCGTTGTTCGCCTGGCGTTCGAATCCGGACAGGACCAGCATTTGGCCCGATTCCATAATCACTTCCTGCATGAACGAACGTTCTTCGACTTCGGGCAACTGCAGCTGTATGTCGCCGATGTTCGTCTGGCGCATGGCCAGCAGTTCGCGCACCGACATTCTGAACAACAACAGCACCCGACCGTTTTCAAGAACATTCGGCAAAAGCTGCATTGAAAATCCGGTTTCCAAATCCGCCTGGTCCACGGATGTCGATTCCACGGTCGTAAAGTTCCGCGATTCGATTCTGCGGACGTATCCCGTCGAACGCATGTTGGTCACCGGCGCGATGCGGTTGTTGCGCGTGGTCACGCCGACGTTCGTCACCAATGAAATCTTGCCCTGTTTTGCCAAAGCCTGTATCAGCGCGTTGGAACCCGCAATCGGCGACAGCGACCCGCCCTGTATCTGTTCCGGCGAATAAGTGTCGGGCAGTCCCGTGGCGGCGCCCGCGACGGCGTTCGACAATACCGCGATATTCATCCCCGACGACGCGGCCTGGGTCGCGGCGGAAAGATTATTGCTGGGGTTCGCGACGATGTTAAGGCCGGATGTGGAATTGATTGCCGCGCCCAGGTTCAGGCCGAAAGCCGAATCGTTCGAAATCGAAACCTGCAAAACCTTTACGTCTATGGTCACAAGTTGCGAAAGTCGTCTGTTCTGTCTGTCGATATAGTCTGCAACCCTGGCCTGGACCGACGGCGGCGCCGTTACGGTTATTGTTCCCAGGCTGCGCGATATTGTGAACGACGCGCTTTTGTCCTTTTCGCCGCCCATCATTCCGGCTATGGCTTTGTCCACTTCTTCCCATTCGCGCATATTGGATTCCAGCGCGACCATGTTTCCGTCGTCCGTCTGGATTTTGGAATGAAAGCTGACGTCGGTGCCCAGCGCATATAAAGAATATGTTTTTGTTTCCGTTTCATAGAAAACTATCGCGTTCTTGTCGTAATACCACAGCAAATCCAAATCGGTCGCCGTCTGGGACAAAAGTCCGGACAGACTGCCCGTATACGCTATGTTCAAAGTTTTTTTCAATTTTTCGGCATTTATCTGGCTGTCGATTTTAACGGGTATGCCGGTTGCGGAAAATATGGTGTTGGCCAAGACTTGCAGCGATACCGGTTCGTTAAGAAGTATCGTTACGCCCGTATCGGATTCCAAATCTTTGGGCAGCTTGTTACGATGTTCCAGAACGAAAGACTGGCTGCCCAGCCAGACCGATTCGGACACCGCGATTGTGTCGTTGGATACTTTCGCGGTCGGCTGTTTCGCCATTTGGAACGCGTCGTATGCGTTTATGAAATCATGGTCGACGGTCGCCGCAACCTGCTGCGATTCTTTTTTGGCGCAGGCGCCAATCAAAAGCACAGAGCATAAAGCATAAAGCAAATATACTTTTTTATTCATTCTCATTTTTACTCTCCCCCCGAGGTGGATATCACGACAACGCGGTTTCCTTTGTAAAATTTCGCATAAGGCGTCGGGTTGGCGCGCGAAAAATTGCGGACCAGCGCGCTGGACACGTCCAGAAACCTGCCCTTGAACACGGCGGACGCCTGGACCGGATATTCGCGGGACGTCGTCCAGACCAGATCCCAGCCTTCGCGGTCGCACCAGTCTTGCAGAACGTCGCGCAAGTTTTGACCGCTGGCCACAACCCATGACTTTACATGATCGGATTCTCCGGGACCCGCCGCCCCTTCTTCGTAATCGACGTCGATTTCTGTTTCGGATTCCGCAGGCATGGCCTGTTGCCTGATTATTCCCTGTTGGACGTTCGCCCTTTGCCGGCCGGATTTCGACATAACCAGAACCGGTCCGCCGTCGTCCTCTATCATTTCGGCATGCATCAGCGGCATTTCCGCGCGGTCTTCCCAGATATTGAACCCGTGCGGCGCCGGGCGTTTATGCGTCATGTTCGCGCCGCCGGAAAACCCCTGGTCGAAATCGCTGGGCGCGCCCAGGTTTATGTTGTTTTCAACGACCAGGTCGTTGCCTATTTTTGAAACTATGCGGACATTTTCGTTTGCGTCCCGTTCGCCTGCGGGCATAATCCGGACGTCCGCGTCGGAACCCGGCGCGGGCCATACGGACGGTCCCTGCATTTCATTGTTCATCGGCATGGGCGCGGCCATGCAATATCCCATGCATGTCGCGAACAAAGCGAAAATAAATATGTGTCGGAACATTTACAAACCTTTCCTTTTGTATATATTTGATTAATTATAACGATTAAGCCGGACCTGCGCAAGGGGTAAAATAGAGCATAGAGCATAGATAATAGAGAATAGATTTTGTAAAAATCTATGTTATACTATCCTTGTAAAAAAAGGATTCTACCATGCAAACCATTATATTGTTATTGTCCGTTGTTATCGTTCTGGTATGCGGAATTTTATATTTGTCGTGGACCGGCGTCCGGAAAACCAAGAATATGGAAAAACTGCTGGCGCGGCAGACCGGTCTTTTGGCCAAGATGCAGGAAAATTTCCGCGGCCGGAATTCAATCGACGCCATCGCCCAGAACGCGGAAATAATATACCAGGATTTGTTACAGCATATATCGCCCGTCGCGCGCGCCGCGGGGACCAGCCTTCGCGAATCGGAACAGCACCAGCTTTGGCGCACTCTTGGCGGAATTATCGACGAATATTCGAAAAACCCGTATGTTCTGGAAACCCTGCGCAAACTGATTAAACTGGACAGCGATATAGCGCGCGGCGCGGACGCGTTTCTTGCGCGGTCTGAAAAACTGCTGCGCCATCTGGCGGCAAGCGATCCGGACGGACTGCTGGCGTCCACGTTTGCGGACGGACTGCTGGGCCAGACGATGACATTGCTTTCCCAGGCGAAACAGCTGGCGCAAAATTGATTTATGATTTAGGATTTCCGATTTAGAATTTATCAACAGTCAAATCAGAAATCAAAAATCAGAAATCAGAAATCGAAATGTTAACCGAACAAACCATCATCTCCATATCCCAAAAACGGCAAGAACCGGCGTGGCTTCTTGACTTTCGGCTTTCCGCTTTCGACGCCTGGAAAAAAATGACGGAACCGCATTGGGCGGAAATAGATTACGAACCGCTGGGTTTTGACACCATGGATTATTACAAGGAATCTGCGGCCGTCGATAATTCCGACCTTAAATCCGTATATGAAAAAATGGGTCTGCCGGAAATCGAACAGCGCGCACTGATGGGCATGGCGACGGACGTCGTCGTCGACAGCCGCAGCGTGCACACCAGTTATTCCGCAGAACTGGAACGGCTGGGCATAATATTTCTGCCCTTTTCCGAAGCGGTCGAAAAACATCCCGATTTGATAAAAAAATATCTGGGCGCGGTCGTGCCGAAAACGGATAATTTTTTCGCATGCCTTAACGCCGCGGTATTTTCCGACGGAACTTTCGTATACGTTCCGCCGAACACAAAATGCCCAATAGATTTGGCGTCGTATTTCAGAATAGAAACCGCAAAGATAGGACAGTTTGAACGAACGCTTATCATCGCGGATACGGGCGCGGAATTATCATATCTGGAAGGGTGCAGCGCGCCGCGCCGCCCCAATCACCAGCTGCATTCCGGCGTTGTCGAAGTAATAGTCATGGACGGCGCGACCGTAAAATACGCAACCGTCCAGAATTGGTACGCGGGCGAATTTACGGGAAAGCAAACCGGCGGAATTTATAATTTCGTAACAAAACGCGGGCGCGTCGACAAAGATGCGAAACTGTTCTGGACCCAGGTTGAAATCGGTTCCGCATTGACATGGAAATATCCGTCGTCGGTTTTGGCGGGCAACGGCGCCGCGTCCGATTTTTATTCTTTGTCGATAACGCGCGGCGGACAGATGGCGGACACCGGGACAAAGATGATTCACGTCGGGGACAACTCCGTATCCAACATAGTTTCGTACGGCGTCGCCTTGGAGCATTCGCGCCAGACTTTCCGTTCGCTGGTATCATTCGCGCCGAAAACGCGCGGCGCCAAAAACGCGTCCAAATGCGATTCGAAAATCATTGGACGAACAGCCGTCATAAACACATATCCGACAATAGTCCATAACAACGGAGAAAACGACCAAAGCCACGAAGCGCGGACGGGCGCCGTCCCCGCGGACGCTTTGCAATATTTGGCCGCCGCCGGAATTCCCGAAGACGTGGCGACCGCTTTGATTATTGCGGGCGTGGCCGCACCGGTGCTGTCGCGGCTGCCCATGGAATTTCTGGTGGAATCGAAACAGCTGATACAAATGGCGCTGGCAAACAAAGGTTAGAAAAAATGAACATTCTTGAAATAAAAAATCTATCCGTGTCTTTGGACGGGAAACCGTTGCTGAAAGACATAAACATGAATGTTGCGGCGGGCGGGCGGCATTTGCTTCGCGGGGCGAACGGCAGCGGCAAGACCAGCCTGGTTATGGCGATATCGGGCAATCCGGATTATAAAACAGACGGCGGCAAAATTATATTCGACGGCGCCGACATCACCGCCCTGCCCGCCGAGATGCGCGCGCGCACGGGCATTTTCACGGGCGCACAGAATGTTCCGGAAATTCCGGGGCTGTCGGTCGCCAGTTTTCTGAAACATTCGTTTTTATCGCATAATCCGAAATTGGCGGCGGGCGAATTTTTGGAAAGGCTTATCCAGGCGCGGACAAAACTGGACATTCCGGAATCGTGGCTGGGCCGGTCCGTCAATGTCGGGTTTTCCGGGGGCGAGAAAAAGCGTTTGATGTTTCTGCATCTTTTGCTTTTGCGGCCGCGTCTGGCGATATTGGACGAACCCGATTCCGGCGCCGATGCGGACGCCCAGAAACTGTTCGCGAAAATTATAACGGAATTGAACAAAAATGGGACGACATTCCTGGTTGTTTCGCACCAGGAAAAGTTTATGGATATGATTGGCAATACCGGTATTACGACTTTGTCAGACGGGAAAATTGTGGTATAATGAATCCAGCAATAAAAAAAGGATAAGACATGCCTATGAAAAAAATTATGAAAAAGAATACGGATAACGGAAAACCATCCTTCGCCAATAGCACTTCGCCAAGGCTTCGTGCCACAGGGGCTTCGGGTGGCGGGCGGATAACGGGTAACGGGTTGTCGCAATGGCTTTTCAAATGGCCGGCAAAGTTCGCGCTTATCTCATTCGGCCTGTTGGCGGCCAGTCTTGCGCTTGTCGTGCTTTCTGCATTTACGAAAAGCCCGGAACTGGTCGAAATCGTCATGTACGCATCGCTGGCGGCAAGTTTTGTTCTGTCCGTGCGGTGGGCGATAAAAAAATCCGGCGACGCGCTGTTTTCCCGCCGCGATTTGCTTTCCGTCACGCTGTCTTTCGCAATAATCACCAGTCTGATTACCGCATTGGCCCTGTTGGCCGTGCTGTTGGTCAGCATGAATACAATCGTCGCGTACCAGTATATGTTGATGGCCGTATCGCCCTTTTTGTATCTTTTGTGCGCGGCGCTGGGGGTTTTGTTCGGGCTGTACGTCTTCGGATTGATAGTTTTCAAATTCATAGCGATTTATAAATATGCAAAGGCGAACGGCGCGCCGAAATGGAAAATCTTACTCTCCATTCCCGCCGGTATTGCGTTTTTGGGCTGGCCCGCGTTTATTGCGGAATCCGCCAAGAAAACCGAACCCGCGATTTCCAACCGCGCGCGCTGGCTGGACCGGTTGATAGACTTTGTGACTTCGAAACCGATGTACGGCGCGGCCGCGCTGGTCATTATCGCGGTTTTGGACGGATTCACAGACATGGCGGCGACGGCGGGCACGCTGGTCGCGTTTATAACGCTTTTCGTGTTCGTCAAAGTTTACGGCCTGAAAAAACTGACCGCGCAGATGCCGGGCCTGTTTTCCACCGCGGCTGTTGTTTTGAACATAGCCGGCATAATCGCAATGCTTGCGCTGGGATACGCGAAAACCGAGCCTCATACAATCACTCTTGAAGATTTGGCCGGACAATTCGAACAAGTTGAAATAGTGGACAACGATTAAATGAAAAGCATAATAATAGTTATCGGCGCGACATTCCTTCTTTATGTCGGCCGGGCGATATTCGTACCTTTTCTGGTCGCGGTGTTCGTTTGGTATTTATTGAATTCAATCGCCGCGTATTACAGAAAAGTCATGCCGCTTTATAAGGTTCAGGCCGCAAAAAACAAACAATTGGAAATGCCCGACCGCGCCTTGAAATCCGCGTTCGACGCGCTGGCGTTTTTCATGTCGCTGGCAACTTTCGGCGGACTTGCATACGCGTTTACAACACAGATACGGCCGGCGTTCGCAGGATTAATCGCGCGCATGCCGGAAATACAGGAACGACTGTTGACTTTCCGCGATTACGTATACGGCCAGACCGGATTTTCGTTCGACGAATCCATGCTGCCCGACACCGGCGCCATGCTGTCCAGTATCGGCACATCCGTCACGCAGTTTTCGGCCGCCATGGGCCTGGTTTTGGTTTACATATTTTTTATTTATATAGAACAAAGCACTTTTTCAAAAAAATTCTCCGCTCTGTTTCCGCAAAGGCAGCAGTTTACGAAAATGAAATACATCATGAAGTCGATCGACGGCAACATGAAAAAATACATGTTTATGAAAACATTAACGTCGTTTTTGACCGCCGGCGCGTCGTATGTATTGATGAACGCAATGGGCCTGGAATTCGCAGGCGTCTGGGCGTTTATCATATTCATATTGAATTACATACCGACCGTCGGAACGATTATCGCGGTGACGCTGCCGGTGATTTATTCTCTTGTAACGGCGGCCGACGCGGAATTCACGATTCTGCTGGCCACGGGACTGATAGGATTGCAAGTGCTGATAAGCAACATTCTTGAACCGCGCCTGATGGGAAAGGCGCTGAACCTTTCGACATTGGCGATTATTATAAATTTGGTTTTCTGGGGCATGCTGTGGGGACCGGTCGGAATGTTCTTTTCGGTGCCGTTACTTGTCGCGACATTTATCGCGACGGCCCAATTCGACAGCACGCGGTGGATTGCGGTTCTGCTTTCCGCGAACGGCGAAATCCCGGCAAAGGAAGGGGATTAAAAATCCCGCGTTTTTTATTTAACGTTGCTGGCCGCGTACTTATATGCGGCGTCCAGCCATTGCGGCGTTTCATTCATTTTCAGATTTTCGCCGTCCCAATCCAAACGGTAATATTCGGAATTCGGCATGTTCGTGCGGGGCGGCTCCTGGGCCGCGAATTTTTTCAATATAATCATCGCGACGCCGTTGCTGGTGGATATGCCAATGATTTTTTTATCGCTGTTCTTAATTATATCGTCTATCGCGGCAAGCACGCGACTGCGCAACTGATTGGTGCTTTCGCCACCGGGCGGGGCAAAATCCGGGTCATCCATTTTCTTATCAAAATCTGGAAAATCTATCCTGGGGATGCTGCCTTCTATAATGCCGTTGTTCCTTTCTTTCAACGCATCGTTCTGCATGATTTCCGTATTGTTCGGTTCCGCCACGATTTTTGCCGTTTCAAAGGTCCGGGACAGCGGCGAAGAGTATATGATTTCCAAACCGGTGCCTTGCAAAGTTTTCGATAGTCTTCCCGCCTGGGCGCGGCCATTGTCATTCAAGGGCACGTCCGTCCATCCCATACAGCGGTTTTCTTTGTTCCAGTCAGTCTCGCCATGTCGAAAAATATAAAGCTCTTTTTTCAATCAGAACAACCCTTTCTTCTTTTTCGGCTCGGTACCGCTGAATTCTTCCAAAGCTTTTTTTTGCTTTTCTGAAAGTTTTTTCGGAATTTCCGTCGCGATTTCCAGATACAAATCGCCGCGCCCCGTGCGCGCGGGCATACCCTGTCCGCGCATGCGCAATTGTTCGCCAATCTGCGTGCCGCCCGGAATTTTAACGGACAGTGTTTTGTCGTCTATGCCGTTTATTTCAATTTCGCCGCCCAGCGCAAGCGTCGTAAACGGAACATTCGCGCGCATATATAAATTCGCGCCGTCGCGTTCGAACGTTTTGTCCGGACGAATTCGCACGTCTATGTAAAAGTCGCCGGGCGTACCGCCCAACGGCGCCGCCTCTCCCTGGCCCGCCAGACGCAGGCGCGCGCCGTCCGATGTGCCCGCCGGAATTTTTACCTGTATCTCGCGCTGTTTGTTAATCACGCCCATATCGCATGCGGCGCATTGCTTTTTAATTTTCCGGCCCGCGCCGCGGCATTCGGGACATGGGCTTTCCATCGCGAAAATTCCGCCGCGCGTGCGGATATATCCGGTGCCGCCGCAATTGTCGCATGCGGGCGCAGACCGACCGTCGTCGGTGCCGTGACCGCCGCACTTTTCGCAAACAACGTTTGTCGAGAATTTGATTGTTTCGGTTTTGCCGGTAAAAGCCTCGCGCAAGGTTATCACAACCTGGTGCAACAAGTCCCGGCCGCGGATTTCTGTCGGCCCGCGACGCGACGCACCGCCGCGCCCGCCACCCATTCCGCCGAACCCGGCGCCGCGCAGCATTTCTTCCATCATTTCCGACATATCGAATCCGTCAAATCCGCCGCCGCCAAAATTAAATCCGGCGCCGAACGGATTTCCGCCCATACCGCCCGCGCCCGCCGACGCGCCATTACCCGCACCAAACGCGGCATCGCCGAACCGGTCGTACGCCGCCCTTTTTTGCGGGTCTTTCAATACGTCAAAGGCATTATTGACTTCTTTGAATTTTTCTTCGGCCGCTTTGTCGCCGGCGTTTTTATCCGGATGGTGTTTCAAGACCATACGATGGTACGCTTTTTTAATTTCCGCGTCGGATGCGTTCTTTGCGACGCCCAAAATTTCATAGGGATTTTTCATAGTTGTACTAATATAATAATATCGGCGCAAAAATCAAGCCTTGCACTTTACAAAAATAACGTTTATCATGGGCCAGAGAGAGAAAGGCAACACAAAAAGGCTTTTCTATGAAATACGAATTTAACGGCAAAAAATTCAATTATCCCGAAATTATAATGATTGTGGCGGCAACCGAAGACGGCCTGATTGGCAAAGGCGACGGAATGCCGTGGAAATCGTCTTTCGATTTCAAATGGTTCAAATCGCATACGTCCGGGTTTCCGACAATATTCGGCCGCAAGACGGCAGCGGGTATGCCGGGATTCCCGTTGCAAAACCGGCCGTGCGCGATATTGTCCAATACGATTGAAGAATCTTATCAATTGAGCGCGGGCGGCGCATCGTCCGTGCACAAGGAATTAACCGACGCAATCGCCCATTACGGAAATTTCGACAAAGTCTTTATCGCGGGCGGCAAATCCATATATGAATTTGCATTACAGGAACAAAAACCTTTTGGCACCGAATTGTCTGGAATCGACATGGCGATACGCCAGCCGCTGGTCGATACGGTAATCAGGACCGTATTCCCGGACGGCCATGTGACCGGCGACGTTTATTTTAAGGAATTGGAGTCTATTTTGACGGAACAGTTTTCCATTGAACGGGAACATCTGTACAGACTGTTCGACAAGACATACCAACTTATCGACGATAAATGCCCGAAACGCGAATATCCCGTTTGTCAGAAATGCACGGCCGACTGTCCTTTCACCCTGCCAGAGGAATTTGCCGACGATATTCACAGCCTGAAAAAAACCGATACTCCGTTCCCGTGGATTCGGTTTGAAACATGGCGCCGCAAAGCCAAGTAATGTAGGGGCGCATATGCCCAAACCGTCATTGCCTGCCCAGGTCGTCATTGCGAGAAAGAAAAATCACGGTTGGTAACAACCGTGTTTTTCTGCCGAAGCAATCCAGTTGATTTGTCGCGCCGGCAAAGCCGGCGCACTCTATATACTGGATTGCCGCGTCAGGATTAGCTTTTCGCCGACAGGCGGTTCATACGCTAATCCTTCCTCGCAATGACGAACCGTGGAAAATGCGCCCCTACTGGTTAATATATGACCTCTAAAAAAACTGACTTGAAATTCGGGCAAGTTTCCGTTAACCTGCCCGCCATGGCAACCAACAATAACAATTATTCGGCAAGCGACATCCAGGTCTTGGAGGGTTTAGAGCCCGTTCGTCTGCGCCCCGGCATGTATATCGGCGGCACGGACGAAAAGGCGTGGCACCATCTGCCGATTGAAATCCTGGACAACGCGGTGGACGAAGCCGTGGCGGGGTTCGCCAAAAAAATCACCGTAAACCTGATAGACGCCAAAACCATCGAAATCCATGACGACGGCCGCGGCGTTCCGGTCGACATGCATCCGAAATTCCCGGGCAAATCGGCATTGGAAATTATATTTTCATCTCTGCATTCCGGCGGAAAATTCGACAACAGCGTGTACAAGACTTCCGGCGGGCTGCACGGCGTCGGCGCGGCGGTTGTTAACGCGCTGTCGGCGGAAACGACGGTTACGGTCGCGCGCGACGGGTATTTTTGGACTTTGAAATTTTCACGCGGCCAAACAGTTGGCAAACTTGAAAAGGGCGACGCGACCAAAGAACACGGAACGCGGGTCCGCTTTACGCTGGACGACCAGATATTCGGCGCTGCGGCGGTTTTCAAACCGGTAAAGATTTACCGCATGGCGCGCGCGAAAGCGTTTTTGACAAAGGGCGTCAAAATCGAATGGACGTGCAATCCGGAATTGATTACCGAAGACATGAATCTGCCCGCCGCCGACACATTCTATTATCCGAACGGCGTTGCGGACTTCCTGGACCAGAAAACGCACGACAAACCGCGTTTGCTGTCGAATATTTTCAGCGGGTCTGTGGAATTCCCGGACGATTCGGGTCATGTCGAATGGGCGCTTTCGGTGCTGACCGATGAAAACGGCGCGGCGTCGGACGACGGTTTTCTTAATTCATATTGCAATACCATATCGACAATTGACGGCGGCACGCACGAATCGGGCTTTCGCACCGCCATCACGCGCGGATTGAAAAATTTCGGGGACAAGGTAAACAACAAATCGGCCGCAAATATCACCGCCGAAGATATGTTCGATTCGGCCACGGCGATTGTTTCGGTATTTTACAAATCGCCGCAATTTTTGGGCCAGACAAAGGAAAAGCTGTCCAATCCGGAAATCGCGCGGTATGTTGAAAAAGCCGTTTCGGACCCGTGGGAAATGTTTCTGGCAAGCGACCCGAAAACGGCGACCGCCCTGCTTGATTTTGTGAACAACCTGGCCGCGGCGCGCATAAAGACAAAGCAAGTCAAAGACATCGCGCGCAAAACGCCGACAAAGCGCGCGCGCATGCCCGCGAAATTGGCCGACTGTTCCAAACACGGCGTGGACGGAACCGAATTATTTATTGTAGAGGGCGAATCGGCCGGCGGCACGGCAAAGCAAGCGCGCGACCGCGCGACCCAGGCGATTATGCCCCTTCGCGGCAAAGTCCTGAACGTTATGTCGAACAGCGATGAAAAATTCGGCGCGAACAAAGAATTGAACGAACTTATCGACATTGTCGGCGCGGGCACGGGGCGCGATTTCGACGAATCGAAAATGCGTTATGAAAAAATCATAATCATGACCGACGCGGACGTCGACGGGTCGCATATCGCGTCGCTTTTGATGACGTTCTTTTACCAGGCGATGCCGGGAATGATACACGGGGGGCATTTATACCTTTCTTGTCCGCCTCTTTACAAAGTCACCGCCGGAACCGAATCGATATACGTTGCCAGCGATGAAGAGCTGGACGCGCTGAAAAACGGAAAGTTCAAGGGACGCAAATTGGAAATATCGCGGTTCAAAGGTCTTGGTGAAATGATGCCGAACCAGTTGAAGGAAACGACAATGGACCCGAAATCGCGCCGTCTTATCCGTGTGGAATTGCCGCCAAAAACCGAAGAAGGCGCCGAAGACGCGGAAAAAACGCGCACGCTTGTTTCCGAACTGATGGGCAAAAAACCGGAATTCAGGTTCCGATTTATTACAGAGCATGCGAAATTTGTAAAAGATATTTTCGTTTAAATTCAACCAACCCAACCAAAAGGACAAAAAATGAAGAAACTGGTTATACTTGCGCTTCCAGTCGCGCTGGCCGCTTGCGGCGGCGGGGCGTCTTGGCGGGACAACATCACGCCGGATACGAATTTTAAAATCGAATCCGCTAATGTGAATTTGGAAAGCAAATGTCCCGCGCCCGGCTTTATGACCCAAGGGCAGCTGGCGGATGAATTCACCCGCGGAATCAACAAAACATTCTGCGCGGTGAAAACCTGCGTGGCCAAGGCAGATGAAAATACCGTGACGGTTATCCCGCGCGTTGATTACAAACGGACGATGATGGGCGAAGCCGTATCGTGCAGCGAATCGTTCGCCGGGTCGTCGATGGCGTACGGGTTCGATTTGAAAAAGAACGGCGAAATCTTTTATTCCAGACAGCCGTCCGGCAACTGGAATCCCGACCGCGGCATGTTCGGCAACCTGGGCCGCATCGCGACGCAATTGTCGTTCACCGGCGGGGTGGAAAATGAAAAATCCGACGTGACGGAACATCTTGCGCCGGGCCTTGGAAAACAAATCGCCAAAGATTTGGGCAAATAAAAATCCCGGGTTATCCCGGGATTTTTTTATTTGCTTTCCCCTCTGGCCTGGGTGATAATCGCCCTCCATTCGCCGCCTATTCCGAAATGCATCTTGTTGATTTTCGTTTCGGAACCGCAATTTTTCCTGTCGCGGACCATATCTCCGTCGATACAAAACTGGATGCGGACGGACGGATATTCCTTGCATTCGTCGTGGAGATAACCGTGGCTTACTATTATCTGCGCGCCATATTTTTGTTCTAAATCCTTTTCGGTTTTTTCGAACAGTTCCTCGATTTTGCAATCTTTCAGACTGTCGCCCACATTCAATTGTTTCTGGGAATTTTCGCACGCGCCGCATTCGTTGCACGACAATTTATCCGACACCGTTCTTGTGCTGCCGATATGCACCGTAAGCGAAACGCCTTGGAATATTTTATCTGACATTGTTTTATCCTTTTTGTTTACAGGCGCAATACTATACTAAATATTACTGTTGTCAAATTATTTATTGCGCGGCGCACAGGCATTTTTATGATAAAATGACACAAAGGATTTTATATGAACTACAAAGATTTCGGACTGGTCAATACAAGGCAGATGCTTTCGGGCGCGCTTTCCGGCGGATACGCGGTGCCGGGATACAATTTCAACAATCTGGAACAGTTGCAGGCAATTATCCAGGCATGCATCGAAACGCGCAGCCCGGTGATTTTGCAAGTATCCGCTGGCGCCCGAAAATACGTCGGCGTGGAAATACTGACGCGCATGGTCCAGGGGGCCATAAAAAATTTCGCGCCGCCGGTCGCCCTGCACCTGGACCACGGCGCCACATTTGAAATCTGCCGGGATTGCATCGATATGGGATTTTCATCCGTTATGATTGATGCAAGCGACAAGCCGTTCGACGAAAACGTCGAATTGTCGCAGCGCGTCGCGGAATATGCGCACAAACATGACGTATCCGTCGAAGCGGAACTGGGGGCGCTGGCCGGAATAGAAGACGACAAAATCGGGCATGAAAACCATTACACGAATCCGCACGACGTAAAGCGGTTCGTCGAATTGACCGGGGTCGATTCGTTGGCCGTGTCAATAGGCACCAGTCATGGCGTTTATAAAATGCGTAACCCGGACGGAAAACTGCGGTTCGATATTCTGCACGAAATAGCGGACAACCTGCCCGATTTTCCGCTGGTTTTGCACGGCGCGTCGTCGGTGCCTGAAACAATAGTCGCCGAAATAAACAAATACGGCGGGGAAATAAAGGACGCGCACGGAATCCCGGCGGACCAATTGATTAAAGCGCACAGAATGAACATCTGCAAAATTAATGTGGACAGCGACGCGCGGCTGGCGTTCACGGCCGGCGTGCGAAAAATCCTTTCCGAACAGCCGGGCGCGTTCGACCCGCGCGTTTATCTATCCGCCGCGCGCGACATGATGAAAGAGATGTATATCGACAAGAATATAAACGTTATGGGCGCCGCGGATGTTTATTAACGGCCCGTAATCGCGCGCACCACCGCGGCCTTTGCTTCGGCCAGGCTTCCGAAAAATCTTCCGCCCGCGGCGTACGCGTGCCCGCCGCCGTCGAACATTTCCGCTATATGGTTGATGGGTTTTGTCTTTGACCGGAAAGAAAGGCGCACTTCGCCGTCTTTGGCGTCGGTCGCGACCACAATGTATTCGACGGAATCTATACGGCGCAGCATGTCGATGACATTGCCGGCGACGCCGTCCAGATTTTTATAGTCTTTGCGCGAAACGCCGGCAATGGCCAGGTCGCCGTAAAATTCCGCGCCGCACAAAACCTGCGATTCCGACATTACGTGCTTTTTCGTTAATTTATCCATTTCACGCACCAGGTATTCCATATCGGCGCCCAAATCTATCAAGTCCGCGGATGCGCGCAGCGCATGCCCACGGCGCACGAAAGCGAACTGTCCCGTATCGTTTATGATTCCGGCCAAAAGCAGGTTCGCGGCGTCGGCGTCAAATTTCCAATTCAAACCGCGTGCGATATCGAACATGATTTCCGACGTGGCGGCGGCGCTGTCGTCGTCTATGTTCAAATCGCCGAAAGTTTCCGAAAACGGATGGTGGTCTATCTTTATGATGAAATCCGACGCCCCGACAATCTTGTCCTTAAAATCGCCGAATTGGCGCGCGGGATTCGCCAAATCCAGAACGAACAGCAAATCGTAATGAATGGATTCGGGCAGTTTTTCCGCAAACACCGCGTCCATGCGGCCCGGCAGAAAATCCATATATTTCGGCAGATTGCCGTCGTAAATCATAACCGGCTTTTTCCCAAAGTTAAGCTGTATCAGCCGCCCCAGGCCCAGCACGGACCCGAAAGAATCCGGGTCGGGATTTTTATGCCCGACAATGGCGATGGAATCTGCGCCCGCGATTTTCGACGCCAGCAGATTTATTTTTTTTTCGTC
>Ga0082212_10006200_pt1 | contig 16129 bp, 14 predicted proteins | sample TergutNt197P3_FD_71548 | JGI IMG/M metagenome (GOLD analysis project Ga0082212, IMG submission 71548) | Neocapritermes taracua P3 segment gut microbial communities from Petit-Saut dam, French Guiana - Nt197 P3 | ecosystem: Host-associated > Arthropoda: Insects > Digestive system > Gut ... | reverse complement strand
ATTTTTTATAATATAAATTTCAATTCTTTTAAATTAAAATAGAGTGTTTTTCTTATCTTCTATTATTTCTTCTGTAATATCCTCTTCCGACTCTTCTATTATCTCGTCTGTAATATCCTCTTCTGACTCTTCTATTATCTCGTCTGCAATATCCTCTTCCGACTCTTCCATTATCTCGTCTGCAATACCCTCTTCTGACTCTTCTATTATCTCGTCTGCAATACCCTCTTCTACTTTAACTCCTACAGATAGTTTTAACTGACTAATATAATCATCTATTTCGTTTTCGTCAAACTCAAGTAAAATAACTCGTCTAACTTCAATAATAGATTCATAATCCATACCACAATTATTAAGCAAAACCTCAGGAGTTGCATCAAGAAAATCACGAGCCGTTTCTATTTTATTTTCTAATAGTTTTTCTATATTTTCGTCCCCTATTTCTTCAACAAATTCTTTAATATCTATATCTTCTCCACCTTCTTTTAATAAATTAATAGCATAACCCGTTAATTCAGATGCTAATCTAATATTTTGTCCGTTTCTACCAATAGCCATAGATATTTGTTCTTCAGAAACTATTACAGTCGCTGACTTTGTTTCAGTAGAAAACTCTATTGCTTTTATTTTTGCAGGCATAAGGGCTTTTTCTATCATAACATTCGGGTCATCTGACCAATGAATAAGGTCTATATTTTCGTTACCTAACTCCCTTATAATAGAGTTAATTCTAATTCCTTTCAATCCAACACAAGCACCAATTGGGTCTATTCTATCAATACCTGAAGAAAGAGCAATTTTCATTCTTTCACCAGGGTCTCTTGCTATTGACCTTATTTGAACTATTCCATCATTTACTTCAGGAACTTCTAATTCAAAAAGACATCTGACGAAGTTATCACATTTTCTTGATAAAATTATTTCAGGAGCAGTGCCACTATGGTTATTATTTACACTTTTGATAATTGCTTTTATTACTTTACTTTTTCTATAAAGAATATTATCTGATGGTAGTTGGTCTTCTCGCATTAGTTTCATCTCAATTCCATTCTGAACTACTATCATCATATTATGACGCTTTTGAAATATTTCACCGACTATCATTTTGCCTTCTTTACTTTTATATTCTTGGTAAATATTATTACGTTCCACATCGTGTATTTTTTGATTCATTGCTTGAGAAGCATACGATACTAAACGGCGACCAAAACTATCTGCTATATTATCTAATGTTATTTCTTCTATGAAATCATCGCCAATATTTAATGGTTCAGAACTATACATATTTGCCTCTTCTAAACTAATTTCTGTTTCTATATTTTCTACTTCATCTACGACACGCTTTATTAGATAAATCTCTAAATCACCTTTTTTCATATTAACAACGATTTCAAAAATAGAATCATTGCCATATTTTCTTTTAACCATTAACGATAAAGTATCTTCTATAATACCTTGTAGAAGGTCCTCTTCTATTTTTTTAATTTTTGCCATTTCGATAAAAGCCTCTATAACTTGCTTTTTATCAATTTTGTGGACATTTTTACGAATTTTCATAATATTTCATTAATATTTTATAATAAAAAAAGGACAACAGCCCTAACTTTAAAACACAAAAATAACTTTTTTTTTTGAAAAAACAAAATGTTTTTTTTTCGTAAAAAAAACAGAGATTGGAATATAATATACAAATGGCGAATTATTTGAAAAAAATGTAAAAAAGCAACAATATTAACATATTTCATATTTGCATTTTCTACTAAAAAAAACGTATATTTGTATTTTAATTAAAATATAAATATAAATTATATGCTAAATATAATTAAAACAAATTTATTCATATTAGGACTGCTGATAATAAGTATTATTAAAATAAATGCAGCAGAAAAGCCAACATTTTATTCTTTTTTGAGCAATAATTTATCGGCTCGTTCTGCAGGATTAGCAGGAGCAACAGTATCTTTTGAAAATGACATTGCAAGTATTTATTCTAATCCTGCGTTATTAGGATGTTATAACACAAATAATATATATTTAACATTTTTAAAGCATCTGTTAGACATTAATTCGGGTAATGCTATGTATATATTTAATGATACTACTTATGGTAAATTTGCTGCAAGTGTGATATATACAAATTATGGCACGTTTGAGTATTATGATGAAATTGGAAGTCCGTTAGGAGGTTCGTTTTCAGGTGATTTAATAGCATTATCAGGTAGTTATGCAAATAATATAGCAGAAAGATTATATGGTGGCGTAACTATAAAACTTATCTATAATCATATTGAAAAAATGAATGGAATTGCTTTTGCGGTTGATGGCGGACTATTTTATAAATTAGATGACGAGCGAACTAATATTGGCTTTTCTGTATTGAATGCAGGAAGTGAATTAAAAAAAGTTAATAATGAATCATCATATATTCCACTTGATGTAAAGTTAGGATTCAATCATAGGTTGCGAGGTATTCCCTTGAACTTTAATTTTGGTTTTAATCACTTAGGAACAGGTGAAGATAATTTTTTTAAGAGTTTTGGAAATGTTAATTTGGGGGGCGAATTATATATCGGCGAACATATTCAATTAAGGTTAGGTTTCGATAACTATATTAGAAAAAATCTTGCAACAGAGCAAAGCAAAGGACTATCAGGATTATCATTTGGGGCAGGAATTATTACAAAGGTTATTAATGTAGATTATGCTATTTCTATATATTCTACTGATTTATATTTGCATAGATTTGGTATATGTTTTAATTTTTAATTGCACGAAATATAATTAATTATTTTAAAAGTTTTTGAAATATATAGATGTTTAAAAATATTTTAATTAATTTATCTAATTAAAAAATAATAATAAATGACTCTTAACGAACTTAATTTTTTTGTTAAATCTATATCTAAAACTAATAATCAGTTTCTTAATTTTGCTAATATTGTTGCTCTTTTAAGTGTAATTGTTGGTATAATTGCATTGCTGATTTCACTTTCTGTTTTAAATGGATTCGATAATGAATTGCGAAATATTGCTCGTAATTTTACTTCTGACATCCGCATTCAAACTATTAATAATAGCGATTTAGCTGAAATAAATGAAAAGATAATAGCACTTAATCAAATAAAAGATATTAGCAACATCACACCTGTTATACAAACTGAAGCAATAGTTTCTGTCGGTAATTACATTGAGGGTATCTCTTTGCAATCTATCCCAAATAATATAGAAAATTTTTTGTTGAAGGATAAAATTATTGAGGGTGGACTTAATTTTACTAATGCTAATGAAATTATTATCGGACATTATTTAGCAAAAAAATTAAATGTTAAAATAAATGATAAAATACTAATATATGCAGTTAAAGATAAAGAACGAGTTACTTTTTCATCTGCAACATATAATAATTTTATTGTAAAAGGTTTCTATAATACAGGAATGTATCAGTATGACAATAGTGTAGTTTTTATTCCAAACAAAACTCTTCAAACATTTTTAGAAAAACCTGATAATAGTGCTACATATTTAGAAGTATCGTTGCAAAATATAGATAATATTGATGCTATTTGCAAACAAATTGATATCATATTGGGTTATCCAGTTTTTTCAATTCCATATTACGATATAAATTACGCAATCTTTGCTTGGATAGAATTACAAAAGAAACCAATACCATTAGTTCTTGCTATTATCAGCATAGTAGCATCAATGAATATTATAACAATGCTTATTATAACTATAATAGAAAAATCAAATACAATAGGGATATTAAGAACACTGGGGCTAACACGTCAAACTATTATAAAATTATTTGTATATTTATCAATGCGGCTTGCGTTTATTGGAGCATTGATAGGGATATTTTTATCTGTTGGGTTTGTGTTCATACAAAATCGTTTTTCTATTATAAAGTTGGATAGTAAAATATATTTTGTTGATTTATTACCTGTAGAAATAACTTGGCAATACATAGTTATAGTTTGTTTTATAGCATTGTTGTTTTCGTTTATAGCCTCATTAGTTCCATCATTAATAGCAACTCGTATAACCCCAATCAAAACAATAAGATTTAAATAAAAACAGGTTAGTTCAGTAGTATAACATAACTATTATACGTGATTATATACTTCTTTATACCACTTTGGTATAAAGTTTCTTTATTCCTGCTTCAGCCAGTTCGTATCCTCTCCTGTCCACAGGAGATTCGGGACCTACTATCCCGGTTAATTGTTTTAAAATTCTTGCTGCAGTGATGGCTCTGTTATAGTGCTTGACTATCCACTTCTTTAAGCCACAAGCCACTCGTATTTTTGCTTCCATTTTTTTTGTTTTATATTTATGGTTTCTTAATGTTTCTTTATCATATTTAAGTCAATTATATATTTCAATACGTTCATTAAAGCATCACATTCCAAAGAAATCAACAAGAACCAATGGGCTTATTGATTTCTTTGGAATGTTGTTTATTATGATAAATACTTATTTTTAATACTCTTTGTTGTGTTATAAATTATTTTAGTATAAAGAAAGTCGTATATAATTACATAACAATATTACAATTTGGTATAAACAAGTATATAACCCCATAGCTATAATGTAATAAGTTATGGTTCTATCATTGCAACATTAATATATAAAAAAACAAAAAAAATAATTGTTTTTCAAAAAAAAACATTATTTTTGTAATTATAAATATTTAATTATAAGGACAAATAAAATGCGAGATGATACTTCAAAAGTAAAAACTTTTTTATTAGGTGCATTAATTGGTGGTGCAGTTGGCACAATTACTACTTTGCTTTTTGCTCCCAAAAGTGGCAGAGAATTAAGACGTGATATTGTAGATAGCACAACAGATATGTATGATAAAGCATCTGATTTAATCAAAGAAGGCAAACAAAGAACTCAACATATTGTTGATACTGTTAAACGCCAAGCAGATTCTATTCTGAATAAAGCATCTGAATACTATGAAGACGCAAATGAGCAGATAGTAACTTCAACAGAATCTGTACAACAAAGATTTGAAAGTTTAAAAGATGCTGCAAAATCAGGTTCAGATGCATTTAAAACAGAATTAAAAAAATAGGAATAAATAAATTTTATGATTTATTTATGCAAGCCACATAATTAGTTGTTACTTTTTTATAAAAGAAGTGACAATTAATTGTGTGGTTTGTATAGAAATGACAAATATCTTTATTTTTTCATAAATTATTTGTATTTTTGTAATCTTATTTAAAAATAAATAAAAATGTATTTATCTAAATTAGATATAGTAGGATTTAAATCATTTGCCCAAAAAACTAATCTCCGTTTTACTGATGGCATATCTGCGATAGTAGGACCGAATGGTTGTGGTAAGTCAAATATAGTGGATGCTATTCGTTGGGTATTAGGGGAACAAAAAACAACAGTTCTACGTTCTGACGTGATGGAAAATGTAATTTTCAATGGCACAAAAAATCGCAAACCACTTGGTATGGCTGAAGTTGCTTTAACTATTGAAAATAATAAAAATATTTTGCCGAGTGAATATAATGAGGTGGTTATTACGCGTAGGTTGTTTAGAAGTGGTGAAAGTGAATATTTGTTGAATAATACTAAATGCCGATTAAAAGATATTGTTGACTTGTTTATGGATACAGGACTGGGTAGTGATTCTTATTCTGTGATTGAACTAAAAATGGTAGAAGCAATATTGAGCGGTAAGGGGGAAGACAGACGCAGTTTGTTTGAAGAAGCAGCAGGAATTAAAAAATATAAGGTGCAAAGAAAAGAAGCAACAAAAAAATTAAATGATGTTATGGCTGATTTGTTACGGGTTAATGATTTAATTGAAGAGGTAAGAAAAAATGTAAATTCACTCCATCGTCACGCACAAAAAACCCGTAGATATAATGTTCTGAACGAGGAGTTTAGAAGAATAGATACGCAACTATCTTATTATCAATTTCATAATTTTAATCAAGTTGCTACATTGCTAAAAAATGAAATAGAAGTTATAAATACTAATAAAATAAAAATAGATACAGAACTAACAGAAAAAAATATATATATAACAAAAATTAAATCAGACCACCGAGAAGCCGAAACAAATTACAATTCATATATAGAACAAGAACTAAAAATTGCAAATGCAATAGCAAATAATGAAAAAGAAATTGCCGTATCTAATGAAAGAATTTTGCGTGTGGCAGATGATGAAGAACGATTAAATTATGAAATAGAAACCACAACTACTAAATTAGATTCCACTATAGAACGATTAAATAACGCAAATCAAGATATAGAAAAATTAAATATAGATTTTAATAACGTAAACGAAAAATTATCTAATACAAAATCAGAAGTAGAAATAGCAAGAAATAATACAGCATCAGCAAGAGCTGAATTAAATGTAATTTCTCAAAAGTTGCAATCTGTGAACTCAAATATTTCTACTAATATAAGTAATATTAGTAGAAATACAGAAAAAAAAAATATTTTACAAAGCAAAATTTTACAGTTTAATCAAGAAAAAGATGACTTGCAAATCCAAATTAATGACATAGAAAAAGAAATTGCTAATAGAGTTTCACAAGCAACTATATACGAGGAACAATTAGAAGAAAAAGAAAACTATTTGCAAGAACAAAAAGAAAAACAAGAGCAACTGCAAGCAAAATTAGACACCCACAAAGAAGAATTATTAAAATTAAGAGCAAATAAAAATCAAAAAAATGCTTCTTTTGAATTTCTACATAATTTGGTAGATACAAGCGAAACATCTAAATTTTTATATAATAATAAATGGTCGGACAATAGTGAAATATTAATGCTTTCGGAAAGTATTGCGGCAGCAGAAAATATGCAAAAAGCTCTTTCTGTTGTATTTAGCAATTATTCTGATTATTATATTTCTAAAAATGAGACAGAAGCCAATAATGCTATTTCGCTTTTGAAACAAAATAATAAAGGAAAAGCGGGCTTTATTAATTTAGATAGCATACCTGATGTTTCAACTCCGATACATATTGGTGGCGATGGAGTTATTGGATGGTTTAGTGAAGTAATAAGAGTTGAAGATAAATTGCGGAATGCTATTCGCTTGCTTTTTGAAGGTTTAGTAGTAGTTGATAATATGGGTAATTTGTAAAGGGTTACAACGATTTAACGTATGTTTATATTGAAATAAAAGTAACTATATACGATTTTACACCAAATTCTTTATTTCATAAACATTTGTTCCATTTTCATAAACATTATTTAATAAAAATATATTTTTTTGGCAGCAATTTTGTATATTAATATTTAGTTTAATATAGATTGGAATAATGAAATGAATATCACAGAAATTAACACTCCCCAAATCGCTAATTTAACATATAAAAAATTTGTTCCTGACAATATGGAACTCACTAAAAAAAATAATGTTAGCGTTAATAACCAAAACCAAATCGTAGATAAAAACGATATAAAACCACCTTCTAATTGGAAACAAAATATATTATTACAAGGATTAGAATCCTTGTCCAATAAGATACAGGTGAATAATAATAGCACAAGTTATGTATTAGATAAACCTGAAAATGCTCCTATTGAAAAATTTGAAGAAGCAATTTATGAACTAAAATTATTAAATACTGAATTATTTGTTAGCCAAGCATTACAGGCACAGGCAAATATTTCACCAAAAGTTGTATATGAACTGTTGACAGAAGTATAGTTTTTTTAATTTTTTCATAATTGGAACAAACAACAAGTATATAGTATTGTATTTGTATAATAATTTTCAGAAAAGAAAATATTATTTTTGTAAAAAATTATGGACATAAAAAAATATGAAAGTAAATTTTTTCGATTTAACAGAACAATATGAACAAATTAAGGAAGAATTAACTCCTGCAATAAATAAAATTTTTAATACACAAAGATTTATTTTAGGGGATAATGTCTTTCGTTTTGAAGAAGCGTTTGCAAAATATTGTGGAACAAAATATTGCATCGCTATGTCAAGTGGTACAGATGCTTTACTTGCCTCGTTGATGGCATTAGAAATAGGAAGTGGCGATGAAGTAATACTACCTAATTTTACTTTTTTTGCAACTGCAGGAGTTGTATCGCGATTAGATGCGAAGCCCGTGTTTGTTGACGTAGATAAAGAATCATATCTTATTTCAGACGAAGAAATAGCAAAAGCAGTAACTTCTAAAACAAAAGCAATAGTTCCTGTTCATATATTCGGACAATGTGCTGATATTGAAAAAATAAAATTAGTTGCCGGCGACATTCCTATTATAGAAGATTCTGCGCAAGGTGTTGGAGCAGAATATAAAGATGGTTCAAAGGCAGGTAGTTTAGGTTTGATGGGATGTTTTTCTTTTTATCCGACAAAAAATCTGGGCGGTGCGGGTGATAGTGGAGCGATAACAACTAATGATGAAGCACTATATAATAAGTTAATTAAGATGCGAAACCATGGAATGTCACCAAAATATTATCATTCTTTTATAGGTGGCAATTTTAGAATGGATGAACTGCAAGCCGCAGTTCTAAATATCAAACTTAGTTATATAGAAAAATGGAATAATTTAAGACGTATAAATCATAATTTGTATAGAAAATATTTTATAGACCAAGAGTTAGTATCAATAGATAAACAAAATACTTTATCTACAGAAAATAATGTTATATTACCTTATAGAAAATATGCAGAATGTGGAATTATTAATTATCATATATTTCATCAATATTGTGTGCTTGTTAATAAAAGAGATGAATTGAGAAAGTTTCTTCTTGATAATGATATAGAAACAGATATTTATTATCCTGTTCCATTACATAAACAAGAATGTTTTTCATATTTTAATTATAATGATGCTGATTTTCCGAATACAAATTATATTTGTAATAATATACTTGCACTTCCAATTTATCCTGAATTATCAGAAACACAAATAATGTATGTTGTAGATAAAATAAAAGAATTTTATAAATAAAAAATGTAATAAAATTATTATTGTAAACTACTTTTATATTTTAGTGAAATTATTTTAGTTTTTACAATTATTCAATGATTTGTGAAAAGTTAATTTTACACACATAAATTTTGTTATGTGTGTTTTTTATAAAAAAATATATTAGATAAATATATGATATGGAAGACAATAAAAAAGAAAACGAAAATATAAAACAAGAAGAGTTAGATACATCATCAGATATGTCTTTTCTACAACATATAGAAGAACTACGAAAACGAATAATAATATCAGTAATAGGAATTATAGTATGTTGTAGTTGTGTCGGTTATTTTGTTTCTGATTTGATGCACAATGTTTTTTTAAAACCCGCATTAGATTCAGGAATGAATTTGCAAAATCTAATGCCTTTTGGACAACCATTTTTATATTTCAAAGTAATATTTGCATCGGGTTTAATAATATCTATTCCATTTGTTTTGTGGCAATTTTGGCTGTTTATCTCTCCCGCATTATATCAAAAAGAAAAAAAGTGGATAAAACGATTAACATTTTTCACATCATTATGTTTTTTTGCAGGAGTGTTATTTTCGTATTTTGTCTTAATACCTTCAATGCTATCCTTTGCAGCAAGTTTTGGAACAGATATAATAGAAAATAAAATAGATATTAATTCATATTTCGGTTTTATATCATTAATACTAATCGCAACTGGTGTTGTGTTTGAGTTACCTGTTTTATCTTTTGTTTTAACAAAAATGGGAATAGTAAATCACAAATTTTTAGTAAAATATAGACGACATTCCATTATAATTATACTAATAATAGCAGCAGTTCTAACTCCTACACCTGACCCAATCAGTCAGTTAATATTTGCAGCCCCTATATTTTTGCTATATGAATTAAGTATATTTATTTCTTGGCTTGTAAATAAAAAATCAACAAATATATTTAAAGATTAATATGTTTTGTTCTGCTTAAAAGTATGTTATTTATAATAATAAAAATAAAACATATAAAGAGCTATATTAATATATGTTGAAATTGATAAAATAAACAATAAAAAATAAAAATTATGGTGGATTGAACCCATAATAATGACAAAAAAAATAATACTTAATATTTATTAACAAATATTAAATATGAATTTTTAAATACTTTGCGGTATACTGATTAAATAAGATAGATAAATTATATAATATTATTAGTTGCTTTGCTAATAAAAGTTCCTTATTTCATTATTCCACAGTCACTGCTTTTGCTAAATTGCGAGGATTATCTATTTCTTTGCCTAATTCTTTTGCTACATAATAAGATAATAATTGCAATGGAATAACACCAAGTATTGCACTAACCTCAACAACAGAACGAGGAACTTCAATAAGAAAATCTTCTTTATTGATTTTTCCCTTTGAGTTTCCTTCTGTGTCTATTAAAATTATTTTTCCACCTCTGGCTCTTATTTCTTCTACATTTCCCCATATTTTATTATCTCTTTCGCCCATTGCCACAACAATAACATACATATCTTTATCTATTAATGCTATCGGTCCGTGTTTCATTTCAGCAGCAGGCATTCCTTCGCTATGTAAGTATGAAATTTCTTTTAACTTCAATGCTCCTTCTATAGCAATAGGATAACCCATTCCACGTCCAAGGTATAAAACATTTTTACTTTTTGCTAACTTTAAAGCAATCTTTTTTATTTTATCTTTTTGTGAAAATATTGAATTTATTTGTAATGGTAGTTTATTGATTTCTGCTATTAATTTTTTTGCTTCATTAGTAGTTATTTTGTTATGAAGTATACCTACATATATACCCAATAGCAATAAGACCATAACTTGTGAAGTAAATGCTTTAGTAGACGCAACTCCAATTTCAGGACCAGCGTGTAAATACACTCCTGCATTTGTTTCACGTGCTATCGTAGACCCAACTACATTAACAATACCAATTACAGGCACTCCACACCGCTTAACTTCTCTAATTGCCTCTAAAGTATCGGCTGTCTCACCGCTTTGAGAAATTGCAATAACTAAATCTGTTTCTAACAACGGAGCATTTCTATATCTAAACTCCGAAGCATATTCTACTTCTACAGGTAGTCTGGCAAGCGATTCTATTAAATATTCACCTATTAAACCTGAATGCCACGACGTGCCACAAGCAACAATTACAATTCGCTTCATATTTGTTAATATATTTGTAAAGTCACTTAATCCGCCAAGTTTTATTTCACCCGTATCTTGTATCATTCTGCCTCTTGTTGCATTCATTATAGTTTCAGGTTGCTCAAATATTTCTTTTAACATAAAATGTTCATATCCACATTTTTCTAATTGTCCTAATTCAAATTCAATCATTGATGGTTCTTTTTTATGAATAGCAACATTATCAAGCGTCTTCAAGCAATAACCTTCATCCGACAGAACAACCATTTCATCATCTTCTATAAAAATTACTTTCTTTGTATAATCTACTATTGCTGTTTGGTCTGATGCCACAATGAATTCATTGTCTTCCTCACTGCCTATTCCTAATATTAAAGGACTTCCACGCCTTGCACATACAATTTTATTCGGTTCTAATTTAGATAAAACAAGCAAACCGAAAGTTCCTTGAACGCCTGAAAGTGCTAATCGGGTTGCTTCTGTAATATCTTTTTTATTTTGTCCATTATATATAGAACTAATAAAGACCGCCAAAACTTCTGAATCAGTATCAGTTGAAAAAGTATAACCTTTCTGCGAAAGCATTGTCTTTATTGCACGATAGTTTTCTATTATTCCATTATGAACGATTGCTATATTGTTTAAATTATCTGTATGAGGATGTGCATTTATATCATTTGGCACTCCGTGTGTAGCCCAACGGGTATGACCTATTGCAACGTTTGCAAAATTTTCATCTGTAGAAACAACTGATAATAATTGAGACAGCCGTCCACTCTTTTTATAAACTTTAATTGATTTATTTTTAGTAAATGCAATTCCTGTTGAATCATAACCTCTATATTCAACTCTTTGCAATCCATTCAATATAACTTCAATTGCGTTTTTTTTCCCTATATATCCAACGATTCCACACATAGTTTTATTATAATAATGTTATGCAAAAATACGAAAAAATATTTGGATTTTTCTATTTTCTAATAGTTTTTATGTCATTTTTTAACTTGTTCTGCAATTGGTATGCAGAATGGCGTTTTTAGTTTGTTGGATATAGCATTGGATATTTTTCTAATATTGTATTTATTTGTTTGTCATTCCAATTTTCTTCTACATTTTTCAGCCACAATGACTCTTCGCCACCTTTTTTTTGTAAATCATTTTTTTTATCATCAAGATTATATCCATTTGGGACGACACAATGTTCCGTTGCTTGAAGTTTTGCCATAGCCCAAAACCAAATATCATCTGCTTTTGGACATAGGGTCATAAATAATTTTTCATCTAACACGTTTGTGTGCAGTGAATTGGGAGGATATAAAATCCCGCCACAACCCGTAGGAAAAATAAACTTTGCTGGACTTTGATAATTTGCCTTGCAATGTTCCCATTTTTTATAGGGCAATATTTTATTTTCATTATCAAATGTTATTAAATGTGCTCTGTGACAACATATTTTGTGGGAATCGTTTATAAAAGTTTGTTTTAATTTTGCAAACCAATCTTTTTTATAACGAAGGTCATCATCTATTGTAATCAAAATATCTTTTGGATATTCACAAAGTGCCGGAATAAGTTTTTTGTATGATTTTAAATCTTCACAAAAACGAATTTCTAATCCTTGTTCTTGCAGTTTTAATAATTGCTTTGAAATTTTATTTTTATCATTATGTGCTAACCATAAAATTATTCTATCTGGTAAGGTATCACCATTCAATATTGATTTTATTGCTAAATGAGAAATATTTTTGATTCTATTTCCATAACTTGTAAGAGTTACAATAAATTGCGGCTTATCATTTGATGAAGTTAATCCAACTTTTTTTGAAGGAAAAAGCAACTTATTAATTAAATTCATTTTATTATTTGATACTTAATATTTTTTCTAAAATACTATTAAAATTTGGAAAAATTGTAGTATTATCAAAAGAATATCAAAATTATTCAATTTTAAACATATTCACACATATAGATGGTATTTGTAAATTCGCAAGAGGGGGGGCAGATGACACGAGTTAAAAGAAAATACTAACTTAAAAAAGTACATAAAGATAATAGCATTACACATTTAGTAACCATCTTTTTTGTTTGAATAATCCTTATAAAACAAATATAAAATATTTGCATCTCAATCAAAATATTCTATCATACTATTTTTTGTAATATTTTTAGTATTTTTGTAATATTTTATTTTTTATTATTCATAATGCCAAAACCACTAACATCTGAACAAATAGATAGTATGAAAGCTGCAGGGAAACTATGTGGACAAACCTTGTCTATGCTTAAACAATATATTAAACCAGGTATAACTACGATGGAAATTAATAATGTTGCTGAAGAATTTATTCTTTCTAATAATGCTACACCTACTTTTAAGGGTTACAATAAATTCCCTTTTGCATTATGTATTTCTATTGATGATTGTGTAATACATGGCGTTCCTAATAATAAACCATTAATTGAAGGACAAATTGTATCTATTGATTGTGGGGTTACGCTGAACGGATGGATTGGTGATAGTGCATATACTTATCCTGTTGGCGAAATTAGTAATGATAAAAAACAACTAATGAAAATTACAGAAGAAGCATTATATTTGGGTATTAAAGAAGCAAAAAATGGAAATAAAACTTATGATATTGCTAAAGTAATACAAACATATTGTGAGGCAGCAGGATACTCTTTAACAAGAGAGTTAACAGGTCATGGGGTAGGTAAAAAATTACATCAAGAACCTCCCGTTCCTAATTTTGTTCCTCCACTAATTAAACGACATATTTTGCCAAATGCAAAACTTTTTAATGGACTTGCTATTGCTATTGAGCCAATGGTTCATTTTGGTGGCAAGGAGATATATCTTGATGAAAATGATAAATGGTCTATTATTACAAAAGACCATAGTGTTGCAGCACATTATGAACATACAGTAATAATTAATAATGATGAACCAATAATTACTACTTTGGTTGAGGATTAGATAATAGTTAGAATTATATTTGGCTCAAGATAATATTGGTTTATGAGAAGTTTATCGATTGTTTTCTAAACATTTTCAATGATAATTAATATATAATCACCTAAAGTTTATTATAAAACATCATTAAACCCTAATACTCAACATTCTTTCTAACGGGATGGCGGCTGCCTTTCTACTTTTTTCATTTATTTGAATTTCATATAATAATGTTTCAAGCGAGGTAATTATTTTATCTAAATTATGTTTTTTCATATTGATACAGATATTTTGTTCTAATTTTTGATTAGGAACGAATAAAAAAGTTTTATTGGGTGATTCTAATTTTAATTTTCTATGAACCCCTTCTTCTGTTAGAACAATAAAAATATTGTTGTTTGATTGTTTAGAATAGTTTATAATTCCCGTAGTAGAACCGACAAAATTAGCATATTTAAGAATATTTTCAGTGCATTCAGGATGAGCAATAACTTCTGCTAATGGATTTTCTTTTATTAATTTTTTTAATCCTTCTTCTGAATAATTATGATGAACGACACAATTTCCGTTCCATAATTTCATATCAATTCCAAGTTTTTTATTCAGCCAAGAACCAAGATTAATGTCAGTAGCAAATAGTAAAGTAGCATCTTTAGGAGCATTTTGGACAATATTTATAGCATTAGAAGAAGTGCAAATAATATCTGATATAGTTTTTATTTCAGTAGAAGAATTGATATATGAAATTAAATATGGATTATTGAATTGTGATTTCCACTCAATACAATCCAGCACATCAAAATTATCAGCAAGCGAACAATACGCATAATTGTCAGGAACAAGAACTTTTTTAGTAGGATTTAATATTTTTGTCGTTTCTGCCATAAAATTAACTCCACAAAACAAAATAATATCATTTTTTACTTCTCTTGCCATTTGTGTTAGAAATAATGAATCGCCCAAAAAGTCCGCTATTTCTTGTATTTCATCAGCAACATAATAATGAGCAAGTATAATAGCATTATTTTTCTTTGCTAATTCTCTTATGTATTCTTGTTTTTTATTCATTAGATAAAATTAATTTTCTAACAACCTATCATCAGGAGTATTTCCGCTTGGGAGCATTCCCATTTTTTGCTTCATAGCAAGTAAATTTGCTTCAATATCGGAATTAGATGAAAGTTTTTTGAACTCTAAATCAAGTGAATTATTATCACCTGCAAGTTCTTCATAAGCGGATGCCTCTGCTTCTAAATTTAATATTTTTTCTTCATATTTGTCAAAATTAGCAAAAGAATCGTTTCCAATACCACTTAATGCTTTATTAATTTTTGTTTGAGCTTTTGCTGCTTGAGAACGGGCAATTAATGTGCCTTGTCGTGCTTTTGCCTCATCAAGTTTTGCTTTTAATTGGTTTAATTGTTCCCTTAGTTTTTTAGAGGTATCTGCTGCTTGAGTATGCATTGGAATTAGATCTTGGAGGTTTCTATCTTCTATTGCTTTCTTTTCTAATGCTTGGCGGGCAAGGTCTTCTCTACCTGCATTAAGTGCTTGCATTGCTTTTTGTTCCCAATCTCTACTATTTTTACCTGCTATTTCTATTTTGCGTGCAAGATTTTTTTCATTAGCGATTGCTTGTGCAATAGCAGTTGTGGCTTTGTTAATATCTGCTTCCATATCCATAACCATCTGTTTTAGCATTTTCTCTGAGTCCTCTAATTTATCTAAAGCAGCATTAGCATTAGAGCGAAACAAATTGCTTATTCTTTGAAGTATTCCCATAATTTAATTAATATAATAATATAGTATCAATTTAAATGCAAATATACATTTTTTTTATAACTTATTTATATTTTTAATCATAATTATATACTTTTTTATACCAATTTATGTAAAAAACAGCAATTTTTTATCTATTTATTTATATTGCTAAAAGTAATAAATATTGATTTTATATCTAAAAATTACATAAATTAACACTTTTTCTGCGAATCCGCACCGTTATTGATTAAAAAGAAGTCGCATTTACTTTATTAGGACTATAA
>Ga0082212_10005072_pt1 | contig 16129 bp, 11 predicted proteins | sample TergutNt197P3_FD_71548 | JGI IMG/M metagenome (GOLD analysis project Ga0082212, IMG submission 71548) | Neocapritermes taracua P3 segment gut microbial communities from Petit-Saut dam, French Guiana - Nt197 P3 | ecosystem: Host-associated > Arthropoda: Insects > Digestive system > Gut ... | reverse complement strand
GTTACATCTGACATGCTGTTCTCCTTTATTGGTGCCGGCGCCCTTTTACGGCGCCCCGCCTTATTTGGATTCGCCCATTTTAATAAAAAAAAACCGGCTTGACAAGTGAGCCGCCCCCCAAGGGGGCGGCCCGGCCGGGAGGGCGGCGGGCTACATATAGAGCCCGCCGTTGACGTTGAGGGTCTGGCCGGTGATGTAGGCGGCTTCCTCGGAGGCCAGAAAGGCCACGGCCCCGGCCACGTCCTCGGCCGTCCCCGGCCGGCCCAGGGGAATGCGTTCCAGGAACGAGGACCGCACTTTTTCCGGGAGTCCGGCGGTCATGTCGGTCTCTATCCAGCCCGGGGCCACGGCGTTGACGGTGATGTTTCTGGGGGCCAGTTCCAGGGCCAGGGTGCGGGTCAGGCCCAGGAGGCCGGCCTTGGAGGCGCTGTAGTTGGCCTGGCCGACATTGCCGGTCAGGGCGACCACGGAACTGAGATTGATGATGCGGCCCGAGCGCCGTTTCATCATGACGCGGGCCGCGAACCGGGCGCAGTTGAAGGCGCTGAAGAGGTTGGCCGACAACACTTCCCGCCAGTCATCGTCGGAGAGACGCACGCTTAAGCCGTCCCGGGCCAGGCCGGCGTTGTTGACCAGCACATCCAGGCGGCCGAAACGTTCGGCCACGGCCTCTATGTTTTCCTGGGCGGCCTTCGGGTCCTCGGCGGCCCAGACCTGGGCCTCGGCCGCCCCGGCTCGGGCCGAAAGGAGGGCCAGGGTCTCGGCCGCTCCGGCGGAGGCCGGATCGCGGTGGGTGATGACCACCGCCGTTTTCGGCCCGGCCAGGCGCAAGGCCACGGCCCGGCCTATGCCCCGGGCCCCGCCGGTTATCAGAACGACTTTTTCAATGGTCACGAGAGCCTCGATATCTTATTCGGGGGCCGCGAAGACCCCGGCCGGGCAGACTTCCAGGCAGGCGGCGCAACTGAGGCAAGCGGGGCCGACCTCGAGCCGGCCCCGGGAGAAACCCACCGCCCCCACCGGACAGACAATCTGGCACAGCCGACAACCCAGACAATTTTCAACCGCAACCCGCGGATCGGGCAAAGCCGCCCTCCGCTCCGCCGGCGTCTTACTCACCGACTTTCAAAAACTGCCGGCCCCGGTAAACACCGCAGTGGGGGCAGACATGATGAGGCCGCTTGGGTTCGCCGCAATTGGCGCACTTGACCACGGTGGGGGCCAGGGCCTTGTAATGGGTGCGGCGCTGCCGACCTTTCATCTTGCTCTGTTTTCTCTTGGGTACTGCCATATCACACCTTCATAAAAGTCGTCCAAAAATCAAACCAGGGAGGACCCACGGTCAACCCGGCTCCCGGCGGCAACCGCAGGCCCCCCGGTTGAGGTCGGCCCCGCAGGTCGGGCAGAGCCCGGCGCAATCGGGCCGGCAAATAAAACGGTAAGGCCAGGCCAGCCAGAAGGATTCGGCCAAAAGACCGGCCAGATCCACCCGGCCGTCCGTCACGGCCAGGGCCTCATCGCCTTCCGGCTCTCCCCCGCCCGAAGACGAAAGCATTAGGCCCTCCTCGATCTCGCCGGCTAGGACGGCGGAAGTCGGGGCCAGGCAACGGTCGCAGGCCAGGGTCGCCTCCACCCGGAAAGAACCCCGCACTTCCAGGCGGACGCCCAGGCGGCGGAGCCTTAAGGCCCCGGTCAGGGCCGAGACGAAGGCGGGCGGTTCTTCTTCGCCTTCGGTCACCAAGGCGGCCAAGGCCCGGGGGCCGACATTCAGAGGCAGCTCCAGGCCCTCCGGCGGCACATCGTCCAGGGCCACGACCAGAACGGGGAACGGGTCGCGCCGGACGGGGCTCACTCGGCCGGGTCCATCGGGACAGACTCGGCCGCGGCGTCCTGGTCGGCCGCGGTGGCCTCAGGCAAGGCCGCGCCAGACGCCGGAACAGCTTCGACCGGAACCGCTTCCGGTTCAACATAGCCGCTCATCACGGATTCGGTCTTGGGGCCGCCCTGACTGATGGCCAGGAACATGGAGGTGCACATAAATATGACCGCGGCCGCGCAGGTGATCTTGCCTATGAGGGTGGCCGGCCCCCGGGCGGCAAAGCCCGCACCGGAGGAACCGCCAAAAGCCGCCCCCATGCCCGCGCCCTTGCCGGCCTGGAGAAGGACGGTCAACACCAGCACCACGACCGCCAGAACATGGACGACGACGACTATCGTATTCATATCGCCTCTGAAATCAAGGGCTTCCCTAGCCCTGATCGTTTTGAATTTATTATTATAGCACAACCAATGCCCAGGTCAAAGCCAATTTTTGAAGAACGGCTCTGGCGGCCGGACCACGAAGGCCGGCTTGACAAGGGAAGCGGGAATTAACTATATTGACAGCACGGCCATGTCTTCTGAAACTCTCATCACCCTTAGAGACCTGAACTTCGCCTATCCCGGCGGCCCCCCGGTCATAAAAGGTTTGGACCTGGACTTCCGGGCCGGGGAGACTCTGGGCCTGTCCGGGGCCAACGGAGCCGGCAAATCCACCCTCCTATTCCTCATCATGGGCCTGATCAAACCCCTGGGCGGGTCCGTGGAGATCTTCGGCCGGATCAGGCGCGAAGAGAGGGACTTCCAGGAAGTCAGGCCCAGCCTGGGCTTTGTCTTTCAGGACGCCAACGACCAGTTGTTCTGCCCCACCGTGGCCGACGACCTGGCCTTCGGCCCCCTGAACCTGGGGGTGGAACCCCTGGAGATCCACCGCCGGGTGGCGGAGGCGCTGGACCTTTTGGGTCTGGCCGGCTTTGAACACCGGGTGACTTACGATCTCTCCGGGGGCGAAAAGAAGCTGGTGGCCATCGGCGCGGCCCTGACCCTTCGGCCCCGCCTTTTGATCCTGGATGAACCCACCGCCGCCCTGGACCCCGGCACCGTGACCCGGCTGGAGGATATTCTGGCCGCCAGCGCCCTCCCCGCCCTCATCGTCAGCCACGACCAGGATTTTCTGGCCCGGGTGGCCACCCGGCGCCTGACCATCGCGGACGGCCTTCTGGAAGAAAAGTGGAAAAATTCACCCGCCTGACCGCCGTGGCCGCGATCCTGAACCGTCCCAATGTGGATACCGACCTCATCATTCCCAAGCAATTTCTCAAAAACATAGAACGCCACGGCTACGGCCGCCATGTATTTCACGACCTGCGCTTTTCGCCCAACGGTTCCCCGGACCCGCAATGCCCCTTGAACCAGGCCCGCTACCAAGGGGCCGGAGTGCTGGTCAGCCTGGAAAACTTCGGTTGCGGATCCAGCCGGGAACACGCCGCCTGGGCCCTTATGGACTACGGCTTCAAAGCCGTCATCGCCCCTTCCTTCAGCGATATCTTCAAGAACAATTCCCTGAAAAACGGCCTCCTCCTGGCGGAATTGCCGCTGGAGATCGTGACGGGCCTCGTCCTACTCATTGAAGAGACGCCGGGGCTTGAATTGAGCCTGGACCTAACGGACCAGACCGTGACCGGGCCGGCGGGCTTTTCGGCCGGGTTCGCCATCGACCCCTATGCCCGGGAACTGATGCTCAACGGCTGGGATGATATAAGCCTTACCCTGCAAAAGGAAGACCGCCTGGCCGCTTACGAGGCCGGGCACGACCGGAACTGGCAGGCGGCGGTGAAGACCTGATCCCGCAGGTTCGAAAAGACTGGCAAAATATTTCAAAACAGTATAATAATCGTTGTTAATTTCGAATCAAATATGTTATAAAGAAAATAGCATTGGGTCAGACAGGAACAAGCTTTAAACTTAACGGGGCGGCTGGGCGAAATATGAAGGGCGGGCCCGACGGGCAAGCGAGGTATCTTTCGGCGCGGCCAAGGCGGGAGCGGTTGAATGCGGGGGTAGCCTGATGGCCTTGGAAAAGATGGTCTATCTGTTCGGCGGCAGCAAGACCGATGGCAGTAGCGCCATGAGTGACCTCCTGGGAGGCAAGGGCGCCAACCTGGCGGAAATGTCCCGCCTGGGTCTTCCGGTGTCGGCCGGATTCACCATCACCACGGAAGTCTGCACGGCCTATTATCAGAACAAGCAAAAATATCCCCCGACCTTGAAAAAAGAGGTCGAAGCCGCGCTAACGCACGTGGAAAAGACCATGGGGGCCGTTTTCGGAGACGCCAGGAACCCGCTTCTGGTGTCTTGTCGTTCCGGGGCCCGGGTGTCCATGCCGGGCATGATGGACACGGTGCTGAACATCGGCCTGAACGACCAGACAGTGCAGGGGCTGATAGGCAAGACCGGCAACCACCGCTTCGCCTTTGATTCCTACCGGCGCTTCGTGGCCATGTACGGCAACGTGGTCCTGGACCTCAGGGCCGAAAACGAACTCGCCCAAGATCCCTTTGACGCGATTATCGAAGAAGTCAAGACGCGGAAAGGCTATCGGCTGGACACCGAATTGACCGTCGAGGATCTCAAGGGCCTGGTGCGCGATTTCAAGGAACTCATAAGGACCAGGCTGGGCCGGAACTTCCCTGAAGACCCCCGCGAGCAGTTGTGGGAAGCCATCGGCGCGGTCTTCTCCTCCTGGATGACCCACCGGGCCGTGGTCTATCGGGCGAAATACTGCATCCCCGAAAACTGGGGCACGGCGGTCAATGTCCAGGCCATGGTCTTCGGCAACATGGGCCGGACCTCGGCCACCGGCGTGGCCTTCTCGCGCGACCCTTCCACGGGCGAAAACTATTTCTACGGCGAATACCTGGTCAATGCCCAGGGCGAGGACGTGGTGGCCGGGGTGCGCACGCCCAACCCCATCAACCGGGCCAAGCCTCTGCCGACCGGCGTCACCACCACCATGACCGATGAAATGCCCAAAGCCTACCGGGAGCTCGACGAGATCCGCCGGAAGCTGGAAAAACACTACCGGGACATGCAGGACATTGAGTTCACCGTCCAGGAGGGCAAGCTCTGGATGCTCCAGTGCCGAAACGGCAAACGCACGGCCCAGGCGGCCGTGAAGATAGCCGTCGACCTGGTGCGGGAAAAGCAGATCGACGAGACCACGGCCATCGGCCGGGTGGACCCGGAACAATTGACCCAACTGCTTCTGCCTTCCTTCGACCCCAAGGCCAAACGGGAAATCATCGCCCGGGGCCTGCCGGCTTCGCCGGGCGCGGCCGTGGGCCAGGTGGTCTTTTCGGCCAGCGAGGCCGAAGCTTGGGCCCGCAACGGCCGGAAGGTCATATTGGTCCGGCTGGAAACCAACGCGGAAGATATCAGCGGCATGTTCAGCGCCCAGGGCATCCTCACCGCCCGGGGCGGCATGACCAGCCATGCCGCGGTGGTGGCCCGGGGCATGGGCAAGACCTGCGTGGCCGGGGTCAACGACATCAGAGTCAGCTATGAACACAAGGAATTCTCCACCAAGTCCGGCCTGACCATCCGGGAAGGCGACTGGATATCCCTCGACGGTGCCAAGGGCGAAGTCATCCATGGCCAGCTTCACACCATCGACGCCCGCCTCACCGGCGATTTCTCCACCATCATGAAGTGGGCCGGCAATCTAAAACGCCTGGGCGTGCGCGCCAATGCCGACACGCCCACCGATGCCAAGGTGGCCCGGGAACTGGGGGCCGAAGGTATCGGTCTGTGCCGCACCGAGCATATGTTCTTCGCCCCGGACCGCATCACCGCCATGCGTGAAATGATCCTGGCCACCGACCATACCGGTCGACAGATGGCCCTGGACAAGCTTCTGCCCATGCAGCGGGATGACTTTCTCGGCATCTTCAAAGCCATGGACGGTCTGCCGGTGACCATCCGCACCCTGGACCCGCCGCTCCATGAATTCCTGCCTCACACCGAGGAAGAAATCAGTGATCTGGCCAGATGCCTGGGCGAGGATCGGACCCGCATCCGAAACACGGCTACCGAGCTTCAGGAACAAAACCCCATGCTGGGCCACCGCGGCTGCCGCCTGGGCGTGGTCTATCCGGAAATAACGGCCATGCAGGCCCGGGCCATTTTCGAGGCCGCGACCAAGGCCATTTCGGAAAAAATAAAAGTGCTGCCGGAGATCATGATCCCCCTGGTGGGCCATGAACGGGAATTCAGCCTCCAGAAGGCCATAGTGGACCAAGCGGCCAAAGAGGTCATGGAGGAAACCGGAATCCGCTTCAAATACCTGGTAGGCACCATGATCGAACTGCCCCGGGCCGCCTTGGTGGCCGATAAGATAGTCGCCGCCGGGGCCGAATTCTTTTCCTTCGGCACCAACGACCTTACGCAGACGACTTTCGGCCTCAGCCGGGACGATTCCGGCAAGTTCCTGCCCAACTATCTCATAGAGGGCATCTGGGAAAAAGATCCTTTTGTTTCTATTGACGTGGAAGGCGTGGGCGCTTTGGTCCGGCTGGCCATTGAAAAAGGCCGGGCAGCCAACCCCACCCTCAAGATTGGCATCTGCGGTGAACACGGCGGTGATCCTGACACCGTCAAATTCTGTAACGAGGTAGCTATGAACTACGTTTCCTGTTCTTCTTTCCGGGTTCCAGTAGCCCGTTTGGCCGCCGGTCAAGTCGCCGTCGCCGAACGCCAGGCCGCCACCGCCACCAAGCCGGCAGCCAAGAAAACCACTGTCAAACCCGCGGCCAAAAAGCCGGCCGCCAAACCCGCGGCCAAGAAGCCGGCCGCCAAGCCCGCGGCCAAAAAGCCCGCGGCCAAACCCGCGGTCAAAAAAACCGTAGCCAAGCCCGCGGTCAAAAAGCCCGCGGCCAAACCCGCGGTCAAAAAAACCGTAGCCAAGCCCGCGGTCAAAAAGCCCGCGGCCAAACCCGCGGTCAAAAAAACCGTAGCCAAGCCTGCGGCCAAAAAACCCGCGGCCAAGCCCGCGGCGGCCAAGAAACCCGCGGCGGCCAAAAAGCCCGTAGCGGCCAAAAAGCCCGCGGCGGCTAAGAAACCCGCGGCTAAAAAATAAATAGCCCCTAAAGACAACCCCAGGGACCCCCGGCCGGGGGTCCCTGGGGTTGTCCTCTCATCTTATCATCAGCCGCTGGTTCCGGCGGCCAATTCATCAGCCGCCACTTTCTGCCAAAATGGATCGTTGGTCTCCCTGACCAAAAGCAGGGTGGAACGATATTTGTCCGACCTTAAGAGACGCTTATAACCCTGGGCCACGGCGTATAGATTTTCCGCGGAGACTCCGGCATCCCGGTTGGCCAGGGCGGAATCGAGGTTGCGTTCAACATCGGGGTTGCGCCCCAGTTCCTGGTAAACCTGGGCCAACTGGTAATATTTCTGGAAGCGGTTTGAAGGGGCCGGTCCTTTTTCGGCCCGGTTAAGATTTTTTTCCACCTGGGCGGCCCAGTCTTCCACCCGGCCCTCTTCCAGGTAGAGTTCGGTCAAGAGAGCCTGGACCTGGGGGTCACTATCCACTTCCAGCCGGCTCAACACGCCGTTTTCCAAAGTGCTGACGGCCCCGGCCTGGTCACCCATGGTCAACCGCAGCCGGGCTTCGGCCAGAAAGGCGCCCGGCGCCGAGGGAGAGTTCGGGTAGTCGCGGCGAAGAATCTCCAACAGCCCCACTGTCTCAGGCAGACGGCCCAGAGACCGGCCCAGGTCCACGGCGTCCAAAATGGCCTGATACCGGCCCTCATGGGCGGGGAAGGCGGTAATGTAGCCGCTTAATCTCTCCCAGGCCTCGGCCCGCTGATTTAAGCCGACCTCGGCCGCGGCGGTTTCCAGATAAACATCCGCCTGGCGCTGGTCTTTCGGATATTGAGCCAGAAACTGCCGATAATGGCCCAGAGCCTCCTCCTCCAGCCCGGACTTCAGTTCCCGGCGAGCCTGGATGAGCAGGAGATCGGCGTTCCGCCCGTCCTGGGGAAAGGTCTGCCGGAAACTATTCCACATGGCCAGGCCCTCGTCCGGCCGGGACAGGGCAAAATAATCCTTGGCCTGTTCCAGCATCAAGTCGGCCTGTAAAGCGACATCCTGGGGCCGGAGGCCGCGGTATTCCTCGGCCAGTTGGAAAGCTTCAGAGGCGAGGCCGGCGGCCACCATTTTCCTGTATTGATCAATATAGCTCCGGCCCACCTGTTCATTTTCAGGGAAGGCCCGGCGGAAGCCGCTCCAATCCTCGCGCGCGGCTTCAAAACGGCCCCGGCCCCAATTCCCCTCCGCCCGGCGCAGGAGGAGGTCGGCCAAGCGTCCGTCGCCCGGGTAGTTGGCCTGAATCAGAGCGGCCAGTTCCTGGGATTCATCATAGCGTTCCTGGGTCCAGCTCTGGTCCGCCTGCTTAAACAGGAGATCGGCCAGGCGTCCGTCGCCCGGATAGTTGGCCTGAATGAAGGCGGTCAGACCCCGGGCCTCGGCATAGCGGCCTTGGCTCCAGCTTCGGTCCGCCTGCTTCAAGAGGAGATCGGCCAGGCGTCCGTCACCCGGATAGTTGGTCCGGATGAAAGAGGTCAGACCCCGGGCCTCCGCATAGCGTTCCCGGGTCCAGAGCAGGTCCGCCTGCTTCAAGAGGAGGTCGGCCAGGCGTCCGTCGCCCGGGTAATTGGCCCGAATGAGGGCCGTCAGCTCACGGGCCTCGTCATAGCGGCCCTGGCTCCAGCTTCGGTCCGCCTGCTTCAAGAGGAGATCGGCCAAGCGCCCTTCACCCGGATAGTTGGCCAGAATGAGGGCGGTCAATTCGCGGGCCTCGTCATAGCGGCCCTGGCCCCAGCTTAAATCCGCCCGCTTAAGGATGAGGTCCAGGAGTTCCGGCCGGTCGCGGTGGCCGGCCAGGAGAGCGGCCAAGAGTCCCCGGGCCTCCTGGTCGCGGCCTTTTTCCCAATCCCTTTCCAGATAATCCAACATGACCCCGGGCCGCCTGGGATCCTCCGGGTATTCCCGGGTGAAAGAAACCAAGGCCTCCCAAGCCTCGTCCAGGCGGCCGGCTTCCCATAGCCGGTTCATCTTTTCAATCAAGAGGGAGGCGCTCTCCGGATCCCGGTGGTAAAGGCCGCGGTAGAGATCAATAAAACGGAAGGCGTCTTCGGGACGGCGGAGGCTGTCGGCTTTTTCTATCTGGCCCAACAGGAGCTGGCGGCCACGTTGGTCCTCGGGATAGCTCTGGCGGAATTGGGACAGCAGATCCCAGGAGTCTTCGGGACGTTTCTGATAATCCGCGATCTGGGCCAAGGTCAGGAGATATTCCTGGCTCAGTTCATCCAAGGGGTATTCCTGGCGGTATTGCTTGATGAAAGTGACGGCCCGGTCATAACGCCGGCCGTCGATTTCAATGGTGATGACGTCGGACAAGGCGTCCCGGCGCACCGGCTCGGAGGAGATGACGCGGCGGAGATCCAGGAGATTGGTGACGGCCTCGGGGTTATGGGGCCGGGCCAGGGCGCGACCGACCAGGGCCAATTGATCATCCAGCCACCGGCGCTGTTCGGGAAACTCGGCCTCCATTTCCAGAATATACTTCAAGGCTTCCTGCGGCTGGCCGATTTTAAGGCTGTTGACCACCAGGCCCCTGGCCCGGGCCAGACGTTTGTCCGGGGCCTCTTCGACCAGTTCAGCCCACGTTTCCCGGGCCTCCCTGAAGCGTCCCAGGCGCTCGTAGCCTTGGGCCACCAGAGCTTCCATCCGGGACCGGTCGGCGGCGGCGAAGTAATAGGAATTGTCGGCGTAGAGGTCGACTATGCCCTGCCAATCGTCCATATCCCTGAAGAGAGTCATCTGGTCAACCAGGGCCGAGTTCAAAACCGGCAGGGCCTCGGACAAAAGGGGGCTCTTGGGGTTGTTGATCTCCAGGTCGCGCAACCATCTGATGGCTTCGTTGGCCGCCCCGTCCTCAGCCAGGGCCGTGCCTATTTTGAGTTGGGCCAACTGGAGCAGAGGCGAGGAGAAACCGGAGTCCATTATGGATTTATACATCTCCACCGTAGCCTGCCGGCTGCCGCGCTCCAGGGCCTCAAAGACTTTTTCCTGGCTGAAGAAGCTGTGGAGCGAGCCCATGTCGGCCAGGCGCACCTGGCTGATGAGGCCGCCTTCCTGCCGGGGGAAATTGCGGCGGACCGCGCCATAAACGGCTATGGCTTCCCGGTCCAGGCCCTCCTGGCGATAATTGTCGCCGATGCGGGTCAGGGTTATGTCGGCCTTGGAATGGTCCGGTATGAGGTTGACGGCCTGGGTCAGATAGTGGCGGCTGAGGTCGGGCCGGCCCAGGTAGTGATAGGCTTCACCCAGGGCGTAAAGGCTTTCCGGGAAGGTCTCATGGAGGTCCGGAACCTGGCGCAAGGCTTCGCTAATGGTGTCCGCGGCCTGGCTGTGAAAGCCCTGGTAGAAATCGGCCGCGCCCGCCCGGGCGTAAACTTCCCAGCCCAGCCGATCAGCCACGCCCTGGTTCAAAACCGGGGTCAGAACTTTCCGGGCTTCATCCACCAAGCCCATGTCCATGTAAAGGTCCGCTGCCTTAAGTAGAGCCCTCCGGGAGTAAACGTCGTCCCGCTCACCGGCCAGATAGGCGAACTGACCCGCGGCCTCATTATTGAAGTTCAGTTTAAGATCGGCTTCCGCCAACTTGTAATGGGCCCGGGAGCTTAGGGCGCTGTGAGGCCAGCGGTCCAGAAAAGACTTCCACGCTTCAGTGGCCGCGGCATAGGTCTCTTCCGGCGGGCCGGCCAGGAAATCCAGTTCGGCCTTAAGGTAGCTCGCCACTTCCGACCGGGGATGACCGGGGAAAGTTTTAAAGAAGAAGTCCAGGTCGCCCTGGGCCGCGGACCGGTTGTCAATCGCCACCTCCCCCAGGATCCTCTGGAAAAGGTGTTCGTCCGGCCCGTCATGGGGGCCGGGGGGAGAAAGCCGGCTCTGTTCCAGGGCCACTTCGGCCAAGGTGGGCAGAGCCAGGGTATCTCGGCCCAGTTCCCCGGGCATGGCCGGCGGTTCCGGGGCGGCCGGGGGCATGACATCGAGGTTCAGGGTGTAGCGGTCGCGGCCGGTAAGATGTTTAAGGTCATATCCCGCCAGGCTCACCCGCACCTGGGCCAGGAGCCGGCCGTCCCTGGTCTCGAAGTCGAGTCCGGTGATCACCTCATGGCGCGGCAGGGCGCCGAGATCCCCCAGCCGCATGGGCCCCAGATCCACCAGGACTAGTCCGCCGGGCTCGGTTTTGACCGTGTAAGGGCCGAGAGGCTCCCGGAAAGTGAAAGCCAGGCGGGAATAGCCCTGACCATCGCCCAGGGCCACCTGTTCCAGGCTGTTCTCCCTCTGCCCGGCCGCCCGGCCCGGAACCAGGGCGCAACAAAAGATGACCGCCAGGACAAGGTAACCTGGGGCCGGACGCCGGGTTCTCTGGGGAGCGGTCTGGGTCACAAGGGCGACTCCAGGAAGAATTTCAGATCACTTTAGCCAAACAAGCAGCCGGACTTAAGGCCGGCCTTAAGACTAAACCGGCACGCCTTTTCCGGCGCGTCTTAATTAGTTATCGGCCGAATACCGCCCGGCCATTAGCCGCCTTAGCCCTGGACGGCCAAAAAGCCCTGGACCTTCCGCCAGGCTGGAGGCCTAATTAAAGGCGAAGGTCAGTCCGGGCTGTCACCTTGGAGGAGCCCTTTTTTGCGCATCTTCTCCACCAGGGTGGTGCGATTGAGGTTCAAGAGCTTGGCCGCCTTGTTCCTGACCTCGCCCGCGGCCTTAAGGGCCGCGGCAATGAGCCGGGTTTCATAGGCCGAGACCAGGGCGTTGAAATCGACCCCTTCCGGGGGCAGTTCAAAATCCGGCAAGTCCGCAACCGTTAAGTCCAAAGCCGGCGCGGCCGGAGCCTCCAGGCTTTCAGAGCTGTCCGGGGCCAGAGCCTCGGGGGGGTCGTCCGGGTCTTCGTCATCGGCCAGGGCCAGGGTCAGTTCCGGCGCCGGCCGGCCGTCGGTGGCCTCCAGGAGCTTGGCCGGCAAATCCTCCAAGGTCAGCACTTCCCCGTCGGCCAAAGTGACCATGCGCTCAATGAGATTTTCCAACTCCCGCACATTGCCCGGCCAGTTGTAGGCCAAAAGGCGGCCCAAGACCTCCGGGGCCAGGCCGGTCACCCGGCTGCCCCGGGTGGCCGCCAGCCGGGCCAAAAAATGATTTATGAGGAGCGGCACGTCCTCCAGGCGCTCCCTCAAGGGGGGCATGGTTATGGGTATGACGTTCAGGCGGTAAAACAAGTCTTCCCGAAAGCGGCCCTCTTCCACGGCCCGGGCCAGGTCCACGTTGGTGGCCGTGATGATCCGGATATCCACCGGAATGATCCGGTCTCCCCCCACCCGCTCTATCTCGTGCTCCTGGATGACCCTGAGGAGCTTGACCTGGAGCTTGGCGCTCATGTCGCCGATCTCGTCCAGAAAGATGGTGCCGCCGTCGGCCATTTCAAAACGGCCCAGGCGGGTGCGGATGGCGTTGGTGAAGGCTCCCTTTTCGTGGCCGAAAAGCTCGGCCTCCAGGAGTTCCTCGGGAATGGCCCCGCAGTTGACGGGAATAAGGGGTTTTACGGCCCGCGGACTTTTTAAGTGCAGAGCCCGGGCCAACAGCTCCTTTCCGGTGCCGCTCTCTCCGTGGATCATCACCGTGGAATCCGTGGCGGCCACCCTGTCCACCAAGCGGAAGACCTTTTTCAGAGCCGGGCTGCGGCCTATGATGGCGCGATGACCACCGGCCTGAGGCGGGGGGTCCGCCACCGGCCGGCCGGCCCGGGCCGGGGCCGCCGGCTTGAGCCGGCCCAGAAAATTATCCAGGCATTTGGAAAGTTCCAGGGGATCGGGCGGCAATTCCAAAAAATCAGTCACCCCCAGGCGCACCAGGGCGCTCCCGGTTTTCACGGCCAGATTTCTGCCCAGAGCCACAATTTTTAGTTCGGGATCGGCTTCCAGAAAATCGCGGACCAATTCCAAAGGCTTCTGCGAGGCGTAGCCCAAGTCCAGAATCAGCCCGGCCCAGCGACGGTCGCCGGACCGGCCGATTTCCGGTAAAACCTGGGCCGCGCCCAAGGCCCGGAAGGTCTCGGCCCCCCGGTCCCGGCAGGCGGTGGCCAGAAGGCCGGCCAGCTTGTCATCCTTGACCACGATCAAAACATCGCTCATGGGCTCTTCCCCCCGCCGCTCGGAGCAGGCCCGGACATGATAATATTTTGACGCTCAAAACTCAAGCCCGGCTGATTGTCCGGACCGAAAGGCCGCCCCCGGGGAGTTTCAGCTAGACCGCCGGATAGACGAGCGGCTTGGTCCGCTTATGCCCGCTGGCCTGGTGAAACCTGTCAATGATGGGCTTGTCGCGGTCGTTCACCGCGCCGGTGAGCAGAAAAGCGTCCAGGCTGGCATAGGTGACGCCCATGTCCGCTTCATCCGTCTGGCCGTCGAACAACCCGGCGGAGGGCGCTTTTTCCAGGATAAAGTCGGGCGCCTTCAGATAGCGCAAAAACTCGTAGATCTCGGTGACGGTGAGATCGGCTACCGGGTTGAAATCAAAGGCTCCGTCACCCCACTTGGTGAAATAACCCATGTAGCCTTCACTCCGATTGCCGGTTCCGGCCACCAGCCTGTTTTCGCTGGCGGCCACGGCGTAAAGGACGGTCATACGGAGCCGGGGGGCCATATTGGCCAGCGCGGCCTCGGTGAGCCGCGTTTTTTCACCGACAACCCGGGCCAGGGAATTTTTTACGCCTGACAGATCAATGACCCGGGTGGCTATGGCGTATTGCCCCGCCAAGGCTTCGGCATCGTCTTTATCCGTCCCGTAATTTCTTTTTGAACCGCACGGCATGATCAGCCCCACGGTATTTTCGCAGGCCGCTTTACAGAGCATCCCGACCAGCGCGCTGTCTTTTCCGCCGCTGTTGCCGAAAACGACACCCTCGGCCCGGGCGGCGGACAAGGCGCCGCGGATAAATTCCACCCGGGCCTTCATTTCGCTCTCATAATTTCTCATAATACCCTTCCCTTTCAAGAAAGGGTGGCCAGGGAACACCTGTTGCGCCCGCCTTGTTTTGAGGCATAGAGCATCTCGTCGGCCCGTTTGATGTAATCATCCTCGCTTTGCGTATGGTTCACACTGCCGGACGCGACCCCGATGGAAATGGTGACGCGGCCGACCGCCTCGTTTTTTTCATGCGGTATGTTGCGGTTTCGTATGTTTTCCAGGAGTTTTTCCGCAATGACGCGAGCCCCGCTTTCACCGGTGTTCGGCAGGACCACGACAAATTCCTCGCCGCCGTAACGGGCCACAAAATCATCGGCTCTCGTTATCGTCCGGTTAAGAGTGGCCGCGACCTCTATAAGGCAGTCGTCGCCGGCCCTATGACCATAGAGATCGTTATAGTCCTTAAAATGGTCAATGTCGATCATTATCAGGCTCAAGAGGCCCCCGGAACGGGATAGGGATTTTATCAAACGCTTGAGGTTGTCGTCGAAAAACCGCCGGTTATGAATGCCGGTCAGCGGGTCATAAAAAATTTTGTCAGCCTCGGTTTCAAGCCATTGTATGGTTCTTTCCAGCCTTTTAGTCTTACGCAGGTCGTTCACATAGGCCAAGGCGATGTATTTCCCGTTATGATGCGTGCGCGTAATGGTGATTTCACAGGGGATAGGTTCGCCGGCTGGTGAACAGTGCATCCACTCCAGGGTCAGTTTCTCGCCGTTCAACACCCGCTTCAACATCTCAAACGCGCTATCACGGGATTTTGAGCCGTCAGGCTGATATTCGGGGAACAGCTCGAAAAAATGGTCGATATAAAATTGTTTGGTAACGCCGTAGAGGGCCAGGAGCGCGTCATTGCAGTCTATTATTTTATAATTTTCTTCAAAAATGCTCAAACCGGCCGGCGCGGCGTCAAACATCACGCGGTTGAGCTCATTCTGCTCGGCCACCTCGCGCTCCATTTCGTTGCGGATCAAGGCGTTAGCGAACAGTTGGCTGGCGGAACGGAGGATCATTTCCTCGTCTTCCGAAAAAACCCGTTCGTTACGGCAATCATCAACGCCGGCGAAACCCCAGAACTGATCCTGCAAAAACACCGGCACCACCAGGATGGACACTATACCCTGCGGCGAAAGCTGCGCCTGTTCCTCCGGGGACATCTCGCGCACCAGGGCGCTTACGCATTTTCCCCGGGACAACGTTTCCTCCCAGCCGGGAATATTATCGCGGTATGGTATATCTATCGTGTATTCGCTGCCCTGCTGGGGCTCCACGCCTTTCGCCCATTCATGTATCTGCGTGCAATAGAGTTCGCCGTCCACCACATGATTCTTCCAAATATACACGCGGTCAACGCTCACCGTCTCGGCTATCGTCCCCATACAGCTATGCAGAGCGCCCTCAAAACTGCCGATATCCGACCGGAGCATGATGTCGGCCATGCGGTTCAAGGCATGGAGAAGCTGATTCCGCCGCTCGATCTCGCGCATCATTTGGCGGACCTGGGCCTCTTCCTCGGTGCGGCTTATGGCGTTGGCCATCCGTCATCCCTCATCGTGGTTCTTTCGCTTAACACAGAAAACCTTGATTTTTTCAAAGCTTATCCCTTTTTTTACCCTAATTTATTATTATATGAAAAAAATTATAAAAATGCCACATAGTTTTTAGGCTTAACTATCTGGGCCGGGGGCCCGCGGCGAAGTCCCCAACAAAGTCAAAACCCGGCTCTATGATCCACTCGCCCTTGAGGTTGATAAAGCCCCATTTCCCGTCACTTCCCACCCCGGCCAAGCCGTTTGCGGCAAAGCCATTCCTAACATCGCCAAATCGCGGCGGTATGACCCACTCGCCTTGGGCGTTGATAAAGCCCCATTTCCCGTCGCTATTGACCGGGGCCAGGCCGTCCGCCGCAAAGCCGCTCCTGGCGTAGTCAAACTCCGGCGGTATAGCCCACTTGCCCTTGACATCAATAAAGCCATACCCGTGGCTTACCGCCAGGGCCAAGCCGTTTTCGGCAAAATCGCTGACCAAGTCAAACTCCGGCGGTATGGCCCACTCGCCTTGGGCGTCGATAAAGCCCCATTTCCAACCGCTTCTGGCCTGAGCCAGACCGCCCGCGGCAAAATTACCGACCTCGTCAAAAGCCGGCTGGACGACCCACTGGCCCTGGGCGTTGATAAAACCCCATTTTCCGTCTTTTCCCGCTTGGGCCAAGCCG
>Ga0082212_10006199_pt1 | contig 16130 bp, 11 predicted proteins | sample TergutNt197P3_FD_71548 | JGI IMG/M metagenome (GOLD analysis project Ga0082212, IMG submission 71548) | Neocapritermes taracua P3 segment gut microbial communities from Petit-Saut dam, French Guiana - Nt197 P3 | ecosystem: Host-associated > Arthropoda: Insects > Digestive system > Gut ... | reverse complement strand
ACGCCGCCTTTGCCAAGGTTGCCCTTGCCGACCTCAAACTGGGGTTTGATCAACAACAGCAACTGGGCTCCCGGGGTGGCGACTCGCGCAATCACCGGAATGATCATTTTCAGGGAAATGAACGACACATCGCAGGTAATGAACTGCGGGATGGCCGGGAGGTCTGTTCTGGCGAGGTAGCGGGCGTTAACCCCTTCCAGCGTAATGACCTGCGGATTCGCCCGGAGACCTGGCAATAGCTGGCTGTGCCCGACGTCCAAGGCGATCACTTGGGAGGCACCTTCCGCCAGTAAGACCTGCGTGAAACCGCCCGTTGCGGCCCCAATGTCAAGACACACCTTGCCAGCAATCTCTACTTGATGGCCAGCCGCCCGAAGCACTGCAATCGCGGATGCAAGTTTCTGGGCGCCGCGCGGAGATCCCGGTGCCCCGCTGATCTCCAGTTCGTCCTGAGCGGTCCGGTCCAGCAGCGCACTTGGTTTGCCAACGAGCTTTCCGGCAGCCCGCACCCGACCGGCTTTAATCAAGGCACTCGCTGCAGCCCGTGAGGGCGCAAGACCCAGTCGGACTAGTGCGAAATCCGCACGCTGGGAGGTGGGATTGCTTGGTTGCGCGGGCGGCACTTTCTCGTTCAGAGTTGGAACTCAGGGATCGACGATGACGCCACTTCCACCCCGGCATCAACCGCCGACCAAACCGCAGCGCATGCAGCGCGCAGAATATCAACCCCAACGGGGCCTCGGCTGTCCAGTTCCAACTGGTTCCCCTCGACGCGTGCGGCTCGACCCCCAGAAACCCACCAGTTGTCGGGGCCCTCTTCTGGGGCCAAGTGAGTCTCAAACAAGGCTCGTAAATCTGCACCAATGAAATCTGGGCGATAGGTGGGCTTGGCGAGAACGGCATCTCGCCCGGTGGATACGCCAGTGGTGATCAACAGACCGGGGAATCCAGCCGCCCGTGCCCCCCCGAGGTCGGTATTCAAACGGTCCCCGATAACTAAAGGACGCTGGGCGCCGGTGCGGCGCACCACCAACTCGTACATGGCGGGTGAGGGTTTGCCCTCGCTGGTGGGAACCACTCCGGTGGCAGCCTGGACCGCGCCAACCAATGCCCCATTCCCGGGAGCGAAACCCCTGGGGGTTGGTAGGGATAAGTCCAGGTTGGAGGCCACAAACCAGGCCCCACGCTCAACTGCATAGGCCGCTTCCGCTAAATCGGACCAGCACACCGTTGGTGCATAACCCATGGCCACGGCCTTGGGATCCAGGTCAGCCGCATTTGGGGTATCCGAGGGAATCACCGAGAATCCCGACTCGACAATGGCCTCCCGCATCCCATCGCCGCCCACCACCAGCACCTTGTCGCCGGGGCTCAGTCTGGTACCCAACAGGGCCGCACAAGCCATCGCGGCAGTCATAATGTTGACAGCGGATGCCTTAATCCCGATCTTGTTCAATTGGGCGGCAACCTGTTCCGGGGTGAGAGCCGCGTTATTGGTCACGAAAACCAGGTGCAATCCATCGGCTTGCGCTTGGTTCAGGTTTTCGGTGGCGTATGGAATCGGTTGATCGCCGCGCCGCGCGACGCCATCCAAATCCACCAATGCCAGATCGAACTGATCGGCAAGGGGACCCGTACTGGAGCCGAGCCCCCAACTGGAAGTAGTGATACCGGGGTTCAATCTTCACCCTCCTCATTCGGGTTCTCGAAATCGTTCGAGATCACTTCCCCATAATCGGTGATTTCGTCATACGGGTTGGATCCGAAGTTGGTCAACGGTTCGCCATGGGCGTCGTACTCGTTGGCCTCCTGCGCTTCGGACGCCACCGCTTCAGCAGCATCCAACCGCACTATCTCTTCCGCCGTATCCTCAGCGGTAGCGGGATGCTCGTCATCGTCGTTACGCTCGCCAATGCCGTTGCGTTCAGCCGCATCCTCACGTTTGTCAGCGTTGCTGAACTCATCGGCGGCTTCGTCGTCGGCTGCGCGCTCGTCATCGTCGCCACCGGGCTCGTCGTCGTCGGCGTCTTCCAACAGATCGAAAACCGTCACCTCGTCGGGGATGTTCCCGGCGGCGCGGTCCAGATCGTTGGCGTCGAAATCGCTGAGCAGCTCTTTGGCCTCCTCGTCCCTCCCGGCCGCTTGGAGCACCGTGGCCCGGGCGATTAGCACGCGCAATGCGGTGTCGCCCTCAAGTCTCGGCAAGCGATCCAGGGTCGCCAGCGCGGCATCGAACTGGCCGAGATCGGCACGGGCGCCTGCGGCTACCATGGCGAGTTCGATTTTCTGCAGCTTGGTTAGTGTTTCGGCCTCCGGGCTGTTGACCAATTCCAGCGCCTTCTCCGGGCGCCCCAGACCGCGCTCGGCATCGGCCATTAACGGCAAGTGTTCAGACGACCCCGTGAGTCTACGCACCGTACGCAACTCGCGGAGTGCCTCCGAGTAACGCTCCGTGACGTAGGCAGCAATGCCCGCTGCCTCGCGGACCACGTCAATGCGGCTCGCGCGCCGTAATGCCTCTTGGGCGTACTGGTAAGCCAGTTCGGGTTCGTAGTCCAAGAATCGGCCACTCATGATCAGTAACTTGCCAACATGCTCGGCGTGCTCTTTGCTCAAGCCACGTAAAGACTCCCGGGCCTCTTTGGGAAGTTGGCGGTACTCGACATCCTCGTCAATCGGGAAATCCGGGGTTCGCGGCGTGCTGGACCGGTCAAACCCGCGTCGGTTATCCCGCTGGCCTTCATCGCGGAAACGCCGGGGTCTCTCGTCGGCATCGCGCAGGGCCCTCCCCCGATCACCCTCCCTGGGCTCTCTGGACCGGTAGCCCTCATTCCGGGCGTCACCTTGGTACCGTCGATTCTCACCGCGCCCTGATTCGGATCCACGCTGCCCTTCACGTTGGCGATCATCAGAATCCCGCCTTCCGAAATCACGACCACCGGTAGAGCCGCCACGATCCGGTTGGCGATCTCGGTTCCAACCGCCCCGCCGCTCGTTATCACGACCGCCATCCCGGGCCGGCCCACGATCCCTCGCTGGGCCGCTATCCCGGCGCTCATAGCGATCACCCCGGTCACCGCGCTCGTCTCGATTGTCACGACCTCGGTAGTCCCGCCTATCCCCCGAGGCGTATGACCGACGCTCATCCGATCTACGATCCGACCGTTCCTCATAGCGGCCCTGCCCTCGCCGCTGGGAGTCACCTTGACGATCCCGGTATTCCCGGCGCCCTTCCGAGCTGCCCCGGTCTCGGTATTGACGCTCACCGGAATCACTCCGATCCCGATAATCACGCCTCTCCCCCTGATCGCGGCGGTCACCGTAGCCCCGCCGATCACTGGACTCATACCGGTCACGCTGACCACGCCGCTCACTGCCTGCGCCGCGATCCCGGTCACCGGAGTACCCACGACCCTCATTACCGCCTCGACCGCCACCATAAGACCTGTTTTGGGAACCACGCCGGTCATCGGAGCTGCCCCGAGACCCCAATTGGCCTCCCCGATATCCGCCCTCACCTGAGCGCCGTCGATCCTGATATCCATCCGAACGACGCCCCGAGTAGCCGCCGCGCTCGCCATCGTCGGAGAACGACCTGCTGGGGCGCCCATCGCCGTAAGATCGCCGCTCGCCGCCCTCGCGCGACCGGGATGGACCCGAACGCCGATCTCCGGACCAATCGCGATCCCGGCCAGACCGTTCTCCTCCGCGTTGTCCGCCTGAGTCTCCGGTTCGAGGCCGATAGTCAGATGACGATCCCGAACGGTTGGGACGAGCGGTGCGGCGTTCGCCATCGTACCGACGCTCGCCATCGTGCCTATTATCGCGATTCTGGCGATGCTCGCGTTCGGGGCGCTCGCCATCGGGGCGCTGCCGCTGGGGGTTATTGGCCATGGGTGACATGTTTCCATGAGTCGCGGACAAATTCTCGCCCCGCGCAGTCAACCGGCACGGGTTACGCTGGGATGGTGAGTGCGAATGGCAATGATGAGCGGATTGTTTGGGTCGATTGCGAGATGACCGGCTTGGATCCGGCGAAAGATGCGCTGTTGGAGATTGCCGTGGTAGTCACGGATGCGGACCTGAAACCGTTTGATGGCGGTGTGGATCTGGTGATTCAGGCACCGCCCGCAGCGCTGGAGCATATGAGCGCGCTGGTCCGGGACATGCACACCAAGTCTGGGTTGCTGGCCGAGGTCAAAGAGGGCGGCGTACCCTTGGCCGATGCCGCACAAGCCGTAATGGACTACGTGAAAATGTGGGTTCCCGAGGCGGGTACGGCCCCGCTGGCCGGCAACTCAGTGGGCGTGGACAAGGCCTTTTTAAGTGCATCGATGCCGCAACTAGTCGCGTATCTGAACTACCGCATCATTGACGTTTCCACCTTTAAGGAGCTCGCCCGGCGCTGGTATGACCGCGTGTGGCAGTGTGCGCCCGCGAAAACCCAGGGACATCGCGCGTTGCAGGATATCTGGGAATCCATCGATGAGCTGCGGTATTACCGGACGGCGATGATGGTCCCCGCGCCGGGTCCGACCTCCGCCGATTTGAAGAAAATCGCGGCTGAAGTATTGGAAACCTCCGTTGCCGGGGCGAATGACCTGTATTAGTTTGTGGAAAGTCACAGCATGGATTAGGCTGGGAGATTGACCGCGTGCCTCGCAACGGGCCGCGTGTCTTGGGTTGGTTAAGTCCAGCCAGGTGGCCTTTCGGCCACCAATGGTGCCCGTAGTTCAGTGGCAGAACGCCTGGTTGTGGTCCAGGAGGTCGCCGGTTCAACCCCGGTCGGGCACCCGCACGAGGGTTGAAGCGAGCCGTTAGGAGAGCTAGCACCCGCAATGTTTGAGGATGAAACCCCTTACGTAACTGGCGAATATGCGCCCAGCCGCGCGGAGCGGGAGCTCGCCTGGGGAGTGGGCATCGGTCTCCAGCGAATTGATGGTCTAGAACCCAGTAAATATGCTGAGACCCTGATTGTGGGTCAAATAAACGGTAAGTACTCCTACCACGAAGTTGAGGATTCTCTCTTACGGTATTACTCGCACGGCGACGGGCGTAACGCACCCCGAGTGGCCGCCGAGGCAGATATAACCGCCACCCGAATTTCACAGATAATCTCGGAACCGGGATTCACGCTTTCTCCGGGCTCTCTAATGGCCATTCATGGCCGAATATTCGAGGGCGTATTCGAGGATCGCCGATGGGCCGGAACCTATCGCACGGCGCCGAAACTCTCCAAAGCCGAGCCCGTGCTCGGCGGGGAAACCGTAAATTACACCCCGGGATCTGAAGTGCGCGCGACACTGCGTTGGGAATTCGATGAGGAACGAAATCTCGACTTCCTCCCCAATAACGACGACGACGCCGTAACACACGTGTTGGGCTTCACCTCCAGGATTTGGCAGGTACATCCATTCTGGGAGGGGAACACCCGAGCCATCACTACTTACGCCATCAAGTTCCTAAAAAGCTTGGGAGTCAACATTGGAAATGGGCCGTTCGTGAACCCATCGCCCTACTTCCGTGACGCGCTGGTATTGGATAATGCACCAGTAAGACTGCGGGACCGTGAACCCCTAAAGCTGTTCGGCAGGGCACTATTGAATCCGACCATTGAACTGCCAGACCTAAGAAAAAGGTATCCGAGGTAAAAGCAATACTACTCACAAGTCAGCGCGAGTCCACGCGATAGCCAACTGCGCCAGATGTGCGGTGGCTTGACGCCAAATGTACTTGAACATGCTAGTTCAGCCTCTAACCTGGACGTTTTGCTGTCTGCCCTCGGGAGTTTTCTGTGTCCGCCTTATCGCGCTTGGCGCATAAGCAACAACCGTCTGCGATTCTATCGGGATTATCAGCCATCGCCGTCGCCGCCGTCATCGGTATGACTACTACGCCTGCGTCTGCGCCTCCAGAAGCCACAGAGGCGATGACGGCTGAGGTGTACGCCGACATCATTACCACGGTTCCAGACACCCAAGCTCTAGCCGCCCAGTCACTTTCGCTGCGCACCGGAGCTGCCGCATCGCGAGATTCCGTCCGGGCCGCCGTGCCCGACCTCGCGGCTACCGCTCTCGAGACCACCGTTGGCGATGTGCTCCTGACCGTTCACGTCACCCCAGCACCCATTCCGTGCGCATTCACCGGACTTACTCACTTAGCCTTTGACGATGCACTTTGCACGACGCCGTCGAATAACACCCCAGAACAAAACCAGGCACTCGGTCGGTACCTGGCGGCTCTGCGTGGTTGGGACGGGAATCAGTTCCAGTGCTTGGACAACCTGATTACTCGGGAGTCCCGTTGGCGTCACACTGCGGCAAACCCCGTCACCAGTGCGCGGGGCATTCCACAGAAGATGATGAGCGTTCACTATGGCGCGAACTGGAGTACTTCGCCGGTTGCCGCCGAATGGCTCGCCAATCCCGAACCGCAGATCGAATGGGGCCTGGATTACATTGCCCGCCGCTACAGCGACCCTTGTGGCGCCTGGGGATTCTTCCAACGCAACGGTTGGTACTAGTCCAGTCGTGGCTCCACGACGATGCCGCAACCGATTGGACAACAGAGCCGGAAACGGGTAGATTTAGCCATAATGCGGTGAACCAAACCCGCAGGTTATCTGCCTGTTCACGCAGGTCAGATGCCACTTTTCGCCTTGGTGTAATCGGCAGCACACGGGTTTTTGGTGCCCTTAGTCAAGGTTCGAGTCCTTGGGGCGAAGCAAGCAATCGGGGTTCCCGACGATTTGCGTCGGCAAATCGGTGGGGTAGCAAATGGGTGCCGTAGCGATCAACCCTTACCGTCACGTTTTGTCCGTGGCGCCCGTTAGCCTGAGGCCATGAACCGGTTATTCTTTGGCGACAACTTGGAGGTGCTGCGTTCCGCGATAGCCACTGAATCCGTTGACTTGATTTACCTGGATCCGCCCTTCAACTCAAAGCGGAACTACTCGGTCATTTTCAACCGACACGATGTGCATACGGACGTCTCGGCGCAAATCCAAGCGTTTGAGGATACTTGGAGTTGGGATCACCGTACGGAGTTGGCTTACGAAGGGTTCATCGCTGGGGGCTTGCCGGAGCGGGTGGCCGATGCCCTAGCAGCGTTCCGGATCTTGCTGGGCCGTAATGACGGTATGGCTTATCTGGTTAACATGGCCCCCCGCCTCGTAGAACTCCACCGAGTACTAAAGCCAACGGGGTCTCTTTGGCTCCATTGTGACCCGACGATGAGCCACTACATTAAGGTACTCCTTGACGCGATTTTCGATGTGCGGAATATGCGCAATGAGGTAATTTGGCAACGGACAGGCTCCAAAGGATATCAGAGCCGTCGCTTGCCCAACAATCACGATGTTATTTTAGTTTACGGCAAAAGCAATGAAACCACCTGGATCACCGACGCCGCTTTTTCTGGGCGGGACCTAGGGAATCTAGACCCAAAGACGTTATCGAAGTACTCCCACTTCGATGAAGATGGTCGCCGTTATCGGCTGGATAACCTAACCGGACCGAATGACCCACGGCCAAACCTCACGTATGAGTTCCTCGGAGTTACAAGGCGTTGGCGGTGGACTCGGGAACGTATGCAGGAGGCATATGAGGCGGGAATAGTGGTTCAGACTGCCCCGGGGCGGGTGCCACAGCAGAAACGCTATCTGGATGAGCAGCGCGGAGTCCCCCTATCGGACGTTTGGACAGATATTCCTCCGCTAAACTCCCAAGCGGCTGAACGCTTGGATTACCCGACTCAGAAGCCGGTGGCACTCCTGGAACGGATCATTTCTCTAGCGTCAAACCCCGGAGATGTGGTGCTCGACCCATTTGCAGGGTGTGGTACCTCGATTGACGCGGCCCAGAAGCTCGGACGGTGTTGGATCGGAATTGACATCACCTACATCGCCATTGACCTAATCATTAAGCGGTTGATTCACACTTATGGCGCTTCGGTTATGGATAACGTTGAGGTTTCCGGGCTGCCGCGTGACCTGGGCGGAGCTGCCGCATTGTTCCATCGAGACCCATTCGAATTTGAGAGATGGACGGTATCCCAAATTGATGCACGCCCTAACGATAGGCAGGGTGGGGATCGGGGCATTGACGGTGAGGGCCGTTTCATTCTGCCCACATCGCGAACCGGGACAGGTCGGGTACTCGTCTCAGTGAAAGGTGGCACCTCTCTAAACCCCGCAATGGTACGGGATTTGATTGGGACCGTGGACGCGGAGTCGGCAGAACTTGGCTTGCTGATCACACTACGGGAACCAACTGCGGGTATGATCGACGCCGCCTACAAGGCTGGCTATTGGACGCATCCGGCCAACGGCCAGACCTATCCCCGCATCCAAATTGCCACAGTGTCAGATTTTCTCGCGGGTCGGAAACCGAACCTGCCCACGATTATCTCTCCCTATCTCCGGGCTACCAGACGCCACGACTCAGCCCAGCAAGCCCTATCAACCCAGGGCGAACTAATCTAGGACTTGCTGCTGCACTTGTAAACTCGGCAGATCTCGCGATAGAGAAAACAATGGTTAATCAAGCTACGCCTGGCAATTAGTGGCTTACGCGCAAGTTTCTTAGTGGGTCGCCCAGTATTCTTGCTCTTTTGCTTCCCAGCGTTCTTTGTCGGCATCGGTTATCTCGCGCAGTACTCGCGCCGGGTTTCCGACGGCGATGACGTTGGCGGGAATGTCCTTCACCACAACAGCGCCAGACCCAATAATCGAATTATTGCCAATGGTGACGCCAGGGTTAATGATTACCCCGGCGCCCAACCAAACGCCATCGCCAATGGTTATGGGGAGCCCATACTCCAAACCCCGATTGCGAACCCCGGAGTCGATTGGATGCGAGGCAGTGATGATTTGGCAGTTCGGGCCAAACATTACATTTCGACCGATCCTGATTGGCGCGACATCCAAAAAGACCGTGTTGAAGTTCGCGTAGAAATCCTCGCCCAAGTGGATGTTGAATCCATAGTCGACCTGCAATGGCGGCTGTACCCAGACCCGTTCACCGGTAGTGCCGAAAAGCTCTTTCTCCATTGCCACGATGGCGTCGGAGTCACCGAGATCATGTTGATTAATCCGTTGGGCTAATCGCTTTCCAGGTAGGGGGGCGTACTCTGGCTCAATTCGAGTTGCCAGGTACAGCTCCCCGGCGATCATCCGCGCATATTCTGACATTGACCCACTCCTTGAGACACGAGACGGTAGTTTCGACAGGCGCTGCCCCCAGTTTAACAGGGGGCACCACCACCGACTTGCGCTAGTGAGCCGCTTAGGAGCTATAAGCCTATCTGTTTGACCACTCGGCAACATTTCCAAATGGCAACACCCTGATGATTTGCTCGCCCCCGCTTTCCGGGATGGTTACCTCGAGTCCGGCCCCGCTAGGCTCGAGGAGCTCAACCACATTCCCAAAACCATGAAAAGCGATTAGTGGGACAATTGGTTCCGCCCGAGAGATTCGAACTTCGGGCTGCACTTGAGGGCGACTTCCCCATGAACCTAATCCGAGAGCCAATCCGAATACGAGGGCAATTGCCAGGCCTCCGGCTAACATAATGGCGGCCATTTTTGAGGTTATATAAAGTTTCAGTTCCATTTGTTTGTCCTTGATTGTTTTGGAGAGATTGCGGGCCGGCAATTCCGGAAAGGAGGCATGAAGTGACGCCGGCGGCCCCCACCGCCCTTCGGGCACCTCCCCCGCTCACGGGGGAGGCTACATAGAGCAGTGAGAGATTGCGGGTCGAGCCCGCAATAACGATTCTGCCTATACGGTTCCCAGGGCACCTAGGGTTACCGGGATTTCCAGCACTTGGCCCTCCCGGACCACGGTCAGGAACACCAAGTCCCCAGGAATCCGCTCTCTCACAAAGGCGGTTAACGAATCAGAGCCGGCAACCGGATTGCCGTTGAACGCCACCACCACGTCACCCACCTGCAGCCCAGCGGCCGCGGCGGCGGAACCAGGGGTGATGCTCTGAATCTGGCCGCCTCCGCGTTGGATGCCGGAAACGTCCGTCGTCGTCGTGGAAACTGTGACGCCTAGTAAAGCGTGTTGGGCGATCCCATCGGCTACTAATTCGGCAGAAATGCGCTCGGCCAAATTGGCGGGAATCGCGAAGCCCAGGCCAATCGAACCGGCAGTGCCGCCGAATGGGCCACCCATGGTGACGATGGAAGAGGTCACGCCAATGACCTCACCCTGGGCGTTAAACAGTGGGCCACCAGAGTTGCCAGGGTTAATCGCGGCGTCAATCTGAATGGCATTGGTGACCTGACCGGGTTGTCCTGGCCCAGTCGCGACCGTCACCGGCCGGTTCAAGGCTGAAATGATGCCAGTGGTGGCGGTATTCGCGAGCCCGAGTGGATTTCCCATGGCAAGCACCGGATCGCCTACCTGCAGCGCGTTCGAATCGCCAAACGTAACGGGCCGCAAATCAGCAGGAGGCTCATTCAGCCGGACGATGGCGAGGTCTGTTGTGGGGTCCAACCCAGTCACGGTGGCGGGGAATTGGCGGCCATCCGCGAGGGTAACCAACACCTGACCGCCGGAAGCGCCCGTAACCACGTGGTCGTTGGTAACGATATCTCCCTCCAGGTTCAGCACAAACCCGGAACCCGCAGAACCTGAGGCCCCAGCGGCACCCGGCACGGAAATCGCAACCACCGACTCAGCGACTTCGGCAATTACCGCCTGCCAGTTACCGAACTCGGCGGCCACGGCCCCCGACTCGTACTCGTATTCTGGCTCCTCGACCCAGCCCGGCAAGTACTCAGCAGCGACTGGCCCCTCAATAACTTCGCCCCGGTAGCCGACGGCTAGCGTGGTGAGCAGAGAACCCACTAACCCGCCGACTAACGCAACGGCCACCAGCGCCACCCACAACTGCGACCACCGCACGTTACCCGTCGCGACGGGAGCTGGCGCGGTGGCTCGAGGGGCGGCCCAGGGATTTGACGTGGCGTTCAGCGGGGCAGGCTGGCCCCCACTTCCACCGACTACAACGCGACCGGCGGCAGCGTTCTCATACCCGACGACGTTGCGGCGACCAGCGGCAGCGAGCTCATTCCCGACGACGACGCGGCCGCCAGGCGCTATCTCATTTCCGACGACGCCGGGCCCAACGCCGGAAAGTGAACCGGCAGCGGCGGCCGAACCAACGGGTGCCAAGGCGAGCGTGGCTGTTGGGGTTAGGTTGACGGAAGGCCGCACCCAGGCGTCGCTGGTCCCGGCGAGCCGCAGCGCGCTACCACTGGCCTTGGGCGGATTTCCAATGGCACTTAGAGTGTCAGCGGCGGCTTGGGCCATCGTTGATTGACCGGCGACTGGCCTGGGACCCAAATCGACCGCGGGCGGCGATTCGACCGACACTGTCGGCATCACGGCAATAGGAGTCGGGGCCGTTACTGGCGAGTCGTTCGTCATCGTCGGAGAAGGCGCCGTCATCATCGGAGAGGCCGCCGTCATCGTGCCAGCCGAAACAGCGGGCATGGGACGCCGCGCGATCGGGGCCAGGTAGGCAGAGGCGGGGGCCGCCGCGAACGCAGGGACCTGAGGGGCACTCGGTGTGTGCTCTAAGTTCTCGGTAGTCATGGGGGAATCCTTACAAACGGTGGGTCAAAGCTGGGTCAAGTGTACTCTGACCAAATCTTGACCAAACCCTGAGACAATTTCCCCATGCGGTTGCTACTGGTTGAGGATGAGCGCGTGCTGGCTGATGGCCTCGCCGACGGCCTGCGCCGGGAGGGGTTCACCGTCGAAGTGGTTTACGACGGTATGTCGGCCCTGAGCGCGGCTGCGCTGACTGATTTTGATGTGATCATTTTGGACCGCGACCTGCCCGTGCTCGGCGGCGATGCCGTGTGCACCACCCTGCAAGACCAGCACTACCCCGCCCGCATTTTGATGCTCACCGCCGCCGGTACGGTGGAGGACCGCGTGGGTGGCCTCAACCTCGGCGCCGACGATTACCTCACTAAACCGTTCGCGTATCTGGAGTTGCTGGCGCGGATTCGGGCTTTGGGACGCCGTGGCGCTGGCGCCGCGCCAGTGGTTCTGGAAGGTGGCGGCCTTCGTCTCGATACCGCGCGGCGCACGGTGGAGCAAGACGGCGTTCCCTTGCGCCTTACAGCCAAGGAGTTTGGCATTGTGGAGGTGTTGTTGCTCGCGGGCGGTGCTTGGGTGAGCGTGGACGAACTGCTGGACGAGGTTTGGGACCGGCCTTTGGAAATGACGCGCACCGTGGTGAAGTCAACCATGCACACTTTGCGCCGCAAATTGGTGCGGCAGGTTATCGAGAGCGCCACTAATTTCGGCTATCGAATTGAGGCGGAGTCATGATAACGACGATGACGAGGGACTGGACCCTGCGTAGTCGCCTAACCGCATTTATCGCGTTAGTTTTCATAATCGGTGGCGCAATCTTGATTATTAGTCAATTCTTCATAGTTGACTATTTGCTCAGCCGCCCAGTAAATGTTGATGAGGTTTTACCCCAAGTGCCAATTCTGGGATTTGGTGAAGTGGCCACTATTCGGCCCGTGGGAGATCTGGAGGTATGGACTAGTAACGCCATCCGACTGGTAACCGACACCACCATTGTTGCCACCGATCGCCATTCCGCCAACGTGGTGCATGCCTTAGTGGGATGGTCATTGGCAATACTCGCGGCCTTTACCGCACTTGCGGTAGTTGCCGCCAATTGGTTGGCGCGGCGGTCGTTGAACCGGGTGGCGGCCATCACCACTGCTGCCCAAGGCATTACCCATAGTGACTTGGCGCAACGGCTAAACGTGATGGGCCCCAATGATGAGGTGAAGGAACTCGGCGATTCGCTGGACTCCATGTTGGATCGAATTCAGGCGGCATTTGAACGCCAGGACCAGTTTATTGCGGGGGCGTCACATGAATTGCGCACTCCGCTTACCACTACTCGGACAATGCTGGAAATTCCTTTGGCCCAAGGCCGGGTGCCTGTTGATTTAGAGCCGAATATCCAGGCCGCCTTGGCCGCCAATCACCGTTCCGAAGAGTTAATTTCGGCATTACTAATGATTGCCCGGATGCCAGGCGCTGATTCCATACCAGCGGAACACATCTATTTGCCGGAGTTTGCCGTGCAGATCGAAACCGAATTCGGGCCTGGGTTGAGTGCCCGTGAGTTGACCATTCGCACCAAGTTGGAACCCGCCTTGGCCTTAGTGAATCTGGACTTGCTACTGCTGGCGGTAACCAACCTGATGGAAAACGCCACCAAGTATGCAGAGTCAAAAATCGGAATTGTTACCGGGATTACTGACGGCTCCGCCTGGATTGAAATTTTGAACGACGGCCCGCTGGTCACCGAGGCCGAGGTAGCGGCCTGGCTACAGCCCTTCCAGCGGGGCGCTCAGTCAAGGCTGGCGGGCGGCGGTTTGGGTCTGGGGTTGGCGCTGGTCACGGCGGCGGCCAAGGGAATGGGGGGCCAACTGTCGTTGACCCCCCGTCCCCAAGGTGGCGTGACCGCGCGGCTCAGTTTGCCGACTGCTTAGATCCCCATCGCCAGATCGGATCGAGCGTAGTCAATTGCGCCCGAATAAGCCGAATACGGGCTCAATTGACTACATTCGAATCTAGCCCGCTAGGTGGCCCCACTGTTCTGCCAGGTCGGTCCAAGCGCCGTTGGCGACTACCTCCCCCGCGACCACCACTACTACCCGGTCGGCTCGGGCCAAGGCGGCAGTTTTCGAAGTAGAGCCAATCACCGTCATTCCGCGAGCGCGTAGCGCATCCCACAGTTCGATTTCGGTAGCGGCATCGAGCGCCGATGAGACATCATCCGCCACTAGAATCTCGGACTCGGAAGCCAAGGCCCGTGCTAGGGCGAGCCGTTGCACTTGGCCACCGGATAGCTTGACGCCCCGGTGCCCCACCAAGCCACCCATGCCACCGGCCACAGCGACGTCCTCAGACAACCGGGCATCCTGAACTGGCGTATCCAGCGGCCGAGACTTGTGGTCCAGCGAAATGTTGTCCGCGAAAGTTCCGGACAACACATGCGGAACCTGGGCCACGTAGGCCACCCGGCCCGGTCGCAGGAACTCCTCGGGATCCGAAATCTTCTCCCCGTTCCACAGCAACTCGCCGTCGTACGACATCAACCCCGCCAGCATGGCCAGCAACGATGACTTCCCACACCCGACCCGGCCCAGCAACAACACCAGTTCGCCGCGGTTCACCGTGAGGTCGGCGTCGGACACGCCGATGGTGCCGTCGTCGTCGAACAACGTGGTGATGCCGCGCAGTTCCAGGCGCTCGAAGGGGCGGGTGAGGCCGGTAGTTTCGACAGGCTTTATTCCGGTAGTTTCGACAAGCTCAACCACCGGTTCGACAAGCTCAACCACCGGCTTCGGTTGCGGTGCTAGACCCTTCACCAAGTCCACGCCAACCGGCAGTTCGGTCAGGTCGGCGCCGTCGGCGAAGGCTTGCGTGGCGACCTGCCAAGCGCGAACGCCAGGCGCTTGCGTTATCACGGCCCCGGCCACCCACGCGTAGTAGATGAATCCGGTTGCGGTGCCCGCTACCATCATCGTCGTCGTGAGGGGCCACATTCCCAAGTAGAACAGGAACCACGCCACGATCTGCCCGGTGAAGGCGACCATCACGGGCACCCCGCCGAGCACGGCATTCACGGTCTGCTCGCGGATCGAGGCGCGCACCCGGGCGGCGTCGATCTCCGCCAGGTGCTCGTGCACCGGGCCGGTCCGCGCGGACAGTTTCACGGTACGCACGGCGTCGAACGTCGACACCAACTCGCGGCCGTAGCGCGCGCGTTGGTCGGCGGCGGCCTTCGCGGACTTGCCGGAGATGGACCGCCCCGCCCAGGCGATCAATGCCGACGAGCCCATCACGCCCACCAACACGGCCCCCGCGATCCAGGTCCAACCGAGCAACGAGGTAATCAGAATCGCCAGCATCGCAGCGCAGAAATCAATCCACGCGTCCGAATAACCCAGGAAACGGTCGGAGTCCATGGCCCGCGCCACCACCTCGCCCGCCGGGGTGGCGGGAAGGCGACGCTGCATGGTCTGCCCTCGCATCACGTTCAGCCGGGTGCGCAGCGACACCTGAATCCACCACATCGGATACACCAGCACGCCATACATCACCAGCGCGGTACCCGCGAACAGCGCGGCAATCAGGCCGGTGAGCAGCCAACCCGTGGGCGTGCCCTGCTCAATCCCGGTGACGGTCTCGCCCCACAGCAGCCCCACAATCGGGCCCTGCGACGCGAGCAGCCCAGCGGTACCGAAACACAGCGCGCCCAGCAATCCCCACGCCTTGTGCGCGCGGAACGTGCGCACCACGGCCCGCATCTGACCCATGCCCTGATGCGGCGCGCGGCGGTCGGGAACGCGACCCTTGCGGCGCTTGTTCGCGATGTCCGACGACGACGACCCCGCACCCATGTCGCTGCTACCCACGTCGCTGCTGCCCGACGACGATGCCGGAACCACCGACGCCGCAACAACACTCCCAGCCAGAGCTTGCTCGGCTTCGGTCGGTGAGGCTTCCGTAACCTCGTCAACGTCCGTATCTGAGACCTGATGCTCCGACCGAGCGGCCCGCAGCAAATCGCGGAACGGTCCCGGCTGACTCGCCAAATCGGTGCGGTACCCGAACTGGGCCACGCGGCCATGGTCCAAAACCGCCACCAAATCAGCGCGTTCAATGGTGGATAACCGGTGCGCGACAATCACGCCCGTGCGCCCGGCCAGCAGCTTCTGCGAAGCGGCGACCACTCGGGCCTCGCTCAGCGGATCCATCCGAGCCGTGGCCTCGTCCAGCACCACTACTTGCACATTGCGCACCAACAGCCGCGCGAAGGAAACGAGTTGCTCCTCCCCCGCGCTGAGCTTGGTGCCCCCGGCGCCGAGTTTCGTGCCGAGCCCGTCCGGCAACCCGGCCACCCAATCGGTCAACCCCAACGCCGCGATGGCGTGCTCTACCGCACCCGAGGGCAGCGGCGCGAACAACGCGATGTTCTCGGCCACCGTGCCGGAAATGATCTCCGTGCGCTGCGTCACCACACCCACGGCTCCGCGCAGCGATTCCAGGTTGGTCTCCGTCACATCTTGC
>Ga0082212_10006198_pt1 | contig 16130 bp, 9 predicted proteins | sample TergutNt197P3_FD_71548 | JGI IMG/M metagenome (GOLD analysis project Ga0082212, IMG submission 71548) | Neocapritermes taracua P3 segment gut microbial communities from Petit-Saut dam, French Guiana - Nt197 P3 | ecosystem: Host-associated > Arthropoda: Insects > Digestive system > Gut ... | reverse complement strand
ATAACGTGCTAAAGCATGAATATACGCAATTCGGCGGCGATTTTAACGTCATGCACCATTCTGAATTTCTGCGGAAGATGATCGCGGAAGGGAAGATAAAGCCGGGCGTGGTTAAAACGAAAAAAGCCGTTTATCACGACCCGTGTTATCTGGGACGTTATCAGAAGATTTACGATGAGCCGCGGGATGTACTGAAATCAATACCGGGCATGAACCTTTCCGAAATGGTCAACCGCCGCGAAAAGAGCCTCTGCTGCGGCGCGGGCGGCGGCCATTACTTTATGGATATCAAACGCGGCGAGCGCATAAACAATATCCGTGTAAAACAGGCTCACGACGCCGGAGCGGATACGATTGTTACCGGATGCGCGTTCTGTATGCACATGCTTCAGGATTCGGTGAAACTGCTGAATTACGACGAAAGCATGCGCGTGGTGGACATCGCTTCGCTTACGGCTGAGGCAACGGAGAAATAAAAAATATCCGGCCCACTGGGAGCGCGGACTTATAGTCCGCAATACTTTAATAAATGCGGGCAGGAGGCCGCACTCCCGGTAGCAATGGATGAACCCTACTAAAATTAAAACGCCGCACGGCAAACCGTGCGGCGTTTTAATTTTAGTAGGGTAAGCGTCCGGTGCAGCCATATTTATGGCAACCTCCTAAAACCCCGAAATTAAGACTTGCGACCGAGACAAAAGCGGAGTTTACATTAGGTAAATGAGCATTTTGTCGAGGGGGCAGTGGCTCATGGGATTGCGGGCATCATTTTTTTTCTTGACAGGCATTTTGCTTTACAGTAGAAATATTAATATCAGTCAGGTTAACATATTAGCACCGTCCGGTGGCAATCGAAGCGGTATTAATGGAAGCGAGGGACGCAATGAAACATTCTTCCCACGGTAGCCGAACAAACATCGCCCACATGCAAATTTTTGTCAAATTAAAAGCGTCTGCGGCGTTATTTATATTCATTTTTCTTATACCGCTGATTTCTGGTTTGTGTGCGGATAGCCAGAAAGAATACATATATCAGGATGAAAAAGTAGTGGCTGTGGAATCCGATGTATGTACATCCAGCATTTCCCCCACAAATGCGAGTCCTGCGGCGGGCGGGGCAAGCGGCAGTGGAACAGTTGCCAGTTCCTGTCCCTGGACAGCCACAAGCAACGCAACTTCGTGGATAACGATAACAACCGGTGTCGGCGGCAAAACCGTCAGCTACACTGTAGCGGCTAATACAGGGACGGCGAGAACGGGAACGATCACGATTGCCGGCAAAACCTTTACGGTTTCACAGAACGGGTTGAATTTGATGTGCATTCAGGCATGTACGGCGTCGAAGAGTTCCTGTTTGCAGTCTGTACAGGTATCATGTACCAACCAATGTATAATGCAGAATCCAGCCTGTTTATACTATCCTGATCTATGTACGCAATCATGTATTGCGCCTTGTCAAAGTTCGAGCGAAGCGGCGTGTAATTCCGCATATACAAGCTGTATAGCAGGCTGCCAGTAAAGGAGGATACAATGGTTGCAAGACTGCGACGCATTATTATCATTTCCTGCATAATTTCGGTAATGGCGGCAGTTCTTCACGCGGAGATATTTAAACCTGAGCGCGGTTTTTCACCCGGCATTGAACAGATTGGCGGTTCCATCGACAACATCGACATCGCGAACGGGAAGCTGCATTTGACGGTACCGATAGCGGCGTTGCCCTCTGGCGCGGGCGGGGCGGGATACAGCCTGAATCTTCATTACGATTCCCACATATATGACGCCGAGCAGTTAAGCAACGGCACATGGCAATTGACCGATCATCCCGGATGGCACTACGACGCTTTTCATTACGCGCTTGATCTTGAAACGGTTGGTTCGCAATACCGTTTAAACCTGATATTGCCTGATGGCGGTTCGCATATTCTGATTTTAAAAGGCTACGAAAGCGCAAAGGGTTACAGCGATGTAAAACCGAACGGATTCAGAGCGAACGGGACTAAAGCAATTAGCGGTCTTGTCAATTACCATACGATAGACGGGAGTTATCTGCGTGTTACCGTAGAAGCCAACGGAAGCGATGTAAATTATACGTTGCTTCCGTGGAATATATATTATCCGGACGGAAGCTACGTCAGGGTAAACGGCAATACTGTAACCCTTAACAATAATGTGGCGTCCGTTACGCAATCAGGTAACAACCAGCAGGTGGCCATCACAAATTCATCCGGGAAATCCCTGATCATTAATAAGAATGTAACCAACGCCAATATCAATACCGCCGTGTGGGTGCGCGATGAAGTAACGGTTCCGAGCGTAAACGGCGGCACATTGAAATATGTGATCGACTGGAAAAAGAACACGCTTCCTGCGGGACGCCTTTACAATAACGGGGCGGGCAATTCACAATTGACGCCCGTACACTGGGGCGTAGCGTATATACAGCTGCCTCTGCCGGGCGCGGCGGTAGCTGCGCTTGGAACGGAACCTGCGTCGTGGAGCAGTTACAAGTTTGGATATAACGATACATACGGAGAATTGAATTACATCCGTATGCCAGGCGGAGCGGAATACAACTATGAATACATACTCGACGGAACCGGCGTCAGCGGAAACACAAAACAGGCTGTAGCGATAGCCGGATTAAATTGGGTAAGGGAGAAAACGGCAACAATCCAGGGCAATCTCCCGATGGTCTGGACATTTAACAATACGGCGATCTATACCGTTGTAACCGCTCCTGACGGCGGACAGACTACGTATACGTTTGAATGCAAGGACGATCCTTCCAACTGTACAAATCATTATATGTTAAACCGAGTCGTTCAGGTGGATTCGCCCGGCGGCTTGCGAATCGTTCGTGAATGGGATCAGAATAAGACATACGGAATGCAGGGGTACTATGTATTGCCGAATAATCTGTATGTAAAAAAGGAAACGATTACGATTGGTCTGCCGTCAAACGCCAAGACGCGCGTGATTGAGTACGTTTATGACGTAAACGGAAGATTGCGGGAACGCAAAGAACGCGACTGGAATGCCTCGAACGGAGCGCCTGGGGCGGTGTTGCGCAACAGGGCGACCATTTATACGGTTCAGGCGCCCGACGCTTCTTCCGTGCCCGGAGCTATTGCAAACCACGTGAATGCTTACTGGAATAATACCGGTCGTCTGACTAATGTATTATCAAACGTCATGCTCGATGGTGCGAATAACCTCCATGCCGCAACTGCATACGGCTATAACTCCAATGGAAAAAAGACCGCCGAAGGGCGTTGGGACAGTGAAAAATCGCCATCTTTTTTTATCCCGCCTCCGTCCTCAATTACTCAGACGTTCACATATACTTATGACATATACGGCAACCTGACGGATACATACGAACCGGATGTACGCACACATATGACGTATGACGGCAATGGCCGGATATTGAGCAGCATTGCCGGATACGGAACACCGGCATTACAGAGGACTACTAATTACACCTGGCTGAACGGGATGGCCGTATATACGGTAACAGATGTGGAAAACGGCATCGGCGAGATGTACCAATACGACAATGTCGGACGCAAGATTAACGAGTATTCAGTCTCCGGCGGAACGTATCTGAGCCGCGTCAGCAGGGTCATCGACGATATAAACAACAAGGTAACGATCAAGCGCGACCTGAAAACCTATAACGATCAGAAATTGCAAACCATCACGCATTATGACCAGCTTGGCCGGAAGGTTTTGGAGCAATATTCGGAGGGGTCGGCATTAAACGGAAGCGGCGACGGCATCAAAATCAAAACAATTTATGAGCATTTTAACGGCGGTTCGCGTGTAATCACATCAACGCCATACCGGTCAATATCCGACCCGGCGCTGCAATGGAAATGTACGCATTATGACACCGCTGGACGAGTAACGGCGACAGCGACATTCAATAATAACAGCGGCGTTCTTAATCCGCCGTCAAGCTGCACAAGCTTGACGAACCGCACGGGCATAACGCAAATCACCTACGCGGGAGAATGGACGACGATAATCGACCCGGCGGGGAAAACGCGAATGGAGCGCAGTGACGCGCTCGGACGTCTCGCCGAGGTAATAGAAGACCCCGGCGGTTTGGGTTACATAACAACGTATGAATACGACGCGATGGACAACCTTCTTGAAACGCGTCAGGACGATGGCATAAACATACAGATTCGGACATTCGAGTACAGTTCGCTTGGAAGATTGCTATCGACTACAACCCCGGAAAGCGGAACTACATATTTCACATATCACGACAACGGACTTGTAAATCGGCAGACGGACGCGCGCGGCAAATATAGCGAAACGCAGTATGACGCCTTGCATCGAATTACGCAGCGTACATACAGCGACGGAACGCCTGCGGTGAAGTACGCATATTATCAGTCAAACGACGGCCCGCAGGCAGGGCGGCTGAAATCAATCAGTTCGATTATTATGGGAATAGCAGTTGTGGGAACGACAGAGTATGTTTATAACAACATGGGAGATGTGATATCGAGCAGCCAGAATATAACTGGTTATTCACCGACGTTGAATTTCAGTTATGAATGGTATTTAGGTGGCGGATTGAAAAGCATAACGTATCCAGCCGGTCGAAAAGTTGAATACGCGGTAGACGACGCGGGACGCAATACGAAGATATCAACAACGGGAAAGACGTATTGGGATACGGCGGGCGTTATACAGCCGTTTACGGCGGATGGAAGGGTAACGCAGGCGAAGCTGGGCAACAATCTGTGGGAGACATATGATTACGCGCCGCCTGGAGTGCCGACGGTATATAGTCTTGGCACGTCGGCAGGCGCAAGTAACCGGATACGGCTTGAGTATGATTTTGATGGAACATACGATAACGGGAATATCATCAGCCAATCGGTAAGCGTGGATAATGGAACCATACGGACGCAGATGTTTACGTACGACGGAGTGAACCGTCTGGAAAGCGCGATGGAATTGGGCGGTTACAATCAGAGTTACGATTATGACCGATGGGGCAACCGGTGGACATCTTATTCCAGCGGATTGTCTTATGCGGATCCGAAGGAGCCGACATCAGCCGCGCAATTCAATCCGGATACCAACCGGCTTGCAAACGCGATTTACGACGCGGCGGGGAATCAACTGAGTTACAACGGATATACGTATGAATACGACGCGGACGGTCGGAACACGACAGTAAAGCTCAACGGCGCGATATACATAACAAATGTGTATGACGGCGAAGGCCGCCGGATAAAGAAGATTCAAAGCGGAGTAACGACATATTACGCATATGACGCCTTCGGGCGTCTTGCGGCGGAATATACGTCTGAAACACTTGCGGCGAGTACTACCTATCCGTTTACGGACATTCTTGGAAGCGTGCGTGCGGTAACGTCGGACGCGGGGGTGTTGTTGGAATGTTACGACTATCTGCCGTTTGGGCGGATGCTGAGTTCGTCGGACAATCAGCGCGGCTCGTGCTATCCGGAATCGACCGCGATATCCAATAACAATATCAGCAGCGGGATGTCACAGAAGTTTACCGGTCAGCCGCATGATAACGGAACGGGACTGGATTACTTCGGGGCGAGGTTTTATTCCGGGTCGCTTGGGCGGTTTCTAAGTCCCGACCCGGTATTGCTGACATCAAGCCGCATGGCGCATCCTCATTTGCTGAATCTGTACGCATACGCCAATAACAATCCATTACGATACATAGATCCAACGGGCATGGATTCAATGGATCTGCCGATTTACAATGGATATGCCGATTCGTCGAATCCGTGGAATCCGACACTTGCAATGTCAGGTTTTCCCAATTTAAATGAACTTGTGGGTATGCACGGCTGGGATATTGTAGATGCGGCCAAGTTCATTTACGCATTGACCGGAAGGTCGATGGATTTGTTCTATTATGAACAGAACATGGCGGCCTGGGCTGCTGATAATTATGCAAAGACCGTGGAGAATTATTATGAACGAAAATATAATATAGATACTCCAAAGGGACAGGCTCATTTGGATTTTGCGATTAATACTGCTGCCGACTACGCAAAGTCAATAGGATTTGAAGAAGTTGACGCTACAATAATCAGGGGCTGGATTGATTTTGATGTGAATAAACCATATTGGGCTGGCGGAAATTTGAACTTAACGTTTATTTCGAACGGAGACGGCGACACTTTTACACGCCTTACAACAGAATTTAATACAAATTACAGAGACCCAGGCAAGTACTCGATTCATCTACATGCATCTAACCCCAAAAAGGATACACCTGCGTATTTCCACGTAGATACTTTTTCAGGCAAGCTTTCAACACCAGGAAACTTATTAAAGCATGGAATATGGGATGTATTAATTGGCACTGCATTTTACGACGTAACAGGTTTACCGGGAAGAGGGAGGTAGGATTTTGATAGTATTAAAATATATCATGGTTTTCATTTTACTCTTTTCATCGGCAGTGTTTGCGGCAGATAAACCGAATTGGACTATCGACACTAAAAAAATGAATTTACCGAAAACGATGGTTAGAACGAAAGAGGCAATAATAGATCCTGGATATAAAGTTCAATTCACGCCGGACAACAAAGTACTTATAAGTTTTTGGGAACGCAGGCCGCAAACGGAATTAGTGTCAAAAGACACGCCTGAAAATTCCGGTACGATTTTTGTCGTACTGTTATTTTCAAGAGAGACCGGTGAACTAATCAGGCGTATTGAATGGCCTGTGTTGGGAGAATCGCTCCCAGCGCAACAGAGCTGGCATGGCTCCCGTATATACCCGTTGCAATCCGGTGATTATGTGGGAATAATCAACAGGCATCTGCAGGTGCTTGATTCTTCTTTTAATGTTCTTTTCGACAGGGTTTTAGATCGGAATGTGAATATAGGATATGGCCTCATTGTCCCATTACGCGGACAATATTTCATAATGGAATTCCGAAATAACAGCCGAATAGTTGAGATTATTGATTCAAAAACATTTAAGACAATTGAACGGATAAACATAGAACCAACAAGCACAGCTCGTAGGATAACAGGTATCTGGGAAGATCGAATACTTGCATCCAGTTATCATGGTGATGTAAATAAACGCTTCTTTTTCGAGAAAAAAATCGGCGATTCGCAGTGGAATGACCTTGGATGGATGTATGAATTCTTCTATAGCGCGAATTTTATTTACAATGGTACAATTATTGTCACAGGATACGTCAAACAATCGCATGACACAAAAAACATTTGGTTTGCGATAGACGGTGGTAAAAAAAGCGATTCGGTGTTTGACGCTATAGGCGGGTTTATCACTTCCTGGAATACATCAATTGTAGCATCTAAATCAAGTTATCTATCAGATTTTCGTCGCGCGCTTGACCTTGATAGCAAGGATTGGATTGAGGCATATGATTTAAGCACACAACATGTATTATTTGCTACCAAAAAATATTCGGCAAGTGACATTGTAGATTACGCTATATCACCAAATGGAGATAACATAGTCCTTATGACAAAAAAGAAAATAGAACTCTACAAAGTTCCCGCACCCGGCGCTAAAAAGAAATAAGCATTTTCCCGTATGCCACGAATCTTGATCAGTTACATATATGACGCGAACGGGAAGCTGCAAACCATCACTCACTATTCACCGACGTTGAATTTCAGTTATGAATGGTATTTAGGTGGCGGATTGAAAAGCATAACGTATCCAGCCGGTCGAAAAGTTGAATACGCGGTAGACGACGCGGGACGCAATACGAAGATATCAACAACGGGAAAGACGTATTGGGATACGGCGGGCGTTATACAGCCGTTTACGGCGGATGGAAGGGTAACGCAGGCGAAGCTGGGCAACAATCTGTGGGAGACATATGATTACGCGCCGCCTGGAGTGCCGACGGTATATAGTCTTGGCACGTCGGCAGGCGCAAGTAACCGGATACGGCTTGAGTATGATTTTGATGGAACATACGATAACGGGAATATCATCAGCCAATCGGTAAGCGTGGATAATGGAACCATACGGACGCAGATGTTTACGTACGACGGAGTGAACCGTCTGGAAAGCGCGATGGAATTGGGCGGTTACAATCAGAGTTACGATTATGACCGATGGGGCAACCGGTGGACATCTTATTCCAGCGGATTGTCTTATGCGGATCCGAAGGAGCCGACATCAGCCGCGCAATTCAATCCGGATACCAACCGGCTTGCAAACGCGATTTACGACGCGGCGGGGAATCAACTGAGTTACAACGGATATACGTATGAATACGACGCGGACGGTCGGAACACGACAGTAAAGCTCAACGGCGCGATATACATAACAAATGTGTATGACGGCGAAGGCCGCCGGATAAAGAAGATTCAAAGCGGAGTAACGACATATTACGCATATGACGCCTTCGGGCGTCTTGCGGCGGAATATACGTCTGAAACACTTGCGGCGAGTACTACCTATCCGTTTACGGACATTCTTGGAAGCGTGCGTGCGGTAACGTCGGACGCGGGGGTGTTGTTGGAATGTTACGACTATCTGCCGTTTGGGCGGATGCTGAGTTCGTCGGACAATCAGCGCGGCTCGTGCTATCCGGAATCGACCGCGATATCCAATAACAATATCAGCAGCGGGATGTCACAGAAGTTTACCGGTCAGCCGCATGATAACGGAACGGGACTGGATTACTTCGGGGCGAGGTTTTATTCCGGGTCGCTTGGGCGGTTTCTAAGTCCCGACCCGGTATTGCTGACATCAAGCCGCATGGCGCATCCTCATTTGCTGAATCTGTACGCATACGCCAATAACAATCCATTACGATACATAGATCCAACGGGCATGGATTCAATGGATCTGCCGATTTACAATGGATATGCCGATTCGTCGAATCCGTGGAATCCGACACTTGCAATGTCAGGTTTTCCCAATTTAAATGAACTTGTGGGAATGTACGGCTGGACTCCTGAAAGCGCCGCCAGGCTTATGGCGGCGCTGCCCTGGAGTTCCTTCAACATGGATTGGTTCAAATATGAACAGAACATGGCCGACTGGGCTGCTGACAATTATGCAAAGTCTGTGGATGCGTATTATGAACGGAAATATAATATAGATACTCCAAAGGGGCAGGCTCATTTGAATTTTGCGATTAATACTGCTGCCGAATACGCACAGTCAAAAGGAATAGATGTCGGTGCTGACCAAATAAGGGGCTGGATTGACTTTGATGTAAATAAGCCATATTGGGGTGGCGGAAATTTGAATTTAACGTTTATTAAGGACGGAACCGGCTACACTTTTACACGTCTTACAACCGAATTTAATGCAGATTACCGACATCCAGGTAAGTACTCAATTCATCTACATACAGCAGACGAAATAAAAAAGACACCGGCATATTTCCACGTAGATACTTTTTCAGGCACGATAAAGACTCCGATAAACTTTTTGAAGCATGGAATATGGGATGTAATTATTGGTACTGCATTATACGACGTAACAGGTTTACCGGGAAGAGGGAGGTAGTATTATGATAGTATTAAAATATATCATGGTTTTCGTTTTACTATTTTCATCGGCAGTGTTTGCGGCGGATAAACCGACTTGGACCATAGACTACAAGAGACTTAATTTACATCAAAATGTAAAACCTGTCGAGATTGGAAAAGAAATTAACCATGACCCCAAATATAAAGTTCAGTTCACGCCGGACAACAAAGTGCTTGTTAGTTTTTGGGAGCGCAGGCCACAAACGGAATTAGTGTCAAAAGATATGCATGAAAATTCCGGTACGATTTTTGTCGTACTGTTGTTGTCAAGAGAGACCGGCGAACTGATCAGGCGTATTGAATGGCCTGTGTTGGGAGAAACACTCCCAGGGCAACAGATCGGGTATGGCTCCCGCATATACCCGTTGCCTTCTGGCGGTTATGTGGGAATAATCAATAGACATCTACAAGTGTTGGATTCTTCTTTTAATGTTATTCACGACAGGGTTTTAGAACGGAATGTGAATATAGGATATGGCATCATTGCCCCATTGCGCGGACAATATTTCATCATGGAGATACGAGGGGATGACAGCCTGTCGGCTGAGATTATTGATTCAAAAACATTTAAGACAATTGAACAGATAAACATAGAATGGACAAGCACAGCTAGTATGATAAAAGATATCTGGGAAGATCGATTGCTTGCATCCAGTTATCATAGAGATGTCAATAAACGTTTCTTTTTTGAGAAGAAGATCGGCGCTTCGCGGTGGAATGACCTTGGGTGGGAATATGAATTTTTCTCTAACGCGAATTTTGTTTATAATGGTACAATTATTGTTACAGGATACGTTGAACAATCGTCTGTCGTAAAAAATATTTGGCTTGCGATAGATGGTGGCAAAAAAAGTGATCCGGTGTTTGATGCTATTGGCTGGTTCATCCCTTCCTGGAATACACAAATTATAGCAACTAAATCCAGTCATATGTCTGACTTCAGACGCGCACTGGACCTTAATAGCTTGCACAGTATTAAAGTTTATGATTTAGGTTCACATCAGATATTATTTACAACAAAAAAATATAAAGATATTTTAGATTATGCAATATCCCCGAATGGAGATAGCATAGTCCTTATGACAAAAAAGAAAATTGAACTATATAAAGTCCCCGCAACCGGTGCTAAAAAGAAATAAAAATTTTCCCGTATGCCACGAATTTTAATCAGTTACACATATTACGCGAACGGGAAGCTACAAACCATCACGCATTATGACCAGCTTGGCCGGAAGGTTTTGGAGCAATATTCGGAGGGGTCGGCATTAAACGGAAGCGGCGACGGCATCAAAATCAAAACAATTTATGAGCATTTTAACGGCGGTTCGCGTGTAATCACATCAACGCCATACCGGTCAATATCCGTTAGCGTCCGGCGAAACCATGATAGCCGCGAGCGGGCCTTGCTGTAAAGTTTTATTCGCGTCATAGCAGATGGCTTGCGGAAATACGACTGATTACGCCGCTTCAAAAATGTCGGTATTGTTTATCTATCTTGTCGACGCTGATTGTCCGGCGCGGGAACCGGCGCGAGCGCGCCGGCATAGCAAGTATCGTTATGGCTTATTAACCGGCTGAGGTTTTACCCAGTTAGTCGGCAGCAGGGGGTCAAGTTCCGAAGTCTTCATAGACGGCAGGCGACGGATGACGTCAAGCAAGTAGGCGTAAGGCTCCACGCCGGCACGCTTGCATGTGGAAATGATGCTCATGATATTCGCCGCAGCTTTACCCGATGAACGATTGCCTATGAATAGCCAGTTCTTCCTGCCAAGAGCTATTGGGCGAATCGCGTTTTCCGCCGCATTATTGTCTATATCCGCCTGCGGATCGTCCACATATCTTGTCAATCTGTCCCAGTTATTCGCCGTATAGTTGAGTGCCTTGCCCAGCAATGACTTAGGCTGCGTTATCGGAAGCAATGCGTCCTTCTTCGCCTTTATGGTCTCAATTATCGGACGGCTCTTTTCTTGCCGCAAAGCGAGTATCTCTTCATGGCTTTTGTATTTGCCGTCCTTATCTTTGACCTCGGCTTCCACGTCATAAAGCAATTTAATCAGAGCGACAAATTCAGCGCCGTTTTTCCTGTCTCCGCCTTTATAAGCGTTGAAATAGTACCTTCGCGTATGCGCCCAACAAGAATACAGAGTTATCCCTTTCGCCACTTCGCCTTTTGCGGCAAGTGAGTCGTATCCGGAATAGGCATCACACACAATTTTCCCGGAATAATCCCCGAAAAATCGTTTCAGCCCCTCCGCCTCCCGCGTCTCTGTAAAGTCAAACACCGTCCACGGGCCGTCGCGCGGCCCCGCGCACGATACCCACATTCGCGCCGTCCGTATCTTTTTGCTTTCCGCCTTGCGCTCGTCGGCTTCGAGCAAATCTATGGGCGTGTCATCACTATGAACAAGGCCGATTTCGAATAGCTTTCGCTTGATTACATTCACAAGCGGTTCAAGCGCCAGCCCTAATGCCTCATTCCATCCACACATCGTCTGGCGCGTTATGCGTATATCGGAACGCTTGAATATCTGTTCAAGACGGTATGCCGGAAGATGATCTCCGTACTTCGCTACCGCAACATGCGCCAGCAGCGTGTCGTCCGCCATGCAGCGCGGCAACAGCGTTTCAGGAAGCGGCGCCTGCAGCACCCCAGGCTCTTCCTCGACTGCCTCCGGATTGCCGTATTTATACCGGCGCGTCACCTTCACGTGAAACTTCGGCGGCTCGTATACAAGTTTCTCACTGTCATCGTAGCCTATGCGCGGACGCTCCCGACCGTCGGCAAGCACCTTCTGCTCTTCCGGTATATCAACTTCTACAATCACACGAACAAGATGATCCGGCAGTATGCTCCGACCATGCGGCGTCCTCTTGCGCGCATGAGCCACTACCTGGGTTTCAACAGGAACTTCCGACTCTGACGCAGGCCGGTTGTCTATCGCTTCTATCAGTAGGGAGTCAAAGCACAATTGATTAGGATTGAATATTGTCCGCTCGCTCTTGCGCCCGAATATCTGACGTTTCAGCCATTCAACCTGTTCCTTCAATGATTCGTTTTCTTTCGTGAAAAGCTCTATCATCTCAGACTGTTTTTGGAACAGTATCAGAGCTTCGGAAGGGTTTGATATGATGGCTTCAAGATTCATAGGAACTTTTATATTATCCCGTAAATCTTCGCCTAAATCAAGAGGTATCGCTAATATTTATCAATAAAAATAAGGTTTTTATGCAACTTTTTTCCACCTAACACTTCTTTTCACTACTCGAACGCTTACTCCGTCAAGCAACAACGCAAGTTCAGACATCCCGATCTCTCCACCGCCGTCTGAAGGCAATGCAAAACGACCCTGTTCAAGGCGCTTTGTCCAAATAGCGTACCCGTCCCTGTCCCAATAAAGCGCCTTGATCTTGTCTCGCGTTCGATTCAGAAAAACATATACCGTCCCCGTCAAAGGGTCTTGATGTAAATCATCTCGGACTATGCCAGAAAGTCCGTCAAACCCTTTCCGCATGTCAACCGCGCCTCGGTATAAAAATATCCGCGAATTTACACCTATGCCGATCACGACAACGCCTCGGCAACTCGCCTCAATAGCTCCGCGTCAAATCCCCGCTCAACATGTATGCGGCAGCTTCCCGCTTCTATACAGATTCCGCCGCCAGGCGATTTACGTATAAGCTCTATGAATCCACTATTACTTTGCGCTTTTCTCGCACGCCCAAGATGATATGTCATCTGGGTCAGCGGTATCGCTTTATCCAGGCAAAATCCTCTTATACTCTTACCGCTTGCTCGGTACTCCTCCAGTATTACTGACCACTGCTCAGGCGTCGCCCGGAATGGAACCCCTCTCGTTTCTCCTTCTCCCATTTAAACTGCCTCCTTTGCAGGCTTGCAGTTTCGCCCCGTAAGGGTTTATCATCAATATGGTTTCGCCGGACGCTTACGCTACAGCCTGTTTTGTGTTTCCGCTGACGCCGGTTCCGTCGAGTATGTATTCATAGTTGTATTCCGCTCCGCCTGGCATACGGATGTAATTCAATTCTCCGTATGTATCGTTATATCCAAACTTGTAACTGCTCCACGACGCAGGTTCCGTTCCAAGCGCAGCTACCGCCGCGCCCGGCAGAGGCAGCTGTATATACGCTACGCCCCAGTGTACGGGCGTCAATTGTGAATTGCCCGCCCCGTTATTGTAAAGGCGTCCCGCAGGAAGCGTGTTCTTTTTCCAGTCGATCACATATTTCAATGTGCCGCCGTTTACGCTCGGAACCGTTACTTCATCGCGCACCCACACGGCGGTATTGATATTGGCGTTGGTTACATTCTTATTAATGATCAGGGATTTCCCGGATGAATTTGTGATGGCCACCTGCTGGTTGTTACCTGATTGCGTAACGGACGCCACATTATTGTTAAGGGTTACAGTATTGCCGTTTACCCTGACGTAGCTTCCGTCCGGATAATATATATTCCACGGAAGCAACGTATAATTTACATCGCTTCCGTTGGCTTCTACGGTAACACGCAGATAACTCCCGTCTATCGTATGGTAATTGACAAGACCGCTAATTGCTTTAGTCCCGTTCGCTCTGAATCCGTTCGGTTTTACATCGCTGTAACCCTTTGCGCTTTCGTAGCCTTTTAAAATCAGAATATGCGAACCGCCATCAGGCAATATCAGGTTTAAACGGTATTGCGAACCAACCGTTTCAAGATCAAGCGCGTAATGAAAAGCGTCGTAGTGCCATCCGGGATGATCGGTCAATTGCCATGTGCCGTTGCTTAACTGCTCGGCGTCATATATGTGGGAATCGTAATGAAGATTCAGGCTGTATCCCGCCCCGCCCGCGCCAGAGGGCAACGCCGCTATCGGTACCGTCAAATGCAGCTTCCCGTTCGCGATGTCGATGTTGTCGATGGAACCGCCAATCTGTTCAATGCCGGGTGAAAAACCGCGCTCAGGTTTAAATATCTCCGCGTGAAGAACTGCCGCCATTACCGAAATTATGCAGGAAATGATAATAATGCGTCGCAGTCTTGCAACCATTGTATCCTCCTTTACTGGCAGCCTGCTATACAGCTTGTATATGCGGAATTACACGCCGCTTCGCTCGAACTTTGACAAGGCGCAATACATGATTGCGTACATAGATCAGGATAGTATAAACAGGCTGGATTCTGCATTATACATTGGTTGGTACATGATACCTGTACAGACTGCAAACAGGAACTCTTCGACGCCGTACATGCCTGAATGCACATCAAATTCAACCCGTTCTGTGAAACCGTAAAGGTTTTGCCGGCAATCGTGATCGTTCCCGTTCTCGCCGTCCCTGTATTAGCCGCTACAGTGTAGCTGACGGTTTTGCCGCCGACACCGGTTGTTATCGTTATCCACGAAGTTGCGTTGCTTGTGGCTGTCCAGGGACAGGAACTGGCAACTGTTCCACTGCCGCTTGCCCCGCCCGCCGCAGGACTCGCATTTGTGGGGGAAATGCTGGATGTACATACATCGGATTCCACAGCCACTACTTTTTCATCCTGATATATGTATTCTTTCTGGCTATCCGCACACAAACCAGAAATCAGCGGTATAAGAAAAATGAATATAAATAACGCCGCAGACGCTTTTAATTTGACAAAAATTTGCATGTGGGCGATGTTTGTTCGGCTACCGTGGGAAGAATGTTTCATTGCGTCCCTCGCTTCCATTAATACCGCTTCGATTGCCACCGGACGGTGCTAATATGTTAACCTGACTGATATTAATATTTCTACTGTAAAGCAAAATGCCTGTCAAGAAAAAAAATGATGCCCGCAATCCCATGAGCCACTGCCCCCTCGACAAAATGCTCATTTACCTAATGTAAACTCCGCTTTTGTCTCGGTCGCAAGTCTTAATTTCGGGGTTTTAGGAGGTTGCCATAAATATGGCTGCACCGGACGCTTACCCTACTAAAATTAAAACGCCGCACGGTTTGCCGTGCGGCGTTTTAATTTTAGTAGGGTTCATCCATTGCTACCGGGAGTGCGGCCTCCTGCCCGCATTTATTAAAGTATTGCGGACTATAAGTCCGCGCTCCCAGTGGGCCGGATATTTTTTATTTCTCCGTTGCCTCAGCCGTAAGCGAAGCGATGTCCACCACGCGCATGCTTTCGTCGTAATTCAGCAGTTTCACCGAATCCTGAAGCATGTGCATACAGAACGCGCATCCGGTAACAATCGTATCCGCTCCGGCGTCGTGAGCCTGTTTTACACGGATATTGTTTATGCGCTCGCCGCGTTTGATATCCATAAAGTAATGGCCGCCGCCCGCGCCGCAGCAGAGGCTCTTTTCGCGGCGGTTGACCATTTCGGAAAGGTTCATGCCCGGTATTGATTTCAGTACATCCCGCGGCTCATCGTAAATCTTCTGATAACGTCCCAGATAACACGGGTCGTGATAAACGGCTTTTTTCGTTTTAACCACGCCCGGCTTTATCTTCCCTTCCGCGATCATCTTCCGCAGAAATTCAGAATGGTGCATGACGTTAAAATCGCCGCCGAATTGCGTATATTCATGCTTTAGCACGTTAT
>Ga0082212_10006197_pt1 | contig 16130 bp, 14 predicted proteins | sample TergutNt197P3_FD_71548 | JGI IMG/M metagenome (GOLD analysis project Ga0082212, IMG submission 71548) | Neocapritermes taracua P3 segment gut microbial communities from Petit-Saut dam, French Guiana - Nt197 P3 | ecosystem: Host-associated > Arthropoda: Insects > Digestive system > Gut ... | reverse complement strand
TGGCGATCTTGCCGCTGACCAGCATCCCGGGCGGGTCAAGGTCGGGGTCATAGGGGGCGTAAATGTCATACTGTTCGCTCAAAGCCCGTTCCCATTCCAGCGCCTGAATGGCCTTGGGATCGGAAAGCCCTTCCACCGGACTGCCGTCCACCCATTGGATATGGTTGGCGCCGTTGGAATAGAGGATCTGTTCCTGCTGCCAGGAGTAATAGCCCCAAACGTCGTATTCGCCGTTGCTGTTGAGGTTGGCTTCTTTGACCCTCTGCCCCAGATCGACGAAAGCGTCCCATGTCCAGCTGCCCTCTTTGTAGAGGTCATACGGCGTGGGCAATGACGCGTTGGCGAAGATGTCCTTGCGGAAATACATCTTGCTCGACCCCTCGTGGAAATCGGGGACGGTATAGAGTTTGCTGTTGAAAGTGTAATAATTCATCGTCCCCTCGCCCAGCGGGATGGTGATTTGAGAGAAGTCGATGTAGTCGGAAACCGGCGTAAGATAGCCTTTCATGACCCAGGCCGGGATGGCCGAACCCATGAAATAGCAGATATCCGGCCCCTCGCCGGTGGCGATGCCTTTGGTTAGATCGGAATCATACATCTCCCACAGCTTGTTGACATACTCGATCTTACATCCGGTAGCTTCCTCAAAAGCCCTTATGTTTTCCATTTCCTCATCGCTCATGTTCCAGAACGTCCAAATGGTCAGCGTCTTCCCCTCAAATTGCCCCGGATTCAACCCCAATTCATACTGGTACTCCGCCGCGCTGTTGATCCCCTCAAACTTCGGCTTCTCCACCTCGCCGCCCTGTTGGTTGCCGTCCTCTCTGTTGTTGACGTTGTCTTCGTTGCCCATCCCCAGCGGCGACGGCTCAAGGTCTTCGTCCCTGTTGACGCTGCAGCCCGCCGACAGCGCCGCCGTCATCAGCAGCGCCAATACGAGCGCAAGGATTTTGCGCGTTTTCATAGCATCTCCTCCTATTTATTGAATAATGGGCGTTACCCCACGATTCCGCTCCGCTCCACCGACTGCACGAAGAACCGCTGTCCCACCAAGTATATCACAAGCAGCGGCAGGATGACCAGCGCCACGCCGGCGTATTTGGTGGGGATGACATACGACAGGTCGGTGACGACCGACGACTTGGTGATGAACCCGACGATGCCCACCAGCTTCATCGAGAGCGTCGGCATGTTGTCTAAGTATTGCGACTGCCCGAAGACGTCGTTCCAGTGCCAGACAAACGAGAGCAGCCCCACCGTGATAAACGCCGGGGTGGCGTTGGGCAGCATGATCCGCAGATAGGTGCGGACGGTGCCGCAGCCGTCGATGTAACCCGCCTCCTCCAGCTCCACCGGCATCCCGCGGTAGAACTGGCGGAATATGTAGATAAACAGGCCGCTCTTCAGCCCCTGCCCGAAAAAGGCCGGCATCAAAATCGCCATCGGCGAGTCGGTCAGTTTCAGGGTGCCGCCCATGATCAGCGAGAAGATCCCCAAAATGTCAAACTTCTGAAACGACAAGTACTGCGGCAAGGTGATGACCTGCGGCGGCACGATCAGCGTGAAGACGACCAGCGCGAACAGGAGTCCGCGCTCACGGAACCGGAAGCGGGCGAACCCGTAGCCGACGGCGGAGCAGACGAGCATATTGGCCGCCGTCACGCCCAGCGCTACCTTCAGCGTATTCATCAGCGCGGAGGGGTAGTCGATATACCCCCAGGCGTCGGGGAAGTTGGTCCATGTCGGCCGCTTGGCGATCCAGACGGTGGTGGTGTCCAGCATGTCGGCGGCCGATTTGACGGCGGTGGTGAAGATATAGATCAGCGGATAGACCAGCACATAGCCGATCCCGCAAAACAGCATGGCAAAGAATAGCCCGTATAAGGCCTTTTTGACCTTCTTGACCGCCGCGGCCCTCCGATGGCTGTCGGGCCCCAGCGCGGTTTTGATTTTGGCGAGATTCTTTGTCATCGTTTTCTCCTTAGCTCATTTTACCAGACTTGCTTGCCGTTGGCAAGAATATTCCTTTATTTCCATTGGATGCTAAAGGGGACGTCATACTGCAGTGTTAAAATCGAGATGTTCAATCAACCATCAAAAACCACTTAAAGCCGAACTTATCCTTTACCTCGCTCATACAGGTGGCGAAACTGGGCTTGTGCGGCGGTTGCATCACCGCGCCGCCTTCTTTTAGAATGTCAAAGGCTTTTTGGTATAACGCAATGGCTTCCGCGCAGCGCCCGCCGCAATGAAAGGTAGGTATGCAAAGCATTTTTAACACCCCGTTTATTTTTTATATAGATCGCTATGCGTCCCTATCCGGGTCAATGAAAGCGTTAAAACCTCTTTTTCAATTCTATAGATCAGTAACCAGTCGGGGGTCAGGTGACATGACCGATGTCCGGCATAATTTCCAATCAAGGCATGATCTCGGTATTTTTCCGGCAAAGGCTTCTCTTCAAGCAAAAGCCCAATCACTTCCTCAAAAATACTTGTGTCATATCCGCGTTTTATAATGACCTTGAAATCTTTTTTGAATTTGGCCGAATACCTAACTTTAAGCATGTAACGACCTCATTAACTCATCCATACTGTCAAAAGCGGGACTCATATTCCGATTGTTGTCAACATCATCTATCGCCGCAAGCGTTTCGGCATTATACTCCGGAATCCGCATTTGAAACGGAAGCCCGCCTTGCATCAATGACTGATGGAAAAAGATGTTCACCGCATCTGAAACGGTAATGCCAAACTGCGAAAAAAGAGTCTCAATCCTCTGTTTGACGTCAGGTTCAGTTCTTATATTGATGTTCGTAGTTTTAGCCACGGTAACCGCCTCCTTATACTAGCGCATATATTATAGCATATTCAACGCACAAATATAATACGTTTGAAATGTATATTCGATAGCCCAACGCGGGCGTCAACACACGTATCAATCATTCATATAAAACACTTTCCGCGACAGCAAACCCACCGACAGCGCCAATACCACGCTGATGATCCCGAAGAAGATCCACGCCAGCGCGGCGCTGTAGCCCTGGTTCAGCGCCGTGCCGAACGCCATGTCCTGTATGTAGCGGAGCAAGGTGTTGTTGTAGTCGGTGAACGAGTCGATGATGGTGTAGACCAAATTGATCACAATGATCGGCGAGATCATCGGCAGGGTGATCTTCCAAAAAGACTCCCACCCGGTCGAGCCTTCCACCTCGGCGCTCTCATACAGCGCCGGGGAGATGGCCTGCAAACCGGCGATAAACAGCAGGATCTGCACGCCGGACTTCCAGATGATCTGGTAAACGCGGTCGATCGCGTCGGTCAGGACGGCGATGGCGGGGTTGTTGTTGGTCAGCGTCATCAGCATCTGCTTGAAGTCCACCGTTTGCAGCATCGGCATCCCCGCCTGTCCGGTCTCCCCGGCCACCTGCGCCGACACGTCGGACTGCATGACATAGACCAGCGCGCCGGAGGTGATGATGACCGGCAGGAAAAATACGGCGCGTAATAAAGCGCGTCCGGGGAACTTCCGGTTTAGCATAACGGCCACAAACAGGGAGAAAAAGGTCACCAGCAGCACGTCGATGACGATGATGGTCAGCGAGTCGATCAGCAGCGGGATAAACTCCGCGTCGGTGGTGAACGCCCTTAGGTAGTTGCCCAGTCCCAGCGGCGTCAGCGTCACGTTGCCCCGGGTGATCTCCACGCGGGAGAGCGAGTAGCGCAGCGACTGCACCAGCGGCGCCGCCAAAAAGAGCAGGAACCCGGCCAGCCAGAAATAACAGACGATCCGCCCGGTCAGCGCCTTGTGGCGCTCCAGACCGCTCCGCCTGCGGCGTTTTTTGGGTTGCGCCGTCAATCCTGCCACCCCGCTTTCAGCGTCGTCGAGTTGTAATCCACCGTGACGGCATACTTGTTTTCATATACCGTGGTATATACGCCGTCGGAGACCGTGAAATGGTCAATGATCCGCCGTCCGGCGATGTTTTTGTATATATCCTCCGCCATCCGGGCCTGTTCCGCCGCGTCGGGCAGCCAATCGAGATAACAGGCCGAGAACATCCCCGCCAGCGCCGAACGGTTGAGGTCGGTAGACGGCGCGTAGATGCCGAAATGATGCGGCAGCGCCCCGTATTCCACCGAGCGCAGGAACGAGAACCGTTTATCGGCCGACAGGTTCTGCGGCTCCCCGGAATACTCTATGTAGCCGTGTACCGCCAACTGATAGAACGGCACCTCATCGCTCTGGATAAAATACCCCGAAGCGCCCAGCGGTACGTTGTACAGCGTGCCGGCGATCCCCCATGTATACGCGTTGCCGTAATCCAGCGCCGAAACGCTGTGCAGCGCGCCGGCCAGCATCGGGCCTGTCACATCACGGTAGAGGGGATTTTTCTGCTCGTACTCGGAGTATACAAGCATCCCCGCGTCTTCAAGGGCAAGGGGAAACCCCTCGAAGCGCCATCGGCCCTGTGAAAAATCACCAAACACCTCATCCCAAAGCGACGGCGCGAGCAGATACCAGCGCCGGTCCGTATCCCGCGTCCCGTCCAGCAGGTAGTACGGATACTGGAAATTGATGCCGTTCCCGGTCGTACGGGCCGCGTCGCGGGAGACGGAGAACCCCCGCCCGGTTTTGTAGATCTGCATCAGCTCGCCGTTGAGGAAGACGGTATCCTCTTTGTACGATCCTACCAGCGTTTCAAAGCCCTTTTTGCCGCCCAGCGCGCCGTTGAACTTGAAATCCCGCGTCCACCGCGAGTTGTATCCGCCCTTCTGCGCCCCGGTATAGCGGGCGGCTACGCTGCCGATTCCCGCGTCATGCAGCGCGTCCAGTATCTCGCCCGCCTGGGAAAAAGTGGTCAGCGTAATCTCGCGCTCCATCGGTATGCCAAGGAAGGACGAGGGTTTTACAATCGCCCCGGCCAGCGTCAGATGGAGGCTGTGGCCGGGAAGCCAGTCCGGGCCGCCCAGATACTGTAAAACGCCCTCCCGCTCCAGATAGTCCCGGTACGCGAACGCCATATCGGTATACCGCGTCTCCTCCCCGGTCAGCAGCAGATACCGCACCGTCATCGGAACGGTGGCGGTGACCGGGGCGGGGATGGTGTAGTTGGTATTGACCGAGGAGACGTTGTCGCGCAGGGCGACCCGGCCCACGTCGCGGTAGTTGAAGACGGCGGCGTTTTTGAAGTAGCGGTTGTTGGCTCTGGCCGCGCCGGTCTGGATCAGGCTGATAAACGAGCCGGCCCCTTCGATGACGGCGAGATAGGCGGCGCCGTTGGTTTTGGCGCCAAACACCGGCATACGGTATCCCTGGGCCTGATTGACGGCCTCGATCACGCCGACGCCGCGGTCAAACCCGTATACCGGCTGCGTGACGTCGTTTGTGTTGTTGTAATCTTTTCCGTAGTCCGAGAGGGCGCCGGAGCCGTCGGGGTAAAACAGAAACCCGTCGTCGTCCGACGAACCGCTGTTGAAATACGGCAGCATTTGGATCGAATTGAGCAAGAAGCCGCCATCTTCCGCCACCCGGCCCGGCGGAACGGACGCGGTAAACCCGTCGCCGGTCAGCACGACGTCCAGCGGGACGGTGATCCGCTGGCGGGCAAACCGGAAGCTGAAGCGCACCCCGTCCGGAACGGCGAAATAGGACACGTCCGCCTCGGCCGACGGGATGACATGCGGCGCGTACTCGGCGTCCAGCACCGTGACAATCAGCGGCGACGAGACGTTCTTTTGCAGCATATCCTGCACCCATTGATCGTCGCCGGCGTTGTCCGGGCGGCTCTTCCAAACGGTCCCGTCCGCGCCGCGCACCTCAAAGCCCGCGTTGTCCGCGTCCACCCACAGCGAATAGGTCTCGTTGCCGGCCACCCGCGTCACGCCGGATAAATCCAGCGGGGAACCCTCCGCGCCGCGGTCCGCCTCCGGATACGCGGACGGCGGGGCGGAAGCGCACGCCGAGGCAAAGACGCAAAGGGCCAGTATGATGGGAATGATCCGCCGCATAGGGTTCACCTCGCTTTTCACGGCATATACCGTATCTCCGTAATCACGGTCGTCACAAAACTCACAAGCTGCTGGAAAGTGGAAAACAGGATGATCCCGATGAAAATCGCCGCCGCGATCCCTAAGAAGGTAAACAGCGTCATTACCACCGTCTTCGACATGGTGTAGTCCTGGATCGTCATATTGCCGAAGAGGAACAGGAAGACGCACCACAGCACGGCAAGGGTCTGTATCAGCAGATAAAACGGAAACTCGTCCAGCGTCATCGCGTACGACAGGACCAGCAATACCGGGATCGACAGCAGCATCGGCGTCAGCGAGAAGACCGACTGCGCCCAGATCTGCTTCATCGTCGCCTTGCCGTCCAGCAGGGTCGAGAGCGCCCAGTTCAGCACCGTCCACGCCAGCAGCGGCACGACAAACGCGGAAATGTTGAACAGGATGTTGTTGCTCTCGCGGTCCATCAGGCCGTAGTGGAACGATTCAAACTGGATGGCGGCGACATTCATCAGGCAGAGCAGCGCGAGGATCAGGTTGGCCGCGCCGAATGTCTTTTGCTTGTGGTGTTTCAACTCCCAAAACCCGTCGATCGGATGGAAAATGATATAAAACGCGAACTTCGCCGTTTCGATCATATGCGGCTAACCTCCTTTCCGCCGTATCCTGACAAGGACAACCAACCCGGCCAGCGCTATAACCGCCAGGAGAAACAGCCCGGCGAAATTCTCGCGCAGCCAGTCGTCGCGCAACTCGCCGAAAGCGCGGGAATACCCTCCCCGGATATGGCCCAGCCTGAACGCCTCCATCGCGGCGGTATATTCCTTGCGCCCCAGATAGGCGCTGCCGATGGGATACCACGCCGGCCCGTAGCCCGCGTCCATCCGCACGACGTCCCGCCAAGGCTCCAAGCTCTCCTCAAAATCACCCAGCAAAAACAGCCGCTCGGCCAGCAAAACCTTTTCGCCGAACTCCGTCAGCCGGAACCGGGTCACCGTGCCGCGCCCCGCGTCGAGGACATAGACCGTCCCGTCTTTCTCCGCGACGGCGTGCGGGTCGGCAAACAGCCCCGCCTGATCGCCCTTGCCGCCGAAGATAAACATCAAAAATCCCGTTTTGGTGTAAGCAAAGACCTTGCCGGTGGCGTTGTCCAGCGCGTAGATATTCTCGTCGGCGTCGAGGCAGAGCGACATAAACTGCGCCGTGCGGCTCGAATTTCTCGGCGTCCGTACCAAATCGCCGAAGGCCATTTCACCGGCCTCGCCGCGGATCAGCACGTCGTTGCCCAGAGCGTTCAGCCGTTTGACCTGCCCCATCAGCACATTGCGCGTCGTGGTGTAGACCAGTCCCGCTTCGTCGATATAGAGGTTGGAATATTCGGTGGGGACAAACTGTTCCCGCGACTGCCGCTGCCGGCGGGTGAGGAAGTAGCGGTAGATGACCTCGATCGGGTTGGGCTTGACGCGGTTGCTGCCGAAAAAGCGGACAAATTCCCCCTCGTGGGTCAGCTGGATCAGCCCTTCGGTCGAGCCGCCGGCCACAACATAGACCCGCCCCGCGCCGTCCACGCCCACCTTCTGCGGCCGGAACGTCAGCGCCGAGCCGGTCAGGCGCACATCGTCCATCAGCGAGAGCAGGTTGCCGCCGCTGTCCAGCGAAACGACCCGCCCGTTCTGCGTATCGGCTATGTATAGCGTACCGTCCGCGTCGGCAAAAACCCCCTCCGGCGAGGAGAAGGCTTCCCGCCCGCCGTTGTGGTCAAACCCGTCGATGATCCGCAGCAGGTTCAAGTCCGCGTCCATCACCAAAATCCGGTGGTTGCCGGTGTCGGCCAGATAGAGCAGCCCGTCCTGACCAAACCGCAGATCGCGGGGGTTGCGTAGCGCGCCCGCGCCCAAATCGCCGCCGGTATACAGGCGGACAGGCGCCGCGCCGGGCAGCGTCGGGTAAACTTCATCGTTGATGACGCCGTAGTTGTAAGCGGCGTAAGGGACCGCCCCCATCAGCAGCGGGAGGGCGAACAGGATTGCCAAAACCATTGTGATCCGTTTGATGGGGGGTCACCTCCTTTTGCTTACTCCCTCAGTCACTTCGTGACAGTTCCCTCTAAGAGGGAGCCAAAGCCCTCCTCTCAGAGGAGGGTGCCGCCGCGGCGGCGGGAGGAGCGTGTCAATCCTTCGTTCCCGACAACTTCATCGTCTCGATGAGGAGGGTGCCGCCGCGACGGCGGGAGGAGCGTGTCAATCCTTCATTCCCGACGACTTCATCGTCTCGATGACGTTGCTCTGCGTAACCAAAAAGATGATGATCGGCGGCGTCATCAGCAGCAGGCCGACAACCGCCGTCGAACCAAGGCGGGGCAGGCCGCCCTGCATGATGTTGGTCAGCGCCAGCGGCAGGGTCTTCTTGCTCTCCGAAGATATATACATCATCACCGGGCCGATGTTGTTCCAAAAATCCTTAAACGCGAAGATCGTCAGCGTCAGATAGGCCGGTTTGACGGCCGGCATCACCACATACCACCACGCCGCCCACTCGCCCGCCCCGTCGATCCGGGCCGCCTCCAGCACCGCGTCGTTGATCTGCTCCATAAACTGCTTCATCAGATACAGTCCCAGCGTGTTTATCAGCAGCGGGATAATCATCGCCTGATAGCTGTCCAGCCAGCCGATGGCGGCGATTTGCAGATAGCGCGGCACCTCCACGATGGTCGGCGAGAACATCAGGCCCAGCACCACCATCATAAAGAGCGCCTTCCGCCCGGGGAAGTTGTGCTTGGCCAGCGGATAGGCCGCCAGCGACGCCAGGATGACGTGCAGCAGCGTCCCAAGCCCCGCGACGATAATGCTGTTGAAGAAGTAGCGGGAGAAGGGGACGGTGGAGTTGGAGATCGCGTTGGAGAGGTTGGAAAAATTTTGCAGCGTAGGGTTTTGCACAAAGAAGTCGGGCGGGTATTTCAGCAGCTCGCCCATCGGCTTAAACGCCACGTTGACGGTATAGACCATCGGGAACGCCATAAACGCCGCCAGCAAACCCAGAAAGAAGACCACGGCGGCGTTGCCCATCCGGCTGCGGGTCGCCTTTTTCCCCACCTTGCTGCCGCGCAGGATACGGCCAAAGCGGGGCGCTTTTGATACGGTCAAGCCTTATCCCCCCTTTGCAGCAGATAGCGCACCAGCTGGTTGAGGGTCAGGGTGATGGTGAACAGCACGACGGCGATGGCGCAGGCGTAGCCCATCTCAAAGCGCGGCGTCAGCGCCACGTCCTCCATGTGCATGGCGATGGTGTGCGCCGAATAGAGCGGCGACGGCCGCCCGATGATCTCGGCGCTGATGCTGCCGACGGCAAACGAGGCGGTGATCTGCATCACCGCGCCGAACAGCAATTGCTCCTTCATCGACGGCAGGGTGATGTGATACAGTTCCTGCCAGCGGTTTTTCACCCCGTCGATCGCGCCGGCCTCGTACAGGCTCCGGTCGATCCCCTGCAACCCCGCGATAAAGGCGAGGAAGGCGGTGCCAAGCGACATCCAGAGCTGGACGACGATGACCACCGGCAGCGTCGTGCGGGTGTCGTTGAGCCACAGCACCGGCTCGTTGAGAAAGCCGAGCCGCATCAGCCATGTGTTCAGCAAGCCCCGCGAGTCGGAGGCGAATACATATTTCCACATGAAGTAGACGTTGAACGCCAGCGACGGCGCGTAGAAAAACAGCGTCGCGGCGGCGCGCATCTTCGGCTTCAAGTCGTTGACAAACCACGCGATCAGCAGGCAGGAGACATAGCTGACCGGCCCGGTGACGACGGCGAACATAAAGGTGTTGCGCAGCGAGATTTGGAAGACCTCGTCGTCGAGAAAGAGCCGCAGATAGTTGTCAAAGAGGTGGTTCAAACTAAAAAACCGCGCCGGCTCCATAACGTTGTAAGTGGAGAAGCTGTAAACCATGGCGACCAGCACCGGCACAATCATAAAGCCGATGAACAGCAGCATAAACGGCGCCACCATCAAGTAGGAGGTGCGGTGTTTTTTCAATTTTGAAAGCATGGCCGGCGCCTCCCATTCCATGTAGGGGCGAACTGTGTTCGCCCGCAGATTGCCTATCCCGCCCGCAGTGATTGTATATCTCCCCCGTAGCGATTGCATATTATATCGGGCGAACACAGTTCGCCCCTACGGATTCAGGGCAAGGGGATTCTCTTGGCTCCCTCTCAGAGGGAGCTGTCACGAAGTGACTGAGGGAGAAAAAGAGCCGTCAATTCAATCCCAATTCTTCATATTTCCAAGCGATCTCGCGGTTGATGATCTCGGTGTACTTCACCATCGCGGCGCGCGGCATCGCGCCTTTGATGAGGATCTCGTTCTTGGCGTTGTCCATGTGCCGCTGGAGAAAATACGCGCCCGGCACGCCGGGGATCTCGTTGAAATTGTCAAACGACTCCATGATCGTCTGATAGGCGGCCCTGTCCCATGGGATCGACGCGTGCGCGCCGACCGTCGCGGTGTTGACCCGCCCGAAGACGCCGAACATCGCCTCGATCTCCATCGCGTAGATCGCCTGCGTCTCGGCCGACATAAACCACCGCGCGAACGTCCACGCGTCGTCCAGCCGTTCCGGGCGGGTGTTGGCGATAAACCCCGCCGTGCTGACCGGCCCGGCCGCCGACCCGAGGGAGGATACTATCGAACGATCGATAGTCCCGTCCTCCTTCATCACGCCGGGGACGGGGTAGATGGCCCAGCTGTCCTTGATCTCCAGCGCGGCGTAGTGGAGGTTGGTAAAGAGCGAATGGTCGTGGATGCCGATCGGCATCTCGCCGGTGCGGAAGCGGTCGAAAAAGCTGGATACGACCGGAGCCCCGTGCAGGATATTCATATCGGTCTGCTCCGTCATCGCCGCGATCCCCAGCGGGGAGTCAAGGACGCAGGCGCGCAGGTCGTCGCTGAAATACCGCCCGCCGTTTTGCAGCAGGAAGAGGGAGAGCAGGTCGCCCTCGGCCCGGAATTGCAGGTTTTTCTCGGCCAGTACCCCGGCCACGGTGTAAAACTCGTCCCAAGTCCGCGGCGCCTCCAGCCCAAAGTCGGCCAGAATGTCGGTCCGGACGAACATCACCGGGAACTGCAACTCCACCGGAAACCCGTAGGTCTTGCCGCCGAAACTGAACGGCGCTTTCGCCGTCGGCGGGAAATTTTTCTCAAAATCCGCGTAACCCGGCAGCGCGGACAGATCAACCGCCGCGCCCCGCAGCCCGAAATCCAGCGGGAACGAGCGGAAGGTGTTCAGGCAGACGTCCGGCCCGGTGCCGGACGCGATGGCGTAAAACATCTGCTCGTCTTTGTTTAGGACGCTGAAATTCACCTTGATGCCCGTCTCCGGCGTAAAGACCTCGTCGCACATCCTCTTCAGCACCTCAGCGTAGTCCTTGCCGTAGCGCCCCCAAACATTGATCAGGTGCTCTTCGCTCTCGTCGTAAAGGTTGCCCGCCACGTCGGCCATTGTGGTGAACGAAGCGAAGAAACGGCGGATGGAAAACCAAACCGACCCAAAGAAGCGCGGCTTGACGCGCCCAAATTCCGTGCCCGGCGGGGCCGCCGAGACCGAATAGAGCGCCAGCGGCATTTCGGAGGACATCAGCACCCAAACGGAGCAGTTGACGATGTTGTCCTTAAACCGCGCCATCCGTCCGGGGATGCTGTCCGGCTTCTTGATAAAGTCATAGAGCTGGCGTGACATGATATCGATCGTCATCGCCTCGTTCCGCCCGCCGCCCAAGGTGCGTATATCCTCGGCGATCTGGTCAAAGCGCTCCGCGATGGCCTCGAACTCCCCGAGGATGCCCGGCAGACGCTCGTCGATGCGGTAGTCGCGCAGCGGGTCGGGATTGACCCCGGTGATCATGACGATCTGCGTATACAGATGCGACAGCTCCGTCGAAAGCTCGGTCACACGCCGGCAGATATCGGCCGTGCCGCCCAGCGTGACGGAAAGCGACAGCTCGTGGAGGCCCTTTGTCAGGTATATCAGCGCGTCCTCGCCCCCGGCCTGCACCGTCATACGCTGCCAGTCGGAGCCGTAGGGGAAGATCATGGCCTGCACTTCGGCAAACGGGAACTGCCCGTCGATTTTCAGGGCGCGGGTCACAGGCAGGCCGACGACCGCGTCCTGTTTATACACAAAGCTGATGGTATACAGCCCGTCATCGGGGACGTCAAGCAGCCATGATATAGCCTGCCCCGGGCGGCTCCAAGCGTCGCCGCCCATGACATTGTAAGAGATCGTGCTCAGGCTGAGCGGTTCGAGATACGGGTTGGAGCGGTCGGAGATGGGCAGCAACGCCGGGTCGGAGCGCAGATGCGCGTCGGTCGCCAGCACGGTGACCGGCTGCGCGCCGACGTTTGCAAGAGAACCGTATCCCGCCGCGACCTCCCTATAAGCCGGCACCACAGGCGGAGACGTCAGGCTGAGCCGCCCCAGCGCGACAGGCTCGCGTATCGACCGCAAGGTGATGGTGTGCGTTCCCTTGGATAACGGAAAGGCAAAGGGGTCTGTATACATCCCCTCTTTGTCCTCACAGTACGCCCGGCTCCAAAGCTGCTCCTCCGCGCTTTTGGGGCGGAGCTCGTTGCCTTTGTTGTCGAAGCGGCGTTCGGTGTCGGCATACCGCCAGTGGCGGCGGAGCATACAGACCCCGGCCTCGCGGAACGGCAATTCGCCGTCGATATAGACGGCATATTCCATATCGGCCCGGCTGCCCGGCATGGCGGCGTATGTAAAGGACAGGCAATACCGCCCGTCGCTCGGGATCTCAACGGTATAGGTGACAAACCCGTCCTCCGACATCTGCAAAACGTCGCCGGAACGGTCTAAATATCCCTTCGCGGTGTAAACACCCTCCGCGTCCGTATACGAACCGACGGGAATGTTTAAATCCATATCGGCCATACCCGCGGCGACGGGGCCGAGGGAAGCGTATGACCTTCCTTCCGGCACGGCGGGCAGTTCGCCGCCGGACGGCGGGGCGTCCGCGCCCGAGGCCGGATTCGGTATCAGCAGCAAAGCAAAAGCAAGCGTTAGAACGATCAGCCTTTTCACCAATAAACCTCCTGCGATCCAACGTCCTTATAGGCATTATAGCAATACTATTTAGGAAATACAAGTAGCAAATAAAAGAATCAATACCCCTGCGGCCAAAAAGGAAAACCCGAAAATGAGATCAGTCCATAAATCAATTGATACATTGAAAAAACGAATCGATCCATGTAGGGGTCGCACACCGGGCGACCCGCATAACGGCAATGTTCGCACAATCCCGGGACGCCCGGGTGTGCGTCCCCTACAAAAATTTCATATTATGCAGTTCGTGCGTTTGCCATGGTTCAAGCCTGGCCGAGGATTGCTTTGGCGGGTAAGCTGTGTTATAATGACCACATGCCGTACTATTTCTTGAATATGAGCAGCTGCGGTGTATGTCGTATTAGGAGCGGTATAGTGAAAACCAGGAAAACTCTCATCCATTGGCTTGGATTGCTTGGCGTTATAAGTTTTATTTCCTATGCGGTGGCGGTTATTCTCCTCTCCATTGCGTCGCTTGTTCTGATAATGGTTGGCGGCTACCGCAATAAAAGGTTCGTGTCGCTTGCGGTATGCGCGACGATAGCATTGATTCTTATGTTTGTGGGGGCGATAGGGGTAAACGCCGCGCCAAAGGAATATTTTGGTATATTCCAGCGGTTCAGCAATCTTATTTCCGCAAACGGGTTTCTTGCGGCGCTGGGGATATACTTATTTATGGGAAAATTGGATGATACTGTAGTATACGGCAATGGATACGGGGAGTAGAGCGGATGGATTGGATCAAAGATTTGCCGCCGGCCGTCATGGTTATAGGCGTATTGCTTGCGTTCGCGCTGGTGTATGTGTTACTGAGAAGGATCAGACGGGCCGTCCGCCGCGCCATCCGGAATAACCCGGTCAGCAGGGCGATCCGGCAGACAGGCGAGGTTGTCAATATGGTCAAGGCGGCCGATATGACCGCGCAGCTCACGCCCAAGTCGGTCAGCGGTGGCGACGCGATCTATCTGCCGAGGATCATGAAGGATTACCCGCAATTCAACGCGGATTTGGCCAAAAGCGTTGTAGAAGATAACATCCGCAAAACATACGGCGCGGAGCATTTCGCCGACCTGAAGATACATAGGACAGCCATCTCCGATTATAAGAAGCTCTATGGCACCTCGACGATCAAATTCCAAACGGCGTTCCAATATACGCCGGACGAAAGCAAGGGAGGGCGGCGGACTACGCAGGAAAAGGCGGAGACGGAGTATACATTCAAGGTCAAGGACAAAGCGGGCGGAACCAACGCCGCGCTGCGGTGCGGGCATTGCGGCGCGCCGGTCGCGAGGCTGGGGGATAAATCCTGTACATACTGCGGCAATGAAGTTATCCTGGACATGGAGCAGGCTTGGGAAATCACGGATATCAATATAAAATAACAGGAGGCAAAGCAAATGGGGTTGATCAAAGCGATCATCAACGCGGCGGGCGGTACGCTGGCGGACCAGTGGGTAGACTTTTTCACCTGCGACGCCATGCCGCAGGAGGTATTGATGAAGCCGGGCGCCAAGCCGCAGCAGGCTAGGAGCGGGAACACCAAGCATTCGGAAAACATCATAAGCAACGGGTCGAAGATCAACGTGGCCGACGGCCAGTGTATGCTGATCGTTGAAAACGGAAGGATCGCCGATTTCTGCGCCGAACCGGGGCAGTATACATACAACAACGCCATCCAGCCGTCCTTGCTGGGCGGCGGGCTCAAAGACCTTGGGCCTTCGTTCGCGCAGGTGGGCAAACGGTTTTTGGCGGGCGGCGCGCCCACCGACCAGCAGAAAATCTACTTCATCAACACCAAAGAAATCATCGGCAACAAAATCGGCTGGGGCAACATCCCGTTCCGCGATTCAGAGTTTCAAATGACGGTACGGGTGCAGGGGTTCGGGCAATACAGCTTCAAAATCACCGACCCGCTGCTCTTTTATGTGAATATCGTCGGCAACGCCGCCGGGGAATACCATCGGGACAACCTGACCGGCCAGATGAAGAGCGAGGTCATATCCGCCTTGCAGCCCGCGCTGGGGCGGATCGCCCAGCAGCAGGTCTCCTATGACATGCTGATCAACTATCCCAGGGAGATCGGCGCGGCGTTGAATACGGAGATGTCGGCGGAATGGGCGGAGCGCCGGGGCATTGAGATCGTCAGCCTGGCGATGGAGAGCGTGACGGTAGACGAGCAGTCTGCCAAGAAAATCGGGCAATTGCAAGAGGCCCGCGCCCTCAGCAACCCGGTGATGGCCGCCGGGCGCATCGCGGCCGGGCAGGCGGCCGCCATGGAGAGCGCCGGGGCCAATGAGGGAGGCGCGGTCGGCGCGTTTATGGGCATGGGGATGGCGCAGAATGCGGGCGGCATGAACGCGGCCAGCCTGTTCAATATGGGCGGCGTGCCGCAGCCCCCGCCAACGCCCCCGCAGCAACCGCCCGCCCCGGCAGCGGCGGAAGCCCCGGCCGGGTGGACCTGTACCGCCTGCGGGCACGCGGGCAACCCCGGCAAGTTTTGCATGGAGTGCGGCGCCAAAAAGGCCGCCTCGTGCCCCGGCTGCGGCTGGACGGCACAGGATGCCGGCGCCGCGCCGAAGTTCTGTCCCGAGTGCGGGACAAAACTGTGAGGGCATAAGGTATGCCTGACTCACTAAAATGCACCAACTGCGGCGGCGATCTGCGGTTTACGCCCGCCCTGCAAAAGTGGAAATGCGAATGGTGCGATAAAGAACACACCGAACAAGACCTGCAAGGCTTTTCGAAAGAGGCGGATGAAGCTCTGGATAAAACCGTGGCGGTGAAAGCCAAACGGGAAGAGACGGATGAAGGGGCTGTAGTAACCTACAAATGCGGCTATTGCGGCGCGGAAGTGGTCACAGACGGGGAGACGTCGGCGACCTTCTGCATCTATTGCCAGCGGCCTGTCACCATATTGAGCCAGGTTTCGGGGGAATTCAAACCGTCGGTCGTATTGCCGTTCAAAAACACCAAAGACAGGGCGCTGGAGCAGTTTAAGAACTTCCTCAAAGGGAA
>Ga0082212_10006196_pt1 | contig 16132 bp, 17 predicted proteins | sample TergutNt197P3_FD_71548 | JGI IMG/M metagenome (GOLD analysis project Ga0082212, IMG submission 71548) | Neocapritermes taracua P3 segment gut microbial communities from Petit-Saut dam, French Guiana - Nt197 P3 | ecosystem: Host-associated > Arthropoda: Insects > Digestive system > Gut ... | reverse complement strand
TAAAATTCGACAAATGTTAAACGCATTGGATGAACGAATGCGCCTAATGCCGCCATGAAAAGATTGAGCGAATGTCCAAACAACAGAATGAAAAGCATAACAAGCTGACGAACCACCGGTATATCAGGGCTTAATTGCATGGCCAAGTCGTTGAAAACAAACCCCATTACGCCACCGCTAAGACCTAATGCAAAAAGACGAATATAGGATAATATATCGCCAATAAGTCCGCTCGCTACATTATATGCACTCCATAATCCGGCGCCGACATTGATCAACGGATTACGTCCGGGTGTATTCAAGACAAGAATGAGCGTTCCGGCTATGCCAACAAGACCATACGTCAAATAACGCACCATGTCGGGCGAAAGCTTGTCACTGGCGAAATACAAAGCTATACCGCCGGTAAAGAGAATAACCCAACCCCATCTTTCCAGCGAATATGCCCAGCCGCGACAACAAACAGTAGCGTAAGCCCTGACAAACATCCCGTAAAGAACATGTACACCGCCTAAAATTATCGACAGATTGAACATCTGTTCGGTATTAAGCATATACTCTTTAAACGAAGTTAACCATTCCCATTGCATATCCAGCAATGGTATTCCGAAAAATGTTCCGCTAATTAAGCCGCATAAGACTGTTCCCGCTCCCAGCACAGATGCCAGCGATAGAATGGGCTTCATCGAAGCATCCATTTTACTACGGGCATACAATGCCCCAAGTAATACCACTAATCCGTACCCGGTGTCGCCGAGGCAAAGTCCGAAAAACAACATAAAAAACGGCGCGAAAAATGGCGTTAAATCCATTTCATGATAATTCGGGAAGTCGTACAACTCTCCGATGGGTTCAAACAGTCGCGCATATTTGTTGTTTTTGAGCAGTATCGGCGCCGATTTGTCATTTTTGTCGGGCGTTTCGCCGATATAGTACACATCATTCTGCGTCTCAAGCGCCTGAAGCAAATTCTGTTCTTTTATTTCAGGCACCCAGCCTTCGAGCAGAATCAATTTCTCGCCTGCCTTCTTTTCTCCCTGCAAATGCACCTTGCCCAAATCAATATTTTCGTGCACCAGCCGTTGCATCTCTTTCAGATTGTTGAGTTGCCCTATAGCCATTGCGTCGAGTCTTTTTTGAACATCCTCCGTCTGGCTATCGTTTTCGCGCAAGGCTGTTTGCCAATATCCGAGAGAGTGGTCGGAAATTCGCACCATTTCGGCTTCGAGTTCCTCACCGAATTCTGCCGACGTTATGGTAATGAAAAAAACGGTTCCCCCTCTGCGAGACACTTCCATCGCACTGAACCTTTCCGGCCAATCAGCCTGAAAATCACGTTCACGGCAAGAATAAAACTTTACCCGTCGCCCCGTTTTTTCAAATTTGCTGAGCATTTCCATATCGAAATCACCCCAAACCGACATGTTTTCGACTTCCCGTTGCAGGTTTTGACGTTGTGCCGTCAACTGCTCTTCTGTTTCTTTAAGTTGCTCATATTCAGCAAGCACATCAGCGCCGTTCACCATTGGGTCAAGCGGAAGCAGCGCAACATCCTTTTGTTCGCCCAGCCTGCGACTCAAAGCCTGAATGGTATCTTTCAGCGTTGCGTCCACAGCCAAATGCTGACGCAAACCGGCAGCATCATCAGGAACGCCTTTCTGCTTCTGAACCACGTGTACCACGCCTGCTTGCCGTATACTTTCCAAAAATTCATTATAAGTCTTATAATAAATCAGAAAGTTGTATTTCTTCATTTTTTCAACCATAGCTCGCTTGTTTGGATTTCATGATTTTTTGTGACGATTTCGACAAATTTTCCTCATCTTCCATAAACCGCTTGATTTTGCGTATAGCATCCGCAAACCCCGGAATCTGTACTTTTTCGAAAAGATTTACCTTTTGGGTAGTCTTTTTGCGGGCATATTCCAGCAGATTGATTTTCATGGCACAAAACTCGTATTCAACGCCTATCCTGGCCAGCGTTTGCAGCAGGTCGATACCATCAGGGTACCATTTTGGACTGTTGAACAGGCTGAACGGCCGCGTGGCAAACACCACTTCGTCGAGCACCGGTACGCGAATACCCGTTACTTTTCGCACCGATAACCGTACATCCTGCACCGAAATGAGCGATGGCTCAAATTCGTTCCACAGCATCGCCATTCTGTCGTACGCAACGATTTGATGCTCTAACTTTTGTTTTAGTTCTGCCGCTTCGTCTTTTGCCCGTTGTACCTCCATTCGCAAGGCACTTTCCTTGTTCTTGATGGTCGGCAACGAACGCAACCGCATCTTCAACTGCTTTTCGATGCCCTGAAGCGAGGTTTTGTTATATTGAAATTTTATTGCCATTCTCTACATTTTTGATAGATGATTTTCAAATTTTCCCTTTTCCGAAATTGGTTTTTGATGAATGTGACAAATTTTTAAAAATCATACAAGTGCGAGCGCCTCCTCATCGAGTTTCATCATCATCCTTGTTTCCTCAATAAACGAATCAACTTTTGATATATGCTCATCAACACCCTCTTCAAACAAACGAATTATTTCTTCTTTTTCATCGTCGTTTGCGAAATCGTACATTTCACTAAAGCGTTTTTTAAACTCTTTGATAGGCAAATATCGAATTGACCTCACTTTTTCTTTTAACTTGTTCATTCTTATCTATTTTTCAATTCTCGCTCTAATTTATTCAGATGATTCAGACGGTCAAGAAGAATGTTTATTTTCTTCTCCGGGTTATAACCTGTTTCTTCCAAAATAAACCTGCATTCGTCCAATTGACTTATTGTTTCCATTCGCAACAAAATGATGTTACGTAAAACTTCTTTTCTTTGTTCATCATTCATCTTTGTTTGATTGATAGGCTATCGTTTGTTTTTCGTCCTTGTTTCCTACTACCATACTAACAATACCTAAATATACACACGAAAATTCCGATATAACTGCTTTTATTATTACTCCATGATAAATCGCTGTAATCCATATAGAAAAATGGAATAACAAGGAGGATACACCAAATAATTATCAGAATATTACGGAACTTATACATTTTCAGAATCAATTATTCTTCCAATACTTCGTCACCAAATCCTGCCTGATGTTCACTTCTTCCGGTTTGAAATGCTTGTCAAACAGTGTCCATGCCTCGTCGAGCATCTCGGTGGTATTGATATTCACGTCGATGGCCAGCAGGTTGTTCGAGTAGTCCTTGGCAAACGCTAAGGCACGCTCGTCGTAATTACTCAAATCGAAACCGTTTTCGAGTTTTGTTTTGGCGTTGGCAGCGTCGGCGAAGAGGCGCACAGCGGCATTCATCACCTGCGGGTGGTCTTCGCGCGTCTTTTTGCCGATGACCAACTGTTTCAAACGCGAAAGGCTGCGGAACGGGTCAACGATTACCTTACCGACGTCGGTATCGCGGCGGAGGAACAACTGACCTTCGGTGATATACCCAGTATTGTCGGGTACTGCGTGTGTGATGTCGCCGCCCGAAAGCGTAGTTACCGCGATGATGGTAATCGAACCGCCATCGGGAAACTGTACCGCTTTTTCGTAAATCTTTGCCAGATCGGAATAGAGCGAACCGGGCATTGAATCCTTCGACGGAATCTGGTCCATACGGTTGGACACGATAGAAAGCGCGTCGGCGTAAGAACTCATATCAGTGAGCAGTACCAGTACCTTTTCGTGCTTGTCAACGGCAAAATATTCGGCTGCGGTCAGCGCCATGTCGGGAATCAGGAGGCGTTCCACTGGCGGGTCTTCCGTAGTGTTCACAAAACTGATGATGCGTTCCAACGAGCCTGCGTTACTGAACACGTTCTTGAAATACAGGTAATCGTCGTTGGCCAAACCCATCCCGCCAAGGATGATTTTGTCCGTTTCGGCACGCAACGCCACTGTAGCCATCACCTGATTGAACGGCTGGTCGGGGTCGGCGAAGAACGGTATCTTTTGCCCTGTTACCAGCGTATTATTCAGGTCGATACCTGCAATACCGGTGGCAATCAGTTCCGACGGCTGTTTACGGCGAACGGGATTTACCGACGGTCCGCCAATGGCGCGTTCTTCTCCTTCGGGTTCTGGCCTGTCGTCGATGGGTGCGCCAAATGCGTTAAAGAAACGTCCCGCCAACTGCGGACCCACTTTCAGCGTAGGCGATTTTCCGAGGAACACCACTTCGGCGTTGGTACGGATACCTTCTGTTCCGCGGAACACTTGCAACGTAACTTCATCGCCGTTGATTTTCACCACCTGAGCCAAAGCTCCGTCAACGGTTGCTAACTCGTCGTAACCAATGCCCGACGCTTTCAACATACAGGTAGCCTTGGTTATCTGGCTGATTTGCGTATATATTTTCTGAAATGCTTTTGCCATAGCGATCTTCTATTATTGATATATTTATGATTCTCTTGTTTAATTATTATGTATTAATACGCCATTTCGAACTTGTTGACGGTTTCTTTACGCACATTCGGTTGCCTTAATTTGGTAAGCTCATTATTGACTTCCATGTATTTGTGTATCCTGTCCACATGAAAGGCAGCCAGAGCTTCGCAAAATTCGTTCTTGTCTTCTTCGGATATTTCAGCAAGACATTGATCAACCATCCGGTCGAGCTCTGCATCATTCATATTTCGGGCAGAAACAATCATTTGTTCAATCTCTTTATAATACTTTGTATTCATGTCTTATAAATCATTTCCTGTTCGTAATACTGTCAATTCCCTGTCTATATCGTTCAATTGGTCTAAATACAAATCACGCATTTTATCTAAATGATCATTAGGTCCGATTTTGCCTTCAATCCGGTTTGTTGATTTTAAATCCAGTAATAAAAGCCTTCGAAGTTCTACTAATTCACTGATTCTTACTGCCTTACCCATGTTTTCAATTCTCAGATCAGTGCTATACCGCTTTTTCCTTCACCAGATCATTCAATTCCTTTTCAAAACCGGCAAATTCATTCGACTTGAATTTAGTATAGTTCATCTGCTTATAGACGTTGATCATTTTCTTGAAATAATCCATGACGTCAACAAAAGTTAAAAATTCAAATTCGGTGCGGCATACGTTCATCACCAGGTCAACCATATACTTTTGACGCTCGATGGGAGTTACCGCATCAACGTCATCGAAAGCATCCTGTTGCAGAATAACAAAGTCGATAAGTTCCGATTTCCAAAAGATGACATGGTAAGACACCGGAACGCCGTCGTCGCCGAGGATGTTGATCTGTTCGGCAATTTCTTTACCGCGCTGCATACGGGTTTTCATATCGTTCACCGTATCAATCCATTCGGGAGAAACCCGTTTGCCGATGTATTCCGCAAATTCGGGATATTCTAAATATTTCGAATAACTGTCGATGGGATTAACAGCCGGATAACGTTTTTTGTCGGCGCGATCCTGCTCCAATGCGAAGAAGCAACGCGCTACCTTCTTGGTGTTTTCGGTTACCGGCTCCTTGAGGTTACCTCCCGCGGGAGATACCGTACCAATAAATGTAATTGAACCCGTAGCGCCGTTGCCCAATTCCACATAACCAGCTCGTCCATAGAAGTTTGAGATAATTGCCGACAAGTCCATCGGGAAAGCATCCGGGCCGGGTAATTCTTCGAGGCGGTTGGACATTTCGCGCAAAGCCTGCGCCCAGCGTGAAGTCGAGTCGGCCATCAGCAGTACTTTCAGCCCCATGCTGCGGTAATATTCGGCAATGGTCATGGCCGTATATACAGACGCTTCGCGAGCTGCCACAGGCATGTTGGATGTGTTGGCCACGATGATGGTACGCTCCATCAACTTGCGTCCGGTATGCGGGTCAATCAGGTGCGGAAATTCCGCAAAGATTTCTACTACTTCGTTGGCGCGTTCGCCGCAGGCAGCCACGATCACGATGTCGGCTTCGGCCTGTTTTGAGATGGCGTGCTGCAATACGGTTTTTCCCGTACCGAAAGGTCCCGGAATGAAACCCGTACCGCCTTCCACAATCGGGTTGGCCGTGTCGATGATGCGGACGCCGGTTTCGAGCAATTTGAACGGGCGCGGTTTGGCGGTATACGCCGTAACAGCCCTGCGCACCGGCCATTTCTGCATCATGTCGAGTTCAATATCATTGCCCGAAGCATCGGTGAGCGTCGCAATCTTATCTACAATGGTATATTGCCCTGCAGGCGCCAGTTTTTTGAGCGTATATCTTTCCGTAAAGGTAAACGGCACCATGATTTTGTGCGGTTGCGAATTTTCATCCACTTCGCCCAGCCAGCTTCCGGCTGTGACTGTATCGCCTTCTTTGGCAATAGGTTTGAAATCCCACAGTTTCGTTTCGTTCAACGGGAAAGTGTAATCACCGCGTTTCAGGAACACGCCCTCCATTTTGTCGAGGTCGTTTTGCAGACCGTCGTAGTTGCGCGAAAGCATTCCGGGTCCGAGGGTTACCTCAAGCATGTGCCCCGCAAATTCAACATCGGCGCCCACTTTCAGGCCGCGCGTACTTTCATAGACTTGTACATAGGTGTTTTTCCCGACGATTTTAATGACTTCCGACATCAACCGGTCGCCGCCCGTATGGATAAAACATATTTCATTCTGCAACACAGGGCCGTCGGCTTCTATCGTTACTAAGTTCGCCACAATCCCTTTTACTATTCCTTTTGTCGCCATATATTGTTATTTTTGATTTTCGATTTTTGGTTAAAGTTCGTTCTTTTTAAGATTTATCAACTCAGGACTGTTGATCACACTTTCTTTTAAACTGTTAATCCAACTCCTGAATAGTTTTCCGCCTTCTATCGGGTCAAAGCTTACCCAACGCTCGATGATTTCGAGTTTGATCAGGTAGGCAAATATTACTTCGATACTGAAATATTTTGTAAACGTCTGATCATCAAGCCACTGCCATTTTATCAGGTCGAGTTTCTTTTCACGCTCAAACAGATCAGGCTCGTCGGCTAAACGCAGAAAAATGTCAATGTCTTCGATGGTCTCGGCCAGTCCAAAATCACGTTGTTTTGATGTTTTGATTGCTTCTGCCACTTTATTGTCGCCCAGCACTTCTACATCCATTTTGTATTTGCGTCCGGCGCAAGCGGCAAGAATATTGTTGATATTCAGGTTAAATTCAAACCAATCGGATATCAATTCGTTGTTGCATTTCATCGCCCACTTGTAGTACAATCCGGCTAAACGATTTTCCCATTTGGCAGTATCATTAATATCCATCGGTTGTAAATCATCCGCCTTATCCTCCACCGGCGGTGCATCTTCATCATCCTCCTCCGGCAACACATTCTCCTCCTCCACCGGCAGTACATCATCTTCATCCTCCACCGGCTGCGCATCAATAACCTCATCCTGTTGTGCATCCTTATACTCCGATACAAAAGTATTAATGTATGACGGAAGATTATTGTTTTTTGGTTTAAAATATGACAGGAAATCTTTGTTTTTCGACTTGCCGGCTGCACTGATAAGCCGCAGACATTCTTCCATTTTTTCCTTAGTGATGCCGCCGCGTTCGTCAAATTCTGCTTCCTTATCTTTGAGATAACGCAACAAATTTTGGTTGTCGAACTTCATAAAAAACAAATCCATTGCCCACACATCAAACATTGATAATTGCGGTCGAACTTCTCTTTTGAAATCGGCGATACTGAATGTCAACTTGTTGTCCTCAATTCTAATGTCGGGCAACCCTGCTATTAAATGGTAATACTTCATTTTCGATTTTCGATTTTCGATTTTCGATTGACCAAAGATACACAATCAAAAATCATCAATTGAATAGCATTTCAACAAGTTGCGGACGGAGAATTTCCTTAAAATAGTTGGCAAATTCTTCTTCGCCGAACTGCACTCTATACCCTTTGTCGGCAGGCATGATGGAAAATCCGGCCGGTTTGCCGTTCACCTGTTCAATTTGTACTCCTTTGTTGAACAAATCTTTGGCTTGCTTGGCAAAATATTGTTTAAGCGCGGCGGCATCTGCTGTTTGTATCACTACATTTTCTTTGGTCACCCACTCGGTAGCCAATGTGACCATCAATTTTTGCAGCCATTCGTTAGTCACGGTTTCACTCACAGCGATATCGACAATGGAGCCTGTCACCACGTTGGTGATTTCGCTTTTGAGCATTTCTACAGCACGCTCTGCATACAGTTGTAATTCAGATTGCGTGTTCCTGGCCAGTTCCTCGGCTGACTTTTTGGCATCTGCAACAATTTTTTCGGCTTCCTGTTGCGCTTTTTTCAGTATCTCAGCTTTTTTCGCTTCGGCTGCTTCAACAATAACCTGCGCTTCGGCCTGCCCTTTTTCAACTCCTTCCCGATAGATCTTATCGGTTATTTCCTGAACTTTATTCTCCATGATATCAATAAGTTATTTATTCAAAACAGAGATAATTATGCCAAAACTACCCCTGTTAAATCGTGGCGCAAGGTAGATATATTTTTTAAAAAAACAATACATGATGTAAAAAAAATGTAATTTTGTAGAATCGTCTGTTACTTTACGGATGTTAAATATTAGTTAATCAAATAATTGAGATTATGTTTACAGCGGAAGATAAAAAGCAGTTGTCAGCCAAAGGTATTGAGATGGAGGTTGTGGAGCGGCAATTGGCGTATTTCAGGAATGGTTTCCCTTTCCTGCGGCTTGATCGCGCAGCAATCGTTGGCGACGGCATCCGGCAGTTGACTGTCGAGGAAACCGATAAGCTTGAACAATTTTACGGAAAAAATCTCGGACAGCGCAAGGTATTCAAATTTGTACCGGCATCGGGCGCAGCTACCCGTATGTTCAAGGATTTGTACGAATTTTTACAGCTCAGTGATGATACGGAAAGCGTTTCGGTAAAAGAAGTATTCGACCGTTTGGATGATTTTGCGTTTTATCCTGATTTGAAACAAATAATGGACAAACAACAAATAACAACATCCAACAGAAAAGATATTGCTTCAGCCATTCTTCTGCCCGATGGTTTGAACTATGGAAGCCTTCCCAAGGGGATGTTGCTGTTTCACAAGTACGAAAATGATGTGCGCACCGCTCTGGAAGAACATCTGGTGGAAGGCGCGAACTATGCTGTAAATACTAATGGCTCTGTCAATCTGCATTTTACGGTATCTCCCGAACATCAACAAGGATTTGAAGCGCTGGTGGACAGTAAGTTAAATAAATATGCCGATCTGTTCGATATACATTATAATATATATTTTTCGCAGCAAAAACCATCGACCGATATTCTCGCTGTTGATCTTGATAACCGGCCAATACGCAACACTGACGGAACGATTCTTTTCCGCCCAGGCGGACATGGGGCTTTGTTGGAAAATCTAAACGAGATTGATGCAGACATCATCTTTATCAAAAATATTGACAACGTAGCGCCCGACGGACGAAAACCCCTTACCACAAAATATAAAAAGGCGTTGGCAGGGCTGTTGATTGAACTTCAGGAACAAACTACAGAATATTACCGGCAATTACGGGACGGCAAAAGTGACACAGAATTAACAAAAAAAGTGTTGTGCTTTCTGACAGAGCGGCTTTCTTTCCAACCGCCGACGTCTGTTTCCGCATGGACGGATGATGAAATAAAAAACTATTTACTGAAAATTTTACACCGTCCTATTCGTGTGTGCGGCATGGTGAAAAACGAAGGCGAACCGGGCGGCGGCCCGTTTTGGGTGCGTAATGACGATGGCTCAGCCTCGCTGCAGATTGCCGAATCGTCGCAAATCAACATGATGGATCCGCAACAGAAGGCCATTGCAGCAAACGCAACGCATTTTAACCCCGTTGATTTGGTATGCGCCGTAAAAGACGGCGAAGGGCATCATTTCAACCTGCCCGATTACCGCGACCTCAACACAGGATTTATTTCAAAGAAGTCGAAAGACGGCGTAGAACTGAAAGCCCAGGAATTGCCCGGTTTGTGGAATGGCGCTATGGCGCACTGGAACACAGTTTTTGTGGAAGTACCTGTCGAAACATTCAATCCGGTGAAAACCATCAACGATTTGTTGAGGGCTGAACATCAATAAAATACTTTCAATTTGACAAAAGCAAATACCATTAATTCACAAAAATATTGTTATGTATTCATTCGAAACATCCATACGGGTACGCTACGGCGAAACCGACCAAATGGGTTATGTATATTACGGCAACTACCCTTTGTATTATGAAGTGGGACGCACGGAAATGTTACGTTCTGCGGGATTGAGTTATCGTGACATGGAAGAGCAGGGCATACTTCTTCCGGTTCGTTCGTTGAGTATCAAATATATAGAGCCTGCTCGATATGATGATTTGCTGTGTTTGCGGGTGATACTCAAGGAGCTGCCTACGGCAAAGATTCATTTTTATTACGAAGTGTACAACGAGCAAAATAAACTGTTGAACACAGGCGAAACAACGCTGGTATTTGTCGATGCACAAACCCGTCGACCCCGAAGAGCGCCGGCCTCGTTAATGGAAAAATTGAAAAAATATTTTCAGGAATAGCCTTTGTAAGCGTTCAACTCCTTCTCTCAATCGGGGTTAACCATTCCAACATTTGTTCATAACGTCCCGGTTTCTGATAGGATTTGATATGATCGGCCACTTTTTCGCCAATAACTTCAATTTTGTTGATGTCATATTGACCCATTCCCGCATCGGCACAAAAATTCAAATATCCGACATTGGCAGAATCAAATCCCATCAATTCAACTCCGATACGGTCAACCGCCACCCAATCCAAACCGGCAAGACAAACTCTGTGGTCAACCACAGTACCTCTGGTTGGGCCATTCCCTTGCATACCATCATAACCGTCAATAAATGCAAGGTCGGGACGAAGGTGGTACGCTGAAGTGAACAGATTATAGTTAATCCCTCTGAATCCGTTACCGTGAACAAGCGGTTTGTCGTTGCGGCGTCTTCCGGTCGCGGTATCGGTCACTTTGATAGGAGCGCCAACCACAATATTCTTTAGTGATAAAGTAGCAATAATACGGTCATGCGTTTTCATTCGAGCCACAGACATCACAAAATTGTTGCGATCCATCAATAGAGAAGACACCCTTACAGGTTTAGGGCGAAAATCCAATTCATCAATGAGATAAATAAGTTGAAACGGATTTTCGTCTAAATCAAGCAGTTTTACTTTGTATTTTTCGGCAATCGGAATAAACCCGTAGTTATCGTATGCCACCATGGTGGGGCCATCTGCCGGAGATTCGGCAACGACAACATTTTCCAGTTTGTTGATTGATTTATAAAACTCCAGGATTCCTTCCAGCGTATCCTTGTGAGTAGCGCTCAATTGGATATTTGAGGCAACAAAATTGGGTTTAACAATGATGCGCTTATTCCCTATCGCTTGTGAAATCTCACTTGAAAAAGGTTGTAAAGCACGAAATGCCATGTCTGCGCGATCGGCTCCGGTAACAAGCGATACCCGTGAATTTGCATCAACGGTAACTTTTGTCTGTTCAGCCAATGCTTCCATAGCGTATGCGGGTATTGTAGCAGCTGCAATACCGCCGAATAATGAGGTTCTGATAAAATCTCTCCGATGTAACTTAATCATACTATTATCGCTTAAAAGGTTATTATTAGGAAATGCGACAAAAATAATAAAATTTGAATTATTCATTATGTATGATGGTAAAATTTAATTCCCGTCATTAGGTATTTTTTCTCCCTCTGTGTGTAATTCAAATAATTTCATGTATCTTTGCAACCGTCATCATCATAAAAATGAAGAATAAGGAAACAAGACTGATACAAAAGCGGTTGCGCAGTTCGTATGCTACATCAGTTATTAGCATATCGCTGGTTTTGTGTATGTTGGGGGTGATAGGGATTTTGATACTCACCGCCCATCGTATCGGCAAATATGTGCGGGAAAATGTTGGTTTCTCGGTTTTCCTGAACGACCAGGTGAAAGAGGCGGATATTTACCGGCTTCAAAAAACGTTGGACGCGGAAAATTATGTACGTTCAACACGATATATCACTAAGGAAGACGCGGCACAAGAGTTTACTGAGGAGTTGGGCGAAGATTTTGTAGGGTTTCTGGGATTCAATCCGTTGTCGTCTTCCATTGAAATCAAGTTGGACGCGCGTTATGCCAATAACGACAGTATCCAGAGTATCGAAGACCGCCTGCAAACATTTGATGAGGTAAAAGAAGTATCGTATCAGAAGTCGATGATACACATATTGAATGAGAATATCGAAAAAATAAGTCTTTTTATCCTTGCATTCAGCGCGTTGCTGGTGGTTATTGCCGTGTCGCTCATCAACAACACCATACGCCTGTCGGTATATTCGCGGCGGATGCTGATACGCACCATGCAGTTGGTAGGCGCTACCAATTCGTTTATCCGCCGTCCGTTCCTCTGGCGGAGTGCACTTCACGGTATATACAGCGCTTTTATTGCAATGGCGATATTAGTGCTGGGGCTTTATTGGGCGGAAGGGCAATTAGAGGACATCATCAGTGTTCGCGACGTGCAAATCCTCGGCGGATTGTTCCTGATTGTTTTCTTTCTGGGAATTACGCTCAGTTGGATTTCTACCTATTTTGCAGTAAATAAGTATTTGAAAATCAAAACGGACGACTTGTATTATTGATAATCAAAAATCAAAAAATGGCAACCAATCAAAAATTAAAAATTAAAAATCAAAAATTGGCAAACGATGTAGATTTCGCTATCGGAAAAGACAGTTTCAAGTACATCGCCATTGGCGTAGGTATCTTAGTTATTGGCTTTTTGCTGATGGCAGGCGGTAAATCCGACGACCCTAACGTGTTCAATCCCGCAATATTCAGTTTCCGGCGCATCACGCTGGCGCCGATAATTGTGGTGGGCGGTTTTGCGTTTATCGGCTGGGCGATTATGAAGAAGCCGAAGGAGTAAGAAGTAATTAATATGCAGAAAATTCCTGTATAAAGAAATGGACTATAACATTGATTTAAAAGAACTTTCTGAACGGGAAAGCGAAAAAGTAGAATGGAAAGAAAATGGCGATGATAAAGAGGTAGTTAAAAAAATCGTTAAGACTATTTCCGCTTTTGCCAACGATATTGCTAATGTCGGTGGTGGTTATGTTGTGTGTGGCGCTAAAGAAATAAAAGATGAATTTGGTTTCCCAAAAGTTGAATACACAGGGCTTTCTGCCAATAAATTAAAAGAAATAGAAGGAAAAGTCCGCGAACAATGTACGAATAGAATAAGTCCATCAATTGCGCCGATTTTTCAAGTTATTGACAATCCAAATGATATTGAAACAAAGATTTTAGTTTTTATCATCATTGCAACTTCTAAGGCACATACATATCGCGACAATGAAACGGTAAGATATTATGTACGGATTGGACGGGAAACCATTGAGGCAAGAAATGGTATTTTAAGTCAGTTATTAGTAAACAAACAGGTAATAGAGCCGTTTGATAAACGGGCAAATCCGAAAGTTGATGAAAAGGATATAGATACTTTGCTGTTTCGCGATTGTATGTACGAAATGAAATTGATACAACCCACCAAACCATTGGAAAGTTATTTTTCAGACAACGAGCAAATTGCGGAATTTATTCCGCCGCTTTGCGTCAAAAAATCTTTGGATGGAGGGTTATGTTTGAGAAATTTTGCATTGTTTATGTTTGGAAAGAAAAATGCGATCAGTTTGAACTTTCCTGATATTCACACCTTAATATCAATTTATTACGGGACAGACCGCAGTGGACCAACTGCTGAGCGGCATTCACTGACAGGTTCTATCATTGAACAGGCAAAGAGAGCAATAGAATTATTGAATATGCAGGCTTATACAGCCTTTGATAAAACCAGCAAAACCCCCAATCAGGAAAAATATCCGAAAAGAGCCTTACAGGAAGCGGTTATTAACGCAATAGTACACAGGGATTATGAAATTGCAGAACCAATAAGAATAACTGTTTTTTCAGACAGAATAGAAATTATGTCGCCCGGCAGTTTGCATTGGGGAGTAGATAAAGAGAAATTTTTATCAGGAAAAGCAAATGCCAAATGGAGAAATCAAAGTTTTGCTTATTTATTTCATAAACTGCAACTTGCTCAATCCGAAGGACAAGGCATCCCAACCATCATCCGCACAATGAAAGAGGAGGGTTGTCCCGCCCCTGTTTTTGAAATAGGAACTGATAGCGTCACTTGTACTCTGATTGCGCACCCTCGACATCAAACCATTAGAGAAAATTGGAGTAATTCAAGATAAATGTAGCATGAAACACATTTTAATAATATGGAAGAATCAGAAGAGAAAAAGGTTAAACCAAGAAAAGCAATACTTGCGTTCTTATTCTCACTCATAGTACCCGGATTGGGACAACTTTATAATGGACAGATTAAGAAAGCATTATTAATTTTTCTTGGTCTTCTAATCTACACAATGAATATTAATGTATTTGGATTTAAAGGTCATTTTTGGATATACGTTATAGCATTTATTATACTTGTGATATTGCGATTACTCATTGCTATAGAGGCAACTATAACTGCATACAAAAGTAAAGAATACGAATTAAAAAGTTATAATAAATGGTACATTTATTTGTTATCAGCAGTAATAGGGTATTTCTCTGTTTCTATGTTAGAAGGCTATGCAGGTAAGTCTCGGTACATCTTATCAATCGTTCATTCTGACGCTGGATTTCCAACTATTTTTGCCGGTGAATATATTTTGGGTGATTATAGTTTTTATAATTCTCAAGAACCATCATACGGAGATTTAGTCATAATTTTAATGCCTAATGGAGAGAGTTATATTTATCGAATTATTGGAATGCCCAATGATACGTTAAGCATAGAAAATCAATTAGTTAAATATAACAAAAAAGAATTGACTTCTAAGCTATTATCTACATTGTTTTATGAAGAACATGAAATGGAAGAGTTTATTGAAACTTTGCCGAACGGAGTTGAATACAAATTTGTAAGAACTAAAACGCCTTTTCTTCAAGAGAATGAAGCATTAAAAGAAATAATTGTCCCAAACAATTCTTATTTCTTATTAGGCGACAATCGTGATTTTTCATTCGATAGCCGATTTGTAGGTTTCATAAAAAGAGAACAAATACAAGGGAAAGTTTTGTCAATATATTTCAGCAAAGATATAAAAAGAATAAACAATAAATTGTCAAAAAAACAGTAATCTCTAAATGCATAGCCTTTATATCATAGCAGGTTGTAATGGAGCAGGGAAAACAACCGCATCTTACACGGTATTACCCGAAGCGCTTGAATGTCGTACCTTTGTGAATGCAGACGAAATAGCAAAAGGGCTTTCGCCATTTCAACCGGAAACAGTGGCAATACAGGCGGGACGCATTATGTTGCAACGTATTGACGATTTAATCATTCGCGGTCAGGATTTTGCTTTTGAAACCACTTTGTCCACAAAATCATATATCCAAACCATTCAAAAAGCCAAGTCGCACGATTATTTTGTGACGCTTGTCTATTTTTGGTTAAGTTCGCCTCAATTGGCAATTGAACGAATACAGAAAAGGGTTGCTGCGGGCGGACATCATATACCAAATGATGTTGTCATCCGGCGATATGAAAGGGGATTATTCAATTTTCTCAATCTCTACCTGCCAATATGCGATTATTGGCTGATGATTGATAATACTTTAAGCCCGTTTGAAACAATTGCCGAAGGAAAACAGGGAAATGTAAATGTAAAAAATGTAATTTTATGGAAACAGATAAAACATTCGACACAGACATTTTGAGAGAAAAAATCCTCAAAGGTTTGGAAATCTCTTTTGAAAAATTAGTTAAAGAAAAAGCCAAAAATGACGAAGAGTTGGTTTTTTCAGAAAATGGCGAAATCGTAAGAATAAAAGCCAAAGATATACTCAAGGAAATGACAGTTTAAATTATTCAGAAATGTCAGATGAATAATATATGGTGGACAATTTGATAAACAAATTTGTTTATTTCAAAATAAATCCATACTTTTGCAAAAAGTTTAAAATATGTTGCCTGAGATTTCAAAAATAAAAGGCGTATTTCCCGGAGCAGTTTTGAGCAGGGAACTCAAAAAGAGAAGATTGGAGAGCAAACAATTTGCGCTTTCGTTGGGAGAATATCC
>Ga0082212_10006195_pt1 | contig 16133 bp, 20 predicted proteins | sample TergutNt197P3_FD_71548 | JGI IMG/M metagenome (GOLD analysis project Ga0082212, IMG submission 71548) | Neocapritermes taracua P3 segment gut microbial communities from Petit-Saut dam, French Guiana - Nt197 P3 | ecosystem: Host-associated > Arthropoda: Insects > Digestive system > Gut ... | reverse complement strand
CGAGTTTTTCAATTAGCAACCAAAGTTATCAACATCAAACTATCAAAAATGTTGATAACCATTGATTTTTCCAATTTTTTATATGCGTTGACCCTGAATTTTTATCCGTCTGTGGAAATTCAAGAAAATTTCATTTATATTTGCAAAAATATAAAATCGTATGCAAAAAGGTCTTTTAGCGGGTTCATCACCCTTTACTCAGTTGATCATGCTTGCTTTCACCATGGTGTCATTTTTTCTGCTGTGCATGTTTATCGGGATATTATTCATGTTTTTGATACCGGGAGTTTCGATAACCGATATTATTTCTGCGCTCAACAATCAATCCGGATTAAATCTCAACCTGATGCGCTATCTCATGATATTACAGGGTATCAGTCTTTTCATTATCCCTGCATTTTTTGCAGCATATTTGTTTTCAGGAGATGCTATCGGGTATTTATGTTTGGGGCGAAATTCAAAACCCGAAACTCAAAACCCGCAACCCGTTAAATGGTTTGGCGCGGTGTTGCTATTGATGCTCATGGCCATTCCGTTTATCAATCTGTTGGCTTCGCTCAACGAAATGATTGTTTTTCCGGAGATTTTGTCGGGATTGGAACAACGTTTAAAGGCTTCTGAAGAAGCTGCCCGGCAAATGGTCAAATTGTTCACGGAAGTAGATAATGTGGGCGGCATGTTTTTCAATATCTTCATGATGGCCATGTTGCCAGCCTTGGGCGAAGAAATGATTTTCAGGGGGGTGGTACAAAAAATTTTCGTCCGGTGGACAGGCAATGTACATGCGGCCATTATCATTACCGGTTTCCTGTTCAGTCTGATGCACTTACAATTTTATGGGTTTTTTCCGCGCTGGCTGCTGGGCGTTATGTTCGGTTATTTAATGGTATGGAGCGGTACGCTGTGGCTACCCATTTTCGCTCATTTTGTCAACAATACAGTGTGTGTGTGCCTTTCTTACCTGATCCACAGGAAAACAATCCCCGAAACACTTGAAGTATTTGGGGCTAACGGAAGCGACATCCCTGTTACCATAGTGGCAACAGCCATATCTGCATGGTTATTGTGGAAAATATACCAATTCTCCATAAATCCATCAACGGCAAGATTGGTAAGGAATGTACTCCGGTGATCTTCGCAGTTTTTTATTTTGTCTGAAATGAATGATTCACATCCTGAAACGAACCGTTATTCCGTATTGGCCGTAGTGTGCCTGTCGGCGTCACTGGTGCCTTTTACAGGTTCTTCCATTAATCTGGCATTACCGCGTATATCCGAAGAATTATCGCTGAATGCCGTAGCGCTCGGTTGGATCGTTACTGCATTCCTGCTGGCATCAGCTATACTTCAGATACCATTCAGCCGGGCAGGCGATATCTTTGGGCGCAAAAAGATGCTCACAGCAGGGGTTATCCTGTTTTCACTGGCGTCGGCGGCCTGCGCCGTAGCGCCTTCGGGCAGGTTGCTCATAGCGGGGCGTTTTGTACAGGGTATCGCCGCCGCTATGCTTTTCGGGATGAACATGGCTATTGTTACGTCGGTATTTCCTGACAATGAACGCGGCAAAGCGCTTGGCATCAATACTGCGGTTATTTATTTTGCGATTGCGGCGGGGCCGTTTTTTGGCGGAATGCTTACCCATTACTGGGGATGGCGCAGCATCTTCGTTGCAACGGCAAGTCTGGGTCTGCTGGCGCTCGCCGGTATCTTCACCGTCCTGAAAGGCGAATGGATTGACGCCAAAGGCGAACGTTACGACTGGCAGGGCTCGCTGATTTATGCCGTCGGGTTGTTTGCCATTATTTACGGTTGTTCCGTGCTGCCGTCCATGGCGGGATTTAGCCTCATTGCGGCGGGTATGGCTACCTTCATACTGTTTGTTTATTATGAGAAAAAGCAATCCGCTCCCGTGTTCAACATGAACATGTTTCTGGCAAACCGTGTCTTCCGTATGTCCTCGTTCGCCGCACTCATCAATTACGCGGCTACCTTTGCCATCGGGTTCATGTTGAGTCTGTACCTTCAGTATATCAAGGGCTTCGACGCACATAAAGCCGGATTGGTGCTGGTGATCCAACCCGTTGTGCAGACAATCGTTTCGCCCTTGGCCGGCAAATGGTCGGATAAAGTGAATGCCAGTAACATTGCTACCTTAGGGATGGCGATCATAGTATGCTGTCTGTTATCGATGCTGTTTCTTACTCCCGATACGTCGTTAGCCATACTGATTGCCATATTGACAGTGATGGGAACCGGTTTTGCCCTGTTCTCGTCGCCCAATGTAAATGTGATTATGGGTTCTGTTGAAAAACGTTTCCTTGGGATGGCTTCGGCTACCACAGGTACTATGCGCCTCACAGGTCAATCAATCAGCATGGGAATCACCATGATGATGATCTCTGTTTTTGTAGGGAAAACACGGTTCACTACTGATATTTACCCGCTTTTTATGAAATGTTTGCACTACACGTTTGGCATTTTTGTAGTGTTGTGCGCAGTTGGGGTATACACATCGATGGTGCGGGACGGCAAAAAGCAGAAAAGTAATTGACAATTAGCAAAACAAAAAAAGACGTCGCCCTCCGGACTTTCTCTGTCAACCACATCATTGACCTGACAAAGTTGCCGGAACGTTCGTATTACCTGTAACTCCAACTTGCGCGTACGTACGCCTTTGCGAGAGGCGTCTCTTATTGTTCGTTGGTAAAATCCTCGTATTCGGTGGCCGACATCAAACCGTTCAGTTCGGCGGGGTCACTGATCTGGATGCGAATCATCCAGCCTTCGCCGTAGGGTTCTTTGTTCACCGTTTCGGGGGCAACTTCGAGGGAGGTATTCACCAAAACGACTTTCCCGCCAATCGGCATAAACAAGTCCGAAACCGTTTTCACGGCTTCCACAGTACCGAATCTTTCGCCTGCGGCAAGCATTTCGCCATCAGTATCAATGTCGACAAACACAACATCGCCTAACGCCTTCTGTGCAAAATCGGTAACGCCAATGACGCCTTCGTCGCCTTCTACCCTTATCCATTCATGTTCGCGGGTGTACTTTAAATTATCCGGAAAATTCATAACGGTTATTTTTAATATTCATCTTCATTGAAAAAGAAATCATCCTTACTCGGATAGTCAGGCCAAATATCTTCAATATTTTCGTATATTTCGCCTTCATCTTCTATTTCCTGCAAATTTTCAATCACTTCCAAAGGCGCTCCCGACCGTATGGCAAAGTCAATCAACTCATCTTTAGTTGCCGGCCAGGGTGCATCTTCCAGTTTTGAAGCTAATTCTAATGTCCAATACATATATTAACTGTTTAATTATTAAACAAATGGATTTTCTATTTGGCGTGCGAAGGTAACAAAATTATTTATATCAACAACAGATTTTCTTTTTTTTTATAAAAATTCCAGTTCCTTGTAAACTTTGTACGCCACAAAACAGATACAAACATGTGCCTCGATACGTTCTTTTGTAAAATGGAACATCACACGCAATTCCAGCGTTCCTTTTGTTACGCGGAGATAAAATACGCTATTATGCGCAATAAATCAGATAAATTCGTATCCGTTTTTTGTCCGCTCCATGTATTGCCAGAAACCGGCTGCGGGGATGATCAGGCTCACGCGGTTGTCGTTGGGATGAAAGGATATTTTCCGCGCTTCTCGCAATTGCCGGTCGAAAAATACATATACGTGATGTTCCCTGTCGTTGATCAGTCCGAACGGCGAAACCGAACCGGGCTGTATTCCCAAGTATTTCTGCATCCGCTGCTCCGAAGCAAAACTTATTTTTCCCTGTTTCAATCTTTTTTCTAATTCGCGGATGTTCAAATCCTGCGAACATTCGAGTATGACTAAATAATGCCGGTTGCCCTTATGGTTGCGAAAAAACAGGTTCTTACAATAGGTGGTTTCGCTGTCTGTCCAGTATTTCCGGGCGTCTTCGACAGTAGGAGTGGGCGGATGTTCGTGATATTCAAACGGGATGCCCAGTTCATCCAAAACACGGTACACTTCCGGCTGACCAATAAGAGTGTGATTTTTATGATTCATCTGATGAATATGATTTCATATACAGTTGTAGTATGTTGCGGATAGAAGGAAAGCATATCTTCTGTAAATCAATGCGGTGATGCGGCAGGAACTCGTATCCGTTGACGTCGTCGGCAACGCGCATGTTGGTGAAATCCGTAACCAAACATTTGAAGCCGAGGTCGAGCGTGAAATACAACATGCCGCCGTACATGTAGCGGTTGGGCGCGCTCCCGATGTATTGCAGGGACGTTACGTCCAGGTTCAGTTCTTCCTTTATTTCCCGCCGTGCGGCGTCTTCGGCTGTTTCGTCGATACAAACGAAACCGCCCGGCAGGTCGAGCATACCTTTGGCAGGCTCGAATGCGCGACGGGTCAGCAAAATCTCGCCCTGCGGGTTTTCGATGATACATGCCACAGCCCCGGAAGCATTGATATAGAATTTTTTGCGGCAACTGTCGCATTGCATGTAATTCTCGCTGGCCGCGCGAAAAGATTTTTCGCCGCACCACGGACAATATGGCCACTCATCAGAAGGGAAATGGATATTCATATCAAAAATTGAAATTTGAAAAAACAAAAGTATCATTTTTCAATAAGGATGATTAATTTTGCCCGAAAATTTATCATTTTATTTATCAAAAAGAATATAAAAAAATGGCTGTACTCAAAGCATTTAAAGGTATCCGACCCGTAAGGGACAAGGCTGCGAAAATAGCGTCGCGCCCGTATGATGTGCTCAATCGCGCCGAAGCGTTCGCTGAAGCGGAAGGGAACCCGTTGTCGTTCCTGCATGTGATCAAACCCGAAATCGATCTCCCCGTTTCGATGGACGAACACGATCCGGAAGTTTACCGGAAAGGCAGCGAAAATTTTCAGAAAATGATTGCCGACGGTATTTTCTTTACGGATGAGAACGATCGGCTGTATGTTTACGCGCAAACCATGGACGGGCGAACACAGTACGGAATTGTGGGATGCGCGTCGGTTGACGATTATATGAACAACGTTGTCCGCAAGCATGAACTGACCCGTCCCGACAAGGAGGAAGATCGTAAAAACCATATCCGCGTGAGCAATATGAATTACGAACCGGTGTTTTTTGCTTATCCGGCCGTAGCCGAAATTGACGCTATTGTGGAGAAAATCGTTGCGAACCCTGCCGAATACGATTTCGTCGCCGACGACGGTATCGGACATCAACTGTGGGTGATCGACGATCCGGCGACGATTGATCGCATCATCCGGCTTTTTGCCGCTATCCCCAATACGTATGTAGCCGACGGGCATCACCGGACGGCCGCTGCGGCGTTAGTGGGCGACGAACGCCGCAAAGCCGGTGAACATCATACCGGCGCCGAAGAATACAATTATTTCCTCGCCGTACATTTCCCCGACAATCAGTTGAAAATATTTGACTATAACCGCGTGGTGAAAGACCTCAACGGACGTTCCGAAGCACAGTTCCTGAACGAACTCGAAAAGGGTTTTGTCGTGCAGTGCAAGGGAGCGGACGAGTATCGTCCTGCGGCATTACACGAGTTCAGCATGTATCTTGGCGGACAGTGGTATGCGCTCACAGCGCGCGCCGGAACTTACAACGACAATGACCCCATCGGTTGTCTGGATGTGACGGTTCTTTCGGATCTTGTTCTGACGCCGCTCCTTGATATTACCGATCTGCGCAACTCAAAACGTATTGATTTCGTGGGCGGTATACGCGGTTTGGGCGAACTGAAACGTCGCGTGGATTCAGGCGAGATGGCGGTTGCTTTTGCGCTCTATCCCGTGAGTATGAAACAACTGATTGACATTGCAGACACCGGCAACATCATGCCGCCGAAAACGACGTGGTTTGAGCCGAAATTGCGGAGCGGCTTAGTGGTGCACGGTATTTGACGACGAATGACGGGATTTTGTTTTTCTCAACAATCCTTTATGGATGTTTTTTCCTTTAATACCATCGTAGTTGGCAGCGGCGCCGCAGGTCTGAACGCTGCCGATCGTCTTTACGATTTCGGACAGCGCGACATTGCCATCGTTACCGAAGGTATGAATATGGGTACGAGCCGCAATACCGGGTCTGACAAACAGACGTACTACAAACTCACCCTTGCGGGAGGCGGGCCCGACAGCGTGCTTGATATGGCGCAGACGCTTTTCGACGGAGGATGTATGCACGGCGACCTTGCTCTTTGCGAAGCGGCTCTGTCCGCGCGGTGTTTCTGTAAACTTGCGGACATTGGCGTACCTTTTCCGCACAACCGCTACGGCGAATACGTGGGCTACAAAACCGACCACGATCCGCGCCAGAGGGCTACCAGCGCCGGCCCGCTGACGTCGCGCTACATGACCGAAAAACTCGAAACGCAGGTCAGGGCAAAGAACATCCGGATTTTCGACGGTTACAAAGTCGTCGGCATCATCACGGACAACGGCGAATGTAAAGGCTTGCTGGCTTTGAACAAAACCGCGCCGGTTGAACAAAATCCAAACGGCGCAGCCCTCAGCGAAGTTAAACCCGAAACTCAAAACCCGAACGGCGCAGCCCTCAACGAAGTTAAACCCGAAACTGATATGTTCGTCCTTTTTAACTGTACCAACGTGGTGCTGGCGACGGGCGGGCCGGCAGGGTTGTACAGTCGCAGCGTGTATCCTGAGAGCCAGACCGGAGCCAGCGGTATGGCTTTCGAGGCAGGCGCGGCAGGATGTAACCTCACCGAGTGGCAATATGGCATTGCGTCCGTCGGGTTTCGATGGAACCTTTCGGGAAGTTATCAGCAAGTGATTCCCCGCTATGTTTCTACCGACCGGCAGGGAAACGACGCCCGCGAGTTTCTCGACCCGTATTTCCCCGATCCGCAGCGGATGCTCGACGCTATTTTCCTGAAAGGCTACCAGTGGCCGTTCGATTCGCGGAAGATTGCCAACTGCGGTTCATCGCTGATTGATATTCTGGTTCACCGCGAAATTCATCAGAAAGGACGCCGCGTATTCCTCGATTTCCTGCACAATCCCGCCGCTTTACAGCGCGATTTCGGTAATTTGGGCGCGGAATCATACGCCTATCTCAGGCAGTCGGGCGCTTTTCAGCCCACGCCATATCAGCGGTTGGCGCATATCAATCAGCCGGCCATCGACCTGTACAAAAACAACGGCGTCGACTTGTCGCGCGACATGCTCGAAATAGCCGTCTGCGCGCAGCACAACAACGGCGGACTGGCCGTCAACTGCTGGTGGGAAACCACCGTGCCGCATCTCTTTGCCGTTGGCGAAGCGGCAGGCACGCATGGCGTGTACCGTCCCGGGGGAAGCGCTCTGAACGCTGGGCAGGCAGGCGGCGTCCGCGCAGCCATGTTCATTGCCCGCAAATACGCGGACAAACCCATGTCAGATGATGATTTTGTACGCATGGCCACTCCAAAAATCGCCTCAAAGTTAGCATTGGCGCAGAAATTTCTCGAAAACAAAAACGGACGCGCTTCGCAGGAAATACGCGCCGAACTGAGCGAACGAATGTCGGCATATATGGCGCACATCCGCCGCATCGACGGCGTCCGCAAGGTACGCGACGAGGCTGCGGATCAGTTGCGCAACATCGCGGAACAGACTGTAGCGGCAACCCCTGCCGACCTGACGGCAGCCTTTGAAAATGTCGATTTGCTGACGGCACAGTATGTATATGCCGCCGCTATGGAAAACTATATCGAAAATGGCGGCGGTAGCCGCGGTTCGTACATCATACCCGACGAAAGCGGCATATCCGGTATTCCGGGCTCATTCAAATATTCGCCTGACGACGGTAAACTTTCCGGAAAGATACAGGAGGTTCGCTACTCATTGGAAGGGTGCGATTTTACATGGGTGGACGTCCGCCCCATCCCTGAAAATGACGACTGGTTCGAAAATGTGTGGCGCGAGTATCGGGAGGGGTTTTAGATTGTTCATGAACTCAGAAAGATGGGGTGTCAACAATGTGACGATCATGCAAAAAAACATTCCGATTTTTTGACACCCCACCCGTAGAGTATTCACAACAGAATTTTAATAATGCGTTCATGTATTCCAAATTTATTTGTTTCTTCTTGCTATTAAATAGAAATAAATATTTACATTTGCGCCAATAATTTATTAAATCCATAACAATAATTTAAAAATGAAAAAGTTAATTCTTTCCCTCGTTATCCTGACAGGCATGGCTTTGCAGGTAAAGGCAGGTGGCTTGGTCACCAACAGCAACCAAAGCGCTTCGTATTACCGTATGTTAGCCCGCGGGGCTTCCACTACGGGCGATGCAGTGTACTACAATCCCGCCGGTCTGGCGTTTTTGGATCAGGGGCTTACCATCTCGCTCAATACGCAGATGATCTGGATGCAACGTACCCTGACCAACGATCTTCCGGCTCTGAAGCAGCATTTGGATCCTTCGGGTACTCCACGTACCGGCGAATTTATCGGTAAACTGTATGTACCGTTTTTTCCTGGTTTATATGCCGCTTTCAAAACCGGCGCATGGACGTTTTCGCTTGGTTTCAATCCTCCGGCAGGCGGTGGCAGCGTTGAGTTTGCCAAAGGCTTGCCCATGCTCGAACTCCCTGTTTGCGGACTTCCCGGTTCGGTGAACGGGGCTGGAATACCAACTGCAAATTATTCCATGAACTCCAGGTTGGAAGGTTCTTCCATTTGCTACGGAGTTCAGGCAGGCGCCACATACAGGATCAACAATATGATCGGCGTGTTTGGCGGCGTTCGGATGCTATTCGCCAGCAACAGTTACAAAGGCTATCTGAAAGACATCAAAATCAATCCGAATGTTCCGGGACTTCTCGACGGTAGCATGTTGGGGCCCTCCGAACTTAATGCCAAGGGTGATGTATTCAACGCAATGGCAGACGGCTTAGGACCTAATGATCCTCAATACGTTCCGTTGAAAACGCTTGCCGGCGGCTTGAAAACTGTGGCTTCGCAAATCCCCGGTACGATGGAACTTGATGCGAAACAGAAAGGCAAAGGCGTCGCCCCGATATTCGGAGTTCACCTCAGTGTCGGCAATCTGAATCTGGCGGCCAAATATGAATTCAGAACCAAAATCGTTCTTAAAAACGAAACAGATCCGGCAAAGAACGCCATGAATCTCTATCCCGACGGGGAAGAACTCCGTTCTGATGTGCCGGCGTTATTGTCGGTGGCCGGAAGTTATGATATTATTCCTGCATTGAGATTTTCGGTAACTTATCTGCACCATTTTGAACCGCAGGCTACCATCGAAAGTTGGGATGGAACACATATCATTCAAAGACAAGACCTGATTGATAAAGGCACGAATGAATATCAGGCCGGATTAGAATGGAAAGTTATCCGGAAACTGACGCTCAGCACGGGATGTCAGTGGAGCGATGTGGGCGTATCCGAACTTTGGCAGAACGACATCACTCATAATCTCGATAATTTTACATGGGGATTGGGCGCTGCTTATCATTTCACCAATCGCCTGACGCTGAACATCGGAGGTATTTATACGTGGTACAATTCAGTATCTGTGGGTAAAACCACCCCTGTCCAGACATACGAGCGTACCAACAAGGCGATTGCCATCGGGATAGATTTCACGTTCTGAAAAATGAAAGTAAAAACAGGCCTGTTCAGTGTGGGTTTGAATACCTATTGGCCACAGTTTGAAGGATTATACGACCGTTTGACCGGTTACCGGAATGAAATTGCCAGCCGCCTGACGGCGCTTGGCGCCGATGTGGTAGACGCCGGTATGGTGGACTGTCCCGAAAAAGCCGCCGAAGCCGCCGACCTGATGCGAAAAGAGGGCGTTGAAATCGTTTTCCTGTTCATATCCACGTATGCGCTCTCGTCAACTGTGTTGCCTGTGGTACAGAGACTACGGGCGCCGGTAGTGATTCTCAACGTACAGCCCGTGGCGGCTATCGACTATGCCTCGCTGAATGCGCTGGGCGACCGCGGTAAAATGACCGGCGAATGGCTGGCGCATTGTCAGGCCTGTTCCGTTCCCGAATTTGCATCGGTGTTCAACCGTGCCGGTATCCGCTACGAAATCGTAACGGGTTACCTGCAGGAAGATATTGTGTGGCAGGAAGTAAAGGAATGGATTGACGCCGCCCGCGTAAAAACCGGCATGAACAGTAACCGCATGGGCATACTTGGCCATTATTACTGCGGAATGCTTGACGTATATACCGATACCGCCATGCAATCGGCTGTTTTCGGAACACACATCGAACTGCTGGAAATGTGCGAATTGAAAGCATTGCGCGATGCTGTCGCGGCAGGCGAGCTTGCGGCCAAACTGAAAGAATTTAGCGACCGTTTCGATATTTCGTCACAATGCGAACCAGCCGAACTGGAACGCGCTGCACAGACAGCCGTTGCATTGGATAAATTAGTCGCCGCTCATCGGTTGGGTTCCATGGCATATTATTACGAAGGCCATGCCGGCAACGATTACGAAAATATTGTTACATCGGTGATTGCCGGTAATACGCTGCTCACCGGAAATGGCGTCCCTATTGCAGGCGAATGTGAAGTGAAAAATGTACAGGCGATGAAAATCATGTCGTTGTTGGGCGCCGGCGGTTCGTTTTCCGAATTTTACGCCATGGATTTCAACGACGATATTGTCATGCTTGGCCACGATGGCCCTGCACACTTTGCCATTGCCCAGGGGCGTGTAGGATTGACGCCTGTACCCGTGTATCACGGCAAACCGGGAAAAGGCCTTTCCATCCAGATGAGCGTCAAACACGGCCCTGTGACCCTGCTTTCTGTGGGCGAAGGCGCCGATGGAATTTTCCTGCTGGTAGCCGAAGGCGAATCGGTACCGGGCCCTGTACTCGAAATCGGTAACACCAACAGCCGCTACCGTTTTGCTTGCGGCGCCCGCGCTTTCATCGACCAGTGGTCAAAGGCCGGACCGTCGCATCATTGTGCTATTGGCGTGGGGCATTGGGCTGCTACACTCGAAAAATTTGCAGGACTGACTGGTATACCGATGATACAGATATGCTAAATCTCACACAATACCCGCAAATCCCATAAAAGCCATAGCCAGCAAGCCTGCCGTTATCAATGCAATCGGAACGCCTTTCATGGCTTTGGGAATGGCGGCAAATTCCATTTGCTCGCGGAGACCCGCAAAAACAACCATTGCCAGTGCAAAGCCAAACGCCGTAGAGGCTGCAAACACTACGCTCTCCGCCATGTTGTAGTTTTTCTGAACGACAAGGAGGGCTACGCCAAGTATGGCGCAGTTAGTGGTGATCAGTGGCAGGAATACGCCCAATGCCTGATATAGCGAAGGACTGATTTTCTTCAGGATGATCTCTACCATTTGCACCAACGACGCAATCACAAGGATATAAACGATGGTTTGCATATATTCAATCCCCAATGGTTGAAGGATACAGGTAAAGATGAGGTAAGTGACGATGGTAGAAATGGTCATTACAAAAGTGACGGCCATACCCATGCCTGCTGCTGTCGATATTTTCCCCGACACGCCCATGAAAGGACAAATGCCGAGAAACTGCGCCAATACAATATTATTGACAAATATAGCCGAGATGATGATTAAAATGTATTCCATGTCCAAAAATTAAAACGGTGTGTATACTACGCCGAGAATCCTCGCCGGAGCGCCGTTGCGTGCATGTACATGATGCGCGACAATCGAATCGTAATAGATGCTGTCGCCTGTTTCAAGAACGTATTTTTCCTTACCGTAACTGATTTCAACCGCTCCATCCAAAACGTAGATAAATTCTTCGCCTTCGTGCGACGAAAGAGCGTAATCGGCTTGTCCGGACGCAACGTCGATCAGGAACGGTTCCATGTGCCGGCCGGCCTTATCCTGCGACAATGAATGGTATTCCATGTGGTTCCGGACGACCTTCGTATCATTGGTAAACCGTATCGTGTTGTTGTCAGCAAGATCTTTTGCCCGGCTGATAACGGGACCGAGTTCCGTCTGGTCGTCTAAAAATGTACCCAAACGAACTCCCAATACTCTGGCTATCTTGATCAACGGAGCCAACGAAGGTATTTCAATATTATCTTCTATCCGTTCTATCTGTACAATGCTAACTCCCGAACGTTCGGATACCTCTTCAATCGACAGGTTCCTCGATTCCCGGATGCTCTTGATTTTTCCTCCGATGATTTTATTACTTTCCATAAACCAAATTGATTTTTTGCGCAAAGGTATCACTTTCTTTGAAAAAAGAAAATAAACCCGAAACCTCAGCCAGGTCAAACGCATCTGAATTTTTAGCGCTTTTCCCGGATAGGCGTTGATCCAAGCCGCTTTTAAACGTTTTCCCTTAATATTATAAATCGCTTTACGAAAAATAATTTTCCTCTGCTGACATTCATTTGTCAATAACCGTCGCTACCTTTGCAGAAATTTTAAATCAGATAAAAATGAACAAAACATTATTGACAGCGCCATGCGGATTGGATTGTTTCAACTGTGGCGCGTATGAGGGTAATATTACCGAAGAGTATCAAAAACATGCTTCCGTGTTTTTAAAAATACCGGTTGAAGAAACGCCGTGTAAAGGTTGCCGGGGCGAAAAAGGGAAATGCAAATGGGCTAAAGGACAATGTGCAACTTGGGATTGCGCCGTGGAGAAAGGCGTAACTTTTTGCCATGAATGCGCCGGTTTTCCCTGTGAACTGTTGACGCCCACGCAGCAGGGAGCGCAATATCCGCACAATATGAAAGTGTACAATCTTTGCCGGATGAAATTTTTTGGAATTGATCAATGGATTGAAGAAGCCTCTGACATCAGAAAACGATATTATGAAGGCAAATTCGTAGTTGGCAAAGGTCCCGTTTTGGAAAAATAACAATATAAATAAATTAAAATCAGGAGGATATAAAAATGTTAATAAGTGAATTTTCTAAAGAAGTAAAGGCGTCGGAAGCCAGAATATGGCAAATATATACTGATGTCGAAAATTGGAAAGAGTGGATTGACGGCGTCGAGTATTCAACCATTGACGGGAATTTTGAAAATGGCGCGTTGGTAACCATAAAAAATCTCAACAAGCCGAAATCGTCATCGCCTTTGAAAGATGTTGTTGTCAATAAATCGTTTATCCTGCAGGTAAAAATGCCTTTGAGCAGGGCAGATTTTATACATGAAATTGTTAAAGACGACGATGTTATAAAGGTAAGGTTTGCGGTTAAAATAACAGGGACGTTGGCATTCTTTTTCAAAGTCATTTTCAAAAAAAGCGTTACCAAAAGTTTACCAATAGTGGCAAAGAAAGTGGCTGAACTGGCTGAAAAATGAAAAGAATTGAAAATACATATCAAAACAAGTAATTATTAAACAAAACAATATGACACGATATAATGTATATGTCTTTCTTTTTGACGGCTTTGCAGATTGGGAAATCGCATATTTAATGCCCGAACTTAAAAAGAGTGAGAAAATAAACCTGAAAACATTTACCATAGACGGTTCTTCAATTACCTCTATGGGCGGATTGAAAATAACCCCCGATTTTTCGCTGGCTGAACTCGAAACAAATGAAAATTCATTGCTTGTGCTGCCGGGCGGAGACGCTTGGGAAAAAGACGAAATAACCGGAACAGACAACCTTGTGAAAACCTTTTACGAAAGCAACGGCGCCATTGCCGCAATTTGTGGCGCCACCATATATTTAGGCGAAAAAGGATATTTGGACGGAATAAAACACACGAGTAACGATTTGAATTACCTGAAATCAGTTGCGCCGCATTACAAAGGAGAAAATAATTATCAATTTGAACCGGCGGTAACAGACAGGAATATGATTACCGCAAGCGGAATTTCGTCTATTGAATTTGCGAGGGAAATATTCAGAAAAGTAAATCTGTATGAGGAAAAATTCATAGAGAAATGGTATCAGTTGTTCAAGAATGGAATATGGATGTATGAATAAATTCGAAAAGTTACAATTTCTGTACCTCGTCGAGGCTTCCGGTATTGGTGCTGCCGCTTTTCACACATGCAGCGGTTTAGTCGAAATAATCAATCAACGTGTAATACCGCAGATACTTCACAGTGATGGCGGTTACTTGCAATACACCTATACATTTGAAGGCATTAATAAAATTGGATGTACGCTGTTTGTGCCTGCCGGTTCAGAGATAGCTTACCGCACCGCCGATGGATGGAAAGATTTTGTAAATATTAAGAGAATTATTGAGGATTAAATTTATAGCCGGTTATTTGCGAAAATAACTTGCTTTTGCAATAAATTAAAGCATTTTTTATGGACAGAGAATTGAATATCGGCACGCGAATTGACCATCCCAAATACGGTGAAGGCATTGTCAGCCGCAATACGCAATTGACTTACAAAGTCATTTTTATCCGCGGTGGCGAAATAGAGTTTATCAAATCGAACTTTGAAGCGGATGTGATTGAAGAAAACGAAGCCATGCCGATGAAGGAGCCGCGCCTGAATGTAAAGGAATTTGAAAAGGCGCTGAAATATATCCTCAACAGATACAACGGCTTGGAACATCGGGTAGAACTCGGTTCCAAATGGGAGGGCGGAACATTGACGCTGAAACCCGGCAATCCTGCTCTTCAAGCTAAAGAGATGCCCATCGAAACTTTTTTCCACAAAATAGTGATGGTACGCGACCGCCTGCGGGTGCTGGAACAGAACATCAACAGCCACTCAGGTTTGAGCGACGAGGATAAAGTCAACCTGCAACAGTATATTACCCGCATCTACGGCAGTTTAACCAGTTTCAACATCCTTTTCAGCGAAAAGGAAGACTATTTTACGGGAAGCAAGACTTAGACATTTGACAATTACTTGTGACTGTTGTTTTTCTTACAAATGATTATTTTTGCGCCTGAAAATAACCACAAAATAACCGCCATGAAAATCACCGTTATAGGTTCAGGAAATATAGGTTCAGCCTTGATTACAGGTTTGATGCGCGAAGGCTCCACCGCTCCGGACGACATCATTTTGACAGATATTTCGCAGGAAGCGCTGGCTCCGTTTGCGGCAAAAGGCGTTCGCACCATGCAGAACAATGCTGAAGCCGTGAAAAATGCCGATCTGCTTGTACTTTGCGTTAAACCCTATCATGTTCGCGAGGTTATCGAAGAACTATTGCCTTCGTTGCCTGCCGGCGCTTTGCTGGTATCGTTTGCAGCAGGCGTTACGCTTGACCAATTGGCTTTTTTTGCGGGCAAAAGGCCTTCGTTCCGGGTTATTCCCAATACGGCAATGGCTGTATGCCAGTCGATGACCTGCATTGCAGCATCCGGCGACGTCAGCGCAGCACAACAAAGCGCAGTGCTCAATCTCTTCTCCCGCGTGGGGAAAGCCATGATGATCGACGAATCGTTGATGAATGCCGCCACGGTGATTGCCTCGTGCGGTACGGCTTTTGCGCTGCGTTACCTGCGTGCCGCAACAACTGCCGGAGTGGAAATAGGTTTCCGCCCTGCTGTTGCCGGCGCAATGATTGCCCAAACCATGCTGGGCGCCGCCGTTTTGGTTTCCGAATCGGGCAACCATCCCGAAGCCGAAATAGACAAGGTAACTACGCCAAAAGGCATTACCATCAAAGGGCTGAACGAGATGGAACATGCAGGATTTTCTTCGGCTGTGATGCAGGGAATACTCGCGACGTACGGAATGCTGAAAACTTAACCCACTTTGCAATCCATCAAGTCGGAAAAAGGTATATATCAAGATTATTCATTTTTTGAAACTCCGATACACACAGTAAAATGCCTGTATAATTTTATCTGTCAATTCTTTATGTTTATATTTTTCCATCTGCGTCAATCTTTAAAATCTGCGTCATCTGCGTGCCTGAAATGATGATTGGTTTTTTCATTGTGATTTACATTAGGGGACTTCTAAAAAACCCCGTTTGTAACGCTCCCGTCATTGCGGGCATGACCCGCAACCGGAGCGAAGCGGAGCTCGACGCAGTCAATCTTCTGAAACCGAGGAGATTTTGAAACAAGAGATCCTGAAACAAGTTCAGGATGACGTTGAGAGTTTTTAGAAGTTCCCATTATATTTTTATATTACTTCTCTTTCA
>Ga0082212_10006194_pt1 | contig 16134 bp, 13 predicted proteins | sample TergutNt197P3_FD_71548 | JGI IMG/M metagenome (GOLD analysis project Ga0082212, IMG submission 71548) | Neocapritermes taracua P3 segment gut microbial communities from Petit-Saut dam, French Guiana - Nt197 P3 | ecosystem: Host-associated > Arthropoda: Insects > Digestive system > Gut ... | reverse complement strand
TTATTCCCATCCCCAGGGCGACGGCGCTTTGCGCCTCTGCCCTGGGCTGTTATGCGACGCCCCTTCAGGGCGTTTGAACGCGCGCCTTCGGCACGCTTCTTATTTCTATTTCTATCGCCATCCCATATTCGAACTATGCAAAATGTACAAACTCCAGGCGCAGGCGAGGACGCCTGCGCTCACATGTCATTGGTTTCGTGCCTCTGATTACCGACCGCCTGCGGCATCCTATGAAACCCTTTGGAGTTTTTCCAGCAGAGATTGCCGACTGATGCCGAGGACGCGGGCGACCTGCGATTTATTCCCGTCGTATCGCGCCATCGCCTCGCCTATCATCGCGTCTTCAAGCTCCTTTATCGCGTTTTTAAGATCGCCTGAAGCGCGGCGTCTCGAACTGCTTTGCGTGCCGCTGGTTCTGATACTGTCGGAAAGCAGATCCGGCCTGATTGTCTCCGCGCTTTCCGTAAGCAAAACCAGGCGTTCGATTTCGTTTTGCAGTTCGCGGACGTTGCCCGGCCATGAATAGTCGCAAAGTTTACCGAGAGCCGCGTCGCTCAACCGCCCCGCATCACGATTCAGCTTTCGTGAAAAATGCCGCAGGAAAAACTCCGCGAGCGGCGGAATGTCGTCACGCCGTTCACGCAAAGGGGGGATGGTTACGGAAAACACGTTAATCCGGAAAAACAAATCCTGGCGAAAATTGCCGGCAGCGACTTCTGCACGAAGATCGCGGTTTGTCGATGCGATTATTCGGACATCCACTTTTTTCGGCTGATGATAACCGATCGGCATGATTTCGTTTTCCTGGATTACGCGCAGAAGTTTCACCTGGAGTTCCTGCGGCGCTTCTCCGATTTCGTCGAGAAAAATCGTCCCTCCGTGCGCCATTTCAAAATAGCCTTTTTTTTCAGCCGTCGCGCCGGTGAACGCGCCGCGGGCGTGCCCGAAAAATTCACTTTCAACAAGATCGCGGGGAATAGCTCCACAGTTGACGGGAATGAAAATCTGATCGCGGCGGCCGCTTTCGGCATGAATGAACCGGGCGATCATCTCCTTGCCGGTTCCGGTTTCTCCCTGGATAAGTACCGTCGTTTCGGTGCCTACCACGCGGCGAAGAAGGCGTAAAATATCGTCAATTTCCCGGCTGCCATAAATAATATCGCGTGGATAAACCTCCACTTCCCGCCGTAGAACCGCGTTCTCCGTCCGCAGCCGTTCGTTGACGGCGCGCAGCTCGGCTGACAGCCGTTCGTTTTCGCGCGCGAGTTCTCTTTTTTCCAGCGCGTCGCGAACCGCGATGCGCAGATCTTCCGGCGACCAGGGCTTTGTTATGTATTTGTTGACTATGCCGGTATTAATGGCGTCTATCAAGTCGTCGACTTCAGCAAAGCCGGTCAGAACGATATTAACAACGCCTGACTTGATTTTCCGCGCGCGCTCAAGCAGTTCAAGACCGGTCATCCCAGGCATCCTCTGGTCGGTGACAATGACGTCTATGTCCTCCGTTTCGAGGATTCTCAACGCGTCCACACCCGATTGCGCCATGTGCGTAACATACCCGTTCACAAACGTGCGGCGGAGTTTTTGCAGATTGGCATGCTCGTCGTCCACAAATAAAAGTTCGTACTTTTTTTCCATAATTCCACTAACTCTGAGGAATGTCCTGATTGACCGGTAAACGCATTGAAAACACCGTTCCTTTGCCGATGACACTCAACACGCGAATTTCGCCATGATGCTGTTCTATAACGCCGTAGCTTATGCTCAACCCCAGGCCTGTTCCCTGCCCCACCGGTTTTGTGGTAAAAAACGGCTCGAAGATTCGATTGAGATTTTCTTTCGGAATGCCGACGCCGCTGTCTTCTATTTCAATTTCGACCGTTCCCTCAAGGGCGCGAGTTCGTATCCAGACATCGCCTTTTTCAGCTACGGCGTAAAAGGCGTTCGAGAGCAGGTTCATGAATACCTGGTTTAGCTTTCCGGCATAGCCGTGAATCTTTGGGATTTCGCCATAATCTCTATGAACTTCAACACGGTCTTTGTACTGGTTGCGCAGCAGATTGAGCGACATGTCAATCAGGGCATGCACGTCTGTTTCTGTTACATCGGCGGCGTCCATCCTTGAGAAAACCCTCAGATCGCTGACAATAGCGTTAATACGCTCAGTTCCTTCGGTTAAATCTTCGATCAGCGTTCTGAGATCCTCACGAATGAAATCATACTGAATCGTTTCTTTTTCCTCGGTTATTTTACGCCGGTCGTCCGGTGAAATACTGGGAAGCGCTTCCAACTTTTCCACCAGTTCCTGTGTTCTCAGCGTATATTCCCGCAAAAAATCGGTGTTCCCGTAAATGAAATTCAAAGGGTTTTTAATTTCATGGGCTATGCCCGCGACGAGCTGTCCAAGCGACGCCATCTTCTCGGTCTGCACAAGCTGTTCATGGGCTTTTTGCAGGTCAAAATAAGCCCGCTTCAGCGCGTCGTTGGAATCTTCCAGTTCCTGTGTCCGGTTTTTTACCATGATTTCCAGATTCCGCGTCATTTCCCGTATCTGCGTCTCGCGCACGGAAAGCGCCCCTGACATCTCATTAAACGCCGCGGCCAGCATGCCAAGTTCGTCGGAAGAACGAATATCAAGATGTTCTCCGAAATCGCCCTTTGCGATTTTCTGCGCCGACATGGTCAGGGTATTCAACGGCCGGGTAATTCCTCTGGCGATGAGCCATGTGCATACGACAACCGCAACGCCAAGAAATCCGCAAACGCCAAACAGCCACTTTCTGAGCGTCTTAATCGGACGCAAAAGATCTTCTTCGTCGATTTCCAGTCCGACGACCCAACCAAACGATCTGTCGCTGATGTGCGCAAAACCCGCCATTTTGCCGCTGCCGTTCGCAGATGTATAGTCGTATACCGTTGCGCCGGCCATTATTGCGTCACGGAGTTTATATGAATCGCTTACCGGCCATAAATCGTAGCCCCTGGAACCGCCGCCGCGCCGTATTATGTCTCCGATATCGGCGTAAGCCAGAAAACTGCGCCCAGTTCCAAGCTTCATGGCATCGAGGTCGGTTTCCGTGTTATCCAGAACATTTTGCAGGTAGGCGCCGTCAATAATATTAATCCAGACTCCGATGATGTTATTCGTCGCCGGATCTCTTAATGGTTCGGAAAGAGCGATGTTGAACCATGAATCGTCGGTTTCGACGTTTTTGCCGCGCAGGTCGCGAGACAGTTCCGATCTGTACCAGTTAACGTGCGAATTGCGTCCCTGCGCGGATTCCAGAAACATCCTGTGTTCACGCGGCCATGCGGATATATCCGCGCCGACGGCTTCAGCCACGCGCTCCCGCGGAAACTCCGTCAGGTCGCGATTGACGGAATTGACGCCCATGATTTTTCCGGAAGCATCTGTTACCACGATAGCGTCGTAACCTTCGTGATTGAAAAGATATTCGTTCAGCAACCCGGTAAGTCCGTTAGAGTCCTCCTGCATATTATGCCGGGAAAGCAGCGAGTACGAAATCGCCATGGAATGAAGCTCTTCCCTTTTCCCCCGCAGAATCATGTCAATCTTGTCAGCGGCGTCCTGCGCCATCTTTCCCAGGGAATCGCGTATCTGATTCTGAATCTGTTCGCGCCCGGCTAACCATGAAATAAATGCCATTCCCATGAGCGGCAAAAGGGAAAGCAGGATCATCAGCGCCAGCAGTTTGCTTCTGAGTGTATGGAAAATGGTGGATGAACGCGGCGGCTTTTTCATAGCAACTGTCAAAAAATAGTACAGAAAGGATTGTCCGCTTTATCGACACTAATGTCAACAATTTTAACAGCCGGAGGCGCACGACATAAAAGTTCCAGCCATGGGAGTTCATGGAAGCCATGGGAGCTCATGGAAGCGCCGACGTCCCCGCCGACGTATAGTAAAATAAAGGGCGCGCCGAAGGTGCGCTTCGCCCGCGATTATTTTATTTATTATACGTCGGCGAGGACGCCCGCGCTCCCAGGAAAACCTACGATTATATACGCAGAGCTGCCTGGAACGCGGCGTTGACGGCCGTATATATGTTTCCGGCCTCTCTGGCGTCTCCGACGATATAAACTTCGGTTTCCGGCGCGCAACGGCGCAGGGATTCCGCCACGTCAAAGAGCGGCTTCATGCCGACAGCGAAAAGAACGGTGTCGGCGGGAAATTCTAGCGTTGCTCCTGTGGCGCTCTCTGTACAAACGACCTTATCGTCAAGGATATCCGTGATGTTTGTTCCATAATGTACGGTGATGCCTTCCTCCTCAAGAATTCTCGGGAATTCACGGGCGGCAAGTTTCGCGCTCCTGAATAGCGCTGCCATAGCCGACGCCTGATCGAGAATCTCAATGACTTCTACATCCTTCCCGGCTCGCCTGAAGTCGATAGCCGCCTCAAGCCCGACTGAACCGGCCCCGACTATGATGACTTTATCGCCGACGGGAGTTTTTCCCATCTCGGCGTCGACAGCCCAACTCACATGCGGCTTTTCAACGCCTGGAATATTCGGAATGATGGGTTCCGCGCCTACGGCGATTATAAGCGCGTCGTAGTTTTCCTTGTCAAGCAGTTCCTTCGTTGCTTCGGTGTTAAGAAGCACTCTCGCCGGGGCGGTTTCAGCCTGCCTTTCGAGCCACTTGAGGTAATCCTGACAGTCGATTTTAAAAGGGGGCAGCGCGGCGCCTATGACGTTACCGCCTGGTCTGCCTGTCTTTTCATATAGCGTTACGTCATGCCCGCGATCCACAAGCGTCGTCAGCGCGGTTATTCCGGCCGGGCCGCCGCCGACAACGGCAACCTTTTTCCTGACCGGAGCTTTCGGCACAAGACCGTCGGTCAAATCTCTTACCATGAATGACATCGGGTTGACCGCGCAGTATATCGGCTTGGGAATGAAAAGATGTCCCGTACATGCGTCGCAGCGGAGGCAGGGTCTGCGGTCCTCGGGCTTGTTGTTAGCGTACTTCCTGGGCATATCTGGGTCCGCCATCAGCGGGCGGCACATCGCGACAAAATCAGCCCATCCATTGCCTATAATCTCTTCAGCCATATCTATGCTGACGATTGAACCGACGGTATTGACGAGCAGGTCAGGATGCGCTTCCTTGATTTTCCTGGCGTAATGCACGTTAAAGCCGCGATCCATCATGAAGTTCTGGCACCAGTTGCGGTAATACTTCATCTCGAAATCGCTGTGAATGCCCGCGGACATATGCGCGATGTCGATATAGGGTTTCAGGTATCCTAGCAGTTCTATCGTCTCGTCAATGTGCATTCCTTCATCGACGATTTCGTCGGCTGACATGCGCATTTCTATAACGAAATTCTCGCCGCATTTTTCGCGGATTGCCTTACAGACTTCAATGGCAAAGCGGGCGCGTTTTTCCGTGGATCCGCCGTATTCGTCAGTCCTTTTATTGTATAGCGGACTGGTGAATTGCGATATAAGGTTGCCATGCCCGCCATGTACAAGGACGATGTCCATGCCTGCGCGTTTCATGCGGTGCGCGGCCAGTGCGTATTTTTCGACGGTTTCTGCGATTTTCTTTTGCGTCATTTCCAGACATGGGATCGGTTCGCGGCCTGAACGTTTCGCGCGGGCGCGCTCAGTAGCTGAAATAAACGCTGAAGATGAATAGCGCTTATCCCCGACATCTTCAGGAGCGCTGTTTTCGCCGTTGTGGTTGATTTCTAGCGACGCGTGGCAGCCATATTCCCTGCACATATCGGCGTACCACGTGAGCGGAAGGATGCTTCTGTCGTTTATCAGGTTTAGTTGATAAGCCTCGTCCTTGCATTCCTCAATGTCGATGGAGCAGTTGCCGACAAAAAGCGTGGAGACGCCGCCACGCGCGAACATACGGAACCAGTTGACGAAATCTTTCGTAACAAGGCCGTCTTCGCTGGCGAGATTTGGCGATGGGGGCGCGAGCGTGATCCTGTTTTTAAAATCAATGCCCCTTATTCTGATTGGCTCGAATGCGTGTTTGTAATTTGATCCCATAATTCAACGTCCTCTTACGGTAAAAGATTCGTCAGCGGAGCGGCCTCCACCAGTCTGTCCATATAAATATCCGGGACGGCGAGATAATCTATTTCCGTATCTTCGCCAAGGGCGGCCTCGCCGGTTTGCGGGTCGTACCGATACGGCATTCCAAGCGGATCGGTAAGCGAATATCTCAAACCATGTTCCGCCGCAAGCGCTTCGAGATTTTCCGGATACGCGCCGTGATTATCCCTGTATTTTTCAGCAAGCGCATGCCAGCCCCATATGTCCTGCGCGACTTTAAAACTGATCAGGCGGTTTTTCGCCGTTTCCTTTTCGTTGTCGCGCGTCGATTGCAGATATCTGTCCTGCCACAGAGCTATCGCCAACTCAAATTCCCCGCCGCGTGTTATGGATGCAGCGGCAAGACCGTGAAGCCAATCCGGAGCGTCGGGAATTTCCGCCGCCCGCAGCCATGTTTCTCCCGCGGATATGAAATCCTGTAAATGCCAGTAATATATAAAACCCTTGTCGTAGAGGATCCGCCATTCCCCGGGAAAATAACCAAAGCCCTTATCCAGGAGTTTCAGCGCATCTTCGGGCTGACTGGCCCCAAGAGGTTCCTCCTCCGCCAGGAAAAAGCAGCCTGTACGATATGCGTCAAGGTAATAAGGATCAAGAGTTGTTGTAATGTCCAGCAGCGTATAAAGGTTTTTGTAGCGTACCTTGCGCCTTTCCGCTTCTTCGAAGTTTCCATAATATTGTATGGTTCGCATCCAGTAAAAATCGGACAGCAGGCCGTCATAACCAAGCGCCATTTTTTTCACAAGACCGGGAGCGCCGAATAGAAGGATATCCGGATCGTCGTCGTTCCCGGCGTTGTGTGTTTCAATAAAGCGTTGCGTCGGCCAGATAAGCAACGCAGCGAACAGGCATACGACGTAAATGGAACGGGGATGTCCATGATTTATGCGCACGTCAGGCGTCATTTGAAATCCCTGCGGCGGAAAATCACGATGCCAATCGAAAGAATAAGAGCGGCGTAAATAATCGAGTAAAAGACGACGCCGGCGACGGCCAGAGGGTTTGCCGTCTGCGCGTACCCGGCTGACTGAAGCACATAACGCCCGTCTAGCATCTGGAAGTTTGAAAAATTTGGAATTACATAGTAAAGAACACTGCATAGCCACTCTGTCGAAGCGGATTTTGTCAGCTCGCCGAAATTTTTCAAATCGTTTCCGAAATGCCCGATGATCCATAGGAAAAGCGTAAACAGCACGGACAGCACCGGCGTTGAAAATGTCGAGAAAAACAACGCCAGCGCCGTGACCAGGCAAAGCGACAGAAATATCATTAAAACCGCGGGCAGTATCCGGAGATAACTGCCCGCGGATGCGTCTCCCGCGTATAAAAGCGCCAGCATAAGGCCCGCCGTCATAATCAGCAGATTTACAAGCAGCGTAAATACAAGGCCGAAATATTTCCCGACAATCAGTTCAGCCCGGCGCACGGGCTTGGCAAGAAGCGCGTAAACCGTCCGTTTTTCGATTTCCTTGTAAACCAATCCGGTGCCTATGAAAATTGCAATCATCGTTCCAAAGATGGATATGGCGGCAAGGCCCAGATTAAGGATGACTTTGTTCTCGTTGCCGAGCGTCAGCTGGCCTATAGCCAGTGAACTGAAAATCATAATCAGGGCAAAGAGAATCAGGTTATAGAGAATCTTGTCTCTGACCGTTTCACGGAAAGTATTTTCAGCAATTGCCAGTATTCTTTGCATCATTTATTTAGTACACCTGTTTATTCCGAAGCGAATATCGCCGACTTAAAATGTTCCTCAAGCGACGGCCGCACGGGATTGGCGGAAATCAGTTCAAGATTTCGGTCGAAAACAAAACGGAGCACTTCTTCGACCCCTTTGCCGTCCCGTACCCGCAATTGGAAACGGTCTCCCATGACATGGATTTCTTCGCAAAGTCCGCCGATGGCATCTTTAATATCCGGAGCGCCGCCCGACACAATGATTTCATGGCATTTAACGCCTACTTTCAATATATCCGCCAGCGAGCCGGTCTCCTGGAGCTTTCCACGGTTTAAAATGGCGACGCGGTCGCATATCGCCTCGACGTCCGGCAGAATGTGCGAGCTAAAAAATACGGTTACGCCGCGGGCTTTGAGCGAAAGAATAATCCTGCGTACATCCATGCGCCCAAGCGGATCCAGTCCCGACATCGGTTCGTCAAAAAAAACGATCTTCGGCTCATTTATAAGTGCCTGCGCAATTCCCAAACGCTGCACCATGCCTTTAGAAAATTTTCGGAGCTGCCGGTTTCCGGCATGGCCGAGACCTACATCTTCAATCAGAGCGCGCGTCCGCCTTTTCAACTCATCCGAGCGGATTCCAAACAGGCGCCCGACATAGTTTAAAAGTTCCGAAGGCGTGAGATAGTCGTAGAAATAGGGATTTTCAGGCAGGTAGCCTATATTTTCGCGCATTGCCGCGGAACTCACAGGATCGCCCAGAATACGGGCGCTTCCGGAAGTCGGATACAGCAGATTCATCATCAGCTTGATTGTCGTGCTTTTTCCGGCGCCGTTCGGGCCGAGAAAACCAAAGATTTCGCCCTGGTTTATTTCAAGACTGAGATCGTCCAATGCCCTGACGGGTCGTTTTTTCCAGAAACCGACGCTAAAATCCTTGGTCAGATTTTCGATTTCCACTACAGTCATAATCTATCTACCCAAAATTTTCATTTTCCGGCTATAGTCGGATTTTAATAATTGTTATTATCGGGTTTGTCAAGTGGCAATGGTGGCGCGCTGGCGAAGCGCTTCATAAAACGCAATGCCGGCCGCCACGCTGACATTGAACGAACTCACCTGCCCATGCATCGGCAATGACACGAGAAAATCACATTTTTCTTTTACCAGCCGGTGTATCCCAATGCCTTCGCCGCCCAGGACAAACGCCGTCGGCATTGTCAGGTCGGCTTCCCATATAGGTTTATCGGCAAGCGCCTCAAGACCGACAATCCAGTAATCTTTCTTTTTAAGCGATTCGATGAACTGCGCCGTGTTTCCGATTTTCGCCAGCTTTGCGTGCGCAACGGCGCCGGCGCTCGCCTTAACGGCCGACGGGCTTAAACCTGCGCTGCGATTTTTTGGTATAAAGACGCCGTCAAGGCCGGAAGCTTCCGCGGATCGTATAATCGCGCCCAGATTATGCGGATCCTCAATTCCATCCAGAATAGCCAGAAGTCCGGGCGATTTCGCCCCGGCCAGGATTTCATCGGCGTCGAGCATGTCCGCTTCGGCGATATGACAGAGAATCCCCTGGTGGCGCTCGCCGTCGGCTTTGCGATCAAGCCAGGCGCGTTCCTCAAATGATATTCTTATATGATTTTTCCGCGCCTCAATAATGATTTCCCCGACGCGCGGATTCCTCTGCCCGCGTTCAACCGAAATGCGTTCAATACGTTCAGGATGTGCCCTGACAGCCTCGGCCGTTGCGTTAATTCCGTATATCACCGACATAAGATAATCATACAACAAAATGCACTGATCAGCGTTCTATTCCGTTTGCGCGCGCTTACAACAAACTGCCGAAAAGGATTGAAATGTAATCACGCTTTCCGTAAAGCACACGGTCAATATTAACGCAATCAGTCTGTATTCTGTAAAAAACAATATAATTACCGCTGATAAGAAAACGGTAATCAGTGTCAATTTCCGTGATAGAAGATAGCTCTGCGCCTATAAGCGGAAATAAGTTGAGTGTATCGATAGTTTCACAAATCTTATTGACAGTATTCAGCGCCGCAACCGGATTTTTTAATGTTTCAGCTATGTAATCCCCTATTTGTTCTAAATCACTTATCGACGCAGCGGAGTACTTAACTTCTGCCACGATACCGTTCCTCAAAATGAGCCTTTACTTCACAGGCGGATACCCAGCCATTTTCCTCGCCGGAGCGCCGGCCTTTGTCCAATTCGGATTTCAATTTCCGCCATGCCAGCATTTTTTCATATTCTTTATATTCATCAATATCTAAAACGGCATAGCGGCCATGCCCGTTCTTTGTTAAAAAGACAGGGGCGCCGATGGTGACATCGCGCAACACCTCGCCGTAGTTTCGTAAATCAGAGATTGGTTTTATATTTGGCATATTGTTCAGCACCTTCCTGGTAAAACAACATGATATGCTGTTCATCGAATAATTCAACAGCAAATATAGCAGTGAATAGTACTGCGAATGTTGCGAAACTACAGTAAGACGCAATTTCCCATCCGCGCCGGTTTGCGCCGCGTGAGCGGTAGAAGTCCTGTGAAACACCCGACTATTACTGTAAAATAAAATTTTTCATTTGCATGGAGGTTTTATGCAGGATTCTTATATAAAAGAACGCGACAGGGCACGCATTCCCGAAAAATACACCTGGGATCTCTCCGATGTATATCCCGATGACGACGCATGGGAAGCCGCGAAGCATGACCTTATTACAGCGCTTCCTAAAATAACCGCTTTTGCCGGAACGTTTGCCGAATCGCCGGTCAGACTGCTTGATTGCCTTGCGTTTTCAGACCGCCTGCACAAGGACTACACGCGCCTTGCATGCTATGCAAGCATGAAGTCTGATATCGACACGCGGGAAGCGAAATACCTTGCGATGGATCAGGAAATGTCACAGATTGCCGCGGATTTTTCCGCCCGTTCTTCTTTCATTGAACCGGAAATTCTCCGCATCACGCCTGAACGGATCGATGCTTTCATTAAGGAAGAACCGCGTCTTGCGCCATACCGCCATGTCCTTGACAACATATTGCGGCGTAAGGCGCATACGCGCGGCGAAAGCGAGGAAAAAATCATCGCTGAAGCCGGATTGATGGCCGACGCGCCCGGCAATATTAACGGCATTTTCACAAACGCTGATTTCCCATACCCGGAAGTTACACTGGAGGACGGAAGTACGGTACGTCTAGACCCGGCGGCTTTCAGCCTGAACCGCCGTTCGCGCAACCGTAACGACAGAAAAAAGGTTTTCGAAGCCTATATGGGAAAGATGAACGAATTTCGCCGCACATTTGGGGCGCAGCTCGCCGCCGAGACGCGCAAAAACATGTTTTACGCTCGCGCCCGTAATTATAGCTCATGTCTGGAACGCGCGCTTGACGAGTACAATATCCCGACCGCCGTTTATCATAACCTGATTTCCGGCATTCGCGGACATCTCGGCACAATGCGGCGCTATCTTGATCTGCGCCGGCGGCTGCTTGGACTTGACGCGCTTCGTTATCACGATCTTTACGCGCCTATTGTTGCCGATATCGATCTTTCCTACACATATGACGAAGCCGCAGGTCATGTGCTCAGTTCTCTCTCGCCGCTTGGGGAGGACTACGCCGCCGTTGCTGAAACGGCGCTTAACAGCCGCTGGGTTGATGTTTATCACAACGACGGCAAACGGTCGGGCGCGTATTCCAACGGATCGGTATACGACGCGCATCCGTACATCCTGCTTAATTACAACGGAAAATACGACGACGTCAGCACAATTGCGCACGAACTCGGACACACAATGCACAGTTATCTGGCAAACAAAGCGCAGCCCTACGCCCTTTCAAATTATTCCATTTTCGTGGCGGAAGTCGCATCAACGTTCAACGAGGCATTGCTGCTGGACTACATGCTAAAGACGCAAACCGGCGCGGAGGTGCGTTTGTCGCTGCTTGGCAATTATCTTGATAACGCCCGCGCCACTGTTTTCCGCCAAACGCAGTTCGCTGAATTTGAGCTTAAAATCCATGAACTGGCCGAAAGCGGGACGGCGCTTACGGGTGATCATCTTGATAATCTTTATCTTGAAATGACGCGGGAATATTACTGCCACGAAGCGGGCGGCTGCGTTGTCGACGATATCATCCGCGCCGAATGGGCGTATATCCCTCACTTTTTTTACAATTTTTACGTCTATCAGTACGCGACTTCATTTATCGCTTCTACGGCTCTTGCGGAAAAAGTAATCGCGGGAGAACAGGGCGCGGCGGAAAGCTACCTGGAACTGCTGCGGTCCGGAGGGGCGGATTATCCGATTGATCTGCTTCGCAAAGCGGGCGTGGATATGATGACGACGGCGCCGATGGACGCCTGCATTCGTAAAATAAACCAGGTAATGGACGAAATTGAAACTTTACTTAAGCAGTAATTCCACGGCGCGTTTCAGTTTTTCAAGGGCATCCATGTCGCCGGTGTTTATCGCGTCCACAACACAGTGCTCCAGGTGGTCTTTAAGAATTACCTCGCAGGTTCTGTTTATTGCGGAACGCACCGCGGCAAGCTGAATCAGCACTTCGGAACAGTCGCGTCCCTGCTCAACCATGCCGCGCACGGCATTCATGTGTCCGATAGCGCGCGCGAGACGATTTAGAACCGCTTTTGTGTGAGTATGTGAATGGCCGTGTGTTTGCGGTTCACCGTTGTGGCCGTGAGTATGCGTAGTGCCGTCATGAGTATGTTTGATCATTTTATTCACTTTTTATGCCGATCAAGATAGTTGCATGTATCGATGATTGCCAAATGTAATTTAAAAAACTTCAGTTTATAACAAAAATGCTCAACCGGGCAAGAATCCCAATGAAATAGGGTGCTCCCATGGCTGGAAATTTTTTTCGCAAACCCAATGAAATATCAGGGTCAGGCGGCAAAACATCTCATTATTTCGCGCAATTTCGCCGATATAATCAAAGTTTCCTGAATGTTGTACTGAAAACTTCTAATATGACTGGAGATAAACGCATGGACAGACCGCTTTTTATAAAATGGAACGAGCGCAGCGACACCGGCGTCACTCTTATTGACGAGCAGCACAAGGGCATCGTTTCCATTATCAACACGTTTTATTTCCTGATGGCCGCGGGCGCGGATAATAAAATGCTGTATTCATGCATCAGCGACACGATGAAAAATTATTCGCGCGTCCATTTCATTACGGAAGAGGGCTTTTTAAAAGAAGCCGGATATCCGGATATTGAAAGACATCAAGGTTTGCACAGAAAGCTCGCGTTTCAAATCGAAGAAATTGAGCTTCTTACCGTCGTAAACAATGACGCGGGAACACTGTTGGAATTTTTGAAAAAATGGTGGATTGAACATATCAACGAGGAAGACCAGCTTTACACGCGGCATCTTCACGACTACATCAAGGCCATGAATACTGGCGGCATACGTGAGCGGTGATCCACACGAAGCATCTTCCAACATCAGTGAAAGAGGTCGAAACCCTCGACTGGGATTACATAGACGTAATTCTTCTATCAGGTGATGCTTATATCGATCACCCTTCGTTCGGCGCGGCTGTAATCGCGCGTACGCTCGAAGCGGCCGGATATCGCGTCGCGGTAATTCCGCAGCCCAACTGGCGTGACGACCTGCGTGACTTCCGAAAGCTGGGAACGCCGAGACTATTTTTCGGAGTTACGTCAGGCAATATGGACTCTATGGTAAACCACTATACGGCAAACATCCGCCTGCGTAGTGACGATGCCTATACGCCCGGAGGCAAGGCCGGGTTTCGCCCTGACCGCGCCGTGACGCTATACACGCAGATTCTCAAGCGTGAATTTCCTCATATTCCTGTCATTATCGGCGGCATAGAAGCTTCGCTGAGGCGACTTACCCATTACGACTACTGGAGCGATTCTTTAAGGCCATCGGTGTTGATTGAGAGCGGGGCGGACGCGTTGGTATATGGAATGGGCGAAAAGACGGTCCTCGGCGTAGCGAAGGCTTTCCGCAACGGATACAACAATAAACTTCTGCGAAAACTTCGCGGAGTGGCATTCGTCGATTCGCTTGATTATGTTGCGCGGATTGAAAACCCTCTGATGCTCCATTCGCACGGGAAATGTCTCGAAAGCAGGCGCGCTTTCGGGGAGAATTTTACGCGGGTCGAGACCGAGAGCAACCGGCTCGAACAGGCGCGTTTGATTGTTGAGCAACAAACCGCCGATAAATATGTGATTGTCAACCCTCCACATATGAATTTGACGCAGAAGGAAATAGACGCGCCATACGATCTTCCATATACGCGGCTTCCGCACCCGCGATACGCGAAAAAAGGCGCGATTCCGGCATATGAGATGATTAAAAATTCCATAACCATCCACCGGGGATGTTTCGGCGGATGCAGTTTTTGCACGATCTCGGCGCATCAGGGCAAGTTTATCCGTTCGCGCAGTGAGAAATCGATCCTCGGTGAAGCGCGCGCAATAACGGCGATGAAGGAGTTTCGCGGCAATCTGTCGGATGTGGGCGGCCCAACGGCAAATATGTACCGCATGGGCGGCCGCGACCATGAAATATGTTGTAAATGCGCGCGTCCATCATGCCTTTTTCCCAGGATATGCTCGAACCTTGACAACAACCACGAGCCGCTTTTGGAGCTTTACCGGAAAATTCAGGCTGTTGGCGGGATAAAACACATTTACATCGGCAGCGGTATTCGCCACGATCTTTTCGAGGACGAAAAATACCTTCGCGATGTGGTTGTCAATCATACTTCGGGACGCTTAAAGGTTGCCCCGGAGCACACCGAAGATCATATTTTGAAACTCATGCGTAAACCGTCGTTCGAAGCCTTCGAGCGGCTCAACGCGTCGTTCGATCGTATCTGCCGCGACAACGGCCTGAAATATCAAATTGTTCCCTATTTTATTTCGGGACATCCCGGATGCTCGGAAGACGATATGAAGGCTCTTTCGCGCAGAACCAGGCGGCTGAATATAAATCTTGAACAGGTTCAGGATCTGACCCCCACGCCAATGACGCTTAGTTCGGTAATGTTTTACTGCGGTTTCGACCCTTACTCTGGAAAAAGACTCTTCACAGCCCGTAATCAGGATGATAAACGCCGCCAGAAGAGCTATTTTTTTGCAACTTACTAACCGAGGCAGCTTTTGTTCTGCATGAGATCGGCGACTTTTTTCAGTCCCAATTCTTCAAGCGTCTTTCTTGTCGGCCGGCCGCTTTCCGTGCTGAAACCCTCGAAAGCGTAAAACTTCGTTTTCCATTCCTCAACTTTGGCGCGGTCAAGGGTTCGTCCCTCCCCGGTTGCGTAAGACCATTTTCCGGTTTTATCGTCAAACATCGGAAGCAGCGCGCCGCTGGAAGGTTTTTCGTATATGTAATCCGGAAAGACTTCCATGTCCCGATGACGTCCCTGCAGAGTCCAGATCGCCCGGTCGAGCGTGAAAATTTTGCGCCCTAGTTCCATACCATCTGCGAATGTGATGTTTTTACCTGTGACGGCGTTGTAAAAGCGCGGTTCGGCTTCGGGAGTAGGGCCGCGGTAATCTGCGGAATTATTTGTGAAACACATCGGCCAGCGCCAGCCGCAGAAGCCGTTCGATCCTATCCAGAATTTTTCGTAATGCTTGACCCAGGCTACCTGTTTAACTTTGTGTTCGGAATAAATCCCCGTGGGTCCGTCGCTGTAATCCAGCATAAAGGCATCTCCTTCGTAGGGAATCATGGCGTCCGCCGTGATTTTAACCGCCTCTTCCGCCGTCAGATAAGGCTCTTTGCCATCCATGCGGAACGCCTCCGGCATCCAGTGAAGCGGGTAATTGGCCATGCTGTGCAGCATCAAATCGCGTTCTCCCATAAGTGAGCCATAGCCCCACTCGGCTTCGACCCTGGGATCGTAGTGGTCTACAGTGCCCCAGTAAGCCAGGTTCAGTGCGCCGCTTGATACATCTTCGTCATACGTGCCCCATTTCTTTGCGGCTCTCGCGAGACCCTCGCTCAGATCCGCGCCGATTCCCTGGCGTGTGCTTATTTGCCGCATGAACATATCAAGAAAACCCATTGTGCCGTATTGGTCATGAGGGAGATTGCATTCAATCCTCTTTCCTTTGCCTAAAATCCCACGCTTGTAAAGGTCATTGACATAGCTCTGCATCCACATGAACTGCCAGTGTCCCAGGCCGTACTTATGCATCAAATCGTTTCCCTGGCGCGTAAGTTTCAGGCTGGCGTTCTCAAGCCGTACAGCCGCCGCTCCGGCGCAGACCGATTCGTTGCTGTCCGCGCTGGCCAGGCGCTGGCGGCAGCCCCTGGGGCAGGAA